>JACCDP010751823.1_pt1 | contig 118905 bp, 170 predicted proteins | sample 7445841 | NCBI WGS metagenome assembly JACCDP01 (sample SAMN15323441, study PRJNA562643) | freshwater metagenome | isolation source: river surface water | place: USA:Blue River Watershed | collected 2017-08-17
CAAACAGTTCAATTATTAATAATATTAACACATTAGTTAGTAGTACATCTGCTAATTGGAATAGTGTTTATAGTAGTTGGAACAATACTAGTGGATTAGAATTAAATTCAAGAACATTTGTAAATTCAAACAGTTCAATTATTAATAATATTAACACATTAGTTAGTAGTACATCTGCTAATTGGAATAGTGTTTATAGTAGTTGGAACAATACTAGTGGATTAGAATTAAATGTTAGAAGTTTTGTAAATTCTAATAGTGCTGTAATAAGAAATGTTAATACTGTTGTAAGCTCAACATCTGCTAATTGGAATAGTGTTTATAGTAGTTGGAATATCACAAGTTCTTTGGAGTTGAATTCTAGAGTTTTTGTAAATTCAAACAGTTCAATTATTAATAATGTTAATACAGTTGTAAATTCGACATCTTCTAATTGGAATTCTGTTTATAGTAGTTGGAACAATACTAGTGGATTAGAGTTAAACGTTAGAACTTTTGTCAATTCAAACAGTTCAAATCTTATTGATGTTAATACAAAAGTAAATACAGCATCTTCAATTTGGGATTCTGTTTATAGTAGTTGGAACTCTTTAAGTTCCAATTTAAATCAAGCGGAAACTTTTGTTGAGAATAATAGTGCAAACATAACACAGGTTAATACTTGGGTTATAAACAACTCAGGATCGACGAACACCGCTTTTAATCAAGCAAGTGGAAAATATGAAAGTGTGTTTTCTACTGTATGTTCAAATTCTGCAAATTGGAATTTAGCTTTTAACTATGGAAGTACATATGCATCTAACAGCACAAAATATATAGATCAAAATTTTGTTAGTGCTAGATATATTCCTTTGTCTTCTGTTGATTCTCAGTTAAGTTTAACATCAACAAATGCTGTTCAAAATAGTGCTATTGCATCCAAAATTAAAAATATTGAAGATAGTTTAAATATACTAGTTGATCCTCCAAATTATGTTCAACCTACCGCAAGTTTAACTAATTTAACAAGTCAAGTTGAAATTGGAACATCGGTCAATCAAACTATAACTTTAAATTGGACGCCATATGATGCAGGATCTCCATATTTCTTTAGATTGACAAGAAATAACGTTCAAGTAGGACAGCAAGCAACATCATGGGATTATGTTGTTAATGAAATTGCTACATCGTCAACCACAACATTTACAAATACTGTTTCTTATGCTCAAGGACCAATATTAAATAATCTTTTAGGTTTACCAGATGAAAGAGGAAGAATTGCAAGTGGATCTAAGCAATTATCAAGAGTATTTACAGGCTACTATAGAATATTTTATGGTGTAGTTTCAGTTCTTCCTTCAAACTTAAGAAATTTACCAAAAAATAATCATTTCGTCACTACGGGTGCTGGAACTGTTGTAAATCTAACTCCAAGTGAATTTGGAACGGTAACGCAGAACATTATAGCCATTGCAATGCCTTCGAATAGAAGTTTATTAGAAGTTATAACAAACGCAAACGAAACGATTACTAACAATTTCCAATTATCTACAACTTCTATTAATGATGCAAATAACATTCCAGTTTCCTATAAACTTTATACAAATACTACTGTAATTCCTCTTAATATCCCATTATTATCGGTTAAGTACATATAAGAAATGAGCTATCCATTTACAACTTTTCCACTTGTTAACAGAGTAGGCGTAACAAACCCATACGCTAACGTGGATGCTCGTTATGGTCCTTGGAGTACTCGAAATGATGCTCTTACTTCTTTTGCTACAGCTTTAAGAAAAGAAGGTTTGACTCTTGGTATAGTTGAAAACGGAAAAGTTGTCGAATATTGGTATAGAGACGGTGTTTTAGATTCCAATTTAGTGTTGAAAACACCAGATATTAATATCTCTGGTTATCTTCCATTAAGTGGTGGAACAATTTCAGGAAATTTGTCAGTTTTGGGTGGTTTTTCGGCCCAAAATATTTTTACAACTAATTTAAATGTTAGTAATTCTTTCATTAGACCTGTTTCAAATTTTGGCGGGTTTAATTTTGTAGTCAGTAATAGTGGAATATTGTATGATAGTCTAGAAATTAGAAGAAATGAACTTCTTTTAAAATCTCCATCGCAATTTTTACAGACTGATTTGTTTTTTGATAATAGTTTAAGCTCATGTGCTATTTTAAAAGCTGGAACAGACAGATTTTTAGCTTCCATAGCTTTATCTTCAATTGATGTTGGCATCAAAAGCCCTGTTGGTATTGATAATAGTATTAAAATTGAGGGTGTGTTTAATAGCATCAAAAATAAACCTGTTGGAAATATAAGATTTAGAGATATTTTTACAGAACCAACATCGATTGAATTAAGTTCTCATATACCAAATACTGGAAATAATTGGATTAGAGTATTTGAAAGTTCAGCAAATGCAAGGTTATTTGTACAAGGGACACAAAATGAAATTAGGCCACAAACAAATGCTCCATTTCAAGGATCTATATACAATGCAGATGTTAATTTGTTATTAAGATCATTTAATTCTGAAGTAAAAGTTTTTTGTAAAGAATTATCACCATCAGATCCTACTAACTTTAACGTTTTTTGGTTAATTTCTAGATATATTAATACTAACAATTTTTATTGTTTAAGAATTGGTGCTAGAAATGGTGATATTGCAATTTATAAAAAAGTTGGAGGAGTGTTTTCTCTTTTAAAGCAAATAGATCTAACATTAGAAAATCTTTTTAATTTTTATATATCATTAAGAATAAATGGTAATTTAATTTCTGTTTTTATTAATGATATCTTTATTGAATCTGTTGAAGATAATGATTTAATTGCGCCTTTATCAGTATCAGGTTCTGGTGGATTGGGTTTTGGAAATCTTGGTGTGAGAGGAAATGATGGAATAGATACCAGAACCAAGTTAACAGAATTTACTGTTACTCCTTATAATGGTTTTGAAAAAGATTCATATATTGATCAAAATCGATTTGGAATTGGAACAAAAACACCAAACGAAAAGCTAACCGTATCAGGAAACATTTCATCAAACGGTTTAATATATAGTCTTGGAGGAGATTCTAGCCAATGGAATTCTAATTTTACAACAGTTTGTACTTTAAGTTCTCAATGGAATCAGTCTTCAAATATTATTCCAACAGTTAGAAATTATTTGTCTACAACTAATGTTTTAGTTAGTGCTATATCAGTTTTATCTGGAACAAATAGTTTTCAATGGACAGAAACTTATTCAGTTGTATCGACAAATTCTGCTACTACATGGAATTATCAAGGAACTGATGTTAAAAATTTAACAGCAAAATATGAAAGTGTTTTTAATACAGTTCAATCTAATTCAGCAATAAATTGGGATGAAAACACTCAAATAATTCCAACAGTCACAAATTATCTTTCTACAAATCAAGTTCAGGTTAGTTCTTTGATATCAACAGGGGGTGTACATGATTCTGGTTATTTTTGGGATTCTATATCTGCTCCAAATAATAATACATGGACAGATATCACATATGGAAATGGTATTTTTGTTGCTATTGCAAATAGTAATGTTGTTACACCTAATAAAATAGCAACATCTATTGATGGAAGAAATTGGACTTTAAGAACTGTTCCAGTACAAAGTAATTGGGTGGCTTTAACTTATGGAAATGGTTTATTTGTTGCAGTTGCTGACGATAGTTTAGATGCAAACCGAGTTTTAATTTCTTCAAATGGTATTGATTGGACGGCTATTTCTGTTCCTATGTATGCTTGGAAGGACGTTGCATATGGAAATGGGTTATTTGTTGCTGTGGCAAATAATGGACCAACATCCGCTAGAATAATGACATCTCCCGATGGAATTAATTGGACATTAAACGTTTTGGATTTACTTGATTATTCTTTCAATACAATAATATTTGGGAATAATCAATTTTTAGCAACAACACAATTTTTTATTTGTAGATCTAAAACGGGATTAACTTGGAATGCTATTGATATAGTGTTAACACCAGGACCAAACAATATATCATCTATAATTTATGGTAATCAAAAATATATAGCTACAACTAATAATAATCAGATATATGAATTACTAGCGGATCCTGATGTATTAGGAACTTCACTAGCTACAAAAAATGTTAACATAGCAAATTTTTCAGGAAAATTATATTATGCCAATGGTTTATATTTTCTTGTAAACTCCAATGGTTTATGGGTATCAGAAGATAATATAAATTGGAATCGACGTTTAACATCCTCTATTAATGGCGTTGTTTATGGTAATGGTGTATTTGCAGCTATTGGAACAAATACAAACTTTTTTGCTTCAGGTAGACTTGAAAACAATACACCAGAAACAAAAAATCCAGTATATGGTGGATTATCTTTATATGGAAATTTAACTGCAAATAATTTGGTTATAGCTTCTAGTGGAAATTCAAATCTTTGGACAGAAGTATATAGTAGAGTAGCGGCTAACTCCTCAACGTGGAATGCTGCTGGATCTCCAAATGTTAATTTGAGTTCTATTTTTGCTACTGTTTGTTCTTTATCTACAAATTGGAGTAGTGTATTTAATACAACTTGTGCTGCATCTGCAAATTGGTCCAGCGTCTATTCGTACTGGAATCCGTTGACAGCAAATACAAGAGATGCTGTTTCTTTTATTAACACAAATAGTGGAAACATATCTTTAGTTTTAACCAAAACTACCACAAGTAGTGCAAATTGGGATTCGACTTATACAACATTATGTGCATTATCTTCAAAATGGAATCTTTCATATGATACAACATTAAATATTAATTCTACAAATGCTGTAGAAAACAGTGCTGTTGCTGTAAAAATACAATCTATAGAAAATAGTATCAATTTACTTGTTCCAGCACCAACATATAATTCGCCACAGGCTGGATTAACTGTATTTTCTGCTCCTGCCCAAACATATGAAGTTGGATCTACAGTAAACCAAATAATCACTTTATCATATACTCAATACGATGCAGGAAGCGCAACAAATTATAGATTAGAAAGAAATAATTTCTTTATTGGACAGCAAACGTTTCCATTTAGTTATAATGTTAATGAAATTGTTGTTCAAGGTACTACAACATATAAAAATACAGTTACATATGTTACTGGACCAATAAATAATAACATTTTAGGAGTTCCAGACAGTAGAGGTAGAATTTTAGCAGGAACAACTTTTATAGATAGACAATATTTTGGAAGATATCGTCAATTTTTCGGAAGTGTTGCTAGTATACCAACAAATTTAAGAACATTAACTGGAAATAATTTTGATGATGTTAATACATTTTCGTTTTATGCACATCAAGTAAACAATGTTTTAGCTATACCTGTTAGCAAATCATTACAAAGTGCCGTTACACAAAACAATGAAACGGTTACAGGTAATTTTGCATTATCTGGAGTGTTTGTAAACGATGCAAACGGTGTTCCAGTAAGTTATAAGAGATATATACAAACAACAAATGTTCCATTTAATGTCAACATTACATTTACATTATCTACGCCATGAGTAAACCAACTTTCAATATAGCAAATCCAATTTACATCGTAAATAAATCTTCCGATGTTGATTCTCGTTATGGTCCTTGGAGTTCTATAGCGGATGCAAACACAAATGTTGATATAAACATTAGAGATATCGGTTTAACTGTTGGTGTTTCTGCTGTTGGTGTTGGTGTTACCGAATATTGGTATAAAAATGGTATCCAAAACACAGATTTGGTTTTAAAAACAACTGGAGGAGGTGGTGGTGGTGCAGATTTGTCTGTTTTTAATACAATCAGTTCTCAGTGGACATCTTCAACAAGCACTGTTTGTTCTTTAAGTTCTAACTGGAATAGCGTTTATTCTTTTGTTAATACTAACTCTTCTTTTTGGAATTATACAAACGTTGTTACCACATTTCCTTTATCGTCAAATGGAGCTTCGATAATCAACGTTTTAAGTGGAAATGTTTTTTATTTGGATGATATATTTAATGGAAGAATTTTTGGTTATTCAAATTTTGATATAGGTAAAACTATTATTTTATATTTAAGCACTTTTTCTAGTGAAGAAGAACTTTTACAATTTCCAATTGGAACATATTTTAATAATGTGGGAGACTCTAATTATTTGCTTGTTGTTCCAAATAAATTAACCAAAGCTACAATTAGTAATATTAATAACAAATATTATGGATCAGCAGAAATTTATGATTTTTCAAATCCAAGACAAACTTTAGTTTTCCAAACTTGTCTACGAATGGATGGAATTTTGGGGTTCTTATTACAAGAAGATGGTGATAGACTTGTGTGGGATAATACTCCAACTACATTACCCCCACCATAATCCCTTTAAAAAACATAAAAAAGAATAAATAAAGATATGGCCGATAAAAAAATATCAGAATTATCAGAATTAATTCAACCTGTAAATAATGCAGTTTTACCAATTGTAAATCAAGGAGTAACAAGAAAAGTAACTTATGCTAATCTTGTTAATAATTTGCCAATCGCAACATTTGTACAAGCAAATTCAGCAAGTTGGGGTGGTACATTAGCGGGTGCGGCTTTTGCGATTGATGGAAATGTTGGTTTATTTAATACTTTAAACAATACAGAATATATTGTTCCGTGGAATACTGTTTCATATCAATCGGACTCTGCAATTATTGAAGCAGATAATGTAACAAACAATATAATCATCAAACAAACTGGAACATATTTAATAAACGCTAGATATTCCTCTTATGATTTAGCTGGTTCAACAGATTATTTAAGAATTCGTTTAAGAGGACAGCTTAATGTTGCTATTACAACAGTCAATGGTGGATCATTGCTCGAAACTTTAGATGAGGGTTTTTTAACAACAGGATCTGATCCTGTAATAGATAATGGAAAAGCATCTGTTGTTGGAACTCGAATTTTAAGAGTTACACAAGTTCCTTATTATTTAGTAACAACCATTTTACATTCGGGTGGAGCGGCATCAGGTGGAACCACAGCATATCCAGTTTTTGAAAATTCCAATGGTACACTTCCTTATATGATTGTACAAAAATTATCATAATATGAAATACTATATATTAATCAATCCATTTACAAATAAACCCATACAATTTTCAACTTTTAAAGATGAAGATTTTACCGTTTCCAATGTTCCGAATAATGTTGGACCTGATACAGTAATTCAAACAGGAAAAGCACTTTGTATTGAGACCGAATTTGACTTGTCTTTATTAGAAAAAACTTACGATCCAAACACTGGAACATTTAATTAAAAATGGCATTGGAATTTGATATTTATGGTAAGCATATCGAGCCAAAAGAAGCAGGGGTTCGTTCTATTGATTTATTAGAAGCAAATGATATTTCCAATTTAGCCACAACTGCATCGGTAAATGCTGTTTCAAATAATTTAAATACAAATTTTTTTAAAATAAGTGGTGGAGAAATCACTGGTGATTTAAATGTTACTGGAAATTTATATGTTGATGGTGAATTTAGTGAAGCTTTTCCAAAAAAAGAATTAATTTTTTCTCAAAATGTTTTTTCTAATCGTTTTTATAATGTAGATACTACAGTTGGTTCTATTACAGCAACATTGCCAGATGAACCTAATTTAGGAGATGAAATAGAATTTATAGATGTAACTGGTCGTTGGGGTGTTGCTCCATTTTTTGTAAAAAGTAATAGTACAAAATTTGAAGGAATCACTGGAAATCTTATAAGATTTAATGTTCCATATGGTAATTTTAAATTAAATTATATTACTCCAACTTTAACTGGATGGAAAATTACATTTTTATCAAACAACATTCAAAGCAGAACAACAATTGAGAGTCCTACAACTGGTATCAGTTCGATTAATAATATAGTAACACTTTCTCAAGCCACTTATAATGCTTTAACAGTCAAAGCACCAACCACATTATATGTTATCATATAACTTTCAAAATGTTCAAAAATTTTATTTGGGTGAACTAGAAGTTAGTAAATTTTTTTTGGGTAATTCTGAAATATTTTCATCTATACAAGGAGATCCTTATATCAATAACGTTTCTTTATTGTTGCACATGGATGGTTTAAGCGGTTCACAAATTTTTATAGACAATTCTACCAATAATTTTGTTTTAACGGGTTATGGGAATGTGCAGATAGATACAAATATTAAGAAGTTTGGTAGCGGATCAGTTTATTTTGACGGTAGTGGAGATTATATTTCTGGACCAATAAATTCTGCTTTTTCATTCCCCGATGATTTTACAATAGAGCTTTGGAATTATCCAACAAATCAAGGAACCCAAGGTATAATTAATACTATTCCTTTAGGTGGTTCAGCAATAACGCCAAATCAAGCTAGAGGAATTCAATTAAATTTAACTCAAAACAATCGTTATAGTTTTGCTGTGGCGGGTGATTTTAGTGTTCTTACAAGTGCATCTGCTACACTTAACCAATGGAATCATGTTGCTTTAGTTCGAAGTAACAATACTTTAATTTTATTTGTTAATGGAAAACAACAAATTGGCTATTCTACATCCGCACTAATAACTGCTGGTGGTTTAAATATAGGTATTTCTGTTACTAATAATTCATTAATATATGATACATATGTAGCACCTTTTAGTGGTTATATGGACGAAATAAGAATTACTAAGGGTATTGCCAGATATACTTCAAATTTTGTGCCTCAGACAGCACCTTTCCCAAACCCAATCCCACCTGTAGATTCTTTGATGGACAATTTGGTTGCATACTGGTCTTTTGATGCCAGTAGTATTGCAGATGATAAATTAAACTACACCGCTGTTATTAATGGTGGGTCAGCAAATTTTGAAAGCGGTAAATATAATACAAGTCTAACGCTCACACAAGGTAAAAGATTAAGAGTAAGTCAAAATCTTTGGAATGTCAAGACAAACCCTTTAAGTTATTCTGTTTCGTTTTGGGTTAAACCGAATCAATTAGCAAATACAGGACAAGAAACTGTTTTGATGGGTAGTTGTTTTGGGGATATGGGGTTCTTTATTAATCTAGGCAACACAGCCCCTCAAAATTTTAGTGATATTTTTAATCAACATGTACATTTCTGGTTAGCAACTGGAACGGGTTATCAATATAAACATGTACAGGTTCCTTTTGTAACAACTACAGGGGTCTGGTATCATATTGCAGCGACTTATGATTTACCAAATCAAACAGCGAAACTTTATGTTAATGGTAATTTAATAGGTACAGAAACAAATGTGCTAAATAACAATTGTACAAACTCAGGATGGACAGGTTTTTGTTTAAACGGCAGCCCTGTGGGAACAACTAGTAGTGAATACGGAAACAACTATACTTTTGATATGGTGGGTATCTGGACTAGAACATTAACTGATTCAGAAGTTAGCTTATTGTATACAAATTATGCTGAAGCAAATGATTTTATTGTCTAATTTGTATTTTTTTATATATTTGATATAATACATTGATGGAAAAAATAGCTCTGTATCGACCAGGCGCAATTGGTGATGTTTTAATGACTTTTAATTTTTTAAAACAATTAAAAGAAAAATACGAAGTATATTATTTTTGTCATTCTTCTATTCATTCTATTTTAAATAATTTTGTAAAAAAGAACAATTTATTAGAACATTTTTATCCATTAGAAAATTATAATCAAAACAATTTTATTAAAACAATAAATCTTGTGGGTTATCCATTACATGAAGGATATCCCAATAAAAAAATGGAAAATCATTTACTTTATTATTTTGCAAATGAGATGGAATCAAAATTTACATTTGATGATTTTGAATTAGATCTTCCACCATTGCCTAAAAAAATTAAAAATCAAAACACACCAAGATATATAACATTTCAAAATAAAACGGGTTGGTCTGTTTACAAAGAATGGTGGGGTTGGCAAGAACTAATAGATTTATTAAAACAAAATCATCCTGAAATTGAAATTTATCAAATAGGGGGACCGAACGATCCTCAAATTAAACATACAGATGGTTCATTTTGTGGTGATTCGTTTGAAGATAACTTGGCAGCACAAGCATGGTCTATAGGTCATGTTGGTTTAGATTCTGTTTTTGAAGTTACAACAAATATTCAATGGAGAAATAAAGGAAGAATTAAAGGTGTTATTTTATTTGGATCGACTCAACATGATGCTACTGGTTATCCATTTAATATTAATATATGTTTAAATTTACCTTGTCAGCCATGTTTTAGAGAAGACCCTAAAATAAGTCAGATGTCATTAGGGTCTTGTATAAATCCACCAAATCAAGAATATGATAATCCAAAACATTCTTGTATGGTAGGAATTACGCCTGAAATGGTTTATTTAAATACCTTGAAATTGTTTAGTTAGTATATTAGTATATAGTATGAATATTGATAACTATCATGTTGATGACTTTGGAGTTATTCATCAAAAAAAAGTTTACCCAATAACGTATGATGAAAAATATATAAAAGAAAGATACGACACTTATGGTGAAAAAGTTCGCCAAATGTCTTTTTTGCGTCTAGGTTATTTGTTAGGTGCTATAAATAAAACTCCCAAATCAATACTTGATGTCGGTTATGGGAATGGTGATTTTTTAAAAACTTGTGTATCAATTATCCCCAAATGCTTTGGAAATGATGTTACGGGTTATCCTTTACCTGACAATATTAAGTTTATCGAAAATATTTTTGAAAACTATTATGAAGTAATATCTTTTTTTGATGTCTTGGAACATTTTGAAAATATCGACATCATCCAACATTTAAAATGTGACTATATCATTATATCTGTTCCTTGGTGTTACAATTATGAAAATAAAAAATGGTTTTTAAATTGGAAACATTTAAGACCAAACGAACATCTTCATCATTTTAACGAAAAATCTCTTATTAAATTTTTTGAACATAATTCATTTCAATGTATTTCCTATAATAATATCGAAGACGCTATTAGGAAAGATCCAAGGAATAAAAAGAATATTTTAACTGCTGTTTTTAAAAAAATATAATTTATGGAAAAAGTAGGGACTGTATTATTAATAACCCGTTATGGTGGTTTGGGTGATCTTATAATGATGCTTCCGACTATCAAGGCTCTAAAAGAAAAACATAACAACTGTAAAATAGTTCTTCGAACATACAAAGATTATGAAAATTTCATAAAAGAATCTCCATTAATTGATCAAGTACTGTTGGATGATAATAATTATAATTTGTTTACTCCACACGAAGGAGTTTTTATTTTAAAGGAAAATAACACTTTTGCAAGTAAAGAACAAACAGTCATTCATTATAATTTCCAAGGAGTTATAGAAAAACGCAACGATGTTCATGGTGTATTAGCGTTTGCAGAACATGCTAAAGTAAATATTACTTTTGACGGAAGTTATGAAAAAGATCTTTTAAATTGGTATGATAAAAATAGTGAAAGTCCATTAATTGTGGTTCAATTAAGAAACATGGGAGATGGGAGGGATTTAACTGTAAAAGATTTACCTTATGAAGAACTTTTAAAAAACAATGCATACTTTATAGATAAACCTATTCCAGATAAAGATTATTTAAACCTAATTGCAAATAGTAAAATTTTCATTGGCACAAATTCGTCTGGTTTACCAATTGCTGCCGCAACTCATGTACCTTGTATGTTTGTGTTATTTAATGAAGAATTTTATCCTTCAATACGAAGTTACAATGGTGTTTATAATTATACAAATGCAAAAGAACTATCCGCCGATTTATCTAAATATCTTTTAAAAAAATGTCATTACAAAAAAATTGGATTGTCGATGATAGTTAAAAACGAATCCAAAGTCATTAAAAGATGTTTGGATAGCGTAAAACCTTTGATTGATTATGTTTGCATATCTGATACTGGATCAACTGACGATACTGTACAAATAATTTTACAGTGGATGAAAGAAAACAATATCAAAGGAGAAGTTAATAAAGAAAACTGGAAAAATTTTGCTTTTAATAGAAGCAAATCATTAGAGAATCTCAGAAAACACAAAGATATTGATTATGCGTTAGTTATAGATGCTGATGAAATATTAAAATTTGATGAAAATTTTGATTTTATTAATTTTAAAAAAAATTTAACGTCTGATTTGTATCATATAACATGTAAATTCGGAAATATTGAATATGTAAGAACTAGTTTGTTTAAAAATAATAAAAAATTTTATTATAAAGGTGTTCTACATGAATATTTGGAATGTAATGAACCTTTTATAACAAAAAATACTGCAACTGGAATATATAACATTCCAATACAAGATTCGGCAAGAAATAAAAATACCAAAAAGTATCAAGATGATTCTATCATATTAGAAAACGCATTAAAAACAGAAGTTGATCCGTTTTTAATTCAAAGATACACGTTTTATCTTGCTCAATCATATAAAGATTGTGAGCAAAACGGAAAAGCAATATATTGGTACAATAAAAGAGCAGAATTAGGTGGTTGGGATCAAGAAGTTTATTGGTCTTTATATCAAGTAGCTCGTTTAAAAGAAATTATGGGGTATCCTGAAGATGATATTGTGCAAAGTTATCTTCGTGCTTATGAAAAATGCACATCAAGAATAGAAGCATTGCATAATGCTATCAAATTCTGTAGAACTCATGGGCGTGATCATCAAGCATACATGATCGGAAAATATGCAAAAACTTTACCAGTTGATAAAAACGGTCTTTTTGTTGAGTCTTGGATATGGGATTATGGTTTGGACGATGAATTTTCTATTACTTGCTATTGGACAAGTCACTATCAAGAAGGATTAGATGTGTGTTTACAATTAATTGATAAAATTCCTCAAGAACAAAAAGAAAGAATTCAAAAAAATATTAACTATTTTAAAGAAAAATTAGCTTTTTAGAGAATTGTATAAATTTAATAAATCTTCTCTGTTATTTTTAACCCACTGCCAATGTGTTTCTTTATGCGGTCCAGATGGTCCACTAGTATTATCAAACACAAATTTTAAACCATCAGTTAATGATGTATTAATATTTGCCCACAATTCCCAGTTTACCGCAAACCATGCCCATGCTTCATTTAATTCTGTATCAAAATATGCCATATTATTAATTTATCAGTTTTTCCTAACTTGTAAATAAACTTTTTTAATTCTTGTACCACCATTAGCATTTCGAGATGCTCTTAGTTGAAATGTTGTGCCTTGTGCAGATATGTTATGTGTAAACCAGTTACCAATAACATGCTCTGTAGCAGCATTATTAGGTCCATTTGTCGTAAATTGTGTTAATGATGGAGTGTAAACAGTTGGACTTCCTCCAGAATATGCGAGTATATCATATGTCATGTTTGAAGTTCCTCCATACTCTTGTAAGATTACAAGTCTTATGTCTACGTTTGCGCTTGCATGAGTATTGCTGATATTATCCATTAAGACACAAGATGGAATTGTAACTATAGCATTACTGATAATTGCATTTGTAACAACGTTATTTACATCATATTCACCATAATCAAAACTCATATCAAATATTTTCCAAGCGGAATCACCTGTAGCACCAGTTTGACCTGTCGCACCTGTTGCTCCTGTTGAACCGTTTGTTCCAGTTGCTCCTGTTGCTCCTGTTGCTCCTGTTGAACCGTTTGTTCCATTTGTTCCAGTAGCTCCTGTTGCTCCTGTTGCTCCTGTTGAACCGTTTGTTCCATTTGTTCCAGTAGCTCCCGTTGCTCCTGTTGAACCAGCAGGTCCTGGTGCTCCAGATAAACTAATAGTCCACGAAGTATATGGACCGCCAGATCCTATAATTGATGTTATGTTTACTATTAAAGTTGTTCCAGAATAACTTGTAACTGTCCCTTCCATTTTATTAGAAGAATCATAAGCAACAATTACGGTTTGTCCTGTTGCCAATGCCAACCCGCTATCTACTGTAAAAGTTTTTGATCCTGTTCCGATTGATTCACTTGTTGACGATGTTGTTGTATATCTGTCTCCAGATAATCCAGTTTGACCTGTTGCTCCCGTATTTCCTTGTGCTCCAGTTGAGCCGCTTGTTCCAGTAGCACCTGTTGTTCCAGTTGGTCCAACATTACCCGTATTTCCTTGTGCTCCTGTTGGTCCTGTATCACCCGTATTTCCTTGTGCTCCTGTTGGTCCTGTTTCACCAGAACCTGTAACGCCAGTGTTTCCTTGTGCTCCAGTTGGTCCTTGTGCTCCTGTATTTCCTTGTGCTCCTGTTGGTCCTGTTTCACCAGTTACACCTGTAGTGCCTGTTAATCCTGCATTTCCTGTTGCACCAGTTACACCTGTAGTGCCTGTTGGTCCATTTTGTAAAGGATATAATTGTGATAATAATGCCATATGATTATTTATGCTAATTTAGTCATTATAATTTCTGGTGGACTAGAAGAACCAACACCACCCACCGCATGATCATCAGAAGGATATGGACCAGAACCTGGATAATCATGATTCAATACAATATAAATTTTTGTATCTGGTACAGTTATGTTTATAATAGTATTTCCATTTAAAATATAATCCTGTGTTCCAGCTTCGCCACCAGTAAAATCTGAAAGAGCTTGTATTAATTGTGGAGTTCCTGTTTCATCTTTCCAAAGTTGAACATATAAATCTCTATTTTCAGCAAAATCAAAAAAATGTAAATTAGTATCAATTCTATAGTAACCTGTTTTTTTAATTGTCATATACTGTGCTGATAAAACACCCGCATTAGTTATTCCACCAAATGTTTCTGAATCAGTATTAATAACAGTTGTTGTAAATGGAACTCTTTGATTATTTCCAACATTAGCTAGACTGCTATCCCAAACTGCTTTATACAATTTAATTGTTGGTGTTGTTAAGCCAGAATAAGGAACAAATTTCCATCCAACTGTTGCATCTGTATAAATTAAAGAAAATGTTCCAGAAACATCGCACGTTAAATCTTCTGCCAAACTGTTTATATTACTTCCATTTCTAGCAATAGTTAAATTATTATTATTTCCTCTGGTAAATGTAAAATTAATAAATTCACCAGCAGATGGGGTTGCTGGTAATGTTAAAGTAATAGTTCCTGATGTTGTATCAACAATATATCCTTCATTGGATGTGATTGATTGGCTACTAGTAATATTTGTGTAATTAAAGCTTGATCCTGTAGCACCTGTATTTCCTGTTGGTCCAGTAGCACCTGTTACTCCTGCACCTGTTGCTCCAGTATTTCCTGTTGGTCCAACATCACCTGTGTTTCCTGTTGGTCCAGTAGCACCTGTTACTCCTGCACCTGTTGCTCCAGTATTTCCTGTCGGTCCAACATCACCTGTATTTCCTGTTGGTCCAGTAGCACCTGTTAATCCTGCACCTGTTGGTCCAACATCACCTGTGTTTCCTTGTGCGCCTGTTGGTCCTGTTGCTCCAGTATTTCCTACTCCTGTCGGTCCTGTTAAACCTGTGTTTCCTTGTGCTCCTGTTGGTCCTGTAGCACCTGTATTTCCTACTCCTGTCGGTCCTGCTAAACCTGTATTTCCTGTTGCTCCTATTAATCCTGTATTTCCTTGAGGACCAATTTCACCAGCAAGATTAATCGTCCAAAAAGAATATGTTCCAAAATCTCCTTGTGTATATACTACATCAACTTCTAATGTTGTTCCAGTGTATGATAGGACTTTCCCAATCATTTTAATATTAGCATTAACTGCTAATATAAGCATTTGACTAATGCTATATGATAATCCACTTTGTACTGTAAGAGCTTTAATTCCTTGTGTAAGTGTCAAAGCTGTTGATGATGTTGTTGAATATCTATCTCCAGTTACTCCTGATGGACCAGTAGCTCCTGTGCTTCCAGTTGGTCCAGTGTAACCTATGTTTTGTATTGGATATAAATTTGAAAGTGTAATCATATTTTTTATTTATGCTAATTTTGTTATGATAATATCTGGCGGCGTTGTGTTTGTTGATGATGGTTCTGCTAATTCATCACGAACCGAAGGATATGGAAATTGTTGGGGGTTTAAATTTGCTCCATTGTGTTCTACTTGTAGCCAGATTTTTGTATCAGGTACAGTTACATTTAATAATGCATTACCCATTAAAATTTGGTCTTGATCAAACGCTCCACTTTGAAAATCTATAATAGCTTGAACTTTTGATGCACCCGATCCCTCATCTTTCCAAATTGTAACCATGAATTGTAAACCATCGGCTAAATCATAAAAATGTAAATTTGCATTAATATTATAATAACCAGTTTTTTTGATGGTCATATATTGTGCTGATAAAACGCCAGCATTGGTTATTCCACCAAATGTTTCTGAATCAGTATTAACAGTGCTTGTAGTAAATGGGATTCTATTTCCAGTATTTAAATTTGCAAGATTTGAATTCCAAACAGCTTTATAAATTTTAATAGTTGGGTTTGTTAATCCTGAATATGGAATAAACCTCCATCCAATAGATGATGTTGTGTAAACCAAAGAAAAATTACTCGATACATCAACACCTAAAGCACTAGCAGAAGAATTTATATTACTACCATTTCTATTGATAGTTAATAGATTCCCTGGTTGAATCGTTGCTGTTATATTAATAAAATCACCAATTGCGGGATTTAAAGGTAATGTTGCGGTTAATGGACTACTTGTTGTATCAAAAATATAACCAGCGTTCGATGAAAGTGTTCTATTTAATGTAATTGATGTATAATTAAAATTTGAACCAGTAGCTCCTGTTGGTCCTGTTGCTCCTGTTTGTCCTGATCCAGTTGGTCCAGTTGGTCCAATAGGTCCAGTTATACCTGATGATATTACTGCTAAAATTAAAGATTGATTGCTAGTAAATGTTGCTGTTGAATTTATTAAAGTAACTGGAAATGTGATAAAACTATTATCAGCTACAATTGGTGTTCCATTAATTCTCCATTTTTGATAGTTTGCAGAATTATTTCTATCTTGAATAATTAATGTATCGTTTTCTTTAAGTAGGGCTAAAAATATATCAACATCAAGAAAAGTATCAGTTAAGTGACTTGTATGGATTTGTGTTGCATTGACTTGTGTTAAATTATTCCATCGAATAGTACCAGCATTTGGTGGTGTATTTGTTGCATTAACATCTGCTTTAAATTCATAATATGATGTGGATTGTCCTGCTGCTCCTGTTGGTCCTGTTGCTCCAGTTATTCCAACACCAGTTGCACCAGTTGCTCCAACTGGTCCAATTGGTCCTGTGGTTCCTGCTACTGCGTTTTGCCAGCTTGAAGATAAAGAACTAACAATAGCATAAGTTGTTTGCCAATTACCAGAAAGTTGTTTTAAATCTGTTCCTTGATAAGCCCAAAGTGTTCCTGAGTTATTTTGAACAGTAATATATGCGTTTTCCCAATTAGCAGTTAATGATTTAATATCAGTTCCTTGATAATTCCAATTTGTTCCAGAATTAGATCTAACAATATTATAAGTTTCCCCACCAGAACCCCAAGTTGCTGAATTGGCCAATACATTTGTATAAGTTCTTTCCCAATTTGAAGAAAGCTGTTTTAAATCGGTTCCTTGATAATTCCAATTTGTTCCAGAATTTTGACGAACCAAAGAAAATCCCTGATATCCTCTTGGTTCTGAAGCATAAATTAAATCAATTATATTTTGAAAGCTGGTTCTAATTTCTGCGGTAGCATTACTTTTATAACCTACTAAAAAATCACCAGTAAGTGGAATTTGTCGGAGTTCAAATTGTGTAAAATTCCTTTGAGCCATAAATTATTAAATATTTATCAAAACAGACTCATCAAATGTAACTAAAAGTGTTCCATCGATAGCAATAATTGCATTTTCTAATATGTTTTCTTCTGGTAGTTGTCCTGTAATTGGATCAACATATTGTCCATCTGGTAATTGCGTTCCGTAATATGTTTCCCAAGGACCAAACACATCTTCAAAACTTTGAATAAGTGACTTGGCTGGATCATCAACCAACAACATTCCATCATTATATACAGATTGTATTGTATAGATTTTATTAATAGTTTCATCCATTTTCTTAAACAACCAACCTTTGATTGTAAATGTAGTATCAGCAGTTATACGATATGGCTGAGTTGGTTGAAGATCTACAGGATAATTTAAATTAACATTTCCACCCCATAAAATTTCTGATCTTATTTCATATGGAGATGAACTATCAGAAACTGATGGTAATTTCCAAGATATAATAATGTAAGGATCGCAATAAGGTATAAAATTTGTTAATATCTGATCCATATCGGACTGATATTTTGTCACGATAGTCATGTTAACGCTTATATTAATAGGAACTGGCTGTAAAATATTCTTAATATAAGAACCACTTCCATCATTTGGATTATATGCTACGCTAAATCCTTGGTTTTTATTAAAAACTCGATTATTGTCTCTAGAAACACCAGAAATATTAACGGCAATTACTGGAACGGTAATTCCGCCTGGAGCAGGAGTCGAAAGCCAATTGAATACTCTTTGTTTTGGAGCATAAACATAGCGAACTTTATGTCCATCAATTGGAGCTATGACATTTTTATCTTTATCATAACGTTTAATTATTACATCATTAAACGCAGCAACAAATTGCTCCAATAAAGTCTGAATCTCCCAAGCGAATGTGTAATTTTTCATTCACAACTACTTATAGAGTAGAAATGAATTAAATTGTTATATTTTTGTCTCTACTAGAGATTTAATTAAATCAAAATCAATATTCTTACGAATGCATTTACAAATTTGATATGCTAATGTGTTTTGATCTCTACCCAGATGACCCCTACCATAGCATTTTTTACAGCTTTTCGTTTGGTTTTTAGTAAGAGGAATATGTCCTGCATCTAAATGTTTAATATCTTTTTCTGGAAATTCAAAAAATACACCAGAATATACACTATAAACACATTTTTTATTATTCATTTGCATCTATTAACATTATACTATTCCAAAACTTGTTTGTCGAATTCTTTTTTGGATATAAAATTAAATTTGTTTCAATTTCTGGTGCATATTTAGCTAATGTTTTAATTCGATAATCAAAATAAATTAAATTATCTTTTGGATGAAATTCTACATCAAATGGAATTGGTATTTCTACCTTTTCATTTTTCTTTTTTTGAGTATGCATAACAAATGTTATGTAAAAATTTTTTTGATAAAAAAGTATCAGCTTCCCTTGTTTGTAAATTTTGTTTTTTGTTTCAATACGAATATTTTTTTGTAATAAAAACTTACAAGCATTTTCTAATTCTGTTCCATTAATACTCATATTATCTATCCATAAATGCAGCTTTTTGTGCGGCTGACATTTTTGCTATAACTTTGTTAAAATATTCCCAAAAATCTTTTTGATTTTTTGTAGGTATTGCTGTAACAACATCAACTGAATCGGCTGGAATATTTCTGTAATCTTGCATGATAATATCCCAAACAGTTAGCAATCCCTTTGATGCTGCATTATATGGTGGAGCATAACGTGGAGGGCGAAAGTTTAAAATCTGTTTTCCTAAATCAGAATTTAAAAGTTTAGAATCTAGTGTGCAAAGCATACGTCTTTTTCTTGGAAGTCGCGCTTTATTTCTTCGAGTAAATCTTAATTCTACTACATTTTGATTACAAAGTTTTTGTAACCCAATTAAACTTAAGGCCATTATTAAACATTTATTCTTCTGCTTCGCAAACTCCAAATATTCTAGCCTCATTTAAAAACACAACATGTTTTAATCCATTCATGTTTGCGACTTGAATACCTTTATCGTTTGGAAAGATGATTATATCACCTTCTTTTACAGTCTTACAATCAGGACCAGCGATTAATACTTTGGCTAAACGCCATGTAAAGTTCACAGTATTAATTGGAACCCATATCGATCCTCTTTTTACTTCAGTTCCATCTTCATTGACATCAATATATTGACACATCAAAATATCATCTAAAACTTTGGTTAATTTCCAACCATCCAAATTCATATCGTTTCCGATATAACTGTCTAATTGAACTTTTCCTTTAATAACATCTTCTTGTTTTGGTCTTGATATCATATATTAACATTAATTATTTGCTTTATTCAATTCTTCAAGAGTCTTTTCGTATATTTCTATTTCTCTAATAGAACATTCCATTCTTTCGGCTAAATTTTTAACATCTTCTATATTTTCTTCAGGATCTTTACTTTTCTTTTTTAAATATTCAATTCGTTTTCCATATTTTGGAAAAATATGATAATAAAAATTTCCAAAATCAAATTCTTTGATATTTTTCAACCATCTATTTCCTGTAGAATTTAAAATTAATGCAAATTGAGAATTTGTCATAGAAATCCATCTATTGATTAAAAACATTGGCGGTTGATAATCGTTTGGTTTATTTTTATTAGTTTTTAATATCCAGTTTAAATAATCAAATAATCTATTATCTTTATTTTTCATTTGTAATATATTTTTTTAAATTTTTCTGAGCTGTTTTTCCAATTTTCACTGTTCATGCTGTCACCTAAACCATAATGAGTAACTTTAATAGGATAAACTCCCATTTTTAGTTTGTTTTGATTTGCTCTGAGACAAAAACTTATATCATAATGATGAAAATCAAAATTCTCATCAAATTTTGTATTTGTTTCTAATAATCTTTTAACATTTACTGCCATGAAAAGACCATCAATTATAAGTGCTCTTGAATCAGTAGGACCAAAGATAGTTGTCCAAAACTTTTTATCTTTTGAGTGAGCCACTTCTCCAACCATATCTTCTCGATTACACATAAGATGCCAAGCCATCATCGGACTATTTAAATTGCATTTTTTTGATCCAGCCAAACCAACAATATCATATTTTTCAAATGCTATTGTTAATTTTTCTTCCCAAAAAAGATCTTCTATTATTACATCATCATGTATAAAAATTAGTTTTTGGTTTTTGTACTTTTCATTAATAAATTTGTTATAAACTTTTGGTAACCCTTCTTTATTATTAAAGATAACAGTATATTGAATTTTTTTTATTGTAGTCATCTTATCTATAAAAAAAGACATTTGGCTTTTTTTTCTAAATTCTTCTTCAGATTTAGGCGTTGCTATAATAAAATGGTAATTATTTGAGGATTCAGACATAAATAAGAGTAAATATATCATATATACACATGAAATCCAAGAAAAAAAGTCTTAAAAGTACTGTTCCTGAAGATTGCTGCTGCAAAAAGAAAGAGAAACAGCGTGTTCTTCAAAGTAATTCAGAAAGAATTAAAATTGATTTGTCATCATATGATGCTTTTGGAGCACGCTTTATGAGTGCTTTATTAAAAGAACAAGAAGAAATTGAAGAAATTGATACAACAGAAGTTTCTAATGAGCCAGAAACAAAATCACCAGAAGAATTTACACCAGAAAAAAATAAACAAGACTTTGAAGCTTCTTTAGAGCCAGAAACTTCACCCGAACAATTTGATGTTGAGGGCGCACCAGCCGAAATGACATCTGAAACAATTAATGCTATTAGGGAATGGTCTGGTAAATTAGATGATTTTGCATCATTTTTAAATGATCCTTCTTCGGAATCATTGCATAAAATTTTAGCTGATGGTGATAGAGCGGGAAGTTTACTCAGAGGTGTAACAAGAAAAGCTTCTGACAGCATTACTCGTATTGCTGGCGAAGTAGAAAAATTAAAAGAAATTCTTAATACCTATATTATCACTGCTCCTAAAAAACTGCGTGATACTGAACAGCTTAAAGCTGGTTCTTAAAAGATATTATTTACAAATACCTGATAAGGTATTTCGTCTAATTCCTCAGAAATAGCCATTTCATTAATATCTTTATAAGACATTCCACTTGGCCAATTAAAAACTTTTTCTTTTTTATGTAAAAGTTGTTCAGTTTTTTCTTTGGCTGCTTCATCGAATGCTGGATTATCTAACACCCATATTTTTTCATGAAATGGAAATTCGCTCAATTGAAAAGTTTGAATTTCTGAAAGACTCAATCCTGCTGTGCTTACTCCATTTTTAACAAACATAGCATCGATTGGACCTTCAAAAATAAAAATATAACCCAAACTGTTATCGATTCTATCAATACCAAAAACAGTTTTGTCTGCACCTTCTTTTCCAAGATAACGAGGTTCAGTATTATCTAATGCTCTTGTTTGATAAAATACTATTTTTTTATTTCTATCTAAAAATGGTATACATAAACGATTTTTATGAGAATAATCTGTTAAAGAAACATAAAGCGCAGAAGATTTATTAACAGCAGAATCAAGTCTTCTCCCTTTTATATAATTTAAAGCTTTTTTAAAATTAAAATTGTTTGTGTAATATTTTTGTTGAATATTATCAAACAAATTAATCGAATCATATGGTAGTGTTGAAACGATTTTATTTTTTGGCTTTAAGGCGTTGGTCTTCTTAGTAACATCAATAGAACTGGTATTGGATTGAATTTCACTAAACATTTCTTCTTTAGTTAATCCACCTGCTTTTTGAATCCAAGAATAAGCAGACCAAGTTCTTGAACAATTAAAACAATGAAAAGTATTTGTTTTGGGATAATAAAAAAGTCTTTTTTTCTTTCCTAAACTTTTACCTTCTCGGCAAATTGGACATCCTGCATTATAAGTTCCATCGTGTTTACGAAACACAGGATCAATCGAATATGAATAAAACTTATTTAAAATATATGTTTCTGGTATAACCATTTTTTGATTATACTGGATATATTTCTAAAAACAAGATTAATCTTCAGAAGCAAAGGAAAGAATTTTTTTAAGTTCTTCTGGTTCTTCGTCTTCTAAATCATCTATTTCTTCTATTTCTGGAGGAAGATCATTTGCTTCGCTTTTTTCATTATAATCTTCTTCTTGTGAAGAAAAAATTTGATATTCGTCTCCTATTTTTTCAATTTCTTTTTCTTTTAAAAGATTAGATAAAGCTAAACTAAAATCTGATTCATGTTTATCTGATCCGCCTTCTAAAAATGCAGGAAACTTAACACTCAAATCTTTATACATTTGTTGTTTAGTTTGTGGACCATCTTGTAATTGTTTAACAATTTCTTGAGCAATATCTTCTGAATAGCTTTTTTGTTGTTCACTAGCTGCATTTTGTACTCTTTCAAAGGCATCTCTTGCATTTAAATCTTGAATAAATTCTAATGCCATACTTTGAGCACTACTCAAACTTAAATCACCCAACAATACATTTTTTAAAGATTTTTTTAATTCTTCTAATGTAAATGGTTTATTTTTATCAGCTAAAGAATTTAACATCTTAACAAAAGAATTCTTTTTTGAACTATCCTCAGATAAAGAATTTACATAATTATTTGCTGAATCCAAGTCTAATCGATAAAACTTTTCTTTATTTGGAATTCTTGCTTCGTTGATGTTTTCAAAAACTTGTTCTATGAATAAGTTAAATTTCTTCATTATTTCAATATTTATCCCTGAAATGTTGCAGGAACAATATCGGAAATAAGGCTTTGGTCTTCTCCATAACATTTACCAGACTCTGTAATGTATAATTCAGTCATTTTAATGCGCTCTTCTGGATTTCCAAAGATTTCAATAATAGCTGGACAATCACTTGCTGGAAAAACCCTACCATCTCCTCGATGATAGGATTCTTCGAATGCTTTAAAAATTGTATCAATTTCTTCACGATAAATCGGATCGGTTTCTCTGATCCCATTATCTTCAATTTCTACAGGTGCAACTTTTGTTAACGGAATAAAAAACAACAAATCATATAACTTCAAAGTTTCTCTAATTAAAATTCTCTGCTGGTCTAAAAATTTTTCAGAAACTTTATCATTTAAATGAAGCCATGTTGAATATGCTAAAACATCAACAACACAACGATCAAAAATAACAAAATCTTCTTTAGAATATTTTATAATTTCATCTACCAAACAATTTAAAATTTCTGTTTGGCTTTCTTCTGTACCATTTTTACTGTGAGGCAAGTTTTTTTCTTTTAAAAGTTTTCTATACTCGCTATCAACTAATTTATACATCGGCCATTTTTTTAAAAAATCTTGGATGTATGTTGATTTACCGATATTTGCAGTTCCTATGACAGCGATTTTCATATAAGTTCTAATTTTTCTTTTCTAATTTCGGGAAACATTTTAACAATTTCATCTGTATGACCATCATTATGTTCAACATCCTTTGATTCATAAACATAAACGTTCTCGATTAAAATTTGTGGATACATTTTTCTGATTTTTTTGGCTACTTCCATCATATGGATGGAATTTTCTTTATACCAATTTGCACAGATATCAACTGAAGAACTAAAAAGTAAAGATTCTAAAATTGTTGCTAATTCTTCTTTTGATAAAGAACTTAAATTAAATGTTTCATTATTCATGATTACTATTTTACTAGTAATCTATAATAAATCAATTTGAAAATTCAGAATTTTTAACTGTTGCAGGATTTGTATCTATTTTTGATGGGTCAAGTAAATCTGCTAATGTCGTAACAACTGCTTTTGCTTTTGCATCATCAGAAACAACGCCAATACTACGAATTTGATTTACAACATCTTCTGAAATTTCTGGATTTTGTTTTGAGTAAAAAACTTGCAATGCTGTTGCTAAACGACGAACATCATCATTAGTCACAATTGGAAGCTCGGATGCTTGTTCAGATGATGTTTCGATCTCTGGTGCTTCATCCGCAGGATTTGTTTCTTCTTGTTCATTAATTATACCTTCTAAAGGAAGATATGCTTGTTCCAATAATTCAGAAAATTTACTCATATTTTTATATTTATACTATTTTTTTGAAAAATCCAAAAGTTCTTTTAGTGCATCTTCAAAAGAAATACTAACAACTTCATTTTTAGGCATTTCTTTAATTTCTTCTTTTGGCATTAAACTACGCATTTTTGTAAAAACATCATTTTCTAACTGTCTAATGGTTGGATCTTTTTCTATTTGTGGAAAACTTCCACCAACCGATAAAGAAGATATTGTTTTTTTGTTTACTTGTTTAGAATATACTTCAGATAAATCCATTTTTATAAGTTGATTATAAAAGTGCTGCTTGAAAATGCATCCAATCGTAGTTTTTTACTCTTCCTAAACTAATCCAACCTTCTGATTCGACTATTTTCCAAAATGCATCATATTCTTTTTTAGCAAGAACTGCTCTATCTCTACCCCATTTAAGTCTATTTCTGTCTGGATCGAGATCAACAGCAGCACCCCATGAATGAATTGACCAAGCAGAACCTCCACGCATCTTTCTAACGTTTAAACAACCGCCAAAACTATCTAATTTTAATTTTTGAATGTCTTTCAACCCATAAGTTTTAAGTGTTTGTTCAAATATTTTATGTAAAGATTCTGCACACTTTTGATTACATGACATTTTTTTGACTTTTGCTTTAATATCCCATGCCAAATACATTTGATATGGAAGATCAATCTTTGTTTGATTCTCTCCTACTGGTCCATAAAAGGCAGTCATTGATGTAAAATTTTGTTTGGGCCACTTATTCATTAGGTTGTTCCTCCACCCATTCTATAGGAGCATATGAAGGGTCATCTTTATACTTTTCAGCATATATTTGAATAATTTTTTCTTCGACTTCTTCTTTAACGTGTATAATCTCTCCTTTTAATTCTGTATTAGAAGAAGAATTGTATTTAAAATCAATTGCAGCTTGTAACCCAAGGTATGCTGAAATGATAATTGCAAAGATTTTAATTGTTTCTACGAAAATGGTCACGAATGGAGAGGTTATTGTTGGTAATGGTGCTGTCAAAAACAGTATAAAAACACTTACCCCATAGAAAACCAATAACATCAAAATAGAACTAAACACCACAAAAAACTTTTTACTTCTTAAAAAATTAACAGACTTTAGTTCTTCCACATACTTTGTAGGTGTATTTGGTGGCACTTTGTCGTGACTAAGCATTGCGGCTAAAGATTGTCCTAATATTACTATTCTGTCCCACATATGTTTGGATGTCTTTACTGATACTTACATCAGAAAAACATCCAAACAGCACCAAAGGCCATTACCGCTCCAGCAATTGGCAATCCAAAAGCATATGCAGCATAAACAGGTGGAACAAGACGCATACAATACATTCCGAGCATAGCACCAAATAATCCAGCAACAATAGCTGCAACGTTTTTAAGTCTATGATAACGTTTAATTGTTTTTGTGTATTTGTCCATCCAAGTAAATGCCTGATTTTGCTGTTCTATACCCCATTCTTTCAAAAGATCTGCATTTTTTTGAACCTCTAGAGTTTTTTCAAATCCTTTTTTAACTTCTTTATTTGCTTGATCTAAATTATTTTTTAATTTTTGATTTTCTTCTTTAGCTGTTTTTAACTCTACATTAAGCTCTTTAATAACTTCTTTAGCTTGTTGTAAAGATGTTGTAGATAATTTGTTTGATATAACCGCTACAGGCGTTGGTTTTGGTGTAGGTGTGGGTTTTGGCTTTGGTTTCCAAAATTGGCCAAATGATAAATTACTTAAAGTAAAAAATATAATCAAAAAAATATATGATTTCATTGTATTGGTTTAATAACTGATTTATTTTGTGTAGCTGATTGTTCTTTTTCGATTTGTTCTAATAAAGCATCTAACTTTTCAGCAAGAGTTAACGCTTTATTAATACTGTTTGCAACTTTTGTGTTGGACTCACCAGCTTGAACTAATTCTTCTTTGGTTTCAGTCAATGATTCAATAACTTGATTGGTTGAAACGCTTGGTGGAGGGACTTTTTTCTTTTCTAAAGATGAACATCCTGCAATAAGGATAGCAGATATAATAATAAAATAAATCATATTATATCTATTTATAGTATTTTCTAAAATTTTCTCCATGAAATATTCTTAATAAACAGTATTTTAATATTTAAATTTAAATATACTATATTATTTTATTTTATATTTTATATTAAACTTAAAATGAATGTTAAAGACGACATCCTATTTTACCGTCTGCTAAATCAAAAGTCAAGTGCCTTTCCTCAACTTTTTTAATTTTTTTTGCAAAAATTCTTTGTCTTCTCCTGATGGGATAAGACAAGGAATATCATTAAATTGACCTTTAACTCTTTGAAAAAGTCTAACATCTTTATTTTTATCTTCAAAAAAATTAGGTAAATTTTTTTTAAGACTTCTTTTACATACATTTATAAACTTTTTTGGATCTTCAAAATAATCTTCCCAATTTTTAAAAACGCTTTGTTCACGATAAAATGATAAAATTAAACAATCATGTTTTTTTGAAGACTCTAAAAATATATTAACATCATTTTTAATTTTTGATTCTAATAATTGTTTAATAATATTAGTTTTAAATTTAGCTTTATCATTTTTATCAACTAAATGCCATTCAAATAAATAATCTACAGTACTTGCAGCTAAACTTTGCAAATATTCAAATGTATCCAATATTAGGATGTTTTCTTGAAGATGATATATAAAATATTGTTTACAAGATCTAGTCATTACAAACGTTATTGTTTGTAGACATTATAACATCAAGAAGTATTTCTTCAACGATTTCTTGTGGAAGAGACATGTTTGCATGTTTAACAGTTTTAAATATATTTGAATACTCTTCATTTAAACGTTTTTTAAGTTCAAAAGCTTTAATATTTTGTTCTTTGGTTAATTTAGCAAAAGTTGGCTTAGATTGAATATTTAAAGACTCTAACAAAGGCTGACTAACTGTTGCCATAATGTTACAAATTCTTTTATAAAATCTTTTGAGTGGAGAATTATAACTTTCTAAATTATGTTTTTCTAAATTTTCATAAATATATTTTAAAATAACCGACTTTTCGCATTGTTCTTTAACTGATAAAAGATATTCTGGTCCTCTCACATGTATTTTACCAAAAGGATTAAATAAACACCCAGAACCTATGGATTTTGAACCACAATATATGCATTTTTGTGGATCATCGAAATGAACATGCGTATTTGATGGTGAAAATAAGCATGGTCTTCCATAAGAAGTAGAATTACAATAAATACAATGACCCATATCTTATATAATTATCCCTTTATCAAAACTGTTGGGAGCTTTTCCTATTCTTACGTTTATAATGCCATTATAATAATCATCTCTCAATAAGACATGTTTATCTATTTGCTCTTTAATTTCAAAATAAGCCAATTCCCATTTTGAATTACACGTTTTTAATATTTTAAAAGTAAAATTTTCTTTACCATATTTTTTAATATCCTCATTTAATTCTTTTGAAGAACTTGTATATGATTTCCAATCAGATTCGAGATGACAAATTCTATTTCTTTTGTTTCCTTTTAGTGGTTTTCTTTTCAATCTCATATAGCATTGTTTTTTCCCAATGTATTTTTTATTTGTTACAACATTTATTATTTCATAAATAAACCCAAAAGTTGATTCATTTATTGTAACGTTCTCATTAAGAACCCAATGACCAGTATCCATTATAAAGATTTATTATTAAGAGGTCTTCTTGCTACGTATAAAATAGCTTTTTTTGTTTTTTTCTTTTTTTTAGTTTTTTTATTAGGTTGAGCAATTGCCATCGATGTTTTTACATCGGAACTATAACCACCAGCAGGATTAATTGAAGTTGGATTAGTAATTTCAGATCCAATTTCAGGAGATCCAAAAGCACCACCAGATCCAGCAACATTTATATTTTCTAAAATTGAATTAATTAATTGTTGAAATTTGTTAAACATATATTATAATTGTGTTTTATATACTTATGGATTTATTTCTAAAATACCAAGAAGAAATTAAAGAAGATACAAAAATAGACCAATTAAATATATTGGAAAAACAGTTAATGCTACCCGCGATCAAACACAAATGGGTTGCAAGACTAATTGAACAAAAGAGAAATAGAGTTGTTTTAGAAAAGAAAAGAAAAGATATAAAAGAAGAAGTATTAAAAACACTTATGAAAGAAGGACTTCCATCTGGAATCCCAAAAGCATCTTTAAACTCTAAAGTCGAATCATCTGAAGCTATAAAAAAGATTGACGATGAACTTTACCAAGTCGAGTTAATGATAGATTATTTAGAAAAAGTCGAAAAAATTATGAGTTCTGTAACTTATGATATTGGAAATGCCACTAAAATAATGGTATTAGAAACAACGTAATGTTAAAAATATCTACAAATAAAAAACAAGGTATAATATCTGGAGATATTTATAATTTAAATATTTTAAGAGAATATTTTTCTATAGCTAATCCAGCATATCGAGTAAATAAAAAATTTGTTTCACCAAGATTGTATGCAATTACTCCATCTGGAAAATTTGAAATTGGATTATTAGAAAATATTATAAATTTTTTAAAAAAAGAAAATATTTCATATGAGTTAGATGATGAAATTAAAAAGTTATTTTACATTGGATTTGATTCTCCAAATATTAAAGATCTAAATATTAAGTATCGAGATTATCAAAAAACATCAATTGTAAATTGTATTAAAAAAGGAAGAGGTATAGTTGTAATTCCAACTGCTGGAGGAAAAACATTAATTATGGCGGGACTTATCCAGAGTCTAAGAGAACATTTAAATGATTGTAATATGTTATGTTTAGTTTTAGTGCCATCACTACAATTAGTTGAACAAACATCCAAAGATTTTGAATCTTATGGCATAAAAAATATTACCAAATGGTCAGGAAATAATGTACCAGACTTAACAGCAACAACAATAGTCGCTGGAACTCAAATTTTATTAAGTGAAAAAACAGATTTAAGCATTTTAAATGATGTAAAGATATTAATTGTTGATGAAACACATGGATTAAGAAAAGGCAATGAAATTAATAAAATTTTTAATCTTTTAAATACCAATTATAGATTTGGATTTACTGGAACTATGCCAACATCTCTTATAGATCAATGGAATATTATAGGAAAAACTGGACCGATTGTATACGAACAAAAAACTGATACATTAAAACAGCAAAATTTTGTTTCTAATTTTAAAATAACTATATTAAAAATTTTACATAAAAATTTACCAAAAATTTCAGCTAATAGATTAACACCAGCAAGTGCTTATAATCAAGAAGTTGATTATTTAATAAATCATAACAGAAGAAATGAAATTATTTGTAAATTAGCATTTATGCTTGATAAAAATACTATCATAATGGTTGATAGAATTGATCACGGCTTAAATTTAGAAAAAAAATTAAAAAATATTTGTGGTCATGATCGTCCAGTATATTTCATTCAAGGCGCAACAGATGTTGAAGATCGAGAGAAAATAAGATCTTTGATGGAAAATAGAAATGATATTATTGTTGTAGCTATTTCTAAAATTTTTAGTACAGGGATTAATATTCCAAATTTACATAATATAGTTTTTGCTTCTGCTGGAAAAGCAAAAATTAAAATCATGCAGTCAATTGGAAGAGCATTGCGTCTTCATCCAACAAAAAGCATGGCTAACATATTCGACATTGCAGATAATACAAAATATGGTAAAATTCATTTAGAAGAACGAATAAAACTTTACAGTTCCGAAAAATATATACACGAAATAAAAAATTTATGAAAAATAAAAAAAGAAAATATTATAAAAAACACGATGAAGAAGATAACTTAGATGAAGATTTTGTTGAAAATTTAGATCATCCATTTTTATATGATGAAGATAGTCACCAAGATTCTTTAGAAGAAGAAGAAGATGAAGAAGAAATAAAAGAAAAATATAAACCAATTGTCAATAAAGTTGATAAAGAAAAATATTATGTTGAACCTAAAAAATTTGATGAAGAAATAATGAAATATTATAAAAGTGGAATTATGAGCAATGAATTAGCTGAAATGGTTAGCAAAATTTCCCATAAATTAAGTTATGCATCAAACTTTATTAACTATTCTTATCGTGAAGAAATGGTTGGCGATGGTGTTATTCGAATGATGAAAGCTTTAATTGCTAAAAAATATAATCATAAAAAAGGAACAAATCCTTTTTCTTATTTTACTCGAATTGCCTTTAATGCTTTTAGAAATAGAATTAAAAAAGAAAAAAAGATACATGAAACACATGAAAAATATAAAAGAGAACTTATGGGAATGTCAGAAAATTATAATAATCTTTTAAAAAATAATAACATTCGTATCATGAAAGAACGTGATAGACTTTTTGAATGATTCTTCACAATAAAAAAATAGGTTGCTTTTCCGATATTCATTTAGGAATATATCACGACGATAAAAATTGGCATGATATCATATTAAATTTTGCTAAATGGGTATCTGATTTATATAAAAAATATAATATTGAAGATATTATTATTCCTGGTGATATATTTCACAACAGGAATGAGATTGGTGTAGAAACTCTACATACTGCAAAAAGATTTTTTGATTATTTAAAAGATTTTAATGTTTATATATCAGCAGGTAATCATGATAGTTTTTTAAAACATAAAAGTGATATTAACTCTATAAGCATTTTTCATGGATGGAAAAATATACATGTAATAGATAAAGAATGCTTATTTTTAAAATATAAAGATAAGAAAATTTGTCTTGTTCCTTGGGGAATTGATTACGATCAAATCCCAAAAAGTGATATAATATTTGGACATTTTGAAATTAATTCATTCTATATGAATAGTTTTAAAATATGTGAAAAAGGATTAGAATCTAATGATCTCTTTAAAAAGTCTAAATTTATTATATCTGGACATTTTCATAAAAAAGATTTTAGAGAATATCAAAATGGTAAAATTTTATATCTCGGAAGCCCGTATCAACAAAATTTTGGAGATACCTTAGATGAAAGAGGTGCATATATTTTAGATCTTGAAGAAGAAAGTTTTGAGTTTTATGAAAATGATTCTTCTCCAAAACATATTAAATTAAGTTTAAAGCAATTAACTAATGGAGAGGATGATTTAGAGAATCTAAAAAATAACATCGTAAAACTTATTGTTGATATTAATACTGATCAAGAAATTATTTTAGAAACACAAAATAAAATATTAAACCAAATTCCTTTAACTTTTAAAACTGAATATCAATTACTAGATAATGTTCTTGATATAGATGAAAATTTAAATTTTACAGATCATAATTTTGTAAGTGATATTGAAGATTATTTGTCAAATGTTGATTTAGAACATAAAAAAGAAGTTGTGGAATATCTAAAAGAGTTGTATAATTCATTAGTATGAACAAAGAAGAAATAGGTATAGGCATTTTAGACATTTATAGTTCAGCAGATTTAACAAATTGTTTCAATTCAATTCCTATTGAATTTAAAAACCAAAAAAACTTGTTAATTATATCTGATACTAAAAATAAAAATAACATAGATTATCCTATAGTTAAAATTGGAACAGGTGTTCAAATGGCATCATTGAGAAATTGGATTCTAAGTCAATTTCGATCCAATGGAATTAAACATATTTTTTTAATTAATTCAAATCAAATTATTAAAAATTCAAATATTTTTGAAGATGTTATTACAAAAGCAGAAATTTTTGGAACATGGTTCATGTCTGGTCCAGAAAAAATAGCAGTTACTTTAGAAGACGATAAATTTAACAATTCGTTAACTTTATCAACTAATTTAAATAGTGATTTTGTTTATATCTATTCAGGAATTATAAACAATATAGGATATTTTGATGAAAAATACTTTAATACTAAAGAATTAGATGTTATAGATTACATCATTAAAATGAGAGAGAAGAAAATATATCCTCCTAATCATTATTATCCAATGATTTCTGAAGGCATTGAATCTTCTAATAGTGCAATCGAAAAAAACAACCATATTGAAACTTTAAGTAACGATAAATCGGTTCAAATGTCTTATGGTTACTTTTTTTTCAAAAACAAATATATACCAAAGCAAAATGAACCACCAGCAGTTTCACAAGAACAACTTATAAATGCTATGGAAGAAATTCAGAAAAATTATGGGAAAAAATCTGAATAATATAGGATGTGCAATTATTACATGTGATCGATTAGATTTTTTTAAAAAAAGCTATCAGTCATTATTAGCATGTGAAGATATTGGTATCAATCATGTTGTTGTAAATGATGGTATTGAAAAAATTCCTAATAAAATTGAAAATTTAATTGAAACTGGAGGTAAAAAAGGCGTAGCTATAGCCAAAAATTTAGGTATTAAGTTTTTATTAGATCAAAAAGTAGAGCATATTTTTTTAATGGAAGATGATGTTGAAATATTAAATAAAAATGTTTTTCAATTATACATCGATGCTCAAGAATCAACAGGAATTAAACATTTTAATTTTGGTTTGCATGGAAATCATAATTTAGATTATCTTGGTCGCCCTAATATTAGAAAAACAATAAATTATCCCAATAACACAAAGATAAATTTGTATCCTAATTTGCTAGGAGCATTTAGTTATTATCATGTAGATACAATTAATGATATAGGATTGATGGATGAAAGATATTATAATGCTTTAGAGCATGTGGATCATACATACCAAATCATCGAAAAAGGATATCATCCACCCTTTAGATGGTTTGCTGATGTAGAAGGATCTAATACATATATTAAAGATATTGTTCCCGATCACCAAAAAAGTAAAATTAGAAATGAATCAGATTTTCAACAAACATTTAAAAAAGCATTGGATATTTTTATATCGAAAAATGAGTTTAGTGTAGTCCAAGGATACGGACCACAAGAAAAAAATTATTCAGAATCCGAATGCTTAAAAAAATTAAAAGAAATATGGAAAATTCATCGAAAAGAAAGATAGGTGTAGGAATAACCACTTATAACTCTGAAAGTTATTTTGAAACTTTATATAATTCTCTACCACTATCAAAAATTGATGAGTTGGTGGTTGTAAATGGGGGTAAACCATATCAAAAATCTTATTCTGCCGATTGGATTCAACATAATAAAAATCGATTTCCTTCTATCTGTCGCAATGACTGTATTACTTTTCTTTTAAACAAAAATTGTGAACATATTTTTATTATTGAAGATGATATGATTTTAAAAAATGAAGATATTTTTGATGTTTATATTAAAGCTTCTAAAATTTCAGGATTAAATTATTTTTCTTTTGTAAGCATGAGTGAAAAAGCTGGTACACCAAACCAACGAACACCAAGAATGACCGTTAATTATTCCCCAGAAATATCTATTTCTTTTTATGAAAATATGTGCAACGAATTTACATATCATCATAAAAGCAGTTTTTTACAAACAGGTCTTTATGATTCTAAAATGAGAGATTTATTTGATGCTGATAGAGTTTATAGAGACAGTCTTTATAACAAAAACGTTTCTCCTTTTTGGTGGTTTGCTGATTTGGCAAACTCAGATGATTTTATTATGAATAATCCTGATGCATCTAGTAGATTACAAGATACTAATCGTCCCGATGGATCAAGATCTGATTTTATTCATGATACATTAAAATATTTTCAAGAAAAACATGGAATTCCTATTAATAGTGTACCGCTAAAAACTAAAGAACAAGTTATAGAAATTTTAAAAAATTTAAAAAATGAAAATTGCAATAGGAATTAATATTTTTGAAGAAAATAAAAGACAAAATTTTTGTATTGATGTTTTAAAAAAAATTCAAAACAAATTTAAAAATGTTTTATTATATAATATTACTTTTGAAGATGATCAAAACAAAGATTCTGCTTTTATTCATTTGCCATATTTAAATCAAAGAGCAAAGGATATTGTTAAAGGATCTACATCAAAAAAACCCACAACAAAACAATTTTTTGATATTTTATCACAACAAAAATCAGATTATTTTATATTTTTGAATAGTGATATTCTTTTATCACCAAAATTTATTGATTTAATTTTAAATAATGATTATGAAACATATTGTGTTTCAAGATACGATACATTACCAATTGAATCTATTGATAGAATTATTCCCTATCGCATAGAAATCGCTGGATTTGATGTATGGACTGTTAAAAATATATGGTGGAAAAATAATAATCACTATTTTGACGATTATGTTTATGCAGAACATTTATGGGATGTAGCTTATACATTAACAATGTATAATCATAGTTCTTGCTTAATTTGTAACAAAACATTTTATGCTGCTCACGAAAAACATGATTTAAATTGGAATGAAAATTCATTAGAAGCAAAATATAACTCTTTATTATGGGATAAAACTCCATATGGACTAAATTGGAAAAAATTTATTTATGAAAATTTAATTAAAAGACCTCCCTATGGACAATTTTTAGAACCGTTGTATAATGAAATAGAGCTAGAAAAAAAGTATCTTAAAATTAAATAAGCAAAATGAACATATATACCGTTTTTACTGAATCACATAGAGCACTATTTGAAAATTATATGTTTAAAACATTGCCATTCGATTCAAGATTAGAACTTCGAATTTTGTTTAAACAACAAACATGTAATGCCGAGTTTAGAAGTGATGGTTGGAAAGATACGATGTATTATAAAGTTCGTTGTTTTATTCAGGCTGCATATGAAATTAAAGATGGTGAATATTTTGTATTTTGTGATCCAGATATTCAGTTCTTTAGACCTTTTTATGATGATATATTAAAAGAAGTTGAAGGTTACGATGCAGCATTTCAAAATGACTATGGTGGAGGAGTTAATACGGGTTTCTTCATAATGAAATCCACATCTAAAACTAGAGCATTTTTAAAAACCGTTGAAGGAAACTTAGAAAAATTCCCAGAAGAACAAGTTTGTTTCAATCATTTAATCCAAAATTTTTCACAATATGAAAAAATTGCATTTAGTTGTAAATTTTTACCCAAAAGATATTGGACGTATGGAGAAAAAGCTATACAACCAAAACCAAACGGTGAGCCATATAGCATTTGGGATGGTACTGATTTAGATTTTAATATTCCAAACGATATAATTTTACATCATGCTAATTGGACTAATACATTTGCGAATAAGATTAAATTGTTAGATTTAGTTAAAGAAAAATATAAAAATATTTCGTTATGAGTTATTCTTTACATAATTTAGATTTAAAAATGGAAAAATATCTTAAAGATATTGAGAATGGATATTATATTGAATCTGGTGCTAATGATGGAATTACACAAAGTAATACTTTATACTATAATCAAAAATATAATTGGAAAGGAATATTAATAGAAGCTAATCCAACATTAGCTGAAAAATGTAAAAATAATAGACCTTTAGATATAGTAGAAAACTACGCGCTTGTCGATGATCTTTATAAAAAAGAAAAAATTTCTGGATATTTTCAAAACATTTCACTTAACGGTCAATGTATTGAAAACAATAATTACAGTGATAATAGCTTAAGCCCTAATCAAATAATAGATGTTAATGCTATAACATTAACAAGTTTATTAGATAAACATAATGTACAAAAAATTGATTTTTTTTCATTAGATGTTGAAGGATATGAAATTAATGTTTTAAACGGTCTTAATTTTGAAAAATATAGACCAAAATATATTTTAATAGAAACTACAAGTTGCAGTAATAGAAAAAAAGAAACTTTAGATTACTTACTAGGTAAAAATTATAAATTTTTAGAAGAACTATCAGTTAATGATGCTCTTTTTATTTCCTTTTAACATAAAAATTAATATGTTACAAAATTTTAAAAAATATTTAATTAAAAACGAAAATGCTCCAGCATATCCGCCATATCATGTAGGAGATTATTTAGAACATTACTTTTTTAAGTTTTATTTAAAACATCAAGAAAAATTTGAATTATTAAAATATAAATACATTCCCGCTTTATGGACTGACATTTATCTTTATTCTCCTTTTTTAATAGATCAACTTCAAAAAGATTTAAATGAATTAGACGAGAATTTGTATTATTTTACAGTATCTCAACATGACGATGCACCATATCAATCATTACCAAAAAACACTATAAAATTTTCTGCTGGAGGAAATATACCAAATTGTACTCCTATACCGTTAATATGTAGTCCAATACCAAATATTCCAAACTGCAATGAAAAAGATATTTTTTGTAGTTTTGTCGGAAGCATCACACAACCAATTCAAGGTTGGGGAAAAATTTCTTATGATATAAGAATGAAAATGTTAGAAACTCTAGTGAATAATCCTAACTATGTATTAAAACCTAAACATTGGTCTCCAGAAATTAAACAAGATAGAAAAGATTTATTTTTAGATTTAACATCAAGGAGTAAATTTACTTTATGTCCTAGGGGTTATGGAGCAAGCAGTTTCAGATTATATGAATCCATTCAATTAAAATCTGTTCCGATATACATTTATTATCAAAAACCACATCTACCATTTTCATCTAAAATAAACTGGAATGATATTGCTATTTTAATTAATGAAAATGAAATATCATCAATTGATGAACGGTTAAAATCAATATCAGATGAAAAATATCAACAGATGGTTAATTATGGTCAAGAAATTTATCCAAAATTCTTCACATTAGAAGGAATGTGTGTTAATATTTTAGAAGATTTGCAAAACTTATGAAAAAAATATTATTTGTTATTGCTGAATATCAAGATTATCGAAAAGAAATTTTTGAAAGTATAATTTCTCCTCGAAATAAGCAATTTGCAGAAAAACATAATTATAAATATGTTGAAATTAAAGATATTAATCAATTACCTAAATTTAGAGAACATCCGTCTTGGTATAAATATTTTATAATTAATGATTTAATTGATAATAATAAAGTTAGTGATGGTGATATAATAACTTATATCGATGCTGACCAATATTTCGTTTCTATAGATAATGACTTGGCTCCAAAAGAAAAATCTATGTCTTTAGCAATAGACTCTGGAAATACTTTTTGTTTTTCTTGGAACAGTTTAAAAATAAATAATTGGACAAAAACCCATGTTAAAAACATAATAGATGAAGATTTATATAAACGACAAATTATAACATATACAAGTCATCCAGCATTTCCAAATCAACCAAAAACTTCTTTTTTTCAAACCCATTATGAGCAAGCAGCTTTTTATATTTTATGTGGGATAAAAAGACATTCAGATATATCATTTTGGGATTTAGAAAATAAAGGATTTCATTCTGAAATAACACCAGATACAAAATATTCTTTAAAAGAAATAGAAGATAACATAGAAATATTTCCAACAAGTTATAATGTAACTAATGGTGGACCATTAGAAAGTAACGATCTTTTTCATATTAACAAAACCAAAAAAGAAGATGTAATTATAAGACATTTTGCTGGAGGTCAAAATTGGAATGATGTTAAAAATTGGATTAATATATGTTAAATGTTGATAAAATATATATTTGTCATTATTCTAAATTAGAAGACAGAAAACAAACACTCACAAATCATCTATTACAAAATAAAATATTTGATTATGAATGGGTAGAATTATTTGATATTAATACTTGGGACATTGAAAATATTAAATTAAAATATCCAAATATTTTTAATTTAAATCCTAAAGGTAATTTTTTAAAAAAAACAGAAATTTCATTATTACTAAAACATGCATGGATTATTGAAAAAATCTATGAAAATAACTATTTAAATACTTTAATTTTAGAAGATGATGTAATTTTGGAAGAAAATTTTGTAGAAAAGTTTAATTTATACATATCAAATCTTCCGCCTGATTGGGATATGTGTTGGATTGGTTCTTGTTGTGGATTACATGCAAAAAACACAAACAATTCGTTTATATATGAAGCCGATGGTTCTCGTTGTACACATGCTTATATAATAAGCTATAATTGTGTTCTAAAAATAAAAGATGATTTAAAAAATGCCAACGATGCAATCGATTGGTTTTATAATTTTTTAATTCAAAGTAAAAAACTTAAGAATTATTGGGTTGAACCTCCATTAGCTTATCAAAGTCAAGATTTTACATCGAGTTTAACTATATGAAGATATCTTTTTTAGACTTTTGGGGAGGTTTTAGAAACGATAACAATTTTTTTATACATCTCTTAAAAGATATTAAACAAAACATTGAAATATCTCAACCAGAAAATGCAGATTTAATAATATATTCTATTTTTGGTCAAGAACATAAAAAATATAACCATTGTAAAAAAGTTTTTTATACTGGAGAAAATGTTCGACCAAATTTTCATGAATGTGATTATTCTTTAACTTTTGATTTTGATAGTTATGATAATAAAAACATAAGACTTCCATTATGGTATCTTTATATTGATTGGTTTAATGTAAATTCTTATGATAATCCAAATTGGCTTGTACCTAAAAATTTTTTAAAAGAAAATAATGATTTTTTTAAAAAAACAAAAAATAAATTTTGTTGTTCGGTTTTTAGTTCTCCTTATCCTTTAAGATTTTCTATTATTGATAAAATTAAAACATATAAACCAGTAGATTGTTTTGGAAAAATACATCAGAATTTTATTCCAGATGGAGAAAAAATAAAATTAGATATAATTTCTAATTATAAGTTCAGTGTATGTTTTGAAAATACAAGTTATCCAGGCTATTTTACCGAAAAATTATTACACGCAAAAGTAGCAGGAACAATTCCTATATATTTTTCAGATCATTCGTTTGATAGAGATTTTAATCATAACTGCTGCTTAAATCTAAGCAATTATGAAAATGAAATACAGTTATTAGAAGATATTAAAAAAATTGATACTGATGCAAATTTATATAATGATATTTTAAATCAACCTCTTTTTAATAAAGATATTGATTTGTTATTGAATGATGTTAAAATAAAAATAAATCAAATTTTATGAATATAAAAGATTGGATATTACAAAACTTAAATAAAAATTCAATTATTGTTGAAGCTGGTACTGCTGATGGATCTGACACATTGTTTTTTTCTCAAAATTTTAAAGAAGGAAAAATATATGGATTTGAACCAATTCCAAATTTGTACTACGATACAATGAATAAGGTACATAAGTTTTCTAACGTTGAAGTTATTAATGCCGCACTATCTGAAAAAACAGGAAAATGTAAAATATTTGTTAGTGATCGATTTGGTTCAGATTGGGGTTCATCTTCTATTCTAAAACCAAAAGATCATTTAGATGTTCATCCAGAAATAACATTTAAAAATGAATTAGAAATTAATACTGTAAATTTGGATGATTGGTTTTTACAAAAAAATGAACAAATTATTGATTTGATGTGGTTAGATATGCAAGGATATGAACCTGTTGTTTTAAAATCATCACCAAAAGCTTTGAAAAAAACTAGATATCTTTACACCGAAGTTTCTTTAATTGAAACATATGAAAATGTTATGTTATATCCAGAGTTTAAAAACTTTTTAATTGAAAATGATTTTGAAATTATTTTTGAAGATTTACCTTGGAAAGATATGGGAAATGTCTTACTTAAGAATAAAAATTTAAATTAATATTATATATGATTCCGAAAATAATTTATCAAACATGGTATACAAAAAAACTACCAGAAAAAATTAAAAATTCAGTAGATAATATGTTAAAAGTCAATCCAAACTATTCATATGAATTATATGATGATATAGATTGTCTCAATTTTTTAAAAAATAATTATGGTTCACAGGTAATAAAAGCATATGAGAGTTTAAATGTCGGTGCAGCCAAAGCAGATTTATGGAGATATGCTATTCTTTATAAGAATGGAGGTATTTATTTGGATATCGATTCAGAGATATATTCAAATTTAGATTCATTAATTCAAGAAGACGATATTGCAATAGTTTCAAGAGAAAAAAACCCAGACCATTTTGTACAATGGTGTTTAATGTTTGATAAAAACCATCCAATTTTAGAAAATGTACTAAAAAAATGTGTTTATAATATTTTGAATAAAACAACAGAAAATATTTTACAATTAACTGGTCCATCTGTCTTTTCACAATCAATTATAGAAGTTTTATCTCCGCTTGAATTAGATGTATATAATACATCAGATTCTATTATTAGAGAAAAAATGGAAAATAAAATTTTTTCAAATATAAAAACAAAAATATATTCTTTTGATTATGAAAACTATTGTAATTTTAAACATTCCAATTACGAAGATTTATATAAAAATAAAGAACACTGGAAATCAGAAATTATAAACACTTCAACATTTAAATGAAAATAGCTTTTCATGATAATATAATTTCTTTACAAGGAACATCTATTGTAATTTATGACCATGCTTATTATACTAGAAAATATCTAGGTTATGATCCAATTATTATGTATAATACAAATTATCATAATAATAATGAAGATGCTTTAAATAAATTTAAAAAAGAATTTAAAGTTTATGGTTATAATAATATCAATCAAATTGATAAAATATTAGAAGAACATGGTTGTGATGTTTTTTTTATGATAAAACATGGAAAATGGGATAATGTTATATCTAATGTTTGTAAAAATTGGATTAATGCTGTTGGACCATGTGGAAATTCAGATATACATGGAGATGTTTTTGCAATGGGTTCTGCTTGGCTGTCTGAACTCACAAACTGGCAAATACCATATGTTCCACATATGGTAAATTTACCAGAATCAGAAGAAAATTTAAGGCAAGATTTAAATATACCAAAAGATGCTTTAGTTGTTGGTTGTCACGGAGCTATAGATGCATTTGATATTTCTTTTGCTAAAGAAGCTTTGTATGAAACAATTCTCCAAAGATCTGATATGTGGTTTGTTTCTTTATTTGTTGATATTGGTATAAACCATGAAAGAATAATTCGACTAGAACCATCCTCCGATTTACTGAATAAAGTTAAATTTATCAATACATGCGATATAATGTTACATGCTAGATATGCTGGAGAATCTTTCGGTTTAGCATGTGCAGAATTTTCATCAAAAAATAAACCAGTAATTACATACTCTGATTCTATGGGTAAAAATCACCTTAAAGTATTGGGAGAAAAGGCTTTTACATATAAAAATAAACAAGATGTTCTTAATATTTTACAGGACTTAGATAAAAAACAAATAAATTGTAAAGAATGGAATATGTATCAAGAATATACTCCAGAAAAAGTTATTGCAAAATTTGATAGTATTTATAAATTATAAAAATATGTTTTTTTCAAATCAAGATTTAGTTTATCTATTAAAAGATCGTAAGAATTTAATAGGCGTAGAAATAGGAGTTGAAAGAGGAAATAGCGCATTTCATTTTCTTTCTAATTGTAATATTGAACTTTTATATTTAATTGATCCATATGAAAGTTATATTGATTCTGATACTAATCATGTTTGTGATGAATTTTGTCAAAAACAAAACAAAGAAACATGTTTAAATTTATTAAAAAACTTTACTAATTTTAAATTAATTGAAAAAAAATCAGATGATGCGGTTAATCAATTTGATGATAATAGTTTAGATTTTATTTTTATTGATGGTCTTCATAGTTATGAACAATGTTTGAAAGATATTAAAAATTACTATCCAAAATTAAAACAAGGTGGTTTATTTTCGGGTCATGATTTTTCCTATGCTATAGGATGCAATAAAGCGGTCTTAGAGTTCAGTAATATTCAAAACAAAAATGTTTTGACATGCAAAAATGATGTATGGTATTGGTTTAAATAAAAAAATATGGAAAATAAAAAATTATTATTTTGTGTTAGTGCATTTTTAGAAATAGGTCGAGGATCGTGGGCCAATCATGGCAGAAAAACAGAAGAATATTTGAATCACTTTGCTATGTTTTGGGGAAATATTAATGCTAAAGTTTTAATATTTTGTGAAGAATATTTTAAAAAATCAATTGAAGATAAAATTAAAGAATTTGAAAGTAATGGAAATGAATTTAAATCTGAAGTAAACATACAAATTTTTAAAAGAGAAGATCTTAATCATTTTAAAAATATTGATAAAATTAAAACTATTCAAGCTTCGGAAGAAATGAAAAAATATTCTAGAAGAGATCCTTCAGGACCACCAGAATATACAAGTCCAGAATGGACCGCAATTATGTTATCGAAACCACATTTTTTAAAAATGGCAAATGATAAAGGTTTAATTCCAGAAGATGTTCAAACTGTCGCTTGGACGGATTTTGGTATAGCCCATTGTGGACATAATCCATTATATGTTGATGCAATTAAAACTAAAACTTTAATTGAACCAACCGAAGCAAAAATTACTTTTTTTAATAAAAGAAATGTTGATTTTATTGCTGATCCTTGGCATTTAAATAGTTTTTGGGATGATACGTTTGCTGTTGGTGGATTTTACTTAGTTCCCAAAAATATGATCGATATTTTTATTGAAAAATTTGATAATGTTGTATATGATGTTTTAATGAAACAAAATATTATTGATGATGATCAAACTGTTATGTCTTTAGTAGGAAAACTTTATTCTGATGTTTCTAGATTTGAAGATTCTTTCAAATATATTAATAATCCTCCCGAAGGAGATTTTTTTCCAGTATTTTATACATTAGAATAAATTAAGTTGAATTTAAATAAAAATCTTATATAATAGATTGATATTTAATGAAAAAAATTGTTTTTCAAAAGCTTAAAATTAATAATTTTTTATCTGTTGGCGATACTGGTATTGATATTTCTTTTAATAAAGGTATAAATTTAATTACTGGTCTTAATCAAGATAGTGGTGGTAAAAATGGAATAGGTAAAAGTACTATAGCCGATGCTATATTTTGGTGCTTATTTGGTTCTCCTATTAGAGATATCAAAAAAGACAAACTCCAACATAATAAAAACAATAATGAATGTAAAGTAGTTTTATTTTTTTCTGTTAAAACAGAAAGTGATGTTAAAAATTATTCTTTAACAAGAATATTAAACCCAAGCAAAGTTGAATTATATTGTGATGATCAAGATATTACACAATCAACCATTCAAAAAAATGAAGAATTTATAAAAGCTCTTATTGGTGCTAATGAAGAAGTATTTAACAATTGTGTTATCATGACTGCAAATAATACGCTTCCATTCATGGCACAGAAAAAAGTAGATAAGAGAAAATTTATTGAAGGAATTTTACAGCTTAATATTTTTAGTGAAATGCTTTTAAAAACTCGATCAGAATATAATGATCTTAAAAAAGAACATGATATTATCAGTAATAATTTTATCAATGAACAAAAAAATTTAGAAATTTTTGAAAAACAAAAACAAAATGGAGAAAGTCAAAAACTTGAAAAAATAAAAAATATTCAAGATAAAATTAATTTAAATAACACAACATTAAAAAACATTAATAAAGAAAAAATTTTATCTGAAACAGAAATAGATGATAGTATTAAAAATTTTTCTAATCAAATTAAAATTCTCCAAAAAGGAATTGATAAAGAAAATTTAAAAATCCAAAATCAAAACAAAAAAGAAACAGAAATAAAATTAAAAATTTCTCAAAAACAAGTTGAAAAAAATAACTTTTTAAAAAAAGGAAATAAATGCCCAACATGTAATCGTGAATATTGTAAAGAAGATGTCGAATTAGTTCATAATAAAGTTACTGATATAGATTCACAAATTAAACTGTTAACAGAACAACTTGAAGAAATTAAACCTCAACAAAAAGATTCAAAAAATCTAATAACAAAAATAAACAATGGTATTAAAACGATAGAAGAAAACAAAACTAAAATATTAGAAAAAAAATCTGAAATTAAAGTTAGAAATGAAAAAATAAAAAATATTTTAGAAAAAAATAAAGAATACGAAAAATATATAGATGATATTAAAAAAGAAAAAAATGATTACGATCAAAACATTGAAAATACTAAAAATAAAATTTTACAAATAGAAGAAAAACTTAAAACCATTAAAAAACAACTTCAAATTTTAAACTCTGTTAAGTTTATTCTATCGGAAGAAGGAATTAAAACATTTATTATTAAAAAAATTCTTAATATTCTTAATAATAGATTAAATTTTTATTTAAAAGAACTTAATGCGCCTTGTACTTGTTTTTTTGATGAAGTTTTTGAAGAAAGCATATACAATCTAGATAAGAAAGAATGTTCTTACTTTAATTTTAGTGGAGGAGAAAGAAAAAGAATTGATTTAGCAATTCTTTTTATGTTTCAAGATTTGCTAAAGTTTCAATCTAACGTTGAATTTTCTCTTAATATTTATGATGAACTATTTGATTCAGCTTTAGACGATGATGGTGCTGATAAAGTTTTAGAGATTTTAAAAAATAAAGTAGAAAAATATAACGAATCGATATATATTATATCTCATAAAAATTGTACAAAATCTCATATAGAAAATGTTATTCAACTAGAAAAAAAGAACGGTGTTACTTTTATAAAAAGTTGAAAATACAATAATTTTACTAAATTAAACTATGGCTATTAAAATAAAAGAAGATAACCTTCCAGATGATAAATTGGTATTTCAGTATAGACCAGTTAACACATCAATCCCTAATCCTCCACCAGCCCTACCAATAGGATTTCCAAAGTATAGTCATGTAGCCTTACAACCTATTAAGTTTCCCACACCACCTCCAATAGAAATGCCAGAGGCAAAGCTTCCAAGGGCAATTAATTACTATGCTGACTATGGTGGCTGTGGTTTTTGGAGGATGATATGGCCTGAATTTTTGCTTAATTCATATCAAAAAATGTGTATTAGCGGTCTAACAAGCATGGTCTTAGATTTAAGATTTTATCAGCACCTTAAAGCAATTAGAATGCAACGACAAGCAACACCAGTTCAAAAAGAATTTATTAAAGAATTACGTAAAGCTAGTTCACAACTAAAATTTAAATTATTATATGAAGTCGATGATATTGTTTTTAAAGATGATATTCCAGACTATAATAGATGTAAAGATGCATTTGTAGATCCACAAATTGTTCAAAGTATTTTAGAAATCATGGGAATGGTTGATGAAATTACTGTTACATGTCAATATATGAAAGAATATTATCAGGATAAAACTGGTAATAAAAATATTACAGTTATTCCAAACTATGCTCCAAAATTTTGGTTAGATAGATTTTATAATGAAAAAAATATAGAAAAACTTTATGAAAAACATAAACGTAGACCTAGAATTTTATATGCTGGATCTGGTACACATATTGATGTCTTAAATAGAACTGGTCTTAATGACGATTTTAAGCACGTTACGGATGCTATAATCAAAGCTCGAAAGAAATTTAAATTTGTTTGGAAAGGATGCTTCCCACTTGCACTTAAACCATATATTGATAATGGAGAAATGGAATATATTGATTGGTCGCCATTACCAGATTATCCAAGAGGACTATTTGAAACTAATTGTAATGCGGTATTTGCTCCTCTGCAAGATAACGTATTTAATAGATCCAAGAGCAATATTAAAATGGTAGAATCTGGAGGAATTGGCCTTCCAGGCGCATACCAAGATATGTGTACATATGAAAACGCAGAATTTAAATTTAAGTCTGGAGATGATTTGATAGCTCAATTAGAACATATTACATCTGATTTTGATCGATATATGAAACTTTCTAAAAAAGCTAGAAACTTTACTGAAGGACTTTGGCTAGAAGATCATTTAAATGAATATGAAGCTTTATATGTTACAGATTTTGGCTCAAAAGAAAGAAAACAAATGGCTCCAGAGATTATTAAAAATAATCCAGACCAAGACATTAAAAGTTGATTTTTTGACCAAACCATAGTAGACTGTTTGAATGGCGTATAGAAATATCTATTACGATATTAATAATTCTAATATACACCTTTGGTGTTGGAATCAAAATGGTGAAAGAACCAAAGTTATAGAACATTTTGAACCATTCTTATATATTGAATCGGAAAACGGAACAGACGGAAAATCTATCTTTCAAACACCGCTAAAAAAAATTAAGTTTAAAAATCAATTTGATAGAGCTAGATTCTTAAAAGAAAGCCCCCTCAAAAGAATATTTTATAATATTAATCCAGAGCAACAATACTTGCTACAAAAATACCAAAAAGAAATATACGAATCATCTTTTGGTTCTCACCCATTAAAAATTTTTTATTTGGATATCGAAACATATGCTATCGACCATTTTTCTACACCAGAAAATGCTACAGATCCAATTAATCTTATTACTATTTACGATTCTTTAAGTAAAAAGTTTTATACTTGGGGTTGTAAAAATTATTCAACATTAGAAGAAAACATAGTTTATTTTAAATGTAAAGATGAACGAGATTTATTAAAAAGTTTTGTTTCTTTTTGGAAAAATGATCCACCAGATTTAGTAACAGGATGGAATGTTCATGGATATGATATTCCGTATATTATGAATCGCTTAACAAATGTTTTTAATGAAGACTATCAGAAAAAACTTTCTCCAATTGAAAGGGTTCGATATAAAGAAAATGTTGCTATTAATAAATTAGGAAGATCTATTAATCGTTGGTTTATTGGAGGTATTAGTATTTTGGATTATATGGAGTTATATGAAACTCTTTGCGGCGGAAAACGCGAATCCATGTCATTAAATTATATATCAGAATATGAGCTTGGAGAATCTAAGGTGGCGATAGGATCAACATCACTATCTGACTTGGCAAACAAAGATTGGTTTAAATTTGTAGACTACAACATTCAAGACGTTAGACTTTTAATTAATTTAGAAAAAAAATTAAAGTATATCAAACTTGTTAGAAATCTTTCATACAGAGGGTTTATTCCATTTGAAAAATCTATGGGAAAAGTATCCATGATTACTGGAGCAGTAGCACACCAAGCACTAGAACAAGGACTGATTATTCCCACCTTTAATATTCAAAACGAAAAAACTAGCTTTACTGGAGGATATGTATATGAACCTGTTCCAGGTTTATATGAAGATTTGATTACATACGATGCGAACAGTCTATATCCGAATACTATTATAACTTTAAATATATCCACTGAAACTAAAATTGGGAAAATCATCGAAAAAGATAAAAAAACTGTTAAAATATTATTAACTAATAATAAAATTATTGATTTGCCTTTAGACAAATTTCAAAAACTTGTTGAACAAGAACAGTTGAGTATTACCAAATATGATGTTTTATATACACAAAAATTTAAAGGTATCGTTCCGAGTTTAATTGATAAGCTTTATAAAGAAAGAGTCGAAGCAAAAAATAAAATGCTTGAAACAAAGAAAAAAATTAAAAAATGTAAAGACCCAGTAGAAATTGAAAAATTAGAAGAAATCGCAAATGATAATGACACACTTTCAAATGTATATAAAACTTTTTTGAATTCAATTTATGGAATTTTTTCTCAACAATATTCTCCTTTATTTGATATTGATCATGCAGCAAGCATAACAGCAACAGGAAGATCGGTAGTTAAAGCTGGAGCAAATATTGTTTATGAATATGCAAAAAAATTAGGGTTCACTGGAACAAAAGATGAAATTAGGGTTTATTCTGATACAGATAGTGTATATTTTAGTTTCAAATCTTTATTCGATTTAAAAGGAATTAAATTAAAAGAAGAAAATACCAATCAAATTACACCACAAGCTAAAAATTTTATTGATGAAATTGGAAATCATTTAAATGATGAAATTAATGAATTTGCCAGAAGGGAACTTAATTCATTAGATCCTAGATATTTCTTTAAAAGAGAAAAAATATGCGATGTATCTTTGTTACAAAAGAAAAAATACTATATTCTTCATATATTAGATAAAGAAGGCGTATCAACCGATGAATTTGAATATAAAGGAATGGAAGTCGCTAAAGCCATTCTATCAAAAGAAGTAAAAGAATTAATTAAAGATGTTATTGAATCTGCTATTATGTCTAAAGAAAGAAAAAAAGCAATTCATTTATTTCAAGAAGGATTTGAAAAATATTCTAAATTATCAATTGAATGTATTTCTTCTCGTAAAAAAGTAAACAATTACGAAAAGTACGAAAATGTAAGAAATAAAGATGGAGATTTTGCAAAGGGAACTCCTCAACATGTAAAAAGTGCAATGAATTTTAATGATGCGCTTAAAAAATTGAATCTTACTGACAAATATCCTAAAATTGAAAGTGGTAATAAAATAAAATTTTTCTATTGCAAGAAAAACCCATTTAATTATGAAACAATAGCATTTACAGATTTATATCCAAAAGAAATGGCCTCAATTATACCACCAGATTATAAATTTATGTTTGAAAAAAATGTTACACCTGTAATTAGTCGAATATTTCAAATTGTAGGATGGCCCACACCAGCAGTTGGATGTGAGGAATATACAGATTTGATAGAACTTTTTTCTTAATATGTCAACTAAACTAATATCAATATCTAATCCTGTTATTTCAGGTATAAACAACGCAGAAGAGCTAATTTCTTATTGTGCAAGAGTTAGCAACCCTTCAAATCAATTAAATGTTGAAACTGCTCCTAAACTTTTAAGTTATTTGATAAAACATAAACATTGGTCTCCATTCGAAATGGTTTCTATGACAGTAGAAATTCAAACAACTAGAGCAATAGCTGCACAAATTTTAAGACATCGAAGCTTTTCTTTTCAAGAATTTAGTCAAAGATATTCTACAGCAACTGAATTCGAAACTGTCGAATTAAGAAAACAAGGAAAAACAAATCGTCAAGTAGGCGATGAACCAATTAGTCTCTCAGAGCATATTGAAATGTTTGATCATATTGACAAATTACAATCTCAAGCACTTAGCGTTTATAATGAGCTAATTTCTCAAGGAGTTGCTAAAGAATGTGCAAGAATGTTTTTACCATTAAATACAAAAACAACAATGTATATGAGTGGCACTATTCGTTCTTGGATACATTATGTTGATCTAAGATCTAATGAAGATACACAAAAAGAACATCGCAAAATTGCACTAGAAATTAAACAAATTTTTAAAAATAGATTTCCAAATATTTCTGAAGCTTTAGGTTGGAATTCTTAATAAAAAAACTTGCAATTTTATCAAATTACTGTATTATATAACATATGAATAATGAAAATACATCAAAATTAATTTTGTTTTTAGACCCAATCGGAAGAAATATTTTAGGTGAAGTAGTAGATAATAAACCAGAATCAATTCTTTTTGTAAAAAATCCTGTAATTCTTCATGTAGCTGATAGTGGTGGCGGAAAAATGTCAGTTCAACTATTACCTCTTTTCTTCAGAGAATTTTTAGCAGATAAAACAGCAGACGTAACTTTCTCTTATCAAAAAGATAAAATCACAATTACTGATATTGATGCTTTTGATTTTAGATTACAAGCTCAATACAATCAAATTTTTAGCAAACAGAGTGTTTTTGTAACTCCAGAACAACAAAACCAACAACAACCTCAACAACCATCTACCAGCGTAATCAATTTATTTGACGAATAAAATATATGCCAAAGAAAAAAATTGAAGCTAATAGCTCAGTCGATCTTGGAGAAATTGAAGATGCATTTAAAGTTCTTGATGAACTAAATCCAGACGCCGCATTTTTAGATGAAAATAGTTTATCTAATGTAAATGAATGGGTAGATACTGGTTGTATGGCTTTAAACGCTATCATATCAGGGTCTTTATATGGCGGAATTCCTATGGGTAGAATTACAGGCTTTGCTGGACCACAAGCTTGCGGTAAAACACTAATGGTCAATAAAATCATGGCAAATGCTCAAAGAAAAGGAATGCATGTTGTTTATTTTGATACAGAAAATGCTTTAGATAAAGGAACCGCAGAAAACTTAGGATGCGATGCTGCAAAAATTAAACATTGTCCAATCGAAATCATTGAAGATTGTAGAAATCAAATGGTTAAATTTTTAAAAACAGTCGTAGAAAAAAATTTACAAGGAAAAGTTATTATAGCTATTGATTCTCTTGGAAACTTAATCTCCGCAAGAGAAGCAAAAGTAATTGAAGATGGTAAAGATTCAGCAGACATGGGCGCAAGAGCAGTATCTTTAAAAAGTATGCTAAGAGCGATCACTCATGCAGCAGCAAAAGCAAACTGTCCTATCGTTTTTACAAATCATACATACGACAATCCAGGTGCATTATATCCAACATTGGTAAAAAGCCAATCTGGAGGTTCTGGACCACTTTATATGTCATCTGTTTTAGTTCAAATGGCTACAAAACAAGAAAGAGTCTCTCGTTCTGACAATAAAAATGCCATAGATGATGTTACTCCGCTTTCAAAAGATATTAATGGTCTGACTATGAGAGCATTAACAACAAAAAATAGATTTATTCCTCCATTTTTGGAGTGTGAAATGTATTTAAACTTTAAAAGTGGCATTTCAAAATATTCTGGTTTGTTAGAAATGGCCGAAGGCTATGGAATTTTAACAAAACAAGGACATAGATATGTTTTGGGTGAAGAAGTTTTGGGTTTTTATAAAGATTGGAAAGACAATGAAGAGTCTTGGAATAAAATTCTTCCAAAACTAGAAGAAAAACTCCAATCAGAATTAAAATTCAATAAAGAAAACGCTTCTTCTGAATAAAAAAGTTGTTTTATTCACCAAAATAGTCTATAATCTATAGACTTTATGAAAAAAGTTCCGTTAGATTTAGAGCATTTTGAAAATATTATTATTTTCAATGCAATAATGGACCAAACTTATTTGGAAACTATTATTGATTATGTAGAACCTTCTTATTTTTCAAATAAAAAAATCCAAATGGTCTTTGGAGTTTTAAAAAATTTTTATTTAGAACATAATTGCGTTCCAAATATTACAGAGTTAAAAGCTCATTTATCAAATCAAGAACAAAAAGATTCTTTAAAAGAAGTTGTTTTATCATTTAATTCAATTGATAAAAAATATAACAAAGAATTATTAATTAAAAACACTGAAAGATTTTTAAAAGAAAAAGCCGTGTTACATACCGTGGTAGAAACTTCATTAGAAGTTAAATCTGGTATTATTGAAAGTACTAATATTTTACAAAAGTTTGAAAAAGCATGTGGTATATCTTTAATAGATGATATAGGGTTTGATTATCTCGAAGAAGTTGATAAACATTGCGAAGATTTACAAAAAGTATTCAAAACAATTTCTACAGGATGGAAATGGTTAGATAAACATTTGGGTGGTGGCTTTATGGCTGAAGGAAGAGCATTATATGTCTTTTTTGGAATTACCAACGTTGGCAAATCTATATTTTTAGGAAATATTGCTACTAATATTTTAAATCAAAACAAAACCGTAGTTTTAATCTCTCTTGAAATGCCAGAGCAAGTTTATGCAAAAAGAATATCTGCACAGCTTTCAAAAATTCCTTGTGATGATTTAAGATTGCAAATTAGTCCGCTTAAAAAGTTTTTAAGTGAATACAAAGTCAAAAATAAGACATCTAAATTAATTATTAAAGAATTTCCAACAAAATCAGTAACTGTTTTAAATATTAAAACATATATCCAAAAACTTATAAAAAACGGAATAAAACCAGATGCTATTATTATTGACTATATCAATTTAATAGCACCACCCTCTAATGGTTTAAGTTCTTATGAATCTATCAAACAAATTACAGAAAGTTTGCGAGCACTTACATATGATTTAAACTGCCCTATTATTTCTGCTACACAAGCCACAAGAGCGGCTGTTTCCGCATCAAAGCCAGAACTTGATAAAACAAGCGAATCTATGGGTCTTTCTCATACTGTAGACGCACAGATATCAATATGGACCGAAGAAGGAGATGCAGACATGGGTATCATACACATGGGTATTGAAAAAAATCGATTTGGACCAAGACAAGTATATACACATTTAGAAATAGATTATCCAACACTTTCTTTAAAAGAAGCTGACGAGTCTATTCAAGACTTTACTATCAAAGGAAAAATGCCAAAATTAACAGCAGATATTAGTGGAGATGGAGATTTAAACAGTAATATTATTGAAACATTAAGTAACATTGAAAATTTTAATAAAACAGATGACAAATAGACATAATGATATAAATAAATCATATGCAAAACAAAGTGTATCAAGTCTTTACCCATAAAGATTTAGATGGTGCGATTAGTTTACTAACTTTTCTGTGGTCGCATCCTAATGATACTATTACGTATCAAGAAGTATCTAACTTAGACTTAAAACCAATAAAAGAGTATGTAAATAAAACAATAAATCCTCCTAAAATTGTTTTATTGAATTTTTATTTAAGAGATGAATTTATATTGGATCTCGATCAAGAATGTTTAGTTATTGTTGATCATCATATTGATTCTAAAAAATATGTAGACAAATTTAAAAAATCAAAAATTTTGTATTCGAATTATGATTCAGGTTCAATGTTTATCAGAAAACTTTTTCAAAAAAATATTGATTTAACAACAGAACAAAAAAAACTAATTCTTTTGGCTGATGATTTTGAATCAAAAAAATATCAATTTAAAGAATCATATGATTTAAATATACTTTTTTGGACTGAGTATAAAAATGATTTTTCCAGATTTATAAATTCTTATAAAAATGGATTTAAACCTTTTACAAAAAGTCAAATAGAAACCATTGAAAATATTAAAAAAGATGCTGATAAAAAATTGCTAGAAACAAAATGTTATGTAGGAGAAATTTTAATTGAAGGTCAAATTAAAAAAGTTTTGGCAGGAATTACAACAAAATTTAATAGCATAGTAATAGATAAATTGATAAAAAAACATAATCCAGATTTATTATTTTATATCAATACACAAACAGAATATATCAGTCTAAGACAATCCAATAAATCATCCAACCCAATAAATCTTCAAAAATTTGCAGAAAAATACTGTGATGGAAATGGACATACTTTTATAGCTGGTGGGAAAATTACTCCATTATTTATGGAATTGACAAAAAAATTAAATCCTATATGATTATAACATCAACACAACAACTAGATGAACTCTCAAACCCGTCCAATACTCTTAATATGGAAGAGTTTGAACAAATTACCATAAAATTCGGAGCGTTTGTTTGCATCTGCAAAGGCAAAAAAATGAATCATTTAAATTTTTTAAAATATTTAATCGATGATAAAAAAACACAAAAAATATATTTTTCTTTACTTGGAGAATGTAATCTTCAATCTATTATAAGAGCATATTTAAGCTCAACTCCAAACGCATATAAAAAAATGTTTAGGTCAAAGTTTAATAAAAAAAATAAATGATAACTGAATTTGAAAAAAGAATATACAATTGTTATTTAAAAAATTTTAGAAATAATCTTCCATACCAACCAAGAAAAAATTTTGATGGTATAGATCCCAACATATTAGCATATTTAAATAAAATATCTTTATTTTTAAAACGTTATAATCACATAAGTTTAGATGATTATTTTGTAGCCTTTAAAGACTTGCACCCAGAAGAAAAATATCCCCCATTATCTTTTTTTACATCTCGATTAGCATTAAAGCATTATTCTCTTTATAAGAAAAAACAAGAAGATCAAAGTCCAGAAAAACAATTTGACAAAATTAAAGAAGGATTTAAATTTATAGGTATGTTTTGTTTAGAAAACAAAATACCCTTAGAAAAGTATATTTATCATAAAACAGGATATATGGTTTCTTGGCTTAATCACTATAGAGAACATCGAATTAATCCTTACTGTTTAATGGAATTAGGTAATTTTTTGGGTGTTTTAGATTCTTTGCAAAAAGATGAAGTTTCATTATTTGCTGAAAACCTTGATTCTAATCTTATTGCATTTAAAACAAGATATAACCAATCAACAAAAACAAAAGAATACGTAAAAAAATTAACCGAAAGCATCAAAAATTTCTTAAAAAAAGAATTGACTAAAAACTAACTTGTGATAAACTTTAAATAATATGAGTAATAAATACAACCAAAACTTGTTTGACTCGCTTAAAGAAGCGTTGGCAAGCAAAACCAACAACGACTCAAGCTTCAAAGATTTCATGAAGTTTGAACCAGATAAAACATATCTCGTACGACTGCTCCCAAATCTTGAAGATAGCAGCAAAACTAGGTTCCATTACTACCAGCACATTTTTGATAGTGTTGTTACTGGTAAAAAAATATCGGTTCTCTGTCCAAATACATACGGAGAAAAATGTCCAATTGATGAATATCGTTCTAAAATTTGGGCTACTAAAAATCAAACTTTAATTGAATCAGTTAAACCTTTAAAAAAGACTGAAAAATGGCTTTATAATGCTTATATTATTAAAGATCCAACAAATCCTTCTAATGAAGGCCAAGTCAAAATCATTAATGCTGGAGCACAACTTCAAAAAGTTATCCAAGCAGCTATTGATGGTGATGATGCTGAAGAGTTTGGCTTTAGAATTTTTGACCTTTCTGAAAAAGGATGCAACTTAAGAGTCAAAGTAGAAAAAAATGAAGGTGGATATCCATCTTATACTTCATCTAAATTTGTATCTCCTTCAGAAATTGAAGATTTGGATGATGCAGATAGTGTCTATAACTCTGTAAAAAGTTTAGATACCATTTTCCAGAGAAAGAGCTATGATGAAATTAAAGAAATTCTTAATTTCCATTTCTTAGGAAAAGATCAAGATGAAAAACCTCAAAATGTTGTTCCAGATGATGAGTTTGAAGTAGAAACAGTAAAAACTGAAAACGTTGAGGAAGATGAATCTGAAGAAGTTCTTTCCGAACAAGAAAAGAAAATGAAAGAAATTCTTGAGAATCTGTAATAGAAATGAATGAACAACTTCAGGCACTGGAAGCAGCAAAGCTTGCCGCTTTGGTAGGAGGTCAATTAAAAAAAGTTGATAGTCTTACCATAGAAAGAAATGGTATGCCAGCAAACAAAATCAATATTGATGGTTTTGTAGCTAAAGTTAGAAATCCTAACTCGCATATTCAAAATAATTTTGCTGAAACTCCACATGGATTTGCTCCACCAGTGCCTGAAGATATTGTTCAAAGACTTGTTCCAGATACTACGATAGGTTCAAAGCCTTTTATTCAAAACGATTTACAAGCACAACAATCTCACAGCGATACACAACAAAGAACAGTTAACTCTATAACGCCAACAATATCTTACAAAGAAAACAAACAAACATTTAATCAAGATTCTAAAACACTAAAAAAAATTAATAATAATATTAAAGGTATTAGATTGACTTTAGAACAAATTCTTGCTACTCTTAAGCAGAAATAATGAGTGCAAAACATTTACCGATTCCAAAATCTTCTTTGGAAAAGTTACTACGTCCAGTTAACCGTTTAACCGAATCATGCGTTCTCAGAACGTTACAAGACTCTCTTTATACACTATGCTGTTCTGCTGATAACAGCGTTATTCTTTGTGCTCAAACTGTAGTTCCTATAAAAATTAAAGATCTTAAATTAAACTTAATTAATATTAAAAAACTTTTAAATGGGTTAGAATGTCTTGGAGACGGAGAAAATTTTAAAGTTTTATATGAAGAAAATCATATCATTTGTCAGAGTAGCAACTCAGAAACAGGAGAAAACACCCATTTTAAATATCATTTAGTAGACGATAGTATTATTAAAGAATCTCCCATTACTATTGAAAAAATAACAGAATTGAATTATGATACTGTTTTTGATATCAGCTTAGAAAAAATAAGAAAAATAATGACTGCTTATTCTTTTGTAAATGATATCAACAAAATATATTTTTATACTAAAGATAAACATGTTTATGCAGATATTGATGATAAAACACAGCATAATATTGATAATGTTTCTTTGATGGTTTCTCCAAAATATGAAGGTGAACAAATAGTCGATCCAATGTCTATCAAAATAGAAGTTTTTAAAACTCTAGCATTGTGTAAAAACGATATAAAAGTCAAAATAAATAATCAATTTAAAGTGTTTGTTTTTCAAAGTAAAGAAGATGAAAATACAGAGTTAAAATATATTATTTCAGCACTTGTTAAATAACAAACTGGAGTAAATTATTTTATACTATGTCTAAAAATAAAGTCACTACAGTAGGGTATTTCATCAAAAGATTGAGAGATTGTGGTTATGTAACTAATAAACTTTTTACAGACTACTCAAAAGTCGATGCACGATCTTGGACTGTTATAGTTGATCCTAAAAACTCATCTGTAATGATTACATGTTATAATAACCATAGTTATTTCGGTGAAGAATATTTTGAAATGCATGACGGGGGACAATTTATTCCCGATCATTTTAAATTAAAAACTAGTTCAATTGAAACTATTATTGAATATTTGGTAAAATTTAATATCAATAACAAATCAAAAACTTACAGTAAGTAGTATTATGGCTGTACCAAAAAAAAGAAAACAGTTAAAAGAAACACTAATACCATCTCTTTCATCTTCTAGTGTTAAAAAAACACTAACAGAAAAAGAATATGAAGAAACTTCTAAAAAAGTTTTTGCAGCTATCAACGAATTAGAACTTCAAAAAAGTTTAGACAAATGGTTAAAAGAAAATAGACAACATCAGCAAGTTGCTATGAGAGACTTAAGCATACTGAAAGCTATTGTTTCTGAATATTTAGATTCGTTTATACTTTTTGGTTATAATCTTGAAGGTGAAAGATGCATTCTTCAAAATTTTAATAGAGCTAAAGATAGAGATGCATTAATGGAATTTTTAAAAATTGTATTTATTAAACAGCAACAAGAAAACTTTTTAGATGACTGAAAACATTACACAAGACGTTTTTTGTAAAAGTCCTTTGTTAGATCCTAGTTTATTTCCTTCTGGGTCGGCAAACTTTTTAAATCCAAACTTTAATATATTACCATATTTATGTCAGTTATTAAAGGTAGCTAATGACGAAACAATCGATCCTATATTAGTAGAACCTCCAGAATTTGATATAACGCCATTTACAGATTTTAGCGGTTTAGCATCTGTAGGCGATCCTAGAGCTTCTTTAGGTTTAGCTCTATCTGCAACATTTATTAATTTTTTACCTAGAATTATTACTCAAACTGAACTTTTACAGTCTGGTGGAAGTCAAATCATAGATAACTATATTTGTGATCAAGACGGAAATCCCATCAAAGAATCTAAAGTTTTACCAGCATTATTATCTTTGGATTTAAGTGGAAATAAACCTTATAGATACGGTGCTTTAGAAATACCACCCATAACAGTTTCACTAGAAGAACTTTTACGTCCTATTACTCCAGATGAAGTAAAAAATTTTGTAAATAGTTTTGTTCAAGGCTCAAAAAATAATAATTCAGATTATCTTGTTCAATTTTTAAATACTTGGTTTTTATTTGATTCTAGATGGAGACCGTCTTTACATTCTATGTTAAATGGCGGCATGTTTTTTATAAAACTTGAATTTTATGAAACACCAACATCATCAAATTATCAAAAATTTTTATATTTAAAATATTACGAAGATGAAAAAGATCAATTAGGTTGTGCTTTAAATATATCAAATATTATTCTTCATCAAGATAACATTTTTGGAAATACTGGTCTTTCTAAAGCAATTGGTGCTCCAATCTTTAATTATAAAGAGATAGTTTCAAAACCTATAAACGAACAACAAGAATTTTACAATACGTTAATAGAAAACTTTGTCACTTTAAAAACACAGGAATATAATATTCAGGATCTTTTTAATCCAAATTTACCACAGTCAACATACCAAGCAATGTTTTCGACTTTAACAAGTCAATATTTTAATCCTGCTTTTTATAATATACAATCTAGACTATCATCAATTCCGATTGATATTAGTAAATGTTCAGTTTAGCAGTCTAGCCCTTCAAAACTTGGAGGAGGATTTAAAGTACCATCGGGATTAAATGTATAGCTTCCAGTATTTGGATTTCCATTAACGAAGTTTTGACCATTAAATCCATTTCCATTTCCAGTTATGCCATATTTTGCATTTCTTGCCGCTCTTGCATTTGAAACACTTGAATTTACAAACGGACCACCACCGCCACCGCAAGAAGTTATACTACCCATTGATTTATGGCCTGGACTTTGGCCCATTCCCTTTGCCTTTGCTGGTGTTGGAACATGGCTAGGTTCTGGTGTTGCCGCTCTAGACGAAGAAGGATTATCGTATCCATCAAAAGCAGGAACAGTTGTATCATGAGAATGGTTTTGGCCTGGAGAATTATGAACATGTTGAAAGTTATAAATTGGCATTGATTGACCTGGCCATATTACCACGGGACCAACCGCACAAACTCCCATGATAGGAGGACCAACAGGTAAAATTGGAGTAGGTCCAGTATACCAATGACTTTGACAAACACCTGTTGGTAAAAAGAAATTATCAAATGGTAATTTTAATAATATAGTAGAATAAGTTTCTTCAACCAAAGTTTTAATTTCAGCCAAACTTAAAATATTTAAAGATAAAACATTGTAAACATCTCTAGTAACATTTTTAAATCTTTTATCAAAAAAATCTAATGCACTTGCTTTTGTTGGCAATAAATCATTCCATGTAGCATTTGAATGACACCAGTGAGCACCTCCACCTGGAGACGTTGGCAAACGTTCAGAAGGTACATGTAAGTGAGTACAATACAAACTACCGTCCATCATTATAGAACCCTTTAATCCAAGATCTCCTGTAATACTCAATAAACCACCAATCATTGTATTATCTGATTCAATTCTTAATCCAGTATCACCTGATCTATCTTTAGCATCTATAAGAATATTTTTACCTTTTACTATTGTTTTGTTTGCTGAAGTTAAAGTTAATTCACCTTCATTTGCTACAATATTTGTTACTGCTGCATTAATAACTCCTTTGCCTGTACTATTCCATTCAAAACCTGGCGATCCAGTATTCATTACCATTTTGTTGCTAACATCGAGAATTAAACTTCCTGGATTAATTAAAGGATCAGAATGTCCAACACTTTCACAAGTTCCTTTTGACTTTAAACACATTGCTTCGCCATTAATAGCAGATTTTCCCAATTTAAATGCGGTAGCACCATACCCCATAGGAAACGTTGTTTTAGAATCATTTTTTTCAGAACCAATTTTAAAAACAACATCTCCAGAAGATTCTAAAACAAAAGATCCACCTTTACCCGATTCTTTTTGTGCTTTTTCTATTTCTTTTTTCTTTTGTTCATATAATTGAGCAGCTTTTTCATTTCCAGCTTGAATAGAAGTTATCGGAGATTTGATTTTTCCATTTTTACATCCAGGACTATCACAACCTTCTCCTCCTGTCATAGCTAAATTTGTTGTTAAACCAATAAATGGTTTTACTAATATATTGAGAAACCACTGAAGAATATCTAAAGGATAAGCAAAATTAGGAAGCCATTGTCTAAAATAAGTCATCCAACCATCGACAATATCTTTTGATTTTTCAGATAACATTTTTTGAGAACAAACATGACATGCTATTTCTTCACCTTCTGTATTTTTAATGGTGTTTATTTTTTCATTATCTATTTCTCTAGTTAATTGTTGTAATTTTTTTGCTGCTGCTCTTTGTTTTGGTGATTGCTGTCCTATTTGAATAGATGAATCGCCAGTTATATATTCATGTTTATCATTTGCATAAAGAAACTGAGCATCCCCTCTAGTTTCCACAAAAACATTTCCTCCAGCTAAAAGACTCAAATCAGAAGCAGCTTTTATTGTAATTGATCCACCAATAAATTGTATCAAGCTTTTAAATTTATCTTGTAATAAAATAAATGATCTATCATCTGAAATTAGCGAACCTGTACTATCAACTTTAACGTTGGATTTCATTACCAACATTCCAGCTTCAGATGTTAAAGCATCTTTTCTTACAGACTCTTTTTCTGTTACAATTGGTTGTGTGCTATCGGCCATTTTTAATACTTATAAAACTGTTTTAAAATACAATTTAAACGATATTGTTTGGTTCATAAACTGAAGCAAAATAAACAGGTCTTTGTACATCTCCACCAATAAAAAACACCCAAACTTTAGATCCCATATACGGAATTGATGTAAATCCCATAGCTGCACCAGTTCTACTACCATCTATTGAGCCATATGCATCAGGAACTCTAGTTCTTAATACATTTTGTCCTTCAACGGCTGTTACCAATTCACCAGCACCTAAACCAGAAAATGTTTGATTTGCTGCAATTGCATTGTTTATTCTTTCTTGATAATTCGCTGTTCTTGCAGAAGGTAACAAATAACCTTTAGCAAATAATTCGGCAGCAGAAGAAACATCGACTGAATTTTTTAAACCATCGAATCCACCATTTCTTGCTCTATCACCAATAAAATAAGGTTCTCTAAATAATGCTTCTATCTGTGTCTGAACAGAAATTCCAGTTTGTCTAGATTCTCCTTTAGTAGATGCATATTGTAACATTCTTTGTAATATATCTTGGTTTTCTCCAAGTAAACCATAACCAATTCCTCCATCATGGGATAAACCAGTTCTAAAACCAGATTCTCTTGCAATGTTTCCAACAATAGCCGAAGCAACAATACTTGCTTGCTGTGAAGTAGCTCCCCTTGCAATAGATTCATTATATGCTGTTCTATATGCTATTGCTGCATTATTTGCCAATTGGTTTGAACTTAAACCCATACCATTTCTAACAGCATTAATTGCTGTATCCGATAATCCTGATCCAATTTTTATTGTTTGACCATTAAAATCTCCACTAGTAAGAGCTATTCCATCGACTGAGGGCTTTCTTGGTTCAGCATACGCTTGAATTGGTGGGCCACTATCTCCTGCTATTTGCTGAAATCCTCTACCAGATCTAGCATCCAAGACCCACTGAGCAGCAGTTCCACTACCATATCTTCCATTTCGTTTACTTCCCCAATTTCTTAATGGTCCAATATCCAAATGAAATACATCGTCTTCCATGTATCTAACTCCAGTTCCACCAGCACTTACAGAACCATCCCAACCAATACCACCAATACCTGCTCTAGTTAAGCTCCATAAAGCATAAGCAATTTTGTTTTTATCCTCTGGGTTATTTGGGTTTAAAGTATTTCCAGTTTTTGCATCAACAAAAACACCGTCAGTAGCTGATCCGTCACTATGATAACTACCTGCTACAGTACTTCCACCTTGTCCACTTTGACTTATCCAGTGAACACCAGTTCCTGCTAATCCTCTTTCTATTGTTGCTTCTAATTGTGGTGATATGTATGCTGTTCTTCCTCTTGAGTTATTTTTATCTAAAACTCGACCACCACCAGTTGCATCAGATGGAACTGTAAATCCTTGATCGGTTGGTATCGGAGTTGGAACACCAGTGTCATCATTAATAGGTGCTCCAGTATTGCCACCCCAAAAAGGAACAGCAGCCTCTGCCCAAGGCAAATGTGTATAAAGTCTAATTAAAACTTCGTCAGTAAATGTGTCAGATTCTAATGTTTTAAAACTTATATTTTGTTTTCTACTATCCCAATTTTGATATAAAGATGGAGTTAATCCTGGTACGAAAATTTGAACTCTTCCTCTTTGTTCTGGATCTTGAGTATTAACAACAACACCTAAATAATTTCCAAAATATTGTTTCATAGAAATTAGAGTTCATCACCTGTAAATAAATTTTCAAGAGAATCTCCAACTTTTCCTAAAAAGTCACTAGCTTCTTGAGAAAGCTGTCCAAATCCTCTTCCAACTTCTTTAAAGTTGTCTCCAACAGCACGAAAATTATTTTCTACATTTAAGGCTATGTTTCCAGGATCTACAGGATTTCCATAAATATCTTCTCGTCCTCCATTATATAAATTTGGACCAAGACTTGCCGCAGTTGGTGGGAAAAATGTAGCACCTTGACCATAACGATTTGCTATTGCAGCAGTCTTTGTTAAAACATTTCCAAGTGGAGTTATTGCTGCATACTGTGGACCAAATTTATCAACTAATGCACCAACTAAATTTCCTTGTAAAGCAGTTGCAACCCAAGCATATCCATAGTTAGAAAGCTGATCAGCAATAAACCCACCTGGATCAGTTCCAATTTGATTAACTAAATTAATTATATTTTGAACTTCTGGTGGCATATAAGCCATGACTGTTGTAAAGGGATTGGTTACTAAATTTGAAGCAATATTGACAAAATTTTGAATTGTATTTAAATAATTTAATAATGGACCTGACATATTAAAAAGTGAGGTAAAAAAGTTTATATCATCTAATATCACCTGCACAGTATCTAAAATTAAACAAATTAAACGTAATGGAATAATTCTTTCTATGGCTTTTAAAAGTTGTCTTTGTATTTCTTGTAAAATTCCATTAACCCAAGCATATATTTGTTGTATATAGTATATAACTCCGTTATAAATGTCATTTATAATTTGGGAAAATGCTGCTACAACACCTTGTAATCCTGCTACAATTCTTCCTAAAGAACCAAAAGCACCTTTTGGTAAAGAAAGATAAGCTCTGGTTCTTATAGTGTTACAAAATTTTTCTAAGTTTTCAACAGCATCTGGATGAATTTTATTTAACAGGTATTCAACTAAACTTGGTGTAGTTTTTTCTGGACCAGAAATAGGATTGTTTGCCATATTATTAGCATTCATTTCTGTAGATCCAAGTTTTCCTATACCATCAAAACATCCTTTTTGCCATGCTGGTGTTTTTTTTAAAATTTCAGCTAATTCAGGTTGTCTTGCTAATGCTAAAAAATCATTAATAAATCCCTGATCAATTATATATTTTTCTTGACCCTGAACAGCAGATTCTAAAACTTTATTATCAAATCCATATACTAACAAGGCTAAAAGCAAATAATATTTGTTTGTATTTAAATTAGAAAATTGGTGTTTTATTCTAGCTAATTCTCCACCAAAAACATATGGATATAAAGTTAAATTTGTTTTTATTTCTAAATCTTTAATTTCTTCTCCTGTTACTGTTGTTTTAACGGTTGGAGTGGCAAACCTTGTTGTTTGGCTTTTAACAGCCGATTCTGCCGCTTTAGAAGCAGATTGTGCAGCAGGTGTCGATTGGGCTATAGCCTTTCCAACTGGTGTAGTAGATGAAGTAAATGTAATTTTTCTATCACCTATTCGATATACAACATTATTGTTGTTATCTAAACCAACCAATCCACTAGAAGACGTTGAAACGTTTCCAAAAGGATCTGAATTACCAGATATTTGAACTCCTGCCATATTCTTTAAAAACTTACTCCAAAAATATGATTTTTCTTGTCAATGTGACTATTAATGATATAATATTTATCTTATGTTTTATCCTGTAATCGGAATTTCTGGGGCAGCAAGATGTGGAAAAGATACTTTATGTCGAGGTCTTATTAGAGAATTTGAAAAAATTGGAATTTCTGCAAAAAGAAAATCTATTGCTGGAGATACTGTTAAAAATGATTTAAAAAACTTATTATTTGAAAAAATACAATTTGATACTTTTACTGAAAACAACGAAGACAAGGAATTTATTCGTCCGCTTCTTGTTGAATATGGAAAAATAATGAGACAAAAAACTAACGGAAGATATTTTATTGAAAAGTTTAACTTAGAAGAAAATTGTGTTAATATTATTCCAGATATTAGATATGCTGAATATCCTAAAGATGAATTATATTGGCTTAAAAATGAAATGAAAGGGCTTTCTATTTTTATTGAAAGAGAAGAGATTTTTGATGCAAATGAAACTGAAAAAATAAACAATAAATTTATAAAAGAAGTTGCTCACTTTAATTTAAAATGGGGTCGATTAAATGAACAATCAGAGTATGAAAAAAAAATAATAGATTTTTATGCTAAAAATATTATTGAAAAATATTATTTACCACTTACCAATAGGACAGTTTGAAGCTTTTAAATAAACTTTAACTGCCATAAAACATCCACATTTTAAACATCTTTCACTTTGTTTATTAAAAAATTCACACCCATGACAGATTGATTTTCTTTTTTCAGCTTCTGTTTGCTCTACATTTAATGAATTTCCTGCCGCTACACTTTGTACATTTTTAACAATGTCTCGACCCAAATTTTTAGCCATTTGAGGTATTGATGGATAAGACATATTAGATCTTGTAGAAGAAGCTAATTTTTGTATTTTAATTTGATCTTTTAAATAGTTTTTATTCATAAATTACCACCCACTGTCAAACACTGGAAATACCTTATTAAATGCATCAAATTTATTTGCTACAACTTCTGTAACATAAGTCCCATGTGTAAATAAATGTGAAACTTTTGTCATAAGCCATTGTCCTAAAAATCTATCATCAAAAGGATTAGCATCACCAGATGAAATTCTATCAATATAACAAAAACGACCTGGTGATCTATTAGTTAATCCTAAAGTTTGAAATGATATAGCCTGATTTAAAAATAAAGCATCCAACAGCATTTGATTCCTAGGAGCATTTGTTGGAACATATTTAGAACTAGCTTGTTCATGTTTTCTCATAATACCTTCGGTTTTTGTTTTATTTAAACTTAAAAGAATTTGTGGGTTTATACCTTTTTGATGTGAATATAATCCCATTTTAGCATATTTATCTAATTGATCTTCTACCTGTTCAGCAGTATTTTCAGATGAAAAAATATTCCATTGGTTTGTAGCAAAATCAAAAACATGTAAAGGAGAATTTATAATACGGCTATCATCAGAAGCAACCATCGGAACAAACTTATATCTTTGAATTCTAGAAGCAACAGAAGAAGTGAAATTTTTTGATGTGTTTGTATCGGTATCTGCTCTAGGAACTGGTGGCGTTGTATTTTCTGGACTAGAACTATCTTCAATAAATAATCTTTCCACTTGAAGATTTGATGCATTTTTACATATATCTGATATACTTTGTAGTTTCCAACGCTTATCTGAAAGAGATCTTCCCAAATCTAATATAACTGGCCCAAAATCATTTCCTTGACAATGTGCTAATATATAATAAAGATCATCCAATGCAGTAGCATTAGCTGGCGAATAATATAAAATTTTATTTAAATCAGCATTTCCCACACTCCAATTAAAAGCATCAATATTGTAAAATGGAACATTTGGAGTGTTAATACTTCCTGCTGAATCAAATCCTATATTAACTTGTTCTCCTGTTATTTGATTAATACCTACCATAGCTAAAAGCCATTGTAAAGCATAATTTGGATTCATTGCTGATTCATCATCTGTCATTTGCCAAGGAAGTTTTTGGAGATGTCTAGCCATTAATAATCTAGTAGACCATTCTAAATTTTTTTCACTTAATATTTGATATCTTTCATCAACTAAGATATATTTTCTTTTTTTTCTTTGAGAATTAGGAACATCTAAATCTTGAATATCGGTGACTACAAAATCGTGAGAAATACCCCAAATTTTTTCATCATAGTTATCATAATCATTGATAGGAATAATTTGAATACTAATACGATTTCTTCCATCAGTTCTATCTATATAAGGAGCTTTAATTTTTGAAATTGTTTTGTCTTTTAATTTCAAATCATTTGGAGATCCTCTAGAAAATAATTCAAAATCAGTATTAAAAGTAATTTCTGCTGTTGTTGCCCAATTTTGTAACGATTCATTAATTATTAATGAATCTACAAAGAAAAATGGAACAAATAATGGTTCTTCTCCCTGTATTTGATTATACATTAAGATTTCAATATAAAACTGTTGATCTCTTATTTGATGAATATCTCCTTTTTTTCTAGAAACTCCACTTCCAGTTGCAGGATTATAGTTTGGAGGATTCGGAAATGGTTGACTTGATGACGGTATACCCCCACCAATTGGAATTGGTTGTCCAGGATTTTCAATTGGTGGAATTGCAGGTTGTACAAATCTAACACTCATGTTTATGAAGAACAAGCTGAAGAATCATCAACGTTTTTTACAAGATTAACATTTAATTGATTAAATGCAAAAGTAACTGAACAATTAATTTCTGATGGATCTTGATTTGAAAAATTAATTTCTCCTAGACTTGTTGGAAAAGCGTTGTTATATTGAAAAGAAATAATTTTATTGTTATACTCATCCAACCCAAAAATAGAAAAAGAAGAAACATATTCTTTTACTGGATTATCAATAACTGGATCTTTAGATTTATTTAATAGATCAATACCTTTTGTTATTTCAGAAGATGATGTTTTAGCATCATTAAAAAGATTCATCCAATTCCAAATAATCCAATAGTTTTTATATCCATTATCAACCAAAAATTTAACCGATAAAGGATTATATTCTGGACGAGACATAGATGAAATTTTATGTATTTGACCGCCAAAAGGTATAGAAATAGCAGGAATTGAAACTTGAGGAACAGGAGACCCATATATAGATAATTGCAACGAATCTATACTAAAGTACTTATCGATTGTATTGTCATATTTTTTTTTCATTGCTATGGGCAAATCTAAAACTAATACAAATTTATCGTTTCTTGATCTATTTAAGGCTGGTTGTAGCATATTAAAAAATTACAACGGGTTTAAATTCTTCCGTTTTATATAACTTATCCGTAGAATCTGAATCTTCTTTTTTCTTTTCTTGGATATAACCCCAATTTAAAAGCCAATTTTTTAGTTTTCCAGCCTCTTCGTCCAAACCCATAACTTGATTTTCTTCAATTTTTCCTACAAATGAAAAAGATGCATTGGGATTTATTGTTTTTTTAAATGTCGATACTTGTCCATGACATAGTGGACTTTTTTTAATTAATTCACTATTATCTACTATAGGTTGAATTTTTAATGGTCTTCCTTGGTCATCAGTATCAACAATTTGATAATATTTTACAGCAATTGAAGGGTCTAATATAAATAATCCCCAAACCAAAGCCAACACCCTATCATCTAAATCATCATCTTTTCTTTTACTAAAAGTATAGTTTGGAAGACGAACAAATGTTTCTAATTCTAATAATGTATCTAAATCAAATATTTTTACAGCTTTTAAACTATTTGCCCAATATCTAAAATTAGTTATTCCCTTATACCTTGTGTTAGTATGATTATGAATACCAAATCTATTTTCATTATTATAATGCTGACTAAACCCTTCAAACTTATAAGAAACAACCGATTCATAATTATGTGTATGACATAAAACATCTAATACTTGCTGTCCATTATTATTGTTTTCAACAAGTATTGGAGGTCTACCCCAATCATCTAAAATTCCCATCAAACGAGTTCCAAAATGATAAGGACTCATTTGATTGTTTGCATAAATTGCAACTTGTTTAATATTAGCTAAATCTGAAACGTCCAAAATTTGGGCTACTGTATTAGTTCTTCCAATTCCTTCTCCAACGTCAACTCCTATAGCATAAAAACTTTTTGGATTTGGTTCTTCAAATACTTTATATGCACCGTTATCCATCACTAGTATTGGATCTTTACATTGATTTTTTAACTCTGCTAAAAGTTCTGGATCAATTGCTGTTTTTCCTGGTTCATGAAAAACGTTTCCAAACTCTTGATCAAAGTCTTCTTTTGAACCCATCGCAGCAATGGTTTGTTTTTTCCATTCTTCATCTCGACCAGGAACATCAAACCAATTTACAACCTCACAATGCCATTCTGCTTTATCTTTTTGTGATTCTTGATATAAATCATAAAATTTATTATCTGTGCCATTTGGAGTACTAATAACAACAATTTGAGATTTTTTAGATGATGAAATAATTGGAATAGCAGACTTCCAAAGTTCTTTCATTAATTCATTTGGACAGTGTGCCATTTCATCAATAATCAAAAGATTACTAGTAGATCCGCGAGGACCAGCACTTGATGTTGTACTAATAGTAATTGCTGAATCGTTTGCTAAGAGAAAGCCATCTTTTCTCCAAGATTTTACGCTAGGTTTCATCCATATAGGAAGTTGCTCAAATGCCATTTTGATACGAGCAAATATTTCTTTTGCTGTTGATTCTTTATTGGCTACTATAGTGATTCTTTTATCACTTTGAAAACAAACAATCCAAAGAGCATATATTGTTATCGTTGTGGTTTTTCCTGATTGACGAGAAGACAAAACAACATTAAAACGGTTGTTTTTAAATGCTTTTAAAAGACGTTTTTGATATTTGTATAATTCTATTTTCTTTTTTCCTTCATCCAATGTAGTAATATAAAAATAATTTTCAGCAAAATGTAATATACTTTTATTGCAAAGTTTAAGCTCATCGATCATCTGATCGGTCCACTTAAATTGAGAATTTCCTCTTAAAAGATTTTCATTACCTTTATAAAAAGAAGCATCGACTAAAATATCATCGGTATTAATATCATCAAGATTAGATTCAATTTCTGTTTTTTTCTTTCTTCCCATGAGCAATAAATACTTATTAGAATAATGAAAAAATCATTCCTCAAATCATTATTTAAACCAAATAAAAAAAGCTATTTTGGTAAAAAAGACAAAATTTTAAGATATAACAGTAAATGGCCAATTTATGAATTAGATGTTTTTGATAAAAATGGAATATGGATAAAATTTGAAAACCATCTAGTTAATTTAGAAAATAAAAAAGAATTAAAAAATATTGAAATCGATGAAGTTGATCATTTTTATTATTTAAATCCACACATCGAATTTGAAATAAATTTTTTTTCTTCACTTATGAAAAAAAATTATGTTTTTAAATATAAAAATGAATACTATTCCTATACTTTAGGATATAAATCAAAAACTAAAATATATGCTAGATTTTATTTTAATATAGAAAATTTTGTTATTGACGAAGTTGACGAGTAAGTTCACTTAAAACAGGCCAGACATATTCTTTTCTTAAAAGTTTTATTTTTGTGCCAGCTACAGGTAATGTTGTTGGGTCTTTAATTTGATTGTATTCACAAACAAGCCACCACAAATCAATTGTATTATAATAATTATAAGATATATTAATCCAAGTATCTCCAGAAGCTACAGTATATTCTTCTTCAGCGGAGCTATCATTTGCAGGAAAAATATTTATAGATTTTAACAAATTATAAAATTTATTTTTATAATCATCTTCATAGATATTAAAAAAATTTTCATATCTATAAAAAGATAGTTTTGGTAAATCATCAAAATCTGCTTGTTTTTTAATCATGGTCCAGTTGCTCCTGAATTTTGTCGTCCTGTTACTGCTTGATCTGCGGCATTAAAGCCTGTCCTTATAGTATCTCTTGCAAACTCTCCTATGCGTTCTCCTGCTCTTTGTATACCTTCTGGAATACCAGTAACTTCAATTTTTGATCCTCCCATAGTACCAGCAAAAATATTTGAACTTTGAGAAACTAAATCTGTAAAAGTTATAGAAACTTTATATGCTTCAGGAATTAAAATTTCTTGTGATCCATAAGGAGAAAAATCACTTAAACGTCTTGTAGTACCAATACTATCTATTTTTATTTCGCTTATATATGCAGCAGCCATATAAACCCCTCCAAAAGATAGTGTATCTACAGTATAAATTTTTGGAGGTATAAAAGTTAACATTGATGTTCTTGTTTTTAAATTTTGAAATGTTATTAGTTGAACAAAAGAATAATGATCAAATGCTGATTTTAAATCAAAAGTATTATATAATGGAAATGTTACTTCAAGACTTGCAGTATCTGTTTTATCATAAGCATATGTTTCTTCATAACCAAAACCAGGAGTAATAGCACCAGCAACAGCACCTATACCTGCACCAATAAGATCACCAACTCCACCAGATCCAGCTTTTGTTTCTAACATTTTTGCTACACCATTAGCTGGAACCCATTGATTTCTAACTGTTCTTATATTATGTCCATTTGTCAATAAAAGTGGAAAGTGATATTGAAATCCAGTTTTTTCTGCTGCATATAAATTTAAATAAGAGTCAACTTCTTGACCATTTAAAACTCTTCCAAACTGTGTTAAAAATTGCAATAAATTTGCTGTCCATACTCCATATTTTAATTCTTTTTCTGTTACCCAAACAGTAGGAACCTCATCAGTTGATCCTCCATTTTTCCAACGCATTCTATTAACAACATCAACAATGCCATCGCCCTTTCTTTGAAGTCTAACAAATGGTGTTCCAACACCAGGAAAACCCAATACATTCAATTGGTCTGTTGTTGCTGTAAAAAAGCTATTTCCCGAAAAAGAGCTATTGATTCCTCCACTAGACATATAAAATACTTAGATGGTTGCTCGTATTTTTTGAGAATGAACCCACCAATTAACTCTAGCATTAAAGATGGCATCTCTTTCACTGTCCATTAAATATTCTTTTCCAGTATATCCATTTCCTCCTGCACGGACATTTACCATTGTTGTTTGTGATTGTTTTTCATTTCCAGATATTAATGCTTGATTTAAATTATTAATATTTTTATTAATATCAGATGCAACCATTTTAATTTCTTTTAAAGCTTTGTCTATAACACCGTCTGGCTTTAATCCAACTATTTCATCATTAGCCGCTGGTATATAAGATCTATTTCTCGATTTGTCATGAATAATAAAATCCTCAACTTTTTCTGTTTGTGTTTCTTTGTTAAGTTTTTCTTTAATATCATTGATAGCATCTGTCATTTCAACATTATATTGTTCTTCAGGATAACCTCTTAATTTTTCATATTCTTCAATTCTTTTACTAATAGCAGCAATTTTTTCCTGTAAAAATTTTACATTCTCAACTCTATCAGAATGATTTCCAACTAATCTTTCCCAAAAAGTATTTTTATCATCCATTTCTTTTAATGCTCTTTGGTATTCAGAATGGGTCTGTTTCATTAATTCGGCATCATCTTCAACACCTTTATCTGAATAAACTTGAGGTTTTTCGGCCAATTGCTCTAGTTCTTTTTGTTTTTCTTGTGGAGTTTTTGGTTTTGGTCCACCATCAAAATCTTCTCCACCTTGACCATTAAAAGGAACACCCATAAAATCAGCTATAGATTGTTGCCAACTAATAGGAAGCCAACTAAACCATTTTAAAACTGTTTGTCCTACACGTTTTTTGAATGCTTGTAAAAAGTCAGGAATAGTTAATTTATTTCCATTCCCTTCTGTATATGAAGCATCTGTAACATCTAAAAATGCTAATAAAATTGCTGGTAAAGCACCAAGCAATGGAAATCTTGTCATTTGTTCTAGAGCTTTTCTACTTCCTTGTTGATCTCCACTAGCAAGACTATAAAGTAGATTCCAAATTCCAGTAACTCCATCAATCATTCCACCAATAAGAGGAATTTTAATGAGCATGTTATAAATTCCTTCGGCTATATTTCCAAAAAAATTAAGTTTATTTTTACTTTCTTTTGCAGCATCACCTGTTCCTCCATATTTTATGTCTAAGAATGCATTAAGAGCGGCAGCACCTAAAGATAAAGGTAAGGCCAAAGGAGCTAACGGTGTTAGTGATAAAAGATTGGCAAGACCACCCACTACATCTATAACACTTCCTACATAGTCTCCTTTTTGGAATCTATCATACGCAAAATAAAAACTAATTAAAGAACCAATAACTGGTATACCTTTTATCATTGTTATTCCAACGCCTTTTAATAATCCTCCTGCTAATCTTGCAAAAAAACTACCAGTGAAAAGCTTTGCACCACCAGCTAAAAATTTTGCACCACCACTTTCTGCCGCTTCACCAAATATAGCTTTTAAAACAGATCCAAGACTATTATCTAAAATATCCGCAATAGATGTAAAAATTTGTCCTTTTATTTTTAAAATAGCACCACCAATACCTTGAGCACCCAAAGTAAAAAACTTTCCAATTCCTTCTATTAATCCTTCAAATTTATCAAAAAAATCTAAATTAATATTAAATCTTTTTTCCAACCAAGGTTTTATATGACTATCCCAAAAAGTAGAAATTAATAATGCTCCAATACCACCAACTGCTAAAAGTTTACCCAATGTTCCCAAAAAACCAGATTCGTTTGAAGATGCAATTAGTTCGTCTTGTTTTTTTAATAATTCTTGATAATATTTTTCTTGTTTTCTAGACTGATCGCGTCTGAAAACTTCATATCCATCAATTTTTTCAAAAAGATTTAAGAAAAAATCTTTTGTTGAATCATCTAAAGCTATTATATTAATTTTTGGACCAAATCCTTTTTGCTCAGAAACATTTTGTTCTTCGGTTTCATTTTTTTGAATTGTTTTTTCAACTCCACTAACTTCAACCATAGAAGAGTTTTTAATTGCATCATTTCTTTCTTCGTTGTCTTTAATATTTGGAATATCAATATCTAAAAATTCTTTTATTTTTTTTCTATAATTTTTAAAATCTTTTTCTAAGTCTTCTGAGGTTTCACCTAATCCTAAAGGATCAAAAATTTTTTTAATATCATCTGGTCGAATTTTTCTTACTTCAACAGATAATGGTTCTAAAAATTTAGTTTTAAAATCTGAACGTAAATTATTTAGGTATGATGAATCTTGATCTTGTGAAAAAAATAATTTAGCTACAAAATCTCTATTATCATTATTGAATTGAGATATAAATTCATCAACCGTCATATATAGTACTTATTGTACCTATATGGTTTTGATTAGCTTAAAAACAATAAACTATCTATAGCTATAACTTTTGTATATTCCTGATGATTAACTGTTAAAACTTTATCAAGTTCTTTTTTCCATTCAGAAATTTGTTCTAATATTTTTTGAATTAAACCACTGGGTAATTTTTCAACAATTTTAATTTTTTGATCTGGTCGTAAATCTATTGTTTCGATTTCAGTATTATTAATCCAAACTTTTTGAATATATTTAGAGGTTTCTCCAATAAAAGCCTCCGAAACGATTTCTTGTACATCTTCACTTGTTTTGATTTGATCAGCTTTCTTTTTTACTTTTTTAAGTTGCTCATCATAAAGCAAATCAGTTTTAATTAAAGGTAATTTTAATTCAACTTTAATTTCAACGTTTTCGCTTTTTAATGATATTATTTTTGATGATGGTGATAGATATTCTTTAAATTTTTTAATTATTGGATCAATTGAAACTTTTTCAGAAATTTTGTTTTTTTCATCAAAAGTTACATTTATTTCTTTTGCAATTTGATATTTTAATGCAATTGCTATTGATGCTTTATCAGCCAAATCTAATTCATCTAATATTGATTTTTCATCTTGGATGAGATTATTTTTTAAAATGTTAAAAAATGTTTTTGAAAAGCTTGTATTGTAAACAGAATTTTCCATTGCGGCACTTAAAAGTTCTTTTTGTTGTTTAGCATCTATTTCTTTGAATGTTAAAAAACAACCTTTAGATGGTATCCAAGCTTCAGTTTTAAATGTTTCTGATATTTGATTAAGAACTTCTAATGCACTATTAAAATCTAATATATTATTCTCAACTTGACTTTCTTCTATCATATCATTTAATTACTATACTTGGTCGCCAAATTCAAGTGCCAAATCTTTAACGCTTTGACTTACTGCCGCTTGAGCAAAATCATCTTTAGAATTTTTACTTTCTTTAGCTTTTTGTTGTTCATCAATAATTGAAAGATATATCTTTCTTTCAGATGGTGATATATTTAATATATAATTGGGAGGTAAGTGAAATGATGCTAAATAATAAAGTTCTGTATACAAAGATCTTATATCATAAGAAAAAAACATTTTTATATGCTCAATAAATCTTAAATTATAAAAATTAAATCTTTCGTTTTCAAAAGTTTTAACATCAAATAGTTTAGTTTCAAAAATAAATGATATTGCTTCGATAATTTTATCTTGAATTTTATTTTTTAAATTTATAGGTAATGAATCTATCATTTCGATTCTTTGTTTGTGATTAAAATTATCAAAAGTAATTCTTTTATTTTTTATTTCAATATATTGAATGTATTCTTGTAAAGTTTCTAAAACCATTTGATATTCATTTTTGTTTTCTAACAAAAGTTTTTTAAAAATTTCAATAGAATTTATTCTTGGCCAATTTAATTTTATTAAAACATTTTCATCAAAAATATATTGGTTTTCATTTTTTTCAAAAAATTCTCCTACTTTATATAAATTTTTTAAATATGTTTTTAAATCTATTTTTATTTTTGTTTTTTGTGTTGTTTCGTTTTTTAATAAAAATTCAATATTTAAACCAACACTAATCATTCTCAATTTAACCAAAAACAAAACATACTCGATAAAAGTTATTTTATTTAAGATTTCTTTTTCTTTTACACATTGCTCAAATAAATTTTTACTTAAAATAAAATAATCATATAGAGAATCTAAATCATTTCCATTGCTTAAATTGGCTTTTGCCAAATTAATTTGATCTTGTGTAGATATTTCTCTAAAATTTATTTTATTTTTTGTAAAAGGAAGCTCTACGTTATAACTATATAAATCCACAGAATATCTTATGGTAAACTAATCAAAGTTCCAGTGCTTCCATCTGAAATGGCATACCTGTCGTAAACAAATTTAACATCACTATATCTCAAACCCTCTTCTGTATAAGCGTAAGTTTCTCCTTGTATGCTAACTGGAGCTATGTTATAAAATCGATATATTTTTCTTATTCCCATCGGTGAATATGATCCTGTTTTAGATAATAAAACAACATCAGCAAAATTACATTTAACTTTTTTTCTAGATTCTGGACTTCTAGCTACTAAACCATAATAACCAACAGATAAAATCCAAGGTCTGATAATTAAATCTAAAAATGACGCATTAGTTTCTAAAAAAGTTACTCCTAAATTTTGATATTTTTCACGATTTGAAGCTGTTGCTGGTGGCAAAAACCCGCCATAGTTTAAACCATCATTTGAAGCATTGATTGTTTCACTTGGTAAATTTACTTGTCTGACAAAAACGCACCCAGTTAAATTATTAGTTTGCCATTGTAAACTTCCATCCAAAAGGTATTTGGTTACATTTTGATCATATTCCCAAGACGCTTGTGATTCTTGTGTTCTTAATATTTGTTGAAAATTATTAGTTAATGCGCCAATTGAATTAAAATCAAAATAAATAAACCACTGACTAGCTAAAGCAATTCCAGTAGGCCAACTGCCTAATAAATCTAGATAATATGAATAAGGACTTTGCCCTGTTTCATTATATAATGGCATAATAATATTTATGCCTAGATTAAAATATTATCTAGCCAATCTCCAATATTGATAAGCTAATGTAGCTTGCTGCTCAAGAATTTCTCCAGAACTTGTTACATTAACTTGCAAATCACCTATACTTTGGCAATAGCAGCCAAATAAAGTATATGTTCTTAATGGATTTCCTTGTTTATCAATTAATACTAAAATGGTTTGATTTGAAGCATCTTTACTAGGAATATTATAAGCACCAGTACTTGTAGAATCATCAAATACTTGTGTAGTCCATTCTTCAAATTTTCTACGAATAGAAAGACTTGATGGAACTCTAAATGTTACTTGCCATGCACCACTGTTCGGATAATTTGCGGTACCTGGAACATTGAATACCAATCCCATAAATGGAACTTGAACGTTTGTAATTGCACGTCCTGGTAATGTTGTGCTAGTAACATATACTAATTCGTTGGTTGTGAATCTTACTCCTCCGAGTGCAATTACGCGAAATAAATTTTGACGAGCAAAATCATTCGCAATTGCTGTATCGTAGAAGTTTTCGATGCCTTGTGTGTCTAGTAATCCTGCCATAATCTTATTAATATTTATCTTAGATTGCTATCATTATCCAATAAGTTCTGAAAAGTCAATTCCAGTTCTTGTTGCAACGAAGTCTGCAAGAATATACTCAGCAGTTCTTACTGGTTTAATGTAGATTGAAATACGAAGTTCGTTATTATCAATAACATCGGGTGTATTGTTTCTTTCATCACAAACTAATTGGTAATCATATAAACCATCATTTAATTTAGCTTGATCAAAGATTGGTATCAATGCACCTTTTAATCTATTTCTTGTTGCAAATGAATTTTGCTCAAACACAAAATATTTTAATAATGATTGTGTTTCTTTTTCGAGAGTTAAGAATAATCTGCGAACATTAATTCTATCAAAAGCTGATGGCTGACGATATAATGTTTTTTGACCAAAAATTACATAACCATCATTTCTGAAAAATGCCACGGGATTAATGTTTATTTTGTAAAGTAAGTCTCTTTGTTTCTGTGTTGGATTTACAGCAATATCACTTACATTTAACAATGTTCCTCTACTAAATCCAGCAGGAGCTATCCAAGGGAAAGTTTCCTGTGATGTAGATGCCATTACAGCAGCAGCGTATCCAGACATTGGAACCCAAACATTTTTATCAATATATGGATCATATGTACTAACCCAGTTTCCATATGTTGCAACATAGCTACTTTGAATAAATCCAAAAAGATTTTTTAAAGGCCAATAAATATCATTGGCAAAAACATAGTTATCTCTAGATGATGTTCTACCATTTTCACCTTGAACAAAAATATGTCTTAGTGGATCTGCTATAAACAAATGATCTTTTTTAGTTTTATCTGCCAAGGTTACAAATTGATTTACGATGTCGGTATATGCTTGATAAACTTCTCCAGTTGGAAGACTATTATCTCTTGAAGCAATACCACTAATATCAATATTATAGTTATCATCAAAAAATGTTTCTGATTCCAATTCTTGTGATTTTCTATGTTTTGCAGAAGCCCAAATTGTTCCTAAACCAGCTTCAGCTACTAAATCAATATTGATCGTATCATCATTTTCAAGCTGACGAAGAACTCTTTGAAGTTTTAATGGAATTTCACCAACATCCTTAACTTTAAAGTCTGTATCTGAAGCATATACACCAGACGAATAAAGATTTTTAGCTGCATTTGAAACGCGAACGGATTTATCTGGATTACCAGAAGCATTTAACCAATTTCCTCTTGTTGAAACATATGGATTAGTAAATGTTTTAATAAGATTTGATCTATTATTAACAACTGTATCTAAGAAGAAACTATTTGCTGGACCACCATTTGGATTATTTTGAGTTCTTCTTTCATACAAAGAACCAGTATAACCTTCTGCTACTCCATAATCTAAAATAACAGTATCTTGATTATATTGTGATGTTTTAATTTTAAACACCATTAATACTAAACTATCATTAAATGCAGCACCATCAAAGTTATAGTCTTTAGGGAAGTTTTCAATTACTTTTGAAACACTTGTTCCACCAAAAGATGAATAAGATTGAGTTAATGTGAATTTTAATCTACTACTTGGAACAGTAGTAAATGTCTGAGTGTTATTATTTAAAATTGCATTTGCTGCGCGAATAGAAGTCACAGCCATAAAATCCGTTGAAGGATTAATTTCTGTATTATCAGTTAAGCTGACATAGTATCCTTCAAAAAGATTATTAACCGTTGTTTTTGCAGAATTCAAAACAACTAAACCAGCCTTACCAATATCAGTAAATGAATTAATAGAATCAGCGTCTGAATATGTACTACTCCATGTAATATTATTTTCAGTCAGATCCTTATATTGACTATCACTTAAAAGCAATGAAACTGGTGCTTTTAAACTAAAAGAGGTTGCTGCTTCATATGTTGGAGCATTAGCCGAAAGTTGATATACTAAAGCACTATAAGTGTTTCCATATCCTTCACCAGCACCAGATCCATATGGCATTCTAGAAACTAATAAATTAGCAGGAGATGCTAATAATAATTGTTTTGCTGTATGATAAAGATATCTCTCGGCAGCATTTTTTGGTGTTCCATAAACCTGTTCAAATTCCGAAAGACTTGTAATATTGACGATATCTTCTGTTGGTCCTTGATCGGCAAATCCTGTTATTAAAACGTCAGTTGATCCAGTAGGTCTTGAAATCAAACTAATGTCTTCTTCGTTAATTTGTACACCTGGTGATGCTAATGTTATTTGTGCCATAATTTTATACTACTATTTATCTTTATTTTTGCCACTTTTTCAAAATTGTTTTAGTTAATCTTTAGAATAAGTATATGCATGAATAACTTTAATTTAAGAGTTTCTTCTCTTCTAGAAGAAGCTGCTCGTTGCACAAAAGCTACAGCTAAAACCTCCTCCACATCCAAAGGAAAAAAATGGATGAAATGCGTTAAAAACCCAAAAGGTGGATATAAAAGAATTCACTGGGGCCAAAAGGGAGTAAGAGTTACTGGAAAATCTGGAAACACAAAAAGAAAAAAATCTTTTAGAGCTAGACATAAATGCTCTAGTGCAAAGCCAGGAACTCCTAGATACCAAGCTTGTAAAGATTGGTAATTAAAATTATGAATAACAAATTCGATAGTATAATTTTTTCTTATATTGAGGAAAATATTAACGTAGATCCAAACAGATTAAAACAAGATCTACAACGATTATCAGCATCACTTCCAGTACAAACTAAAAAAGCACTAGAAGCAACTTCTTCAGCAATGGTAGGTGCAACAGAAACAAATCCAATCGATGCTGCTATTGATAAACTTAAAGATCCGAATACTAAAGATGAAGAAAAAGCAAAAATTCTTATGGATCTGATTGATAAAAAAAATCTTCCAGATATAACACAAAGATATCAAAAACCAGAAACATCCGAATCTGATGAAGAAGAAAAAGAAACAACACAACTCTCATCGAGTCAAAAACCGATAAAAAAAACACCATTAACACCAATGTCTACTCAGTATAAAGCTCCTATTTAATTTTTATTATGGCAAAAAAGAAAAGTCGTACGAAAGAAGAGAAATCTTCTGTAGAAAAAAATATGGAGACTAGTAAAGATACTTCTCCTTATGTATTTCAAAGAGATAAAGTAGCATTTGATTTCCCAATTAAAGAACTACCTTGGACCGAAAAACAAAAAGAATTAATTAAAATTCTCTTAGACAAAGATACTAGATGTGTTTTTGTCGAAGGGCCAGCAGGTGTATCAAAAACAATAACCGCTGTTTATGCGGCATTAAAATTATTAAAAACTAAAAAAGTATCTGATATTGTTTTTGTTAGAAGTGCAGTAGAAAGTGCTGATAGTAAAATTGGATATTTACCAGGAACTATTGATGAAAAATTCGAAGCATATATGGTTCCATTTATGGAAAAACTTGAAGAGCTTTTAGACAAAGCTTCAATTAATAGATTAAGAAATGATGAAAGATTTAATGCAACACCAGTAAATTATATTCGTGGTTTACACTGGGCAACAAAGTGCGTAATAGTTGATGAATGTCAAAATATTAGCTTTAGAGAATTAATTACTACAATCACAAGAATGGGAGAATTTTCAAAAATTATATTTTGTGGCGATCCGATGCAATCAGATTTACCAGAAAATAAAGCTGGTGGTTTTTCTAGAATATGTGATATATTTGCAGATGAAGAATCCAAAAAGTTTGGAATTCATCATTTTGAATTTACAAAAGAAGATATTGTCAGATCAGAATTTGTAAAGTTTGTTGTAGAAAAATTAGAAAACGAAAAAAATACTTGGAAACCTTCCAATAATAAGTAAATATATAGATGAATAATAAACCACAATATTTAGCCGTGGAAAATAGACCAATTGCTTGCAGCTTTTGCGGAGCACATGTTAATGGAAGAGTTACAGATAAACAAGATTCTTCTAGTAAAGAAACTATAAAAGAATGCAGATGGGTTTGTGGTAGATGCGGAAATTTAGTTAAAATTGGTGTCGTTAAATAATGAATCTTGAAGGATTAATAGAAGAAGTATACGAGAGAGGACCACAGACTTATGGTGCATATAACTCAGCACCAAGAAAAGATTTTGCTCCTCTCCCTACTAAAGACGGATATCATTATTCGTATCAAAATAACCAACCTCTTGATAATTTAACAACCCCACCTCCAGCAGCAACCATATCTTATCCTTGGCCATTGCAAACAATTGTTGATGATTTATCTGACAGCTTTGTCTGTCTTTTAAACGCCACAAGTAAAATGTCTGAATGTGTAAAAAACAATCCAGCACTTACTGAAGAACAACAAAAAAATATTTTTGAACTTTTTAAATCTTCCAAATCAGCATTAGATATTATAAAAAATGTAGGATTAGAAGTTGGAAAAATAGCTAATATGGCTGGCCCACAACCTTCGCAGAATCCAGTTCCTCGACCTGAAATAAGACCAACCGAACCATCTTTTGATGTTGGTAATTTAGTAAAAATAAAATTACCATAATTAAATTTTATTGACAATAATTCTCTTTTTTGGTAATATTTTACCATGAAAAAAATAAAAATACCAATTGATTTGATTAAATCAACTTTATTAGTATTTGGTATTTCCGCTTTAGGTGGATTAGCATTTTATCTAGTAGGCTATAGTTTTATTTCTTCTTTTATATTATTGTTTATAACGCAATATATTTTATTTTCATTTTTAGGAAATCTTATTAAGTCTTATTTTGAAGAAAAAACTAAACAAAAAGAACTTGATTCATTAGAACCATTATCTACAATTTTAGAATGTTCTTATTGTGGAAAACCTAATATCATGACTTTTTTGCCAAACGATAGTGAAGCACTAGAAATGACTTGTAGTTCTTGTAATATGAAAAATTCTGTTAGAATTCAATTCGTTGTAGCCCGAATTACAGAACCAGTAAATGTTCCAAATATCACTGGAGTACCTTTAGTAGAAAACAAAAATTAATTTATGTCTAAAAAAAATAAAAACTGGAAACAAATTCATAAAGAAGCGTTGGGGTGGTCTAAATGGATGTCTTTATATGAAGCAGTTAATGTAATTGCTGATAAAGCTCAAGAAAAAGGAATTCCTTTTGATAAAGTAGAGATTAAACCATTAGCTATCTATAAATACATGGAATCAACAGAAAATATTTTTTTAAGAAAAATATTAAAACAAGAATATAACATTGATGTTTGTTTCAACGATCCAATTTTTCAAGAAAATACTGAAAAAGAACTAGTTTGTTAATATTCACCATACACAGATGTATTGCTACATGGATTATCGTCTAAATAATCAAAATTAATTTTTGATGCCTCTTCTGTAGAATCATTATCATCAATTCCCGTGTTACCTTGACCCGCTCCAGGACTGCCAGTTTCATATGAATAGTCATATCTCTTAGCTTTGAAAAACCAAACATAGTGACCAGCAATTGGGTTATATTGAAATTCATCAATTACTTCGGTAATTTCATAAATAGTAGCTCCTCTTCGAGGATAATTTAATCTATCTGCACCAAATTCAGAAAGCGTCATTAAGTCACCAGGTTTTGGTTCAGAAGATAAACCATAATATTTGGTAAACGTTTTAGGATGTATAACACCAGTAACATCACTATCTGCAACTATTCCAAACTTAGAAAGTAAATATGAATCATTGTTTAAATTTAATAATACAATCATTTTTTCTGGTGATCCAAATCCAGCACCAATATTTTCACCATAAAATTGATATGCACTTGAAAGTGTAGTTTGATTTGTATAATAGTCTACTTCTTGACCATAGATATTAATCTGCTCATACCACCAATTAGAAAAATTTTGTCTTTCTTGGTAGTTTATTTTTTTATTGAGATATCTTAACTTTTCCATTTTATTGATTTGGTTTAAGAATATAAACGTTTGGAGAAACTAATTCCAAAGATATAGGAAGCTGTTTTATGTTTTTTATTGGTTCATCTGGTGTTGGATGTAAATTATAAGACTTCATAATGTCTTCAGCTTCTTTGCAAGTTAAAGCTACTGGTTTTTTTTGATTATTACATTGTGTAATTTTAGGATGTAAGTGTTCTTTTTCTGTGTGTGTTTTTGCAACAAAATAAGGATTTTTTCTAGTAAGACCCGAACCAACAATTCTCCCGACTGTTTGGTGGTGTGCATTTCCAGAATTAGCACTTAAGAGATTTTTTTCTTGTTGACTTAAACCTAAATATTTTTTAAAGTTGAGATCCATTTTTATATACTTACAAATAAAAAACCCCGCCAGAGCGGGGTTTTTAATTTATTTTAGATTTAATTATTTGTTGTCAAACAATGTTTTTCCAACATGGACAGCACCAACATCTTGTTTTTTGCTTTGAAGCTTTTTAATAGCAGGTTCTGTTGAATGTTGCTTTAATTCACCATCAGAATCTTTTCCTGTGTTTGGTGTTTCGGCTGTTTTGTTTGTAACTGGAACTGCACCACTGACAACTTTATTTGATGGGTTATTCATTCCTTTATTAAGTTTTTCAGCGTCAACAAGAGCATGACCAACAACTTCAGCCTCTACAGCTTCTTCTTTAACTTCTTCTGATTCTTCGCCTTCTTCAGAACCTTCTTCTGATTCTTCGCCTTCTTCAGAACCTTCTTCTGATTCTTCGCCACCAAGAACTCCCATCAATACTTCATGAAGTTTTTCAGCGAGTTCACGATTTAATGTAATTGTTACTTCTTCTCCACCCTCTTCTTCTGATTCATCATCAAATTCTTCAAGGTCTTCTTGAGCACCCATGTCAAAAGAAGAATCAGCAGGTTCTAATGAATTATCTTCGGTTGAAAAATTAAATGCTTGCTCTTCGCTAAGAATTTTATTATAAAGAGCATCAAATGGATTAAATGATGATTTTTCTAATTTAGCTGGCTTTGCTTCACCATCAGCACCATCAGTGTTCAATTCGCGTGGTGAATTATGGATTTTTTCTAAATCTTTATCTGCATTTTCAGTTGCTGAATCTGGTTCAACATCTTTTGCATTTTTTTCTGATTCAGCATTACCAAAGGTTTTGCCTACTTGTTTTTGTGTTCCTTCAACAGCAGAAGATTTGGTTTCTTCTTCTATTACTTTTAAATATGCATTTGCTAATGGATCGTTCATAAGTTATATTATTATTTACCTTTCTTTATTTCCATTTCTATAAATTATTTATTTTTATGGCCAGATTTTTTCTTAACGGCTTTAACACAACTTTCAAATTTTTTGGGACTTTCCTTTTTACCGCCAGTTGATTTATTACAAACTGCCCAAGGATTTACTTTTGATTCGTTTTTAATATTTTCTGGTGCTTCCATATTATCAATGTCACTAATATTAAACTCTTCTGATTTGCCACCAGCTTCATATTCTTCTACTTGAGCCACATCTTTAATATTATCATTAACAACTGCAATTTTTTCAACTTGCCAAGGTTCTAAACGTGCTCCAGCTTCTAATGAATCCAAAAGAGATTTTGCGCTTTTACAAATAGAATAAAGGTTTGACTTTGCCATAGCATCTTCTTCTTTTTCAGCTAAATGATCACAAGAAAATGGTGCTTCTGGTTTTACTTCATTTGCTATTTCTACATTTTCTTTTGATAAAATGCTAGAATATGCATTTTCTAATAAAATTTGATCTTTTGATTTCATTACAACTACTTACATAAATCTAATAACATTTTTGCTTCTTTTTGAAGATGTAATGTTTCCATGAGTTCATAATTTTCTTTATTAGCCACCCACACAATATAAGATTTCGGAACAACAAATTGAGAATTTTTTTCAATTATATATTGATATAAATTTAGTTGAAGGCTATATTTAATATATTCACAATAAGAAAGATATTGAATTGGTTTTAAAAACATTATATCTCTTGGATTTTTCTTTTTTATTTCTTTATTTGTTTTATAATCAAATATTACAAGTTCTTTTGTCTTTTTATTATAAGAAAGATTGTCAACTGTTCCACATATTCCAGATTCTTCATCACCAACAACAAATTCAGATCTTATTAAAATATGATCTTGTTTCCACCAATCATAAAAATTTAAAAAATTTTTTATTAAAAACGCTTGTTCTTTGTAATATTCTTCAATTGAATTATTTTTACGAAAGTTAGGATTTTCATCAAAAAATATTTTTAAAGCCTTTGTATCTATCGTGGTTTGCTTTCTGTTAAAATAATTTTCAACAAATAAATGAAATTCAGATCCTTTATGACAAGAGTATTCTCTAGCAAAATCCCATTCGGATATAACATCCTCAACACTTTTTTGGTCTCTTTCAGCAACATATTCAGCAACCTTTTCTTTTTCAAAAGGTTTTTCATACATTTTTAATAACCCCGAAACAGATTCTTTGGCTGGTTTATTATTAATTGTATATGTATGATTTTTTGCGAAAAATTTAATATGTGAAAAAGAATCTTCTAAATTAATAAAATCATCAAACTCCAAACCCGATTCTTTTTTGTTCTTCTTTTTTAGATTCTCCATAAAATTCAGTTTCTTTTTCAATATTATATATTTCACTTAAAGTTAATGGACCTTTAATTTTTTCTTCAATAACTTTCTTAGGATATTTTAAATGTTTTGCTAATTTTTTAGCATCTGCTTCTGTTAAAGCAGTGAACTCGTAATCCATTTGTAAGCGTCCTTTTCTTTTAAGTGCATCATCAACATCTTGTTTAGGACAATTATATGTAACGATTACTGATGTTTTAAGAATGTCGCTTAAAATACCATCAGATAAATTTAAAAGAGAAGAAACTGCCGATGAATCCATTCCATCCCCTAAACGTTTCAAAATAGCTTTCTCAGCATCTTCTAATATAATTACTGAATTTGGTTTTTGAATTAAAGTATGTAAACAATTTGGATCAGAAGTAAAATATTCGATCATTGTTGTTGGTATATAAATGAAATCCCGTTTAATTTGTCCAGCCAAATATTTAATATATGTAGTTTTTCCTGTACCTGGCAGCCCATGAAACATGAATAATCCATTAGGTTTTTCTTGTAAACGTTCTTTAATTTTTTTATCTATTTCTAAAAACTTTTCTCCATAATTTAATTCTAAATCTAAATTTTCTGGAAGATTAATTGCGATTGGTTCAAAGTTATAATCACCATATTGATTTTTAATAAAAAGATGAACTCTTACATCTTGATTTTCATTTAAAATAAATGGTGTAAATTCATCTAAACAAAAATCTTTTATGTTTGCTGGACCAGTAATTGTTATATTAAACGTTTTTTTATTTTTACTTTTATCACTATTTCTAGAATCTGTAATAATAAATTCTGGATCTTCATCAAATAGCCCACTAGAAAAAGTTTTAACGGTAACTTTAATAAATATATCTTTATATTTAAAAATATAAAATCCACCATTACTTTTTTCAATATCTCCTTCAAGATGGTTTTCTAATTTTCCGCTAGAATAGAATTGAATTAGTTTTCCATTTTCAAACAAAAAATCTAATATTTTAGAACTGAATACATTATCCACAGTGTAAAAACATGGTGCATAACCATAATACTTGGTAATAAATGATTTTAATGGAAATTCGTTTCCGCCTTCTGTTTTATAGTAATCTATTTCCTTTGGAATTGAAAAGTTTTGTTGAATTTTAGAACTAATCATTTGGATAGTTTAGCAGTTTAAAATTAAAAAGCAAACTAATAATTTGACTTTCCGCAAAAAAAGCGGATAATGCGACTTATGAAATATGTTTTTGCATTACTCCTCGTTTTAATATATTTAATTTTTGGTCCGATTTTATTTATTTGGAGTTTAAATACGTTGTTCAATATGAACATTTTATACACATTTGATACTTGGATTGCAAGTTATATATTTTTAGTAGTACTAAATATAGCAGTTAATCCACATACAAAAATCGTCCAAATCCGCGACGATAAGTATAATGATGAAAAAGCTGACAAAAAAACAACTAATTCACATACATAACAGATGTATAGATTTAATCAGAAGAAAACCACCAACCTTTTTTATTTTTAAAAAATTAGGTGATTGTGATGGTATATGTGATTATGAAAACGATGTTGTAAAATTAGACCATCGTAGGGATGTTATTAGAGTTGCTTATCATGAATGTGTACATTATCTTTATCCTAACTGGTGTGAAACACAGGTGTTATATGCAGAATCACGATTAATAAACACATTGTCGGTATTAGAAGTATCTTTATTTTTAAAATATCTTTCTGACAAATTATATAAAAGTGAACTTAAAAAAGTATACTTAGAAAAAAGAAAAAAGAAAAAGAAAAAAATTTACAAAAATACTAAAAGATGATATATTGATTAATAGAAAAATCATCTAATTAAAAATATGGAAAAAATTATTTCGGATTCGTTTGTTAAAAAATATTCTAACAAAAAAACTAATTGGGGTTTCAATGGACTCGGTTATATTGTTTATAAAAGAACATATGCTCGCTTAAAAGATGATGGACAAAAAGAAGAGTGGCATGAAACAATTCAACGTTGTATCAATGGAGCACAAAAATTAGGAGCAGATTATACCCAAGAAGAAGCCGAAAGACTTTTCGATCATATTTTCAACTTGCGTTGCAACTATGCAGGAAGAATGCTTTGGCAATTAGGAACAAACACAGTTGAGCGGTTTGGAGCAAATTCTTTATTGAATTGCTGGAACGTATCTATGAATGAACCAAAAGCATTTTTGTTTTTATTTGAAAACTTAATGCTTGGTGGCGGTGTCGGCTTTTCTATTCGTAGAGAAGATATTCATGAACTTCCTAAAATTAAAAAGGGTGTAACAATCACACACGAATGTACAAAAGATGCAAAGTTTATTATCCCAGATAGTCGTGAAGGTTGGATTGAATTACTAGATCGTGTTCTTCATGCTTTTTATGTATCTGGAAAATCTTTCAATTATTCTACGATTCTTATTCGCGGTGCGGGTGAAAAGATTCAAGGCTTTGGTGGTCAAGCCAGCGGAGCAGGAATATTAATTGAAGGTATTGATAAAATTGCAAAAATATTTCAAACAAGAGAAGGTAAAAAACTTCGTTCTATTGATGTCTTAGATATTTGTAATATTATTGGAAGTATTGTTGTTTCTGGTAATGTTCGTCGTTCTGCCCAAATTGCATTGGGTGATCCTGACGATTATCTTTATCTTCGTGCAAAAAATTGGTCATTGGGAAATATTCCTAACTGGAGAGCAATGTCTAACAACACGATTTATGCTGATGATTTTTCTCATATCTCAAATGAGATTTGGCAAAATGGTTATACGACAGATAAAGAAACTGGCTTTGCTAAAGGCGAACCGTACGGTTTCTTTAATCTTCCTCTTTCACAAAAATATGGAAGAATTAAAGACGGTCCAATGAAAGATTCTAGCCTTTATCCAACAGATGAAGATAATGTAGTTGGAACAAACCCCTGTGGTGAAATCAGTCTTGCTTCTTATGAGTGTTGTAATCTTTCAGAGCTTTATCTGAATAATATTTCCAGCAAAGAAGAACTAATTGATTGTGCAAAATTACTTTATAAAACACAAAAAGCAATTGCAGCACTTCCATTCATTCATGACGAAACAAACAAGATTGTGCATAAGAATATGCGTCTTGGTCTTGGTGTAACTGGTGTTTGTCAATCTTTGGATAAAGTTGATTGGCTTGATGATTGTTATAAAGAACTTCGCAAATTTGATAAAGAATGGAGTAAACAAAAAAATTGGCCTCGTAGCATTAAACTCACAACAATTAAACCTAGCGGTACATTGAGTTTGTTGGGTGGTGCTACACCAGGAATTCATCCTGCATATTCTAAATACTACATTCGTCGTGTTCGTATGGCAAGTAATGATCCTTTGGTTCAATATTGCAGAGATATGGGATATCACACTGAATATGTCATCAATTTTGATGGTTCAGAAAATCACGATACAGTTGTAATTGAATTTCCTTGCGAAACTCCAGATGGTGCAATCTTTGCATCAGATATGGGTGTTATCAAACAATTGGAAACTGTTAAAAAACTTCAAACTATTTGGTCTGATAATGCAGTTAGTGTAACAGCATATTATTCAGAAGAAGAACTTCCAGAATTAAAAAAATGGTTGGAAGAAAACTATGAGAAGTCAATTAAATCAGTAAGCTTTTTATTGAGACAAAATCACGGATTCAAACAAGCTCCGTATGAAGAAATTAATAAGGAATCATATGAAAAACTCAAAGCCAAAGTAAAACCAATAAAAACAATGGATGCTTTTAATATTGGTGATGATGCAATCCAAGGCTTGGAATGTGAAGGTGGAGCTTGTCCCATAAAATAATATGAAAATATTAATCCTTGGAAAAGGTTATATTGGAAATTATCTGGCAAAAGCTAATGAAAAACATAATGTTATTCACATTAGCAAATCCGATTTGAATTATGAAGATCCTGATACTTTTGTAAAATTCTTGCACAGAGAATCAGACTATCCAAAAGCAAATTTTGATTGGATTATAAATTGTTCTGGATACACTGGTAGGCCAAACGTTGAAGCTTGTGAAACCGATAAAGAAAACTGCTATCATTATAATGTAACAGTTCCTTTATATATTACTAAAGTTGCGAATCGTCTCAGAATTCCAATCATACATATTGGCTCTGGTTGTATCTACGATGGCTATCTAAAAGAATATACAGAAGACGATCTTCCGAATTTTGGAGCGGAAAGCAACCAAAGTTCCTTTTATTCAAAAACAAAAGATGCCTTTGAAAAACTAAGCGAACACTTAGAAAGATATATTTTTAGAATTCGTATACCATTTAATGGTGTCCCTGAATCTAAAAATTATCTTTGGAAGTTATTAAAATACGATAATTTAATTAGCCAACAAAATTCTATTACTAATGTTGATGATCTTGTAAATTTTGTTTACAAGTTCATTGAAAAAAATAGACCTTTGGGAATTTATAATGTTACCAATAAAGGTAGTATTGAAGCCAAAGAAGTTGTTGAAATTTTAAATTCTTATGGATTAAAAAATCCAAACTGGAATTTTGTTTCTATTCCTGATGCAAAATTTAAAGTTGGTAGAAGTAATTGTATTTTAAATACGGATAAAATTGAAAGTCTTGGATTAGGACTTCCATCTGTTAAAGAAAGCATAGAAAAATCTGTAAAAGAATATTCTATGGCTGAACCAATTGATTATAGATTGGCAACAGAAGCATACGAACTTTAATCAAGTTGGTGGCATTTAACACCATAAAAATCAAAAATTTCTACAGCTTTATAATCTCTGCTATACATTTCATTAAAGAATACTTCTTTAATTCCGTGAGCAACAATATTAATAGCGCAATTAGAGCAAGGTAATAAAGTACAAGCTATCAATTTTCCTTCACCTTGACGAATTCTTGCCAAACAGTTTGTTTCTGCATGAATCATGTAAGGTCTACGTTCATCTCTGTCATTCCAAAAGCTATTGTGAACATTTACACCACTAGCTAAACCATTATAAGCAACAGCTAAAACTTCATTGTTGTGACCAAGAACACAAGCACCCACTTTTTTGTGTGGGTCTTCTGATCTAAGCATGGCAACCTTTGCGAGTTCCATTGCATGTTGTGGCCAAGATGATCTCATGAATTAGAATTCAAAAACATTTCCCATTCTTGGATATTATATTTGTTCGTTAGATAAAAAGAAACTGGAAGTTCTTTTGGAACAAATGGTTGACGAATTAATTTTAACCCTGCTTCTTCTGGTGTTCTATCTGCTTTTTTAGCATTTACTTTTTTATGTGCTAGAACACAGTTAGTCCAATCAGTAATACCTCCTCTGCTTTTAGGAATTACGTGATCAATGTTTCCTTCGTTGGGATTTATTTTTTTACCAGTATATTGACAAATTCCCTGATCTCTAATCCAAATACCCCTACGAGTTATTTTGGGGCGTTTCTTTGGAACTTTATCATATCTGCACAAGATAATAATTTTTGGAATTTTAACATTACCTTGAATTGTTTTTACAAAATGATCATCTTCAGAACAAGATAAATTAATCCATTCTTTCCATGTCAAAGGAACCATATCGTCTTTTCCACGAATATCTAAGCCTGTAGCCGTATTAGCATACATCATGGATAATGCATCGGCTGGAGTACTGATGTTAATTGCTTGCCAATGTTTATTTAAAACTAATACAATGTCTTTATTTAAACTGCTCATAATTATGTTTAAAATCTTCGGACAATTTAGTTTTTAAAAAGTTTAAAAGCTGATCAAAATCTTCATCATCCAAATGTAATTCTAGCTTACATCCATCATACTTTGACCCATAATTAAAGTCAATACTAATTTCTATTGGAGGTTGTTCGTTTAATATTTTTCCGCTAAAATCAGAGTAATATACAGCTTCTTCCAATTCTGATGGTTTAAGTATTTTTTTCATAAGAATACTTATAAAGATTTAGTATGTGGTCTGGAATATTAAAGTATTCTTCGGCTTTTAAAAATTTCTTTGGCATTTTATTAATAATAAATTGTTTTTCGTATGGTCGATTTGGCCATACTTTTTTCTTGTAAGAAACACCATAACCATACAAATAAGCATTAGCCTTTTGAATATACAAATCTATATTAAAATTGAGTTTATATTTTTTAATTTTTTTAACAGTTCTCTTCTCACAGTCTAATTCTAAAAGAATTGTATTAATAAAAGCTTGGGTAATTTTTTTTATATTAAACTTTTTACGTTTTTGATGAATCCAATCTTCAACAACATATAAGCCCAAATCATCTGGAACCCAAACTTTTGCTTTCTCCACACATTGATCCAGATGGCAAGATTCATGAATTAAAATATCTAACCAATCTTGTACATTTTTCTTTTTCGTTGCAACCACAAGACTTTTTTCATCAAAATAACCACTACAAGGAATTTTATCAGTATCTACTTGTTCTGCGTATTCTAAACGAAAATTTATTTTATTTTCAATGCACTTTTTAGAAACGTCTGCAATTAATTTTGTAATTCCTATATTCATATTAGCCACCAAGCAGGAGTGTTGTTTAATTTTTCCCACTTAGCAAAATTTTTCTTTTCATGAATGTAATATTGTCTATAAGAATAAACAGCATCATGTGATTTGTATTGGTCTGGCATTGCTAAAGCAAATGGTGTAAATCGCTCTCCTTCGATCATATATTGCATATCTGCTAAATGACGAAGACCGCTCTCACAGCTATGAATTTTGGAATATCTTTTTGTGTATTCTTTACATAGAGCCAATGCATGAGTCATAGCCCACATAAAATTAATTCTACCATCTCCACACCAACGAGTACAAGGATGATTATGATAACCACCCTTTAATGGTGTTCCTTTGGACGTTAAAGGCATTTGTTCTGGTTTAGCACCATGACGAATAACAGCAGAACCCAGTTGCTGGTATAACTCAACACACATTTTAGGTATGTGTTTATCGCAATGATAACTTGCTGCGGTAGCAGGATGTTCGTCTAAAACAAAAATATTCATTGAATTCCAGTAGAACCAAATCCACCACTCCCTCTTTGCGTTTCATTTAAATCTTTAATTTGAAAGACTTCATTAAAAACAAAATCATAATGTTTTTCAAAAATAATTTGTGCTATTTTATCACCAATATTAAAAATAAAATCATTAAAGCTATCAGAATTATAAAGTATTACTCCAACTTCTCCACGATAGTCTGAATCAATAACACCAGCCATTACATCAATTCCATGTTTAAAAGCCAAGCCAGATCTTGGAGCAATTCTTCCATAATAACCAGAAGGAATTGCTAGAGCTATTCCAGTTGGTATTAATCGTCTTTCTTTAGGTTTTATTACGCCAGTTTCAATAGAATAAAGATCATATCCTGCTGCATTTACAGAACCTTTTTTAGGAAGTAGTGCATGAGATGATAGAGTTACTATTTTCATAAATTAATACTATCAAAATTAGCGGATGATGTCAACAAAAACTGGTGTATTTTCGCCTACATATGCACCAACCACATTAAAATCAAAGTATTCTTCGGCATCTTCTAAAGTCATGTCTTCTGCTAAAATTTGAATACATTTAAATCTATCATATACAGCAAAAAATCTATTAAACTGTTGACCTATCCCCAAAAAAGCATCGTCAAAACCATCTGCTAAAAATACAGGTTCTTCTGGGTTATAATTTTCAATATATTCTAATATTTCTTCTCTTTTCATAAAAATTGATGCATTAACTTTATTAGCTGATCGTTTGACAATTCTTTCCCATCCAATATTGTAAACACCATCGATGATCTATTGTTTTGTTCTCCACCATAAGAAAATATAATTTGTTGTGCTTGTTCTTTTCGAGTTTTATATTTTTTTATTGTCCTGACAAAATCTTTCATTTTTTCAATTAAATTTTTTACTTTTTTTCCAGTGTCAACCATTCTAGAAATTTCGTTTTGCATTTGCTTTGCCAATTCCCAATCAAAATTAGTTTCAATTATTTTATAAAAACGTTCATAATCTGGCATTCCTTCATTAACATAAAACTCAATTAAATTGTTTTCAGAATTAAGCTGTGATTTTATTTTATGAATCCAACAATACCAATCAGATTTTATTTTAACACGATTTTGATTGTTGTTATAGCATAAAACAATACCCTCTTGACCTTTCCATTTTTTAACAGTTTCAACAATATTATTTAAAGTATCAAAGTTATATATTTTTGGTGTAGGTATATGTAAAATTTCTGAAATTTTTTTATAACCTTCTGATGAGGCAGTTTGTAATGTAAATTTATCTACTGCTCCTAAAAAATAAAATTCAACTTCTGATGGTCTTAAAACAATAATGTTATTAGGCGTAACAATTTCAAATAATAATGAAATGTGAGGGTATATTTTTAAAAAGTCTATTACTTGTGGATATTTTTGTGGAAGCAACTGAAAATCTTGGAAGTTTGCTTGGTTGATGTATGATATGGAACCCCTTGTTCTCATAGAGAATTTTTCATTTTCATAATCACAAATTACCAATGAACCATCAAGCTTTTCTTGTATGTTCCAATCATTATGTTTCTCTGGATCGGGATAGCAATCTGGTTTTTCTCCATAATTAAAAAATTTTGGAAAACCAGAAGACAAAACTTCATGTGTTTCACGATGAACAACCAAAGACCTAAAATATAAATTGCCTTTATGCCACTTAGCATCAACCGATGGAATTATTAAATATGCAGGAAGTCCACAGAATTCATGCTCATGAACTCCAAAACCATCTTCTTTGTTAGGAAGTTTAACTTTCATTAAAGATATGAATCGTAGTGTCGTATATTATATAATGTAATGTCAAAAATAGTAAAATTGAAAACAACCAAATTAAATCTAATTTGAGGATTGTGATCTGCTTTGTAAAGGTCCAAGTTAAATAAAAACTCAAAAAAAGTAATACCGTCTTTAAAATTTCTGACTTTATAAAAAAGACCAAAATCTAAAGAATACTCTTTAGTTAAATTAAATCCGTAAATCATATTATTGTTCCCACAAGAATACCACATTCGGAAATTCTTGCAAGTTTTTTTCTAATCCGTTTTTAATAATTTTTTCCCAAATATTATATTTGTTTGCTAAACCACCACCTAGTTGAGAAATATAAAATTTGTTAAATGGATGTTCTTTAATTTCTTCTCGCAGTTTTACAAGTTCATCAAAAAACACAATAGCATATTCTTTGGGATGATAAAAAGATTCATCTTCATTATCAGGATATTTTTTTGTAATAAACCCATATGATTGTGGATGATCTCTCAATAATGCTGCTCCACCATAACCTTGACGTATTGTATTATCACCGAATACAAAAATGGTTTTTGGATTAGAATCCAAAAATTCTTTTGTCATTATAAAGTTTTGATATATTGCCATATTATGTCCAAAAGTGATCACGATACTTGATCATCTCAGTTAAAACTTTTGTGTCTTTTTTATTGATCAGTTGTTCCAAACGATCAACTTCACCATAAAGTTCTTCATAAGATTTTCGTGCATTTTTAATTTTTGTAAAACGCAATCCATTTTCATCAAATCCAACTTCAGTTTCTAAATTGACTTCAGGATAAGCATCGTCTTGTTGTTTGAGAAGTTTTGGTCTTTCAACCATAATGTAATAATATGCCTTTTCCAACCAAACAGCAAACTTTTTATGATATTCGGTAGCATCCCAATCGACCAAACCAGTAGAATATTCATCCTCATAAAAAGACTTGATAAATTCAAAATTAACTACCACAATCAAATGTGTAAGATCACTCCATTGTTTAGGAATGGCTTTGCGTAATCTTTTGTGATGCGGTTTAAAGATTGTTTTGATGTGATCGTAATAAAAATTTCTCCAAGAATAAGGCAACAGTTGAAAAAAAGTAGTTGCACGACTCTTGGTAATTTTGAAGACAAAATTATAATACCATTCTTTGAACGGGGAAGTTTTTTTATAATTCAAATTTATCTTGTGTATAATTTTGTTTATGTCAGTATTCATTATTCAAAATCCTCCAATTTAAAAAATTCTCTTCTAGCTTTCATTTTTTCCACAATTTCCTGTGGAACATCGTGAATGTTTTTGTATTCTGTAGTCAAATGTTCAATAACGACATCATAGCCGTTTTCTTTGGCCATGTCAACATAATGTTTTGCTTCCCATTTCATGGTCATGGTATTTGAAACAATAACAGCCTCTTCAAGCTTCATAGCTCTTTCTGTGGCTTTCTGACACCACCCATGACACTCCCTTAACTTTCTAGGATTAAATGCATAATCACCATTACGATCAATCATAAGCATATCTGCTTCGTAATGGTGTTTGATACCTTTTTCGCGCATCAATTCTTTAGCGCGAGTAGTTTTACCTGATCCAGATGGTCCTGTTATAAGATATAAAACTTTCTTTTTCATTTTTCATTAATTTCTTTTTTAATAGAAGTTGTAGTTGCCCAAGTAAGAAACCAAATAAAAGCACTACCAAACCATGCCATAGAAATGTATGATAAAATTACGATCCATGCATAAAAATCATTTGACCATTTTATATAGGATTCTCTTACTTTGTAAAGTTCAATAGCTTCTTCTTTAGCAAAAAGAATAAACAAAGCAACTATTAAAGTAAGAAAGTTTATAAAATATAGAAAGTTTTTGGCAATCCAAACATCCTGAAAAACTCCAAGATAAACTAAACCCAAAACAATAAGTTTTCCAAATGTATCTGAAATAGTATTTAAAAGCTTTTTATTTTTCATCTAGGCAAGAGTAGCATAATAGTACCACCTTGTCCAGAAGAACTTTGTTCATATTTTCCATCATACCATTCGTTATCAATTCTCTTATAAACAATGATAAATTTCGGTTCTTTGATATCATCAAATCCGCCTTCGTATCCATCGACCACAACAGTCATTTCTTGATTACTGATTTGCTGTAATCGGTTTATTAATTCTTTAACAGTCACGTAATATTTATTTTTTTGGTAATCAAACGACCATCAATTATAATACCATAATCTTTTTCAGTATCTAAATTCCAACATTCCAATGGTGTATTCATGTGAACACAATCTGGTTCTTTAACTGTGGTATGACCAACAATTTGTTTTCCAGTTTCAATAATAGAATTGAATTCTGCTCTCCAATCATGCCATATAACACCACCTACTGGATGACTTCCTCCGCGATGATAACCAGCAGCAGAAATAATCTCGTTATGATTATATTCCAAATTTCTGAAATTTTTCCAAACATCAGGAAGAAGCTCGTTTACAAAACGATCCATAGTATAACCATAAGGAAAAAACTTAATTGAAATTCCTGCATGGGATAAAGTCCATCCTTGTGTTTGATGTGCAAATTTAAAATGTGTAAAAAAGAAATCATCTTTCAAACCATGATCAAAAAACACATGACGAAATTTTCTGGCTTTAGAAGTTGTAAAACCAGAACAATAATATTTTAAAGTTTTTGAAACTGGATTAGATGAAAAATTTTTATTTTCGTAGATATAACTTAAATCGTGATTTCCAATTAAAAAAACAAATTTATTTTTGTTGGGATGTTCCAAAACAAGATATTTTAAATATTCACAAGTTTGTTCAAAACCAGCAACTTTCGGTGGATCATAAAAAGAATCAAACCAATCACCTAGAAAAACTACTTCATCATAGTCTTTCTCATTTTCTAAAATCCACTTTACAGAGTTTACTCTTTGATGGACATCTGGTATTACTAAAGTTTTCATTATTCTTTTTTGCTATCATATGGTTCATTCATGAACTTTAAACTCCACCAAGATTTAGCCAAAGTATTTGAATAAATTGGATTTACAGTTCTTAAAACCATACCTTCTGCATGACCTCCATTTGAATAGGTTAATCTATTGGCAAAAATTTGCAAGTCAGAAATGTGAGGAAGTTCATCATTTCTATATCTGGCAACCACTGGAACTGTTTGCAGTCCAATTTTGTTACAAACTTCTACCATTTCATCAAAACTTAACCAACGATTTTCTTCCAAATCTTTTATAAGAAAAACATAAAAATGTTGACCTTTCAATTTCATTGGGTTGCCTTGAATACTTTCTCCGACAATCTCTCCTTGGATTGCCAAAAATAAATTGTGTTCTTTTAGCTTTTCTTCAATTTGATATTGATTGGCAATTTTCCAATAAGTGTTTTCTTCGTCTCTTTCTAATTCCAAATTTCTAGAACAAACACGAAATGCGTTTTGCATTGTTTGCTTATTGTAAGCATACGTTGCAGATGTTCCGTCTAATTTTAATGTAGCAATAAACTCTACATTTTTAAATCTTTCTTCTTCCAATTCTGCAATTGCTTCAGGATTGCTACGATAATTCAACTCATCGGTTTTACTCAACAAATGTGTTGGGAAAGATCCTAAAACTTTTCCAGAAAGATTTGCAGGAACGGGTGCTTCATACTTTTCAATTCCTAAAACGTCTGCATAGTCTTTATTTAAATCTAGCTCTATGTTTTGTGGTAAAACACTCAAAGGTAAAATTAAACCAGCAGAATATTGTCCTTTTAATTTTACAGTTTTAAGCCGAACTTTTTCATCTCCTTCATAAGATTCATCCAAAAATTTTTTTGGAATTTTTGAATCAGGAAACACAAAAAGAACAGTATCCCCAACTTGGTGTATGCCTTTACGAACAACAACAGACCAACCCAAAACGGTTGCACGTTCAATACGATCTGCACCTTCGATTGGGTTCAGTTCAGTAATTTTGACTATTTTTGTGAGTTGCATTTCTTTATATCAAACGTTGCATTTTGATACATTCTAAGCTGATCTGAGCGAAAATGCAAGATATTTCCACCATCCTCCATTACAACAGTCCATATATCATTTTCAAAGGTTCCTCCATTAGTTACATATATTGCGTACGCACCACCAATAGGAGTGACAACTGGTATTGGATTTCTAAATTCTAGTATCATTTAGCTAGTTACACCAAATTCTGTACAAAGCAAATCTAAAGTAGATATGCTTATTTGTGTAGATGTTTGAGAAACTTCTTCGTATGCAGAAGATCCATAATCACCATAAGGATCATCACTTGATGCATAATTTGTAACCGCTTGTTTCGTTTCTTGTGGTTCTGAATCTTTACCAATCTTATCTAAAATCAAAGAAAGTAATTGATGATAAACAAAATCTGAATTAGCTACAGTTAAAAAATCTTGAATGTCCTTTTTGGTAAATTTTCCCTTTAATGCTTGAAATGGATCTTGATATTGACCCCAAATATAAATTGGAAGATAACGATATGCAATTCCAGCACAATCTTTGATTACATGATACGCCGCTTGATTAATAATCGTTACACCCGTATCAGGCTTAAGGTTTGCTTTTTTTGCTGCTGTATAAAGCTTGGCTTCTTTAACTGTGCTGTTTTGAAGAAGAGTTTCTATAAATTTCATAGAAGTCGCCACATTTTAATCGCGTTTCCAACTTTAATAAAAATGTTTCCAACAAAAAGCTGAACCCTCCAAATAGTTTTTAGGTATGCTCTTCGGAGTAGATGAACAAATCTTCCCAAAGGACTTTTATAAAACTCTGCTGCTTTACGCATTTTTTCATTATATTCCAAATCAAAAGATTTTTTATCGTCGTTACTTTCTTCTCGAAATTCATTTAACTTAACTTTCCAAAGTTTATTTTCCAAGAAGACCAAACCAAATTCAACCCAATAATCATGATTTTCTTTGGAAAAAAACTCATAAACATTGATGGTGTTTGTTCCAATATCGTCAATCAAAAGCTCTTGAGAAGAGATTTCTTCCATGTGACCCAAACGGTCCATGATAGATTTTCCTTTTTTATCTCCCTCAACATAAATGTATTCAATATCATGTTTGAAAAGACGATAAGAATTTTTATGTTTTTTTAGATAAAAGTGACCAGTAAACGTTTGACCCAAATCTTTTGTTTGATATTGAGCATCTTGAATTTCTTTCAAAGTTAATTCGCCCAAGTTTTTAGGTAAAACGCTTTTTTTCAGTTTATAATTTTTAAAATAAAAAGTATCGAATAATCCCATATTAAAACTCCATTCCTAATTGACCAAAACCATTAACGTGATAAGACCTGTTAAAATAATCATAGTTATGATATACGCTACCACCAACGTAATAAAGTTTTTGTTTATCTTTTGTTTCATAAAAAGGTTTTTTAAAATCTACTCCAATTTTGTTTTTTGCTTTTTCTGTTTGTTCTTTTGTGTAATTAAAGTTTCCAGAAAATTTTGTATAAGCATCAGGTCTATCGGTAAACAATTTTCTCATATCATTATAAGTGCATGATGTTAAAAATATGCATAATAAAATGTTAATCGCTTTTATCATCTTTACTATTTAGTTCATCCCAGTATTTTGCATCGCGTGGATTGATTGGGATATAGCCGTCTTTATCTGCTTCTTCTTTACATAAAGTTCTTAACCAACCCATTCTAGAACACGAAAACCCTCTTTTACCAGTGTTCTCGCAAACATAAGCAGATTGACGTTCCGCAGCAGTCACAACGTCTGAAATGATTTTATCTACTACTGGATCTACATTCAAATCAGATTTAGAAATGACAGAATAATAAAATCTTAAAGTTCCAAATTTTTCTTTAATTTGATCAGCTACAACTTGAACTCCAGAATGATTGGAAAGATAATCAAGTTTTTGTAAAAGACCATCTAATAAATCATACCAACCATTACCACATTCCATACCCCAATGCATACAAGTTTTTTCCATGTCTCCACCATAATCACGAAGAACGTTGGGATATTTTTCTACAAGTTTTAATTCTAATTCTTTATTCATTTAACAAAACCCTTTCATTTTTTTGTTTTTCTTTTTCAAAATCTTTTTTCAAAATTTCTTCCATTTCTTCAAAAGAAACTTTTTTGTAAACACATTTATTCTTTTTTAAACGAGAAAACTCAATCAAAGATTTGAACCAGTAAAAACTTAATTTAACGTATGATCCACCATCAAAATAAGAATATCTTGGAAACCAAGCAAACTTCAAAAATTTTACATTGGTAGCAATATAAATTGATGTTTTTCCTATATGTAATATCACGTTGATGTCCTCCTTAACTGAACGGTGTCGATGCATTTTCGTCATGATGATCAGTTTTAAATTTAGATTTGCTTCTCATAATAGCACCAATTTCTCCATAAGTCAAAGGAAACTTGGTGGCTTCTACCGAAACTTCTAAATTGTAACCTCCATCTTTTAAATACATACGTCCAAGTTCACTGTTTACAAGTGAACCGTGAACATGACTGAAAAGCATCCAAGACCCCTTTCCTGCACCATTCCAAGATAAAACTGGATAATGGCACATAACAATAGGTTGACCGTTGACATATGCTTCTAGATAGTTTGGCACAAATATTACTTCTTTTTTATATCCATCAACGTATACTGTGTTGTCTTTAACACTTTCAAATGTTTGCTTCCATCCTGCTGTATGATTACCAGACATGACAAAAAGACGCTGAAACTTCAAACGGCGCATGAGTTTCATGAATTCTTCTTGACCACCATAACCAAACATGGTGTCGCCTAGAAGAAAACCAATCGTTTTATCTGATGCTTTACTGTTCCAATTTAAAACAATAGCCTCGTCATGTTCTTCTACAGATTCAAATCCTCTACGCTCCCAAATAGGAATATCCCATTTTGGATTATGATGCCAATGCAAACAACCCCAGAAAAGAATTTCGTGGTTCTTTGCTTCTTGGCGTACATGATTATAAAATAGACCCTTCATCTTCGTCTTTATGAGCTTTACAAAAATCTTCTAAAGCGTCAACAACAAATTCTTCAAATGTTTGATGGCTTTTGTGTGCTGCAACAATTATATTGATCAAATCCTCTTTAGAAAAATCTTCCAAATCTATCTCAATTTCTTCGTGTGGAATTAAAGTAAAAGATTTTTTATCTTTTGCGATTTCTACTGTAAACTTATCATGAGGTTTAATTTTTAATTTTGCCATTTCTTCATCTGTAAATTCAATAAAGAAATCTTCTTTTTTCTGTATTTTTTTGATCATAAAGAAAATATATCAAAAAATAAAAAAAATGCAAACTAAATTTTTGGCAAAAATTTGGCAGTAGTATTTTGTTCGTCTTGACCCCAATCAACCAATAAAACATCAATACCAGCCATTACACACAAAGTACAAACTTCTACACTATCATCAATATGAAGTTCGCTGTTTAATTGTTTTAAGAATGGAACTTTATTTGTTCCTTCTGTACATATAATAGACTTTACAGGAATTTGATAACCTTTACAAAAATATTCTACTTCTTTTTTATTTTGCCAGTTTCTAAAAGTTACAATATGAATTTCATGTCCTTCTTTGTTTTTTTGTTTGATGAAATCAACAATTCTTGGAACTGGAACCAAAGTTTCACCACTCCATGCACCATTTTGAGTTACAGCAAGTGTATCGTCAAAGTCTACAGTTAGTACTTTCTTCATAGTAGTATTTTATGGTTTTTTCGATGCCTGATTCAAAAGATGTTATTGGATGCCAATTTATTTCTTTATTAATTTTTGAATTATCTATTGCATAGCGAAAATCATGTCCTTTTCTATCTTCAACATATTCAATAAATTTGTTTTGATCGACATTCATTTTTTCACAAATAACTTTAACGATTTCCAAGTTCGTTTTTTCACAATCACCCCCTATATTATAAGTTTCCCCGTCTTTTCCTTTTAATAAAATATTCCAAATTGCTTCGCAATGATCTTTCACATAAATCCAATCTCTAACATTTTGACCTGTTCCATAAACAGGAATTGTTTTGTTATTCAAAATCGAATTAATAATTGTTGGAATGAACTTTTCTTTGTGTTGTTTTGGACCATAATTGTTGGAACAATTTGAAATGGTTATCGGTAAGCCAAAAGTATGATGATAAGCTCGACAAAACATGTCACTTGCCGCTTTTGATGCAGAATATGGTGAATTTGGTTTATAATTTGATTCTTCTGTAAATTTGCCCTCTTTGCCTAAACTTCCATATACTTCATCTGTTGAAATATGATGAAATCTTTTTACTGGATAAAAACGAATAATATCCAATAGATTAAATGTAGCTGTAACATTTGAATAAAGAAATCTTCTGGGATCTTTAATAGAATTATCTACATGAGTTTCAGCAGCAAAATGTACGATATACTCAATATTATGTTTTTCTAGTATAGTATCGGTGAATTTTTTTTGATCAACTTGTTGTTGAATCATTTCCAACCAAGTATCATAAAAATAATATTTGGGAGAATTTTTAAATGATAAAGTATTTTTTTTATTAGCAGCCGCCCATGTTTTTGTAGGACAATCTAAATTTACAACACAATTAACTTCTTCTTTATCGATTATATAATCGATAAAGTTAGATCCAATAAAACCGTGACCACCTGTTACTAGAATATTCATTTAATAAGAATCGTATTCTTCATCTTTTCGAAATTTAAACCAAGCATAAACGAGAATACTACACATAACCAATCCTACGCAATAATTTAAAAACCACCATAAACCAAAAGCAGTCAAAAACATATAAATCATTCCAGAAATATACCCGACGATTGACATTAAAATTAACATCAGAGAAACATCTTCAGATGATTTATTTTTATAAATTTTAATAATTTGTGGAACATAACAAAACATAAAACTTAATGTCATGATAATTCCAAATATTTCTGTAATAATTTCTTTCATAAAAATAACTATAGCATAAAAATAAAGTGGAGGCAAGGGGATTCGAACCCCTGACCTATAGCTTGCAAAGCTACCGCTCTACCAACTGAGCTATGCCCCCACAAAATGCACAGTGAGGGATTCGAACCCCCGACCAATACGGTGTAAACGTACCGCTCTACCACTGAGCTAACTGTGCTAAAAATGCTGGATGCGGGAATCGAACCCACGCTCGGCCCTCATCTAGGGCACACAGTTTATAAAACTGTCGGTGCTTCCAGTTACACTAATCCAGCTAAAATTTCAAAGAAAATGGGTAAGGTAGGATTCGAACCTACTAAGCCATTGGCGTCAGATTTACAGTCTGAAGTAACTCTCCAACGTTACCGCTTACCCAAAACTGGCTCGTAAGGACTCGAACCTTAACAAAGAGTGCCAAAAACTCTTGTGCTACCATTACACCACAAGCCATAAATTTACTTTAATTAAAAAGCAAACTTGATACCAGTGCGAGCAACGACTGCTCCACTGTTGCTAACGCTGGCATTGTAAAGCCAACGTGCATCCGCAAAGATGCCAATGTTGTCAGTGATGCGATATTCAAGACCACCGCCAACAGTTCCAGCAAGAACTGCATTAGATTGCCCGTAAACTGCACCAAGACCAGCAACGGCATAAGGTGCAATATTCCAAGAACAGATTGGATAACGGAGGAAAAGATTTCCAAATGTTCCCCATTCTGCTGCATCTTGACGAGCAACCAAGGTTTGTTCTGCACCAAGACCGACATACTTGAGGAAGAAGTAGTTGACACCAACGCCACCACCCCAAGCAGGTTCACCTTGCTTATAGAACGCACCAGAACCAAAGAGATCTAATTGGAGTTCATTGCTGCGAAAGCGACAAGAATCTACAACGACTTCTTTGCTTGATTTCAAGTCAGAACCAGCCATGACCGTAGAAGTCAAGGCAAGAATTCCAACTACCATTAGTTTGATGTATGTTTTAACCATAGAATATAATTATGGCATATTTTAAAAAATATACAAGTATTTTTTAATTTTTCTTTTTTCTACTTTTAATCCACTGAGTTTTAAACTTCATTGTCCAATCAATCACTGCTCTTGCGAATCCAATATCATATCCAGCTTTTTCGGATTCGTACCATTTATGCTTCATGATCTCTTCTTTCATCGCCAAGAATTCTTTGTATAAAGAAGTATTTGCCACGTTCACTACATACATATTTATCTTTTAAATATTCGTCTGATCACCAGAAAAAATAATATTATTTGGTTTTAATCCGTTGACATTTTGATTTACCAAAGATTTTTTAATAATATCTTTTAACTGATCAAAAGAATTTGTTTCCAAAGATGTTTCGTAAAAATTATTAATTCGGAAAATTCCAACCTTTTCAAAAACATCACACTTGTTGATGATTACTTTGGTTGCTCCAGAAAGATTAACAGCTTTGTTTAATTTTCCAAAATTCAACCAATTTACAATTCGTTTTCTACCTGTCGTAGAACCAAATTCTCCACCAAGTTCAATTAGTTGATTTAGTCTTGCATCATTCCAAAGACATTCTGGAAACAACGGATCAACACCACTTTTGGTATCATAAATTTTTGCCACACCGATAATGTCACGAATTTTCTTGGGAGAAAATCCAAGAGAACATGCATTGTGAGGAAATGTTTCAGAGCTTGTCACATAAGGATAATCACCATAATTGATATCCAACCAAATACTTTGAGCACCTTCACAAAGAATTTTTCCTTCCAATTTTCCATCCCAAATAAAATCTTTTAAAGGATGAAAATTTGCTTTGCTAACTTGAATGCCAACACGATTTGCTTTGTCCGCATAACAAGGAGCAATTCCTTGACCAGTAGTTCCAAGTTTTGGTTTTAAATGTTTTAGATCATATTCAATATGTGCATTTGTAATCACATGAACATTAGGATGAACTTTCACTAATGATGTATCAAATCCATTTTCTTTTAAATATTCAATTTCTTTGAGAAATTTATCAACATTCAAAACACAATTAGGACCGATGACAGATTTCTTTCCATGAAAAACACCTGAAGGAATCAGGTGGGTTTTGTATTTTTTCCCATCCAAATAAACAGTATGACCTGCATTTGGTCCACCATTCCAACGACAGACCATATCATAGTCTTTCGCCATTGCGCTTGAAATTTTACCCTTGCCTTCATCACCCCAAGCAAGACCAACGATAACATCAACGTGTTTAATCATTGCTCAAAAAATCATTGGGAACCCAAAGTGTTTGTGGAATATTTTCATCATAATAACAGATATATGTTTGTGTATCTGTTACATCTAAAATTGAATGAAGTTCTATTTTAGTTTCATCAGGAAATACGCAGTACTTTTTCATTTTTTTTATTTTATCACAACTTGGCTTTTTGTCTATAATAAAATAAGTATTCAAGTGAAATTCGATGCTTTAGTAGAAAATCTTTTAAATCCAAACGTTTTTGTGATTGTGAGCGGTTTGCATGGTGATGAACCAGCAGGAAATATTGCTGCAAAATATTTTAAAAATCTTCCAAATGTAAAAGTTTATTCTAATTTGAATAAAACAAAGAAAAGAAGATTAGATGGAAAAGATCCTAATCGTCACTTTGACACCGATGATCAAAACGATTTACAAGACAGACTTCTTTCTAAAATAGAAGAACTGAACCCAACACTTGTTATCTCTTTACATGAAGATGATGAAGTAGATGGTGTTTATGCTTATTGTTCTCCAGAAATTGAAGACAAAGTAAAAGGTGCTTTAATGAAAAGTAAAATCCAACTGGCAGTAAAAGCACATGGGGATGTTACAGACCAAGGTGTTATTTCAAATGGTCAGCAACCTTATAAGGGAACATTAGAACGAGCATTGAGAAGAAGAAATATACCTTACTGCACATTGGAAACTCCTTGTGCTGATGAAGAAATTGAAACAAGAGCAAAAACTCTTATTTCTATTGTTAGCGATTTAATTAACTAATGTCACTAACATCTGACGATTGACATTAGTTAATTCTTATTATACTCTATTTCTCTGTGACAATTTGCACAGACTAATATACACTTTTTTGCTTCTTCTAGTGCTTTTTTAAAGCTACGTGTTAGTCCTCTAGAACTTAAACCGAAACTTTTATCATTTGGATTTTCATGATGAAATTCCAAAGCTCCCACGCATTTATTATAACCACAAATTTTACATGATCCACCAAAATATTCTACCAATTGTGATTTTAATTTTTTTCTTTTTCTTGTTACATTATCAACTCTACAACGTTTGCATCGATAATAATTTCTACTAGGTTCTAAAATATATTCTGTTTTTCCATGATGCTTACATTCTTTAATTATATGTTTTTCTTTCATATAATTATTTATCTTTTTGGTATAACAAACTGTGTTATACACTAGGGGTAGGATTCGAACCTACATACCGATCTCTCGGAATACGCAAAGTTAACAGCTTTGTCCCTTACCGTTAGGGTACCCTAGTTTTAAATTTTTCGGCTGTCTTTATCCGCCATCGTTTTCTTATCCAGAATCAAGCGGGACTCCCTATCTTTTCAGATGAGTCAACTAACGCATACCGTATGCGAGTCATGGCAACTATCCCCCTTATTGCTGTAACGAACAGCTTCTATTCATCAGTGGGTACTGACTATAATCTCGTTAGGATTCTCGGATTATAAAAATTGGTGTTTTTGTCGCAAACAGGACCAGACTGATGTTTAAGTTGCGCCTTAAACTGCTGGCATCATCTAAGCCAATCGTTGTTCGATTGGGTCATAATGCTTAGAATCAGAACACAGAACCTTTACCCCTTTCGGGACAAGGGTTTTAACAATATATAGTTTCGGTTTACCCAGAACCCACACTCTTTTTTTGGGACAGCCCATTAGGGCATTTATGTCTTATCCGCTATGGGACTTTATGGCTTATAAGTTTCCCAGACAATGCTAGGACCATAAAGAGGTAAAGTTGCATACCTTGTTACCTGATGGGTTTCGCATCAGGATTTTTAATGCTGGTTCGACTATCCAACATTAAACTTTTTCAAATTTGTCAAAGATCTATATCTAATTTACCAGATATATTTAATACGTCAATCTATTTTCTTCTCCAAGCAACTTGTTTAAGCTCCTCTTTAAATTTTAGCTTTCGATATTCTTCATAGTACCAATCTCTTTGATCGGTCATTTCCCAAAAATCTCTCATATTTAATTCAATAAGCTTTTCCAACTTTTGAACTTCTTTTTTAAGTCTTTTGTTTTCTTCATCTAACTCATCATTTCCGACTTTCAAGACATGATTGTGAAGTTTTAAAGAATCAATATTATCCAGTTCTTTATATGGTTCATTAAGAGCAGTATTTAAAGGAACAACTCTACCAACAACTAAGTCATTCATAGCATTTTTAAAAGATTCTGGAATGTTATTTTCTTTCATAGTTATCTGGATATCGTGCAGGTAAACCAGCTAATTCAAACATTTGAGCACAAGCAATTTGTGAATCGTATCGGTTTTTGGTTTTATGAAATTTTTTAATAGCTTCTATCAAATTTTTGTTTTCTTCTTCAAGAAGACGCAATCTATCTTCAAGATGAGCCATTTCATCAAAAATATTGATTTTTCCCTGTTGCCATCTTTCAACAGCTTCTTGTGTAATTGGATTTTTCTCAGACTTCATCTTTTTTATTTTCTGGTGTAAAAATAGGTTCTAAACTTTTGATAAGTTCATTGAGTTCAGTAATTGTTAACTTACTGATTTCTTCCATAATTTGTTTTAATTTATCACTCATAGACTTTCCAACCTTTTTAGTTCTTCATGTTGGACAGAATATGCATAAAGACCATATCTTCCATCTTTATTTTTATAGCTCAATTCTATATCTTTTAAAATAGATTTGGCTTTTTTAATTTGTTTTTCAATTTGAATTTTGTTTTTCATCTTTATCAACTTTCTCTAACATCATCCTATCAGCAATTTTATAAACTTCAAAGAAATCTTTTTTCTCATCCTCTTCAATATAAAGCAATCTATCCCCAATTGATTCAAGATTTGTACATTTTTCTTTAGAATCATATCTAAGGTATGCTATAACATAGTTTGTCTCTTTACCTAAAAAGCAACTCTTACCGATGTGTGCGTTTTTATGGGAGATGTGATCGCCATTATCTTCCCAACCATCTTTAAGGTATTGTTCAAGCATTCCATAATACTGATTAGGATGATACTTTACAATAGCACATTCATTTCTAGGCTCTTCAAATCTTTTGCCTATATAAACTACAGGTTCAGCACCAATGTTATTAATTCGAACTTTCATGTTAAATCTCCCAAGTTGTCCAACTTACACTATCTCCACATTGATCGCAAGATTCTTTTTCATATTTGTAATCATTATACTCAAACATTTCAACCATATCAAGTAACTGGATTTCACGATTATCAAATCGCCGTCTCAGTCTTTCAACAAGATAATCAAAGATTGCATATTCTTTTTCTCTTGGAATATCAACAACCGATTCACCATCAACTGTGAAATCATAAGCTGTACATCCTTCTGTTTTGACAAATTTATGTTTCATATGGTATATATTCTATTTTAGGATTCTTTTTGTCAATATAGTTATTAAGAAATTTTTCTATTTTTATCCTTGAACTTGACTCTATCCGTCCAAGCTCATCTTCAAAATAAAACCAAAAACAAAATAACTTCCATTGCGGAAAATATACTGATTCATTTTTATAATGTAATGCTTTAATTCTATATTTCATTTATTGTGAATAATTGGTTTGATGTTATCGTTGTGTTCGGCCCTTGCGATGTATTTTTGAGCTTCTGCAAAAGTATTAAAATCGGCAGGACGATACATGCAGCCAGCATCTACCCAAAAGAGTCCAAACATTTTCCATTGAACTTGGTATTTTGATCCATCATAGAATGGATATTCTTTAATTCTGTATTTCATTTCATTTCCTCCCCCGATTTTGAGCCGTGCTTGAACCCGTATCTGACGGCATCAGCAATTTTATGCAGCGCATAGAGCATATTGCCCCGCTGGCGCGATAGCTCCCAATAGTTCTCGTTGGAACTGGCCTTGAGCTTGGCGATCTCTCGGCGCGCCTCTTCAAGCTCCCGCCTGATTTCGGTGTTGGTCGCGCAGGTCTGGGCCAGCTTTTCCTCAAGCTCTTGCTTTGTGTCCTTCAGCTCTTGGCCGAGGATTTTGTTATAGTCCTGCAGTATGTTGTTCTGTCTCGCCAAATCAAGGGAGCATCGTAGCTCCTTTCGGAAGTCCTCCCGCAGTTCCATTAGCTCCTCGGCTTGGCTGAACCCCATGAGGGCTGGTCTTAGCCGCGCATTTTCTTTCAACGCATCGTTAAGTTTCCGTTCCACCTTCCGCGCATCCTCAATGGGCACGAACCCAGTTGGTCCATCGTAGTAAAACTCTGCGGCGTCAATTTCTGGTGTGTCGCTCACTTCGCTTCTCCTTCCTTAAACATTGCTCGCGCCTGCTCCAGAACCGTCCAGTTAATCTCTGATGTGTCGGGTATGTGGGCCAACAAAGACTCGGCATAAACCAGCAACCTTGCGGAGCATTCACGCCATTGGTCGCGCTCTTTTCGCAAAACGCACATGGGGCGACTGCAGGAGTCTCCGCAACTGTGGATCGTGGAGGCTTGCAGGTCGTCGAGCTTGGCTTGTAGTTGTTCTTCAAGCTGGCGGCTGCGCTCTGCCTGCTCGGAAATTTCGCCCATCTTCTTCCAATACTTTTCGCGCATTTCGAGATACTCGCCATACCAGTAGCCCTTGAAGTAGAAGCGAGAACGCTCCCGCTGATCGACGGCTTCGTTGGCGAAGTCTAATGCGACCTGCAGTTCCTCGACCTTGCGCTGCAGGGTGTTGATGTCCTCTCTGACGAGGCATTTGTCTGACCTGTAGACGAGTTGTTCTGGTTCGTCTGCGTAGCCGTAGCTCCCGCAGGTAAACCAAATACGCGCTGTGGCTCCGTCCAGTTCTGGTGATTCTTGCGGCGAACCGCATTTTGGGCAGGTGTTCATTTCACTTCTCCTAGTTTTTTGCTCATTTAAAAGATTTTTTTATTTTTAATATCCAAGAAGTTTAAAAGCTTCCAAGAGTAGCTTGGAGCCTTTGATTTGTTTTTCTCTATTAGCTTCTATCTTTTTGCGTTTAGATGTGGCAACATAGCCATCACCATCCCAATTTTTAGCTGAACTTTTGTGCCATAGCTTTGCTTGGTATGTTAAATCTTTAATGACCAGTTTTTTGATTTGATTGTATGTTTCTTCGTTGTTCATCATGTTTATAGGTTAAATGTTTTTGTTGGAAAGGTCAATCAAAAAATTTTCCTTCTGACTCCTTTAACAATAACCATCAATCCATTCTTTACCATCATTTTCTTCGATAGTCCAATAGACACCATCGGGAACTTCAACGATACTCAAATCAGCACATTTCCCGTTGGCATCTTTACCCAACTTTTCAATAACTTCAATCAATTTCGGATTGTCTCTTTCAATAGAATCATAGCCACTTTTTAATCCTAATTCTTTACAAGCCTTTTTAGACAAGCTAAATCCCCCATAGCAAGTGTTGATAGCAATTTTCATATTTTAAAGAATATAGGAATTTGATGGACAAGTCAATAGATTTTTTTGAGGGGGTGGATTCGAACCACCATTTTCCGTTTCAGGAATCGAACCCGAAAAGCTGTGAGTAGCCTATCACCAGATATCCCTCAAAAATTGTTTGTTCATTCATTGTTCTAAGTATATCGGAACTTTAAGGAAAGGTCAAGAAGTTTTTTCTCTTTCTTGAATAGCTTTTTGCCAAAGATCCCGAACTTTTTTAAAGGTTTTTTCTACTTCATCATCGGAAAAGGTTTTAGAATACAGCGGATATTCTTCGCTAGTAACGTAAGAATCAAGTGCATCGCAAATGATATCACAATCTTTTTCTGTGAGTTTATTTTTCATTGTTTAAGTATATCGGAACTTTAAGGACAAAGCAAGAACTATTTTCTCTTGCTTGTTGCTTTGCCAAATACTACGCCAAATAATCCAAAATGTACCTCAATCATATCAGAGCTTTTAAAGTAACTAAAATATTTTGCATCTCCTTTAAATTGAGTAAAAGGATACAAGATTAAATAATGACCTTTAATAACAGCTACAATACCTGTAGTGTCTTTATTAATATTGTATGTTATTTTACTCATGCAAAAATACCGTGCTCGATGCGCCCAAGCAAATTGCACACTTCTTCAGCACCAATATCGGTAGCACAAAACTCAAGAGGAGTCTTGCCCCCAAGAGCCTTTTTGGGACTGGTGAACCAGCGCCGCGCTTTGTCAAGAGAACCCAACACTTCGATGGATTTCTGAAACGCAGATGCGACGTGTAGGATGCGGAATGCTTCCCGCTGATCGACGGCTTCGTTGGCGAAGTCTAAAGCGACCTGCAATTCCTTGACCTTGCGCTGCAAGATGTTCTTCTCCTCACGCTCAAGGCACAGTTCGCTGCGATACACTAAATCGAATTTCTCTTTGTCTTTGTATCCGTAGCTGTCGCAGCGGAAGTAAATCCGTATGTCTGGCGTTTGCGCGTATTCCGACGAACCGCATTTCGGGCATGTGTTCATTTTGATCTCCTGATTGGTTCTTTGTAAAATCAAGGATATCTTTTTTGCTGCAAATGATATTGAACTAGGTAGATACTTTTTAGAACATCAACCATAAGTGAACCAAGCTTGTCTCCACTGTCAGCTAAGTCTTCAATCTGGTTAACTAACTGCCCAGACATATCTTGCACGAATTCAATTAATTCATTAGCGAACTTCTCTGTCGCAAACTCATCTGGCTCAGGCTCTAACCCCTTGTTGTAACGATCCTTGTGGGCATAAAGATCTGATTCTATGTCTTCGTTGATGTGCTTGTTGTATAATTTGTCGAATTTGTTCATATTATTTATTTATTTATTTATTTATTTATTTATTTAATTTGATACCATATCCCTCTTCTGTTGAATCTCTCATCATGTTTATAGGTTAGGTGTTTTTGACAGGAATGTCAAGAAGTTTTTTGAGGGGGTGGATTCGAACCGCCATTACCATTTAGGGAATCGAACCCAAAGGCTCCGTCGAGCCAATCACCAGATTTCCCTCAAAAATTGTTTGTCTATTCATTGTTCTAATGATATCAGAACTTTTAATAAATGTCAACTACGAAACCCAGGTCATCCAATTCTCATTGAGGTATTCAATAATTGAGTCTTCAGTCTTAGGGCTTACTCCTTTGTCGTCGAGAGCAACAATAACCCAATCACCAAAGATACCTTTTTGGTTTGTATAAAGAGTAACGTGAAATTCTCTTTTACCCTTTTTGACTTCAAAGTAAAAGGTATGAATTTGTTTTACGAGGTTGGCTTTCATTGTTCTAAATATATCGGAACTTTAAGGACAATGCAAGAATTAAATTAATTGTCATTCCTCGTCTTCTTCCTGCACAATCGGCACATCAGTCCAATGCGGCTTTCCACATTCAAGGCATCGCACCCGCTGCTGAAGTGTGTCTTGATAGTATACTCCACCGCTATTGAGTTTGCCCCCAACCGCCTTGCGAACCCAACGCAAACCAGCGAATACGCTGCCTGTGACGCAATAATGCTTACCAACAGTCACAGTATCTCCAGTAACAATGTAGTCTTGACTCATATTATTTTATCCTCTTCCATCTAAATCCAAAGAACAAAGTCATCATCCATCTATAAAAGATGTTGGGTGCTTTGGGTAATGTTATAGTAACATATTTGTCATTACAGAAAGGATAAAGTTCCCAAGTGATAGGAGGGTATTCTGTTAGTTTTAGATACCCTTCATGATGATACTCTTTTACACCTTGACAAATATCACATACTTGATTGCGACCTATAACATCAGCACAATTACATTTTGGTTCTTTAGATTTCTTTTTCATCTTGTAATGTCCATTTTAGATCTTGTCTAATGTTTAGTTCTTCATCAGAGTAGCCATAATTGATACCTTCAGGAAGGTCGGTAGCTCTTTGTACTCTCAGGTCAATATACTTGAGTAATAGTTCTAATTGTTCTTTATTCATTTCAAAAAGTATAGTACTGTAAAGTAAATTGTCCAGACAAAAGGAATAGACAGGAATGTTATAACAGATAAAAGAAAAGCAAATGTATCATCCCATGTACCTTTAATGGATTCTTTGACAAAATAATAGAGCATAAAGAACAATATAATTGATGCTAGCCAAGGAATTACAATTACTGGTATTGTGATCATTTTGTCTTAAACTGAAATTTAGCATCACCATTTTCATCTGCAACCCATTCGGCAACTCCAGCCTTTACAGCTTCTTTTTGCCATTGATATCCACTAACAGCACCACCAAAGATGAATGTTGCTATTAGGATAAAGATCAACATCAGAATATATACTGGACCATTTTCGTTCATATTATTACGCTTTCAAAGCTTTATCAGACCATCTACCCAATTTAAATTCATAGCAGATGATATCCCAAATGACCATAGGCAGCCTCCAAAGTTTTCCATCTTTTAGATCTCTTCCTTCGGCTTCAGCCCCACAGTAATGAGGCTTAATGGTTAAATAATAGTTATTGTTTTTTAATTTGAATTTAGTTTTCATAAAATTATTTTACCAAGTCACAATATTTGACGTTGTATTTTGCCAAGAAATCTTCAAACTCAATGTTTCTGTCTTCGTTATAGACAAAATCAAAAAGCCATTCTTCGCCTTTTTCGTTTAGATGAAGATCATACTTTAAAAGATCAAAGATACAATCAATATGTCCTTGAAGTCTTCTGATGTATTCTCTATCTCTATAAATTCGATCTTCAGGATGATCACCCATTACGGTATAATGAGCACAAGTAATAGTTGAACCATCTTGTGTATCTTCTGGAACGTGTTTGACTTTGGTAGGATCAAACTTCCAACCTTTTTTAATTTTGTTTTTCTTTTTCATAAACTTTATGTTTTTGATTATATTCAAAATTGGACATCATTACAGGGTTTTTGATTTCTTTTCCTTTACAACAGTTTTCATTCATTCCATATACACCATCATACAATGCCCAATCGCAATCAGGACATCTTGGAGATTTAGTGTGTAATGCTGTATATTTCTTTTGTCTCTCTGCAATTGCTTCGTATGCTTTGGGTGTGTCACAAAGTTTCCAAAATGCTTTTGTAATCAATCTTTGTTGTGCTCTATCAGAAATTTCTCCATTCCCTACACGATGCATATAAGACCAAGTATCTGCATTTTGAACTAGCTCTTGGACTCCAAGATTATCACATGCTATACAAAAAGCATTGATCTTATGTAAGAAACTTTCATACATTTCAATCTTTTGTTTTTGTGTAGGTTTTTTCATTGTTTAAATGTCATGAACTCTGGACCTTGTGATCTTAAAGAATCAGCCCAATCTTCATTTTTCAATCTTTTTGCTTCTTTAGTTGGAGGATTACACATACCGTGAATCCATTTGTTCTTAACAACTTCTTTTGTGGCTTCGTAATGAAGATCAGACATTTTACGAGCATCTTCATTAGCTTTCTTTTTTTGCTCGTTATCAAGTCTAGCAATTCCCTCATTCCATTCTTTAATTTTCTTTTCAGCTTCAGCTTTAGTCCATTCATTATCTAACGAACTAGAAGTAGTAGCAAGACCATCACCATGTTGAGGAAAATATTTTTTAGGATCTTCTGCTGTTATATTATGTTTATCTGAAGAACAAATGCTTGATGGTTGGGTGTCCCAATAGGAAGGAGATTTAACAGTAGGGGATACATATGGTTCCTCTTCATATATAATATCTTTCAATGCTTCATCATCAATAATTTCAAGAGAACCATCAAAAACAAACCCACAAGCTCTCAAATAACATTGAAAATTATAAAGCATTTGGGTTAGACTTGCTTCGGCTGGAACTTCAAATGTAACTTCAAGTGGTGAAAAATCTTCACAACTTTCTTCGTATGTATATTTAAATGTATGTTTTGCTTTCATAATTTTGCTTGTTGTTTATAAAGTTCACTATACTGTATACGAACATCAATGTCAACATCTCTTCCAAAATCTGGTTTTTCGTATCCATATTGAAGATATGCTTGTATTTCATCATCAACAACTTTTGTAGTATATCCCATTTTTAAAATATTTTTCTTAAAAGTGTTGTAAATTTGTTTTGGGAGTCCTTTAGTCAAAGCATCCATTTTCTTTTTGTATTCTTTATTGGTGTAATAAAGACCATGACAAACTTCATGTTTAAAAGTATCGCCCTTTGTATCACCACAACCAATCACATATCCTTCACGATGTACAGCAAGATAATGAATTATATTTCCCATGATTTTATCATAAGGTGTTTCATATTTGTTTAATCCATTATAACATTCTCTAATAACTTTAACTGGAATGTTAAAACCAGACCAATCATCACCATAACTAAAACCTCTTCCGTATCTTTCGTGATACCATTTCATATAGTCCCAAATAGAAAATTGTTTTCCTCTAAATTTAGGACTTGGAGATTCGTAGTATTCTTGAACACGGCAAAACGTCATAGCCCGATCATACTTGTCTTTAATAACAACAGCAAAAATATTTGGTTTGACTTCTTTGATGTAATGTTTAATTTTCATTTTTCATCCTTTACCCACAAAACCTTACCCTTTACTTCTTTTTGATAATAACCCATACTTGCCATATCTTTTACCAATTCAGCCGCGACTTTATCTTTAAATGCTTCTCCACATAAAGCAACAGCAGTTAAAATCATACCCATGATTAAAACCAATACAATGTATTTATTTTCCATGAAAATACACTAATACAAAAATAAAAAAATGTCAATTAAAAATGGTCGGGATGACAGGATTTGAACCTGCAACCCTCTGCTCCCAAAGCAGATGCTCTACCAAGTTGAGCCACATCCCGATACTACTATCTTACTAGAAAAATTAAAGAAAGCAAGATAAATTAAAATTCGGGCATCTTAGGCTTTTCTTCTTGTGGTTGTGTTTGAGATTGATCTTGTTTTTTATAAGCAACGGAAATTTTCTTCTGCATTTCGTCACTGTCTCCAGCAATTTCATATGCAGATTTTCCACCACCACTCAATTCATACCATTTAGCACCTTCTTTATCGGCACTATCAGTTGCTGGTTTAAGTTTACCTGTTGATGGATCAACTTCTGAGGGAGAGGTATATCGATAGGTGTTTCCTTCTTTGTCTTTGATCGTTGATCCAATGCCAATACCAGAAACATCAACTTGTGATTCTGGAAGCTGTGAGCTTAAATAAGATGTTAAATCTTGTGTCATCTGAGAAGCAAATTGATCGGCTGTAATATTTTTAGGATTTAATTCTAATTTGTTTAAATCATTTATAATTTCTTGAGCAACTTTTTGAACACTTCCAGTATGCGATTTCATTATAGAATTAATCTTTCCAGCTATACCAGCTTCCGATGCTGACTTTTGTAAACGCTCTCCAGTTTGTTGTAATGCTTGTCCTGCTGTTGAACTGAATTTACCAGCAACCTTTCCCAAACCTTTTGCTGCCATTGCACCCAATCTTTTTGTTGGGGCAATACCTTTAATTGCACCAGTTATGTTTGCTTTAGCTGTATCAAAAATACCTTCTTCTAAAACTTCGTTTTGATAAACTTTTGAATATGCTTCGTTGATACTGATATCGTCTTTTCTCATATTTTTAATACTTACTTTTTCTTTTCCATTTTATTCAAATTTGTATAATATTTGGGATTTTCAATTAAATGATCTTTTGCAATTATTCCAGCAGTTTTCTTTTTTATTCTTTTTGAAACGTTTGTTTTTTTAACATGTTCCTGTTCAACCTTTTCACCTTTTTTAAATTCTTTTTTTAATTTTTTTAAAGGGGTATGTTTTTGTTTGGCTATTTGTTTTAAACTTTTGCCTTTTGCCAAACCACCCAATACTTGTTCTATTAAATATTTCAAATTCATATTATTTTACAAATACTTTACAATTAGGATTTTTTGATAAAAAATCAATTGCTTCTTCGTATATATCAAAATTTACGACTGATCCATCTTCAAATACAGCTTGAAACTTTGGTGGATTAATTTTTAAATTATCCAAAGTTTCTTTAATTGCTTCGTTTATAAAAGTATCAGATGTTTTATCTTCAAAAGAATTTCCACTTTCAAACATAAAAATTAAGCATAATAAACAAGACGGCCTCTAAAAAGTGCAACTTTCGGTTCCCTTGGAGCAACAACAGCACCAGCAGGTTGAGGATTTACTAAACTTCTATTTGTAGAGGCGTTGTTCCCAAATCTTGTTCTAACCAAAGCTTGAAATTGTGCTTCTCTTCTTTGTGCTGGTGTGATTCTTCTTACCATATATAATATTTATCTCACAAAGATGAGTTTTTAAAAATGACAGTAAAAAAGAATAAGTATTTTGGTCGAAAGGTTTAATGATATTAACATGAGAAATCCAAATTGCAGTTGTTTTATTTGTAATAAAAAAATTTATAGAAGACCATCACAAATTAATATGAGCAAAGTTTATTGTAGTAGAAAATGTGCTGGAATTGACCAACGAAAAATTAAAATCTGTCCAGTATGTTCTAAAGAGTTCACTGGTACTATAAAAAAAACTTGTTCTAGATCTTGTGCTAATAAGCAAAGATACGGGATCAAATATAATGGTAAAAACGATAACAATAAATATATAAAAGGAAAAATATTAAAAGAAAAATTAGCTTTGATTAATAATGGAGTGTGTGATAAATGCAAAAATGACAACTACAACATACTCCAAGTGCATCATAAAATAGAAAAATGCAACGGGGGAACTGATGAATTAGATAATTTAATTCTATTGTGTCCTAACTGTCATATGACAGAACATCATGGCTACGGAAAATGGATGCTTAAATACTATCCAGAAGAAAGTGGCGGGTGCAGAGGGAATTGAACCCCCAAGAGCTTTAATACTCCAACAGTTTTCAAGACTGCTTCCTCGACCAATCGGACTACACCCTAAAGTTCATTTGCCAGATAGCTATCTCCCTTTACTCAGCTTCTAGCGGAATCTACATATCCTTCATCAACAAGGTATTTTCTTAAATCTTGAAAATCTTCTCCAGATAAAGATCCTTTAAATTCCATTTCTAAATCAAATCCATCATCGTTTTTTGGTAAAATGTTTAATTTAAAATTACGTCCTTTGAATTTAATATGAATAGCATATTTTTTCATATAGATATATTATCACATTTTCTCCCAAAGTCCATTAGCTAAAAACTTAACTTTTGAAATGTATTCGTAATTTTCTGGTGGGTGAGTTGACCAATCATTCGGACCCAAAATGCATAACATATATATGTTTTTTTCTAAATCTTTTGCTACCCAATAAACATTATCAGCAATCGGAGTAAAATTATATTCCGCATGATAGATCATTTCTGTAACTTCCAAACGTTCTTTTATTTGTTGCGCTTGTTTATTAATAACTTCGGCAATCTGTTTTAAGTTTTCAAATTCTTGTTGCGCTTGTTGTATTGCCAAATTGTATTGTTGATCTTTTTTACTTTTTACTTCAACGAGAGAGAATTGTGGTGCTCCTCGATCTAAAGCATATGATACACTAGATTTTTTAAACGTATCTTGTTCTGTTATTTCCATAAAATAAATCGGTGCGAGTAGGATTCGAACCCACGGAAGCGATTAAACTTCGAGAGTTTAGTAAACTCCTGCTTTAGACCACTCAGCCATCGCACCTTTAAAAATGAGTGGTTTACCCGCGACCACTCTGGAAAAATCAAACCCATTGGTAAGTCGGCTCCTTTTATATGATAATCCCAAAGTATTTAGTGTTTGAGAGGTTTTGATCTAGAACTTGTCCTCTCCTCAACGAAGCGTCCGCGATACGCAGACCATTCAACGTCAAAGCCTGTATTGATCTAATGCTTGGGATCATAGTTTTACGCAG
>JACCDP010942396.1_pt1 | contig 118552 bp, 91 predicted proteins | sample 7445841 | NCBI WGS metagenome assembly JACCDP01 (sample SAMN15323441, study PRJNA562643) | freshwater metagenome | isolation source: river surface water | place: USA:Blue River Watershed | collected 2017-08-17
CTGAAATATTTGGATGTCAATATTTTACATCCCTATGTTTTTACATTGTTATCAATATCAATGTTTACATGGGTATGTTATTTTTTCCCAAACATTCCCTGAAGTTTGGATGAAAAATCTGTCATAGATGGTTGAAGGGTAAGAAAGGTGGAGCGCGCCGGCATCGTCATGTCCGAGAAAAACATCTTATAGAATTCCTGAAGGTCCTTATCATTTACATCTTTCGGATTCATATTATTCTTCTGAATTACATAACTCTTCCATTCACCATAACTTATTTTCTCCATTGGAACAAACACAGGTTCACCGAATGTGACTTTTTGGATAAATAATGGCTGAGCGCCCTTCGCATTTGACTGAAGAGTATTCTTCTTATAATCATATGTAAATGTCTGTTCCGCAGTTGGGGAACATTTGGTTACATTATAGAAATGCCCAAAGAAATCATCTACACGATTTAGACAGAGACCAGTCTTATCGTGAACAATTTGTCCTACCGCATTTTTTGTCCATGTTTCTGTTCCGTCGCATTTCTTCGCAAGTATCCCATCTCTTCCATTATTTTTTTCATAGGCGAGACAGAGCCCAGTATCCGGGTTTTGAATCTGAGAGTTCTTTAAATTGAAACTCGCGGCGGCCACATAGTCGGCACAATAGGGTGGTGCTTCTGGATCGGCACTGGGCGACAGCCGACATACAGACGCACCGACACATGACCGACCGACCACCTGACCATCGCAACATCTCGATTCATCATTCTTATCGAAATATTGGCTCGTGCCTGGAGGACATGTATTCACATCAGGTGTCCCTGCGAATCCCTCGCGGACACCTGATTCCTGAAGCCGACAATGGCGTGGAGAACTAAAACGAATAAGAATATATGTCAAGGCAATCGCAATCGCCATAAATATAATTAATGGACCCATTACACTCCTACCTAGAACAATCTATCTACATAGTGTTTTTTATTTCAGGTTCGATTTTACCTCTTGAATAAATGCATTCGTCGCCGCCGGCGCAACAGACACACTAAGAGAATTCCCTATAGTGCTTTCCATGGGTAATGTCGGTTTATGAAACAATCGCTTTCCATAATAAAAAACAGTCATTCCAATTAAAATCAACACAATACCGCCCAAAATACCACCAAGAATCATGGCGATTTTTCCTGGTGTAATTACAGGTTCCACTGCGGGTAGTTTCACAGCCGACGCTTCGGTCTCTGCTTTCTTGCGTTCGGCATAAGTATCAATACCCTCGGATTTTTCAATATCAGTTTTGTAGGTCCCATTTATCAATGATTCTTCGGAGACTTCAAAGACTTTTACAGTCGCATTTGCTTTTTTCGTCCCAGCAATTATAAACCCCTTCTTTCTGAAAATCTTATTTTTTTTCCGTTCTTGGGTTATATCAATCATCTTTGTCATTTTTACGGTGCGCGCCACATCCATTTCCATCAGTTCATTATATATTGCGTTCGCTGGAACAATCTTCTTAGGGAATCCGTTTGAACGAACATTATTGGAAACAAAACGGTCGAAAATGTCACTGCCCACGCCAATTTCTTTTTCAAAAAAAAGAACAAACACATTATTTGAACCGACTTTTAATGGGTTGTATTTATTATCCACTAAAACATAGGGATTACATGAAACATAATAAAACATATTTACATCTTCCCCCTGCGGGAAAACCGCCCCCAAGTCAACGGTGGTCTCCCCTACGCACATGCCCCTGAAAAACATACCCTGGTTCGACATGAAGTTGCGACTAATAGGAATACAAATAACGGACAATGCGCCGTCAACTGTGTCTTCACCCCATACTTGGAGTTCTGGGACATACACATTATTCGACTGACGGTGTGTCCCTCGATTCACAACCCTAACAGAAACAATCCTATAGTGTTTGCCCTTGATATAGAATGTTGACTGTTGATATGCGCCATCATCAAATTCCCCCTTTTGTGCGTCGTAACTCCATACCGCACCGGCCTGAAATTGTGGTCGAAACTGAAATGACGGTTCATCCACAGCACCAATAAAATCACGAGACTCAATCTTTACTGGAAATCCTTGTAAACCATCCGAACTACATGCCGTCTGTGTTTGTAAGACATTCGTGACAGATTGCTCTTTTTTTGACATGACCTGCGATTCAAACTCTGTTTAGAGTTATGAATATTTCATAGAAAAAGATCTCGCAGAGCCGTCGTAAATTACACTATAGGAATATTCCCTTTAGTGTAAGATTGTTGTAAGACGGCATGTTTTATCCATTTAGACGACACCTGGAATATATTTTGGAGCATCAATCGAGTACAGCTTCACCGTCCCTTCCCCCTTCCCATATACTTTCACCATGTCTCCATCACTCACCTCTTTACATCCCATGTCGTCCGTGCAATCACGCCGACCAAAACTCACGGGAATCTGAACAGGATTGTATGTATCCGTTCGTGTATAATAATTGTATATATCAGAACCACGGCCATTTCGGCGACCATATAGGGGCAAAAGCTCACCACCTTCCCCCATGCGTATAACCCCCATCGTCTGATATGACTCTGGGATGCCCTGTGTGTTCACATTAATAGGCAACGCCCCTGGTGGTATAAAAGTCCCACGCAGGTCTGGTGGTGCAACCCATGATCGTGATGCCTCGGGAGCCATACTATAACGACCAGCGTCACCCCCACGAATTACATTTGTAATATGCACGGGCGGACTCGGCGACCGGTGCTCTAACATATCAAAACCACTGCGATAATATGACGCCGGCGCAAGCCCAAAAGAACTCCGCCGTTGAAGATAAAGAATCGCAGTTATAATGGCGAGAATGAGTGTAAAGAAAAAGAGCATGAGCCCAAATGACCCATTCGTTCTCTTCATGATTTCTACTATAGTGAAATTCCTTTTGTATTACACTATAGGGATTTATTTCTTTGATGTGCCGAACATGGAGTTGAATGTCGCCATCATGTCCTGACTATCTGAGAGAAGCGGCTTCATTGACTGGAGCATCCCCATCAGCGACTTCTGCGTCTCGAGGAGATTGCGGGTGTCGGCGGTCATGTTTTCGATAGTTGTTGTGTCCAGTGAGTTGAGTGCGTTCAGCAGAGTCGAGGCGGCGTCCACATGAAAACCGTCTCTCGATGTGTTGGAATCATCCGGCTTCACCCCCACCTGAACCCCTATAGTGGGAATCTCGGGTTTTGGTTTCGGTTTCGGTGCCTCCTGTGCTGCGGCGGTGGCCTCCTGTGCGGCCTCCTGTGAGGGCGCGGCATCGGCGAGCTCCTTCGAAACAGTGGCGGCGGATACACTCGCCTGCGTTGAGGTGCCGGTCGAGACTTGCTCGCTCTTGTCCGTCCCCATACTACCAGCATCGGGTTTCGACTGGTCGAGCGCATTCGCATCCGCGAACCCCTCAGTCATCTTCGAACCAATGCCCTGAACCCCTTCTTCGCCGAAACCAGTTACGCGCTTCACAATCTGCGCAACCGCACTCTGCGGATACGCCTCTTGTCCATCTGGAAGAGTGCTGACGATGACATCCGCAAAAGAATCGACGACACGAGGGGCAATCACCGTTCGCCACAGAATTCCTGAAAGAATGGTCGCAGCCGCCACCAGAAGAATATTATCACTCACACTATAGGCAATGAGACCAACGGCCATACTAAAGAGCAGCCCATTGAAACCAATGCCGAAGAGGGCGTATAAGGCATAAAACGCCAAGATGAGCCATGTAAATGAGATGACAGTCTTCGTTTCTTTCATCATGGACACCATTTCTATTCTAAATAGCGAAGAAATGGTGGAGCTTGATAGCGGTTTCACAAATAACAAATTCCTATAGTGCTTTCCACTGGAAATCCTTACAGCACAATAAGGGGAGCAACAATCCGCTGAAGAAACCAGAAGAGCGCCCCACCGAGTGCGGCTCGGACAACGAGTCCCAGAGTCGTGAACTCACCAGTTGGCTTCAGAAACTGTGGGGCATAATGACTAACAAGAAGATGGAACCAGGGGAGAGTAATCACAAAAAGAATAATCATCACAATAAATGGCTGGCGAAGCTCATCCACCCAAATGGCATTCCAATTCTTTTTCGGTGACTCCGCCGGTAGCATAGGACCATTACCCCCATAACCCGCTCCTGGACCATAACCGGCGCCTGAGAATCCCCCCTGACCGTAGCTACTATACTGGTTCGAGGCCATCATCATCTGTTGAAAGTCGGCCTGCGTCGGGTGCGCACTCCCAATCATATGCGCAGATGCCACCATCGGGTCTGGCATGTGCGGCATTTGCTGCCCCTGATTATTGACCACCATCGGAGCACGGGCACCAACCGGTGGCATGGGCGCACCCATATTAAGACCCGTACTCTGGCTCATTACAGGGTTGCTCATTGAAGACGGCTTCTGAACATCGTTGAAAATCGCCTTCACTAAATCATCATCGGATGAGTTCATAGGTCCTTCACTGAGTTTATCAATAGGAGTTCCCATCATAATTGCGCCTGTTCCTGGCTGGTCCATAATTCTCTATAATGAATCCTCCAAGGTTTACATTATAGGGATTACGCGCTTTTGACCTTCTCATTCGGCATTTCCATCCGCTTCGTCTACATAGGGTTCAATAACCCCAGACGGAGGACATGGAACATCGCGCGTGCGAAACTTGTAACACTTGTCTGTTACTTGATATGCCCCACTACATACCTCGGTCACGGGAGGTGGACGATAATCGTAACATCCACCACCGCGACATGACGGTTTGAACAGAATTACAATGAAAAGCCCCAATATGAACGAAAATATGATATTGAATTGTCGACTGCGCATAAATGCCCGTAAATCCATTTGCTATAGTGCTTTCCCTCTGCTATTTCCACAGGCATTCTTTTTTGGGCTTACACTATAGGAATTGATTTTAGAGGAATGATAACGAGTCATTTTATGATTTGGCCATTTGTTATTGGTTTGGTGGTGGGTTTTTTTGCGCTCACATTTCATGTGCGTTTGCCGGTGGATAAGGTTCCTCGTTGGCCACATCCTAGAACGGTCGAGGAGACAGTGTATAAGGATAAGAACGGGTATTGCTTCAAATTTGAGGCGGAAATGGTGGATTGTGAGACGGCGAAGGCGGGCAAGGAGGGACTGAAACCCTACCCGTATCAGGTCTAGAGACGGCTTAAAATCGCCCAGCTTTGCGAGTTCGCCAGGCGGCAATTTTCTTCCGCGCAATAATCTGCATTTGTTCTTTGCTATATACACGCTCACCCCCTTGTTGTGCGGGTGCCGCACTAGATACAGCGGCACCAGATGCTGGGACAACCGCTTCTTCTACTATAGGAAGTGTATCTGTGTAGAAATCGGTTACTGGGAAATTGGAACGGCGACACATATACATTGTATCACGAAATGGACTCGTCTTATCAATTGCCTCATCAGGTAATACTTCAAATAAGAATGGTCGCCGTGACCCATCCAGCTCTTCCACATATGGAGAGCCCCCATAGGCACGACTCCGAGCTTTCACGGATAAACCATGCTTATTATTTGCTTGAATTAATTGGTTACGGAGAGCCATTTTTTGATTATCAGTATATGACCGGTTTTTTGACATTTCTTTATATTCGCGGTAAAGGCCCAGGAGTTCCATGCGAGTCTGAATATATTCATTATCTGCACTAAGTACTGCGGGATCCATGCGACGGCGTTTATAGCTTTCTTGGATTTGCGCGAGAGAAGCACGATAGAAAGTGGATGGTTGGATTGTTTCACTCCCTTGTCTCTTTCCTGAAAGGTCCAACGGGTATGCGTAATAGCCCCCGTCCGGTGATACAGTGTAAAAAAGTGGTCGTTCTACACGAAACTGTATCCATTCCTTCGCATCAGTGGCTGCCGGCAACTTATTTGCGCTCTTATTCTTAATACTTTCTCTCTTTGTTTTATCGGCAGTAGAGCGCCGTGTAATGTTTGTCATTCTCGGTTTCGTTGTGCGCTGAGCAGGAACAGGCGGGGGCGCAACCGGCGCTACAACAGGAACTCGCGCTTCAACCTGTGGCTGCGGTGGAGGTGGAGGTGGGGGAGATGCCATAACCTCCGTAGTCTCAACCTCTGGAATTTGACCGAGGTCCAATTCATCCTCGAAATTTATAACATTGCTTCGCGCAGATTCACCGCCGTCGGCCATATCTGTTAAGTGTCTCGTTTTTTCACTACGGAACATTCTTCATATCTACACTATAGGAATCGTGCCCTATGGCTTCAACTGGCGCAATTGTTGGAATTGCCTTAACAATAGCAATTCTATTAAGTACTTATGTTCTTATTTATAATATGACAATTGGATGTTCCGGAATCTTTACGAGTCCGTTCGTCTTTTGGTTTACATTCTTCGCATGGGGTCTTGCAATAAATTTCCTCGGCAATCTCTTCGTTCAACTTTCATCGTGTGACCGTGTGAATTATGAACACATCTTCAAAAATTCTGGCTGGATTCCTGGAATGATGGCGCTCTTCTTTGGTCTCAGCTATGTCCCCTTCTTCAGCACTGCCGTCGAAAAAGCGTTGCCTGCCTCCGTCCATGCGGTGGGTCCACGGGAGACGGCCTCCTACACCAACGCCTACTACATGTTCTGGGCCGGCCTCTTTGGTCAAATGCTCAGCGGCGGTTTCAGTAGTATGTGCCCTGCCTAATGACATCTCATCAACATAATTGTTTACAACAATTCCTATAGTGTTACATTATAGGAATTATTTAATTATGATCCCTTCTTATGGTGCTTCGGCGCCAATGTAGACATACTTCGGCATACCCGCCGCCTTCGATGCCGCCTTATTCAACATGTAATATCCAGGCACCAACTCGGGACTGACATCTTTCGCCGAAATGTTCGACATAGCATCTCCGTCCACCGTGAAGACATTATTGTTGCGCCGCCGACCCGTGCCGCTGGTCACCTGTGAAATTAACAGGACAACGAAATAACTGACCACCGCCGCCACAATGGAATAGAGCCACAGAGGCAGCGGCGTGTAATTCTTCGGATTTCGCCCAATGCCGAACTCCTTCCAGGTCCCATCGGGCCGAAACATAAATGCCGGCTTCAGAATCAGAATCACGGCGATTGCCGCTAAATAAAGTAGACCCGCGTATAAGAATAACATGATTGAATCACTGAGTCCAATCCCTATAGTGTATCCATAGGAAAAACTATAGGGGTTTTATTTTATTTATGTAATGACGGACGGTCTAATCGTCATCACCATACTGACGAACATCATAGCCGCCGGCATCACCGTAATCTGTCTCATTTCGACCGAACTCGCGTTGTTGCACATTCCAGAAGTCTGGGTCATATTGATACACCTTCTTCGTTCCACCGACCGACCAGTCCTTTCCACTGATTACACTCTTCATACCCAGATTCTTGAACATCAGCTCCAGCTTTTTCTGCTCATCCGATAGACGGTCGAAAATATCAATAAACGATTGCTGCTCGCGCTCCTTCAACTGAGCCTTAATTTCACGAATTTCGGAGAGCTCATAAGTCCGATTCTCAGTCGTAAAAATATTCGTCAGACTTGTAATCGTATTCAAAAACTGGAGACGATAGCGTGATTCTAATCCCTTTAGTGCTTCGCTCAGGGGACCATAAAAGAGAATCTTCAACAGAATTCGCATAAACTGTTCGCGGAAACGGAAATGAAGACGACTCTCATTCAGTTCAAGACCGAGCTTCAAATACGCGCCAAGCCGATCCAAATACTTCTCCAGAACTGGCTTCGATGTCTCATTTGTCAGCTCCTCGAGCCGTATCTTCGATTTCCACGCGCGCTTCTCTTCGAGACCCTTTAGAAGTTTATCATCCACATCCTTGAATGACTTATGTTCTTTCTTATGCGCCATAATCTTGCCGACCCCTGTATAGTCTCCATTCAGAATACGCTGTAATGGAAGAAGATAATAGGCGCGAATCCGTTCCAAAACTTGTGATGCGCGCGATCGTTCGTCGAGGAGCTGGCCGTCAAATATCTGGAAAAGCTTCACACGATTCACACTTCGAGCATAGTAATCAAAGACCTTTTCTCGAAGCTTGTCAGCCTCGGAGGCAAATTCACTAATCTGTGAAATGAAATCGAATTCCTGGAGGTCATTATTCGACCCAATAACACCACGAACAACCCCTATAATTCTTTCCCAAGAGATTTCCCCCTGCGCCGCCTCTGTGCCTTCTGCCTTATATGGTTCAAATGGCGGAGGCGCCAGCGCCGTCAGCTGCTCAAATACCTCATTCGGTTCCACACGGGCTACACTATAGGGTTTGAACATCATGGTCTTGTGAGCAGTGTTGATGAGAGTCAGGAAATTCTCTTCTGAATCAACCGCAATCCCCTGATTTATGAGAGCCTGTTTCACGGCGGCAATATCAAGAACGGATGCCCCCTTATAGTCAATGTCAGGATAAGAATATTCGGTGGGAATAATAATACCGCACCAGTCACATTTATGCGCAAACTGTTGGGGTTTACTTGCGTCTGTCGGCAGGGCATGCCATCCAAATTCATGCGGCATTCCCATGTGGTCACCCTGATAGCAAATCCGCATGTAGACCTGCCACGCATATGTCATCGCCATACGTATGTCGATGTCCTGAATCGGTTGGGAAACATATGGAACACCGAAGATGGAACGAGTCTTATACACGAGCGAGGGGGTGAGCCGTGGTGGGAGCTCTGGATATTCCGTAGGATGTGCTAACGCATATGCCCCAGGAATCTCATAGGTGCCGAAACATGAACCAGTCTCCGCGCGAGGTCCACCGTCCTTCAACACCGTCGCCTTTGCCTGAGCATGGGCACTGTTAATCCAGCCGACCGATTGAATGTAGGCCGCAGCAGAATTATAGGAGCGACGATTCGCGTTGTTTCGCACAACTACTGCCGTCTGTTGGGGATTCTCCGCCGCCGCCAACTTCTGCTCGTCGGCAAACATCATTGCCGGCATAAAATGTGTAGGAATCGACTCAGATGGTCGTTCTCCTATAGTGCGACGCCCAAAGGTCTTTTCCACATAGTCCCGCTTATTTTCTAACATTCGTGACGCATAGTTCTCCTTGAGTACAATCTTCACACCCTTAATAATATCATCTGTGAGCTGTGCTTTCTTTTCTTCATTTTTCCGTAACCCTGCCCATGATGTCAGGTTCCAAGGGTCACGCTCACGCAGTAAGGTGAGAAGACAACATACCATGTATGGAATAAAAAGACCAACATTGTCGGCCTTTGGCTCACCCTCCACTGGGTCAAGAGGATAGCCATCAAAACCGGCAGTACATCCAGGCTCCGTGTAAAGAGGATAATAATTGGGAATGTGGCACTGCATCTCCAGAATAATAATTGCCGAGAGATATACAATCAGTTTTGTCGCATAATAGCCCTCATATGTCAAAGGTGATGATTTCGGATTTTTCTTCTTATATTCTTCACGCTCCTTTTCATATTGTTCTTTCGTTTTAATTTGTGTCTTTACATATTGCTGATTTGTAAGAAGACTATAGGCACGATTCATCACTAATTTTTCAGACTTTTTATCAAAACGCACACCAAGTTTCCCCAAGATTTGCCGCATGACATCGTAAATCTTCTTCTTTGCTGGGTCCTTCAGGTCCATCTCGGTGTGACCCTCCTCGTCCTTCAGCCCAATCTGCTTCTTCAACTCCTCGTCCTCGTCCACCATAAGACCAGTGTCAATTTCCCCTCGACCCATAAGAGGATTCCCATTATCATCCAGTTCTAAATGAGTGTCGAATTCGAGTGCTCGCACAGGAATGCCACAATTTGTACATATATACGCTCCATTATAGGCACCCTTCTTGGTATATGTGAGCCGAAGCTGTTTCTCCAAGACAGTATTTTCGCGAGGATGAAGGAATTGCTGGATTTGGAGATACTCGTGGTGGCACAATAGGTGTTGGTCACATGTGTTACATGTATACCAGTTCTCTACCCGCTTCCCTTGGTAAATATTCATGAACTTCACCAATAAGGCCATCCGCGTGTCATCGTCCTTATACAAACGAACACTGGCCAACTCCTTCACATGGGGACATGGGTTCTCCGCCGGTGGTTCCACGCGCATAGCAGCCAGTAATCGTTCACGATATACATTGTCGCGCTCTTTCATCCGCTTCACCAATCGATATCGCGTCTTCTCGCGCTCCACCACTGGGCCGACCCCACCCAATACAGCCATCGTGTAATCCTGCGCAACCGTCAAGAGATAGGCCATCAACGCCACATCATTTTCCTTATAGTGTGGCATAATGGTCTCAAACTTCGTAATTTGCTCGGTCAAATATGGATGGGCAGCGGTCAACTCCTTAATACGGCCATAGAAGCCGGCATCAGGGAGTAGAGGATTATTCGTTCCTGGAACCGCGCTGGGCACAGCACGGAGCTCAGTAATCCGAGAGCGAATGGCCGAAATCACGGCACGAATCCGCTCATCCACGAGTGTCATTTGTTCCTGCGTAAATTCATAGTCTTCAATCCCATAATCGGCGCGATGCGCATTCAAATCACCTGGACCAAGAGGAGTCAATACCTTTAGTGTAATCCCCAGGAAATCATCAAAGGAAAATTGCCCAAGACGCGATGTTACCTTATCAAAATACAGGACTTTCTGAATATCGGTCGACGAATCTCCCTCCCCCACTTTCACCACACCCTCTAAATCTTCGACAATCTGTTCCATTGTCATTTTTTCACCACGGCTACGGGCAACATCGTAGAATAATTTGCCAGTGCGACGAGCCCCCATGTAAGCGGAGGAACCTGGTGGAAAAAGAACATAGCCATACACATCGGTCTTTGTTCCTGGAATCGACTTCAATTCTTCGCCACGCGAATTTACTCGATAGGACGGACCGAGCGCACGCCCCACGCTGAATTTGATGTCTTTCGTAATATAGCGTTCTGTCAGTTTATTTTTTGGACTATAGGCCCAGCCCTGACGAAGACCCTCCAATTCATCTCCAGGAACCCCACGAAATACTTCCTTATCATGGTCAAACTCATAGGCAGGGTCCTCAGTCGACATAAAAACGAAACCAGGAGGATGATTCTGAATAAAATTCCGCTGGAAATCATACCAGCGAGGATAATCCGGATTGTCATTCTTCGGATATGAATCATAAGTCGCCGCTTCACGCGCTTCCCCCATTTCAATAGTCGCTTCCCCAAATGAATGAATAGACACCCCCTCCTTATAAGGAATTTGCTCCGGTTGTGCAGGACGGTCTTCATCCTCAGAATCCACCACAGATTCTTCCTCTTGAAACCCCGTTAACGCATCCACAAATAACTGACGGTCGACATTCACTACAGGAATACTCAATGGAACATTGTTCCCCTCAAATAACTCCTTTAGTGTCCGCACATAAATACGCTTTTCACCTACAATGGTGCCATCTGGCGTCTTCTCCACAATATCCTTCTTTAAACTCGACGCAACTTCTACAAAAGAACGAATGCGTTTTACAATCACTGGATTCATTCTCTGCGCCGGTTCAAATAATTCCAGAAGATTACTTATAAAATCATTTTTCTGAACCGCTTCTGGATAAATCATTTCAGAACGCTTGATTTCAGTATATTTTACGATTTTAGGGGGCGGCTCGTCCTTGAACTTTTTCACTGAAATTACCGCCGCATAACGCTTCTCTGGTTCATATTCCTCTTCATCGGAGCGTGATTCCGATTCATTAACCGATACATTATTATTTGATTCTGCTTCTTCTTCATCTTTATCATATGACTTTACACGAAGAACATCAAAATCGAGTCCTGGAGGAATACCTCTTCCAGCAAATTCGACGATTTGCGTTGCGCCAGTTTTGTCTTCGAGAATAATACTGTCGGTCGTAGTGTCGACACTACGAATCTTATATTCACCAACTTGTTCCCCATCCTCTCCCTTCGTCGCAACCACCGTCAGACCTGGGCGTAAACTATAGAGATTGATGAATGATGTGCGAGGACCTGGGTTCAGGACAAAATCTGTAATGTCCATTGCCTCCAGTTCGGCCGGAACTATCTTTACGAACCGGTCCGTCGCTCCCGTGGGAAGAATACGAATAAGGTCTTCACTCACATAATAAATAATACCCTCTATAGTGCGTTCATCGGCCGTCTCAATATGAATAAAATCGCCAAGATAAAACATGGACAGTTCCTCTTCTTCCGCGGGAGCAGAGGGCAGAACCTGTGCCCCTGTCCCTTCTTCAAGTGCGGATGCTTCATCCTTCTCACTATTGACGGCGCTCACTGGGCTCCCCAGTTCTGAATTCACCGCCTCCTCACTATTGACGGCGCTCACAGGACTTCCCAGCTCTGAATTCACCGCCTCCTCACTGTTGGCGACACTCACAGGACTCGCCAGTTCTGAATTGGCCGCCGTCTCGCTATTGGCGACACTTTCATAGGAGCGATCGTTATTTACATTCTCCACAGTCTCCTCATTTTCACTATTCACATAGTATTCATTATTGAAAGAAACATTCTCCTCATCATTTTGCCCCCTTCCACTCATCGGAGAATATCTAATGTAATGCGACATAAATCATTCCATTATACGAACAAATATCACTAAATTCACCCCCTTACCAAAATCCCTATAGTGCCTTCCTTGGGTTTTACACTATAGGGTATTTTGTTTGGGTTTTTAGTTCATCGGAAAAAATTGAGTCGCCTAGTTGCAAGGGATATAGCTTAAAGAAGTTAGACACTTTATTATATAAGTGAAGTAATACATTCGTAATACGAAAATGTATAAGTTCAATAATCTTCATGCCTATATGGCCTCGGTTGATAACTGGGACTCCGCGAAGAAATATTTTACTGAAACTCTCAATGTCCGCGTAGTCGAACCGCCGCAGAGTCCGTATGCTCTTGTTCGTTATGTCAAGGGTGGGTCGGACCTGAAGAATCCTCTTGTGCGCGAGCTCCGCAGCGTCGTTATTCATAAGGAGACTCTGCGTGTTGTAAGCGTCGCACCCGTTATCTCCACACCCTATAGTGTTTGGTGGGAGGAGGGACACACAGTCTCTGCTGCGCACGAGTTTATTGATGGAACGATGCTCAACATTTTCCGTGGTGTGGACGGTGAAGTCCTGGTCGCCTCACGCAGTCGTATTGGTGAATCGAAGACAATGTTTTCGCCGAAAACATTCACAACCATGATGGAAGAGGCTCTCAGCATTACCCCTATCAAGAACTATAAGGACCTGCTTCCAGCTGGATACCAGTGTGTATCCGTCGTTGTCCAGCACAAGGATAATCGTGTTGTGTGTCCTGTTCTCTTGCCGAAGGTCTATATTGTATCCATGACGAAAGCGGAGCCGACTGGTCTTGTAATGAATTATAAGGGAGCGGACATGCCTGAAACGCATCGTATTTATGCTGTGCCGTCCTATGATGTGGGGGCAATGAGTTCCCCCGCTGGTGGAGTATCAATGGAGTCGGTGGATAACTGGATTTCGATGAAGGCACTCACTCTCAAGCATGGATGGCAGGGAGTCGTCCTCTATAATGAAGCAGGGGAGCGCACCAAGAAGCGAACCACTTTCTATAACGATGCGAAGGAACTTCGTGGAAATGATGGGTGTATTGAGGAGCGGTATGCTCGTCTTCGCAAGGCTCGCAAGATTAAGAAGTATATTCAGCTCTACGCGGAGGATGAGGATAAGTTCTTCGCCCTGGAGGAGCAGTTGCGCACACACACAAAGAATCTGTATGATTATTACATTAAGACCAATATTACTAAGACCCAGCCATATGATGAACTTCCTTGGCCCTACAAGTTCCATGTTGCCGCGCTTCATCGCCGCTACAAGGAATATGAAAAGCCGGCAAACGGAAAGATTAGTCTCCCTTATGTCATCACCTATGTGAATGCCCTCGATGTGGAGAATGCAGCAAATATTATTAAAGGTTCATCTGCAGAACAAATCGCAACAGCGGCGGTTGCGGCAACTGTGGCCGAACAAGAAGCGGAGTAAAAATGAATCCGCGCCGTAAAACCCAATCAAATAAAAACCAATAAATAATTCCCTATAGTTCAACACTATAGGGAATTATCTTTTTGTTATGTGGTATATTTACATTGGTGTGCTGGGTGCGGTTCCTTTCAATGCGGGAGGAGGAACCGGTCGGCGAATTACACGGCGGGTCTTTTCTGGGACTTGTGCTTGCGTGAATTGAGTTGCAGCAGAAGCGGAGCCAGTCGCGGCGGACCAATCGCTGCTCCAGGCACGAAACATCGACGCACATCCGGCGAGTGCTTCCTGAATGACACCGCGGGCCGTTTCTTCGTTATTATCGGCGACTCCAATACGAATAACAAGCTTGCCGGCAAGAGGGTGGAAAGTATCGTATCCAACATATGTCACAACTCCACGACCATAGAGATTGATATCAATCCAGGTCTGAAGAAGATGTCCAAGAGTATGGTCTTCACTGTCAAAGATGAAATCGAACGCGTAGATTTCCGCATCCGCCGGTTCAACACGATAAGTCCCCCCCATTTGCTCTCCTTCCTTTACCATATACGACTCGCACATGCGCTGTCCTGCCTTCAACGCATAATCGACAATCTTCTTCGGCTTATAGACACCCACGGACTCGACCACAAAGTCGAAACTATAGGCCTCGCCATCATCCCCCTTCAAATAACAACGCTGAACCTCCATCGTATTGAATTCCTTCATGAGCTTGTCCTTCTTCGCACTGTCGGCCTCGAGTGCCGCGCGCTCCAACTTCTTATGACGCTGCGCCCAATCATAGAACACCTCCTCAATATGCGCGGGGTCAGTATCAGGTGTATAGGCGTAGGTGCACCGAGATACGGGAATAAAGCGGGCATGTTCTGTTCCATAGCCGACGGTGGCGCGAGCCTTAAACGACAACTCCTCAGGCTTCCCTTGACTTCCCTTCAATTGTGCCTTGAGTGTAGCAATGAGAATGTGACCTGCGCGACCACCATAGCTGAATGCCTTGAAGAACTTGCTGGCGTTGACAGGGGTCCGTTCTCCATCCTTGGATACACGAAACACTTGAATATCCTCCGTGGTTACATCTCGTGCCTGCGGGGCATTATGGGTTACACTACAGGTGAATTCATATTCCGAACCTTCCTTCTCCCAGGCCTCAGGATCCTCCACATGAACGGGCAAAAGACTAATCCGATGTGCCAACATTTCATTCGTCATCGGTGTCGTATTTGCTAGAATCTCGACATCGGTCGTCGTGCCGGCAGCGGTCATTTCCGCACGGAATCCGACAACAGGAACACGTCCCAGGATCAGCCGGCGCAGCGTATTTGCGTAGGCATAATTTGACGGACTTAGGGTCCAGCGGGCGGTCAGGTCCGACTCCTCGTATTTTTGAAAGACATTGGTGGATGCCTCGGTAACAGGTGCAATAGACGCAGCCATCTTCTACACTATAGGAATGTTATATCTTTACATATGATTGTGGGGCGGCTTTGTGTCAATTTTTAGCAGGTGAACTCGGATTATGATCTCCCTTGCTAAATATTCATCAAACCAATCCCTATAGTGAAAATCCCCTGGGGTGAACCCATTGGCGTCCAAGATGGCTTCAAAAAAAAGACCGGCGTAAGTAATGAGTGCTGCCGCCGGAAAAACATATATATGTTTCTACAGCAATAAATGTAAGTTCTGCGAATATTTTTTGCGTGAACTGGCGAAGATTGACGCGCTGAAACCGCAGTTCCATTTCATATGTGTTGACCCCTCTCCGTCGCGGCCTGCGATTCCTGCGAGTATTACACAGGTTCCGGCTGTAATTCAGAAGGGTGACCAAGTTCCTATGTTGGGGAATGATGCGATTAATTGGCTCGCATCCATGAAACTCCAAATGGACAGACCCGCCGCATCGACCGCTGGTCAGAAACCACCGAATCCTGCGGGCATACCTGAGGAGCCAGAAGCGTATTTCGCATACGACATGGGGGGGCGTTATTCATCGGCATTCACCTATATTGATAACCAGGGTCAGGAATTGGGTGGCACTGTAGGGAATTTCGAATACTTGGGAGGTGGTGGGGCTGGCATGAGCACGACGATGGCGTCACAGTTGTCTGGGTTGAAGAACGAGCCGGTGGGCGGAGGTAAGGTGTCGGCAAAGGAACGGATGTTCAATAAACAAATGGAGGAATACATGGCACAGCGGGACATGGGAATGCCGAAGCCGCCTGTTCGACAATAGTCGGCTTCCGTGTGCCTCTTCAACCCATGTATTTTCACACTAGCACCGAAATAAAGCAGCGCATGGTGAATAAACATGGAAGATGCGTTTATCATAGGCCTAAAACAATTCCTATAATTTAACAGTAAGGGTGTAACTATAGGAAAATGGCGCTCACTGCTTTCTGTAATCAGCTTGTTCGTTTCTTCGAGGAACTGTCTGTGACTTTTCCGGATGAGCGGGATATTAAGAACGGCCTGGAAGTAATTCAGGGAGCACGCAAGATTAACCCACGTATGGTACTGGATATGTTCTATGAGCATGTGGCGAAGGACCTCTTTGACGCAATCATGGCTGGCGATGTGGATACTATTGTTAAGTATGGAAAGGCAAAGATTCACGGAACTTTCAATGAAATGATGCCGGCGCTAGCTATTTTTGATAAGCATTGGGCGACTCTCAGTTCCGCGAATCAGGAGGCGATTCTTAAGTATCTGAAGGTGCTGGTTGTGTTGTGCGAGAAAGCTCGCCAGGCCTAAGCCTGGCTCGCTTGAGCTCACTCCGTGAGCGAAAGCTCGGAACGCATAGCGTTGCTCGCTTACAGGGTCCTTCGGACCCGAAAGCTCGTTCTGCGTAAGCAGAACTCGCTTGAGCTCACTCCGTGAGCGAAAGCTCGCCAGGCCTAAGCCCTCTAATAAGGTTCATTCTATGTAGGAATCTCTTCATAGAATGAAACAACAAATCACACCTATAGTGCTTACCTATATCCTCATTATAGGAATTATTACAACCCTCCTCTATTATTTTACTCCACGCAAGATTGAACCATTCGTTTCTGCGGAACGCTGCGCTTCCTTGAAAGATTGTGCAACCTGCACAACTCTGGATGGATGTGCCTGGTGTTCTGGAACAGAAACATGTCGTCCTTTGACGGATGGATGTCCTGGTGCCGCAGAGGAGGTCATTCTTCAAAAAGCGAAATGTCAGAGTTCTCTAAAACTGGCCGGCACAGTTACTGGAAAAGATGTTCCAGTAACATCCGATGTTGTCACGCAACGCCGACTCACCCTCATCAAAAAATATGTAGATCGAATCATTTTCAATTATGAAAAACTGGATGTTAAAAATAAGAATACAGCATTGGAATACATAAAAGAGAATATTTCGAAATTGAATTAGAATAATACCTATAATGTATTCCTATGTTTTGCCTGCGTGAAACAAGCTTAAACCATTCCCCTTACCCAAAGTAAAGAGTTATATATGTCTTCTGCCGCCACCGAGGAACCATCCATTGCTGATATCTTTAATAAGCACTATAGTGATTTTTGTGAGGAACTCGTTGGAGCATGCCCTGAATATGAGAAGTCGATTCAGGCCTCCGCTGCCCTTAATGGAACAACACGCATCCGCCGCTACCGTGAAGAAGTTGTTCCCTCCGCATCCCCCAATCGCGATGGGTCCGCGTGCCCTGGTCTCATTCTTCCTGGTGTCACAATCGAAGAGTCTGTCTGGACGGCCCTGAGTGACAGCACAAAGGAGGCTATTCAGCGCTATAAGAGTCTCCTCACCTTCTGTTGTCTCTATGACGGAGCAAAGGATCTTCTTCACGGCGAGGGCGGCAAGGCTAAGCTCGACGGATTCGACTTCAGTTCTTTTGCCTCGAGTTTCATGGGAGACATGAAGGAGAAGTTGGAGGGTCTCGGCGGTCTGGGAGGCATAGGAGGCTTGAGTGGTCTGAGTGAGAAGATTGCGAAGATGATTGAGTCCCAGGCGGAGAACCTGAAGAAGTTGCCCGAACGCCTTCTCAAGGGAAACCTGGGGAAGCTCATTATGGAAATTGTCGGTGAAGTGAAGCCCGAGGACTTCGGTATTTCCCCCGCCGATATTGAAGCATGCGAGAAGAACCCCGCCAGCGCATTTGATCTGGTCGGCAAACTCTATTCACAGAACCCGCAAATTCTCCAGAAGACGATGATGCGTATTGTCAAGAAGCTTCAGTCCAAGTTCATGAGCGGCGAGCTCCGTATTGAGACCATGGCTGCTGAGGCTGAGGAATTTATTAAGGAATTTGCCGATAATCCCGCAATGGTCGAACTCATGGAGACTTTCCGCAACACATTCGGCATGATGGACATGGACACCGCGAAAGCCGCCGGCCGTGAGGGAGATGCCCGTCGCAACCTCGTTCGCGAACGACTCCGCGCAAAACTTGAAAAGCGCAAGGCCGGCGGTTCAAAGTAAATAACCCAAAACAACACACTCTGCTGCCCTAAGGCATCCTTGCTCAGCAAGGTAATGTAGGCTAACGGATTTCTCCTAAAGATTGAACTATAGAAGAATTATCCCCCTCCTAGTAGTATGAGTGGCTGTGAACCGCTTTTCTGGAAAAAACCGGAGGTTCTGATTCGTAAAAATGCGTCGCTGAATTTCTTTACTGGCTGCACTGAGACTCGTTATAATGCGTTTTTTCGTGTTGTTATAGTGATTCTTCTAGTTGGGCTCGTCTTCGATATTTTCTATGGTGAATTCTCGGCGGAATATGTCATGGAAAACACTATAGGGATTATTGTTATTGTGATTGCCTTGGTGGTCGCTTACTGGTTCTTTGTGGGTCGTGATGGTGTTGGAAATGCGATGGAGGAGGGCTTCATTGCGCCGGTGAATTCGGATCCTCTGCCAAAGGCCCTAACTGGCGATCCCTCGGCCCCCGTCCAGATTAGTAGCCCTGGACATGTTACTACTTGGCCTGCTCCGAACAATCCATACATGAATGTTCTGGTTCACGAGGTGAAATATAATCCTACTCGTGCTGGGGCGGCGGATGTGGATTGCCCCGCCGTCAAGGAGACACTGGAAAACTATTACCGTGTCCAGTGGTGGGCCGATCCCACAGATGTCTATGGCAAATCGCAGGATCAGCGGATGTTTTACACAATGCCGAGCACCAGTATTCCTAACGACCAGGCGTCGTTCCAGGACTGGCTCTTTAAGATTCCTGGGAAGACCTGCAAGGAAGGGAACCGCGATGCGTGTACGCCTGGAACGAATGGGGGCGCGATCCCCTGGTTGTCCCAGCCCAATTAGGTTGCGTTTGCCAGAAGCGATACATCGTATCTCGATGGCTCAGTCAATCCAATTAAATCCACACCGAATAAATAATCCCTATAGTACTACATTATAGGAATTACTCTTTAATTATTCTTAGAGACCATAACGAGATTTTGTTGCGTTATATAAAGTTGTAATATCACTGCTTGTCAATACACCATTATAATAATACACTCCACCAATTGAACATGTTGTGTATGAGTTATAACCTTGAATACCTTCTGGGAACCGAATCGGTGCTAAAGAATTTACACCTCCTTCCCCATTTGCTTGACTCAAGACTTCAGTTGTATTTACATAGAGTTTGCTTGGATTTCCTGAACCTCCGCCAAAGCATATAATACCCGTAAACATTGTCCATTGATTTAGATTGTATACATTTGTTGATGGAGTCACATAGTTTCCATTTACAGTGCTACCATTCATATTCAATACAAGTCGACGATTTGTTGTAAAAGTAATTGAATATCCGTCAAAATCATTATATGTTGCTTGCTTACTAAAGAGACCACCAGTTGGTTCAGAGGGTATGTATGCCCAAATAACAACACTCTTATAATTCGACGCCCCAGTTCTTGCACGTAAATTGATGTTGTCCGCAATTTGAATATATTCTTGTTGAGTACTATCAAATGTGAATACACCACCAGCAATTGATGAATCATATGTTGGTGTATTGACTAATGTTCCATTATAGGCGGTGGTCCCTTGGTCAATGTCGAACCATGTTGTCCCAGAACCTGGATAGGATGATGTATTATTTCCTTCAAGACGGAATAAGAGAGTTTTTCCACTAATTACTGGGAATGGATCCGGTACAAAAAGCAATTTTGTGTAATCGGCTGGAATCGCCACCGTATTCGAGCCACCATATGGGTTTGCCGATGCCGTGAGGGTAAGAGCTGATGTTGGTACAGTGAAAGCACCCGTATAAACAGCCAGACCCTTCACAATACGAATATTCGTTAAATATCCACCATACATTCCAGCCGCAGACTGATTTTCTTCACTTCCAAAATACAGAGGGGTGCTATTTGAAATATCTGTTGTATTTGATACATCGGTGCCAAATTGCGAGCCGTCCTTATAAATCCGTAATACACCGGATTGTCTTACGATAGCAAAATGGACCCACTGATTTTTGTAAGGTGTCACATCACCAAATGGTTCTGCGGATGAAAACCAGGCATAGAATATATCTTCTTCAATACTACACGCAATATTTGCATTTGGATAGCTGCCAATGGAAAAAATACGCGGAGCAAAGTTTGAATCCGTCTGATACTGGAACCATTCTATAGTGAAATCCCCAGTGCCAAAGTCCCAGGAATCATCCCCTGAAACTGACAAATAATCCGATGTTCCATTGAAATCATAGGAATATCCGCCGCCAACAAATGGAGATACGGAACTAATGTCCACGCCAACATTGGATGTTGGTGATGTATAGACATTCCCAGTTGGTATTGGTGATACTGGTGTTGCGGATACCGCCGCCGATTCAACACCTGCTCCCATTACATTCACCGCACGGAGTTTAATCTGGTATGTTGTTCCATTCGTTAGACCACTAATTACAACAGGACTCGAGGTGTCGGCCGGCACGAAAGCACTATAGGAAGTGCCGCCATTCGTGGAATATTGGTAATTGGTAATGGGAGAGCCGCCATTCGCGCCGGCGGTGAAGGCGATGCTTACTTGACCGTCTCCTGCCGTGGCAACGAGCGAGGTCGGTGCGGCCGGCACGGTGAAATACCGCGCCTTATACAAGTCAAAGAATGCCCCAATCTCCGCATCACTGAGAGCGGTGTTATACATGGCAACCACTCCCATACGCCCCTCAAAATAGGAATCCCCTGGCCAGTTACTACGACCAATGTAATTGCTGGTGCGCTGAATGGAGACTGGTAATACAGATGACACCACGCTTGCCGAAATATCCTGATTCCGCAGGAAATACGACGAGCCATTCAGACGACCAACATAAAATCCCCAAGCATTCCCTATAATGCCATTCGCGAGGGACGCCTGTAGAGCATAAGTTGTGCCATTATAAATGTGGAGTTCAAGAGCCGATGTTGTTCCATTCCGTGTCAGCAAAATATTGTTGGAGCCTTGACCCGTTCCGAAATCCAAGATACGCTCCCAATTATTCGCCACCGCGCCGAAATTCACAAAGGCAAGAATTGTCAGACCGGTGCTGAAATCGGAGAATCCAGACGGCACAGATACATAGTCATTCACGCCGTCAAATACATAAGAACCACTATTATCAGCAGACCAGGCGAGAGAGTTCTGCGTAGTCCCATTCTTCACCTTTCCACTTGTATCATCCCATACTGTGCCTGAAGGGTCCAAGACGGAATAGGCATCCAGGAGGAGTTGGAGACTGGAGCCCGCCGGCATAGGCGCAATATAGAGCATATTGGATGCCGAGCCAATTCCGACCCCATTTACAGCCCGTATACGAACACGATAGGGAATCCCATTTGTCAGACCCGCGATTGTAATAGAGAGGATTGGACCTGAAGCAGGGGAAAGCGCCGTATATGTGACGCCATTATCCAGTGAATATTCATAATTTGTAATTGGTGACCCACCATCGGAGCCTCCCGTGAAGGAGATTAGGATTTCACCACTAGCGGATGTGCCAATCAAGGCGGTCGGCGCAGCGGGAACGGTTGCGACGGGCGGTTGAAATGGCGCGACATAGCGGTCGAACTCCGCCACCGTTGTATCCGTTGCACCGACCGCAACACCCGTTGTAAGAATACTTGCGCTCTTATCAGTAATATAATTCACCCGCAATTGACGTCCTTCTTCCACATTCTTCTTCTGGACAACAATGTCGGCAAAAATCGTCTTCGCATTCAGACGTCCGATTAAGTCCGACGCCGAACGATTCATCTACCATAATTCATTAAATTAATCCCTATAATGTAACACTATAGGTATTATTTCTTCAGTGCCTTCTGTGTAACAAGGACAGGATTCTCCCCTTTACAACTGAACCGCTTCAAGGTCCGTCCCCGCTTCTTCTGTAGAACGGCGGCCACACAGATGGCAATTGCCCGTGACTCCGCCGCACGGGCCTGCGCCTTCAGAGTTGCCCGCTTCACCGCGCGCCGGCCCCGGGTTTTGGGCGCGGAGGCGCGCACGGCAGAGATACAACGACAGAGCTTGCCGGCAATTGTTTTTGATTCGGCCGCGGCCTTAGTGAGAGGCATACTAGACACAATTCCTATAGTGTAGACCTATTTGTTTTTCGCTACTGAAAGTTGTTCAAAATGAGCACCGTAAATGGTGTGAAGTTTTCACTATAGGAAATAGTCTAAAACTGGTATCAATTATGGTGCATGTTTTTCTGTTCGCATTATCAGAAGAAAAGGAGCCAGATGGATATCCAGAGACTCACCAAGACAAAAGACGATACCGCTGCTATTCTCCAATATACCAAACAATCCCACGGCCCTGGTGACTATGCTACTACCTACCTCGTGCCTGACGCCCGTAAGGTCAACCCCCTCTCCGTGGAAAACTACATGATGTACGCCCGCGAAGGTTACGGCTTCAATAACAAAAGTGTCGATGCCGACTCCGTCCTCAAGAACCAGGCCGGTTTCACTAACCGGCGCTGTAATATCCGTGCTCAGGAGCGTCCATTCCTCTCCGTCCCGTTCATGGGCGGCGGTCGCGGGAACCAGCAGGTCGAGACTTATCTCCAGCACGCGGAGATTAGCCGCGCCGGCAAGGCATGTGATACTGTGACCGAGACCTTCTTCACCCAGCAATACACCCCCCTTGTCCCCACGCTCGCCGCCAACATTCAGAACCCGAAGAACCTCGTCCCCGAGGTCGCCGCCGCCGGTTGGATCCGCGGTGGCCTCCCCAGCCGTGAATACCTCCGCGATATGCAATGCTAATTGCGCTGGGCTAATGAATATGGGCAGGAACGCCGAAACATATACCCCTAACGCATCCCTATAATGAATACATATGTCCACTTCATTATAGTTTTACACTATAGGAATATATCACCCGTTCACTGATATAATGAGTGTTTATTTATGTATAAGCGGTGATAATTTTACATACCACAGCTCAGTGGACGATGTTATTACCAATATTCGAGTGATGACATCTGGAGATACATCGTATGATGACATCATCCGGTCTCTCACTCCTGGTTCCACATGTGACATTGGCGAAACAAACAAAGTAAATTACATCAGTTATGCTATGGCCAATACACTTACATTTGAACTCTCTTCCGTTGTCGAACCAGTTCCTACTATCAGCACTGTCACATATACATATATAAGCACTGATGAAGAACCATCCATTAGTGCTCTCCTCTCGAGTGAGACTCCCGTTGACCTATCTTCCGTATATTATGATTTTATTGCGAGCTAAATCTATAATACCGTTAGATATGAGCCTCATGTATGCGCAAAATGTCGACCATGTGGATAAGCCTATTGAACCCAACTGGGTTCGCACTGAATCAGCGGAGGCATATACCATGGCCACTCCCGTAAAGACCGTTCGCGCCGCACCCCCACCGGTATCAGCACTGGCCAAAGGTCTGGAGACCCCCGCCGACCGCTACCATGGCCTAGGGTTGATTGGCGGAAACACTGGAAACCGCATGATGGGGAATCCCCAGGATATTGAGAGCGAACTCCGTGGCTTGACCCGCCCCATCTCGAAGGTCAATGAGCGGAAGTATGTTCCCGCGGCGGACAAGTCGCAGGTACAGATTCACAACTTCAAATACGACATGGCAATTGACACCCGCATGGCCCCCATCAAGGAATACCAGATGTGGGCATACCCCGCCACATATGCTCCCCAGCCACTCGTCAAGGAAACATGCGGCGCTCCCCACCGCTATTAGACCCAAGTCTGAGTGTATTCCAACACAATTCCTATAGTGTAGACTCCAAATTTACACTATAGGGAATATTTTATTGATTGAAGAATTGATATAAGACATAGACTAAATCCTGTTTTGTCTTTCCTGGTGGATATGTGAAATTGAGCGAGACATCATTATCAATCTGGATTTTGACATCCCTTTCTTTTTGACTTTGAAGATATGTTTTCAGTTTTGCGAGAGACTTTTCTTTCGATTCATTGGAACATCGTGCCAAACCATGTTTTACATTCTCATCCTGAATTCGTTTTTGAGTATAGAATGTTGTTTCCAAGGATTCTAATGTAATATCTTCATCCGTCATGTTTCCTTGATACAATGTTGGATTTGAAATCTTTATGTCAAATGTCGATGTCGATGTCGATGTCGATGTCAGAAAACTCTATAAATCAATTCCTATAGTGTTACCCCCAATGTATTCACTACCTTACAAAGTAAGGTTGCCCTTAGGGCAACAGGGATTCTTCTTCACTTCTTTTTCACGCCCCCATTAGCAGGAATATGGATTGTCCCATACAACAGGCCCTGACTCGGCCAAAATTCGATACATTTCACCAGCTAGACGATATGCGCATTACATCCTATCAACTCCGCTACATGCTGAATCCCCCCGAGGCTTCATGCCCCTCCGTCTACCCCGTGGAGCCGACAACTCGCCTCCAGGGCATGGGCGACAGCTGGGTCTCAGGTCAGTGGCGCACCGATGTAGAAAGCGACCTCCGCGGCATTAACCGCCTCGGTTCCCGTGTTCGCGAGGAGAAGGCACAATACAACCCTGAGGTAAATAAGTTCAATAACATTCCCCTGGAACATGGTAAGGACCAACACAATCCCCAGGTCTTCAACCGTATTGTCAACCCGCCCAGCACCGGCCGCGCCTCTGGCTGGAACCGATGGGACCCGCTCTTCCATGACCCACAGGCCAACTTTGAACAACCCTTCGACTATTTCATTCCCTCGAAGCTCCTTGACAAAGAACGCTGCGCATCCGCTGTCAAGCGGCCGACCGAGGCATCGCGCACCGTGCCTGCGATTCCCATTACGCAATAAGATTCGCAATTAATTAATCCCTATAATGTAACATTATAGGGATTATTCTTTCTTTATTAATTTCGTAACATTGTATTTTTCAACAAAATACATTATATGTTCTTTTCGAATCCCTTTTTCACACCCATGCCATGTTCCTGGGTCGAATCCGTCGGCATATTTCTTATAACATTTGTCTAGTTTTGAAAATGACTCCTTGAATTTCTCTTCGCACATGGCGGACGGAACAGGCGCATCGGCCAAATCGTGTCGACGCTTCTCCAACATACATTTATCATAGTCTTTCAAATCCATTTCCTATAGTGTTTTCACTAAAGGGTATGCTAATTGGTATATTTAGGTTATTTTTCTCGTATTCTTTTTACATCGGCCATAAACAGGATTACTTCACTATGGAAGTCGCGGCATTTGCAGGATTAGCCGGTATAGGGTATGCTTTGTCCCGGTTAACAGGAAAAAAAGAAGGAAATGAGGGTTTCCAAACACAAGGACCGAGCTTCCAGAACTTTCTGAAGGCCGACTCACAGACCGTGGCCCGTAAGTCTGTCCCTGGCACGGAATGGGATACTACTGTTCAGGGAGGGACTTATCAGAGCCACGGTGGGTCTGCCGCGGAGCTCGATATGATGTATCGCACTCCTGGCGGCAATTCCTATAGATCTGAACCGGCCCCTGGCCCATATGGTATGCCTGTGAGCTTTGCTACCCAGATTCCCACTACAGGTGCCTTTATGAGTCCCATTGAGGACGCGACTGCGCAGATGAACTATAAGAGTGACGGCAATGGGTCCGCGGAGTATTTGGATGACGACTACATTTCTCCTCTTAGCGGTCAGCGCATTCCAAAAGAAGATTTCAAGCATAACAATATGCAGCCTTTCTATAAGGGCCGTGAGCCGCATCAGAACATGCGCGCCAATGCCTACGAGAGTCAGATTGATACACTCAACGGAACTGGCTCTACTGTGCTGCGCAAACAGGAAGTTGAGTCCTTCTTCGACACCCAGAAGCCTTTCGGCAATCCGAATGGCCTCGAATCGGTCACTGACTTCTATCAGAGCCGTGTGGAGGCGCCACGGAATCGCGCCGGCGAACGTCCCTTTGAACCGACCCGTGTCGGTCCTGGTGTGGGTGAAGGCTACGGCACTGCGGGCTCCGGTGGTTTCCAGCAGTTCGAGGTGAATGAGGTCATTAAGCGGGCTGCCCAGAGCAATCTCGATATTTACCGCACCGTCGATAATGCGAAGACCTCATACTACAACCCCGTTATTCCTGGAGCACACATGGTCGGCAAGGCGTCCGATAATCCTGGTGAAGTCCACAAGAACCGCCCTGACCGCTTCTACATTAACGAGAACAATGAGCGCGTCTTCAGTGGCGGTGCCGACTCCGTTTTCAAGGAGATGAATCGCGCGATTCAGGTCCTCCCTGATACCAATCGCCAGGATACAACTGTTGAATATACTGGTACCGCCGCATCCACTGATACCTTCACTTCCTACACCACCGGTTCCTATCGTGTTCCCAATACGAAACAATACGAGAGTGATGGCTTCCGTAACGCCGACATGCAGGGCTACTATACTCCCTATGTGGACGGCGCGGAGGCGGATTATGGTCGTTCCTCGTATGAGAACCGCCCCAATGAGCGCACAGCCACTGGTTCCCGCACCATGGCAATCAACTTGTCTCCAGCGGAAAGTGGCCAGGTCATCACTCCCTATGTAGATGATGCCCGTCCCACACGCCGTGTCGAGATTGAACAGGCCTCGCGCCAAATCGGTCCAGCGGCCGGCTACGCAGGCGGTGCTCCATCTGTGACTGTTTGGGACCCTAATAATGTCGCCCGCACCACTGTGAAGGAGACTACCAGTAAATGGGACTACTTTGGTCCAGGCACTGCAGCCAACCTCCCCAATAAGCTCAAGGTCTACGACCCCGCCGATATTCCTCGCACAACCCAGAAGGTCCAACTCTCCAATAATTCCTATTATGGAAACAGCGCAGACGCCGGCCAGGGGCAGTATCAACAAGACGCCGCTCGTGCTGCTCGTCTGAACGAGTCGAAGCAGAAGCTTGCGCAGATGCGCAAACCGATTGCGGGCAACGGCGGCACCCAGATTTTCCAGGCAAATGTGAACCCCAACTACAAGAAGATTTACACCGACAGCTACAACAATCGCACCTTTGTTGCCAACCGCGCAACTGAGACCGGCCCTGGTGTCTCTGATGTCGGCACCGTCAAGTTCCGCGCGCCCCTTCGTCTGGACATGAGCCGTGAGCGGTTCGACGCATCCATGGTCTCGGCCTTGAACAGCAATCCGTATAACCACAACATCAACGGAACACAGGCGGCCGTAGGAGCTGTCCCTGGGTCCGCAACTGTTCCTGTATTCTAAACACATTTTCAAAAAAGGTGGGCCAAAACATATTATAACAGTTCCATAAACATATTTAATAAGATAATCCCTATAGTGCTACATTATAGGGATTATTTCTGATTAACATCCGATGTTTCATTTTTAATATACAATTGCAACATACATCAGTTCTGACATATGTTTTATTTTCAAAATGAAATCTGAACTCCGATGTTTGCAAACATGGGATGTTTCCATGTTTCAACATTCGATGTTTCAGATGTTTCTCAACATCCCAACCTAAACCAATCCCTATAGTGTAAAACTAATATGAAACTCGCCTGGCTCGTCTCTGGACCCGCAGGATGTGGGAAGTCAACATGGATTCTTCGCCGTGCAAAGGAAAAGGGGGCTCGTCTCCTGCGTCACTGTATTCGCACCGACCGTTCCCTTCGCCAAGGCCGACCCCTCCTTTTTAGTCAACATCGTTCCGCCGAACCGACCCTCATTTGGCTCGAGGGAGCCGATACACTGACAATGGATGCCCAGGCATTTCTACGCCGCATTCTGGAGACTGCCGGCCCGAATGTGGAGTTTGCTCTGGAAGTCCGCGATGAGTCTACAATGAGCCCGCCCCTCATTTCACGATGCCGGCGCTTCGTGATGGAACCGACGAGTTACAGAAAGCGTGAGCTACTTGACACTATAGAAAAGCGTGGATATGCTGATATTCGCAAGGCACTTACGCTTAATAGCCAACGTTCCGCATCATGGGTCCCAGGCACAAATCCGACCGCGGCCATCCTCCAGGCACGCGCGGCGGGCCTTGACCCCGAACAAATCCTACACAATGTGCTAAAGACGGCTCCATTGGAGCTCCAGTTAGATACATACAAACGATTCGGCGAAGGAGTGAGTCCATGGATTCTCCTTAGCCATGCCGTCCTGCGTTCTGCGACGGCGAAAGCATGTCCAGTGAAAGCGTAGAATGGACGATTTATATGACGGCGGTGCGGCTGTGTATAATCAGGCAAAAGATGAATATACAAAGCAACTCATTCTCTTTATTACACCGGCAATCTTCAACTTCTTCATGAAGGTCTTTAAGCAGGCTATGGAGGAAGTTATGGTGAATGGCCGTGGAAGTGTCTTGGCACGCTTTCAGGAGCTGATTCGCGCCGTGCCTGAGTGGAATATTGATAAGGTTGTGCGAGAGACGGCAACAGTGGTAGCGGACTCTAAGTGCGACTATTTGGAGGACCTGCTTAGTGCCGTCTTCATTGCTCACACGAAGGTCCTGACGGCAATTCGCCCCAATAGCGGAAAGAATATGAAGGTCCAAATTGTTGTGCCGAAGCTCGACCACTTTATTCACCGCGCACTCAGTGACTGTTGCCGTATTCTCTATAAATGGACATACCTCTTCCAGCATGACCTTAGCGCAATCGAGAAACAGAAGAATTACCGCGTCATTGAAATTCAAATTGGTGAAGGAATTCTTCAGGCGATTCGTGGTCTGCTTCCAGTGAAAAATATTTTGAAAGACTGCCTCGCAAAGGAGGCAGAGGAACCCGAGGCAGAAGACAGCGATAGTGACGACGATGAAGAGACGGCGATTCCCGCCGTGAAAAAGGCGCAGCCTGAGCCTGAGCCTGAGCCTGAGCCTGAGCCAGAACCACAGCAAGTGTTAGAGTCGGCGGAAACAAAATCTGTCCCAGCTCCATCACAAGATGTTGCGGTTGAAAAGCTGGAGGAGATCGCCCACGTTGATACTGAGAAAGGAACCGTCGATGTTCCCGCCGGTTCTAGCGCTGACATGAGTGGAAACGATAAAGTTTTCGACACAAAAGATTCAAGGGCAATTGCCGTTGAGAAAGTTAGCGAATCAGCAGTCATCGAAAATATTCCTATAGTGCCTTCCATTCAGGTCTCCAAGGAACCATCCACAACAGAAACACTAAAGGAGAATGATGAATCGACTCCTTCCGTCAAATTCAACGACTATGACCAAGTATATACTCCTATAATTGGCGGTGGAGGGAAAACTAGCGTTTCATACGCTCCAAAGGGGGATGACGCGGACGATGACTTCGAGGTCGATATTCTGGGCGATGCGTCGAGTGTGCTCTCGGATATTGAAGACTTCGATTTCGCACCTGTGGCCGTTGGAGGATTGGGCGATGGGGATTATGAGATTTTGTAGGCTCTGCCTACAAAATCGATTGTTTCCGCAAGCGGAAACTGAAGTGCTTTAGCACTGCTGTTTGAGCGTAGCTCAAACCGAGGTTTTGTAGGCTCTGCCTATAAAACCGATTGTTACCGCATGCGGAAACTGAAGTATTCTAGGCAACCAATCTCAAACACAATTCCTATAGTGAAAACATTTGGACCGAACTATAGGAATCATCATTTATTGCGCTCAAAAAAGACGATTTTTTGCCGTCGATGTCAAACAGATATGGACAGCACCGGTCTACCCCTTGAAAGCGGTTCTTTTTGGTTAAGTATTCTCGTTGTCGCGGCAATTGTTACCGCAGTCAGCGCCTTTTTCCAGATGCAAGCCGCTGAAGGAAAGGAAACAACTTTCGAATCAAAAACCCTCATGCGCGACGGACTCCTCGGTGCGATTGTTGGCGCTTTAGGCTGGGTCCTGGTTCCCGATTCAATGGCCCACATGACACAGAACCTCGGCAGTGGAACGACTTCTTTCACCAGTAGCGGCATTCTTGGTGCAGCGGAACATGCTGTAAAATCCGTCCATTTTGCGGAACCAGACCTCCATCTTGGAAATCCGGATTTTTAGATCAATTAATAATCTTGAATTGAGATATGCTCCATTAATTGAATCAATAATCCCTATAGTGTTACATTATAGGGATTGTATGTGTGAAATTCTATCTAAACAATAAAATATACCCACTAATTAATGAGCTCTTCTGGGGAATACACACAGCTCAAAAACAGCTTTGCCATCGTGTGTTCCCTATGTTCACGTTGTTCAACACGTGGATGTAACGACTGTCCTGGCGGCGGTGGCGGCACCGGCTATACAGGCCCTACAGGCCCTGCGGGTCTCGCCTCAAATACAGGCGCAACTGGTCCGACAGGAGCACAGGGCGCTACTGGAGAGAGAGGCCCCACCGGATTTGCGACAAATACGGGCGCAACTGGTCCTACTGGTGCGACAGGAGCCCAGGGTCTAAGTGGTGAAATTGGCCCCACTGGTCTTCAGGGCGCAACAGGCCAAACCGGCCCAACTGGCCTTCAAGGACCCACCGGTGAAATTGGTCCACAAGGTATTCCTGGTCTCGCCACAAATACAGGCGCAACCGGCCCCACTGGCCAAGCAGGTCTAGATGGCGCAACCGGTGTTACAGGCCCCACAGGCGCACAGGGTATTGCCGGCCCAACTGGTCCAGTCGCCATTACAGGCGCAATGCCCACAGCGGGTTATTATTTATCGACAAATACGACGAAGATGAAGAATGCCGAATTCATTCTGATTTGGGACGCCGTCGACATCTCCAATACACAGGGGAATTTCTCCGCCACATACAATACCAGCACAGGTTCCCTGCGTAATAATACTGCCTCCCCCCTCACTATTCTCATCAACTACGAAATCGATACAGACCAGTTTTCGCCCTACGAATGGATGACGAGTATCACCAGCAATCTCGTCGCGGACCATGTATGGATTTCCGATATTGACGCAGTTCTGACAACCAATTCCTATAGTGTGACTGTGGTGCTCAAGCCTGGGGAAATCATCTATATTCGCGGTGTCATTGATAGTGCTGTAGATCCGACTCTCATTGCCGGTACTACTCGTGTGCTATTCACCCAACTCGATTATGTCATGGGTCCCACCGGCTTTACTGGTGAAACCGGTGCGGTCGGTCCCCAGGGTACTGGCTATACTGGCGCAACAGGTGCTGCCGGTGAAAAGGGAGAAACCGGTTCTACTGGCGCAACTGGTCCACTTGGCACCGGCCCTACAGGTGCGACCGGTGCCGCTGGAGACCGATATAATACATACACAATCCCTGATATATCCCTCAATCCCTATAGTGGAGGTCCCTTGGTTTTTACTGTAGAATCGGGTTTAGCTTACATTATAGGAAATTCGGTTGTTGTCATTGATTCGGCAAATCCTGTGAATCGATTTGAGGCTACGGTTAATTCTTATAATAAAAATACTGGATTGATTTCATTATGGAATATTACAAATATTTATGGGACATATGGTTCAGTAAAGACTTATAATGTAAATCTGGATGGTATTGATGGACCAACTGGCGCGGCGGGTGCGACTGGCGCAACCGGCACACAGGGTGTAACTGGTCCAACTGGCGCGGCTGGTCCAACTGGGGCACAAGGCGAGGTAGGTGCTACTGGGGCACAGGGTGAGACTGGAGCTACTGGTCCCACTGGAGCACAGGGCGAGACTGGAGCTACTGGTGCCAAAGGTGAGACTGGAGCAACTGGAGCACAGGGCGAGGTAGGTGCTACTGGAGCCAAGGGTGAGACTGGAGCTACTGGTCCAACTGGGGCACAAGGCGAGGTAGGTGCTACTGGAGCCAAGGGTGAGACTGGAGCTACAGGCGCCAAAGGTGAGACTGGAGCAACTGGAGCACAAGGCGAGGTAGGTGCAACTGGAGCCAAGGGTGAGACAGGAGCTACTGGTCCCACTGGAGCACAGGGCGAGACTGGAGCTACTGGTCCCACTGGTGCTCAGGGTGAGACTGGTGCTACTGGTCCCACTGGAGCACAGGGAGAGGTAGGTGCTACTGGAGCCAAGGGTGAGACTGGTACTACTGGTCCAACTGGGGCACAGGGCGAGGTAGGTGCTACTGGTCCCACTGGAGCACAGGGAGAGGTAGGTGCTACTGGGGCACAGGGTGAGACTGGTGCTACTGGTCCAACTGGGGCACAAGGCGAGGTAGGTGCTACTGGGGCACAGGGTGAGACTGGTGCTACTGGTCCAACTGGAGCACAGGGCGAGACTGGATCAACTGGTGCCAAGGGTGAGACTGGAGCTACTGGCCCCACTGGAGAAACCGGCGCAACTGGACCCTATAATTCACTCATTCAGGAAGTCACACAGGAACCAACCGGTCACCAAGTCCGCCTTGCGTCGGATATTTCCTTCAACTATACCACTCGTGAATTCACTATCCAGCCCGCATCAGGATACACATCCTATAATGTATGGGTAGCTGGCAATGTATTCACCAAAACAACCTCCTTAACTACCACTATAGGGAGTACTACTGGTCTCTATTACATCTTCTTTGATACATCAGGCAATCTAGGCAATCAATTTGAAACCTTTTTCATCTGGGACGCACAGGCTCCCACTGCCTATGTCTACTACAATGCTACAAATCCTGCCGAATCCATGTTCTTTGACGAGCGCCACGGCATTACAATGGACTGGGCGACGCATGAATATTTACACAGAACCAGAGGCGCAGCCATTGCCAATGGCTTAGCAGCTAGCCTCTATGCGACCCAAACCGGTTCATCCGTCGACGACGGTAAGGTGAATGTTTCCACTGGCACCTTCTTTGATGAAGACCTCCAGGTAGACCTCCCAAGCGCCGGCGTCTGGAATCAGCAAATCACTGGTCCTGGCCTCTTCCCAGTCGTCTATCTTGATGGCTCTGGTGGTGAATGGCGCAAGAGTACGGCATCTCAGTATCCAGTCTTATATGGAACATATCCCAAATATAATCTTTTGACTGGAAGCAGTTGGTCAACCACGGACGGCACAAACGGCAAATATCTCATCTACTGGATTGCGGCAACCAACATGGTAACTACACCGGTGATTTCCGTGATGGGCCAAACCGAATATCCAAGTCTCACCGCCGCCCAACTCGCAGAATGGACCGACCTCACACTCACAGGATTCCCTATAGTGGAATTCCGTCCGCTCGCCCGTCTGATTTTCGAATTGAAAAACTCGTATGGAGCACCAAACCCATTTGGGGCAATTATTACGGAGATTAAGGATATTCGCACTATAGGATTGGTGAGTGGTGGGGCGGCTGGTGAACAAGGGCCTACAGGAGCAACTGGGGCAGTTGGCGCAACAGGTGTTACAGGTCCAACCGGCGCGACTGGTCCCACTGGTCAGCAAGGAAATACTGGTGCAACAGGCGTTACAGGTCCAACTGGTGCCACAGGTCCTACAGGACATCAAGGAGATACTGGTACAACAGGAGCAACAGGTCCAACTGGTTCTCAGGGTCTAGCTGGTACATCAGGAGGCCTTGTATACTATTTTGACTTATCCCAAAACACAACTAGCACCGACCTTTCAGGCACACTCCTAAATACTCCCATTCTTACAACCCAAACATCCACAACTCAGACAATCAGCGGTCTGAACCAGCTTGTTGCCCGCTTCACAACCCCAACCGTCACAATTGTTGATCCTGTTATTCCAGGCGGCATGTGGAACATCAATATGATTGCCTCCGCCGGCACAACCAATGCTGGCATCAGCATGTATTTCAAAATTTATGTTACAGACGCATCTGGTGTAAATGAAACTCTTCTTGTGGACGGTTCTCAGAATACTGTTACTGTTAACACAAATATTACACAGGATTACCGTTCTGACCTTTATGTCTCGCCAACAATCATTCCCTATAGTGCATCCCGTATTCGTATCTATGTGTATGGTTCTAAATCGACTGGAAGTTCGGCTCTTACAATTTTTACACGCGACGGCACACAATCCAATGTGAAGACATCCTTTAGTGTCCCTGGTGCGACCGGCGCGACCGGTCCTACTGGTAGTCGCGGTGATACTGGCTTTACAGGTTCGACAGGCTCAACTGGTGCCCAAGGCGAGACTGGAGCTACTGGCCCAACTGGGTCTGCGGGCTTGGATGGCGTTACTGGCTCAACTGGTGCCCAAGGCGAGACTGGAGCTACTGGCCCAACTGGGTCTGCGGGCTTGGATGGAGCCACCGGTCCAACTGGTGCCCAAGGCGAGACTGGAGCTACTGGCCCAACTGGGTCTGCGGGCATTGATGGAGCCACCGGTCCAACTGGTGCCCAAGGCGAGACTGGAGCTACTGGCCCAACTGGTAATCGCGGTGATACTGGCTTTACAGGATCAACTGGTCCTACAGGTTCCACTGGTTCAACTGGAGCCCAAGGTCAGACAGGTGCAACAGGTCAAACTGGTGCTAGCGGTCCAACTGGTCCCTTTATTAGTAATCTCCAAGTTTCAGCAGGTTCTCCAACTCTTTTCTCAACAACTTCCTTCCGTTTGAACACTACAGGGGACCAAGTTACTGCCCCAGAAGCATTTAACTACGGAACCACTGGTCTGATTCTTCAAGTTGCGAATGTTCAACGGACCGTTTCTGGCGAACAATTCGAAATCGGATTACGAAACCAAAGTAGTCAAACAGTTCGTCTCTTTTTCAATTATGATACATTTAATAACTTTCCTGCTGTAATTGTCTTTGTCGGCGGTTCCGTTGCCATGGCAGTAGGAAATTACAGCGCAACGGCAATATATACTCTCATATGCGACGGAACTTTTGCCCGCTTTTATGTGAATGGAAGTGAAGTCTTCGGCAACCCTCAACAAATTCCCTTCTCATTTACACGTAACTTTTTTGGAAATAACATTTTCACCCTCTATTCTTCAGCCAATCTCATTAGCTCTTCGAAGACTGTGGGTCGCGCCTTCTATTACCCAACCGGCCTTCTTGGAGCGACTGGCCCAACTGGTTTTACGGGATTTACAGGGGCAGCTGGTTCGGCCGGCGCAACAGGAGCGACTGGCCCAACTGGATCAGCTGGTTCGGCCGGCGCAACTGGTGCAACTGGTTCAGCGGGTGAAACTGGCGCTACAGGCTCAACAGGTCCAACCCTCGCTATTCAGGGAGTTGGCACTGGCTCAATTCTTCTGACAGATGGTAGTAACAATGTATACACCAATCCTATAGTGCAAGTCTATGATGGTCCTACTGGAACAGTTGAAGTGTCTGGTAATATCATACCTTCTATCGATAATCTATACACACTTGGCCTACCAGATAAACGATGGAATCACCTATATGTCGGTCCAGGGTCTATCACTATAGGGGATGCTGTATTGTCGGCTGATGCGTCTGGTAATGTAACCTTGAATCGCGGTCTGAAAGCTGAAACACTTTCTGTATATGGTTATGATAATTCAGGTTCATATCAGCTTGGTGTTGATGTGAGCAATAATTTTACCATTTCGAAATACGATAGTAGTGGAAATTTTATAGAATATGTTTCAATTGTAGGCCCAACTGGCTCTGCCGGTCCCACTGGCTCCGCAGGTTTGGACGGTGCTACTGGTGCTCAGGGTGAGACAGGAGCGACTGGACCCACTGGAGCCCAAGGTTTGGACGGTGCTACTGGTGCTCAGGGTGAGACAGGAGCTACTGGACCAACTGGAGCCCAAGGTTTGGATGGAGCAACTGGTGCTCAGGGAGAGACTGGAGCTACTGGACCCACTGGAGCACAGGGTGAGACTGGAGCTACTGGACCCACTGGAGCCCAAGGTTTGGATGGAGCTACTGGTGCACAGGGTGAGACTGGAGCTACTGGGCCCACTGGAGCCCAAGGTTTGGATGGAGCTACTGGTGCACAGGGTGAGACTGGAGCTACTGGACCCACTGGAGCCCAAGGTTTGGATGGCGCTACTGGTGCTCAGGGAGAGACAGGAGCTACTGGACCCACTGGCTCAGCAGGTTTGGACGGTGCTACTGGTGCTCAGGGTGAGACTGGAGCCACTGGTCCAACTGGTGCTCAGGGAGAGACAGGAGCCACTGGTCCAACTGGAGCCCAAGGTTTGGATGGAGCAACTGGTGCTCAGGGTGAGACAGGAGCCACTGGTCCAACTGGAGCCCAAGGTTTGGACGGTGCTACTGGTGCTCAGGGAGAGACAGGAGCCACTGGTCCAACTGGGTCGACCGGCCTAACAGGTGCAACAGGTCAAACTGGTCCTACTGGAACATCTGGTGCCTCAGGAGCAACTGGTCCTTTTATTAGCAATCTCCAAGTATCAGCGGGTTCCCCAACCCTTTTCTCAACAACTTCCTTTCGTTTGAACACTACAGGTGATTCTCTTAGTGCACCTGAGGCATTTAACTATGGGACAACTGGCCTAATTCTTCAAGTTGCGAATGTGCAACGGACGGTTTCAGGAGAACAGTTTGAAATTGGTCTACGGAATCAGAGCAGCCAGACGGTTCGACTCCTTTTCATTTATGATACATTCAATAACTTTCCAGCTGTTATTGTCTTCGTGGGCGGTTCCGTTGCCATGGCAGTAGGAAATTATAGTGCAACTGCTATATTTACCCTTATTTGTGATGGAACTTTTGCTCGGTTTTATCAAAACGGAAGTGAAGTTTTCGGTAATCCACAGCAAATTCCTTTTTCTTTTAACCGTAACTTTTTTGGAAATAATATTTTCACCCTCTATTCCTCCGCGAATCTCATTAGCTCTTCGAAGACGGTGGGTCGTGCGTTCTATTACCCAACCGGCCTTCTTGGATCGACTGGTCCTACCGGATTTACAGGAGCAGCAGGGTCCGCTGGTTCTACAGGAGAAACTGGTCCTACTGGTGCTACTGGCTTGGACGGTGCTACTGGTGCCCAGGGTGAGACTGGAGCAACCGGCGCACAAGGTGAGACTGGAGCAACCGGCGCACAAGGTGAGACTGGCCCCACAGGCCCAACCCTTGCCATACAGGGTGTCGGCACTGGCTCAATTCTCCTGACCGACTCATCAAACAATGTATACACAAATCCTATAGTGCAAGTCTATGATGGTCCCACTGGAACAGTTGAAGTATCTGGTAATATTATACCTTCTCAGGATAATCTATACACACTTGGCTTACCAGACAAACGGTGGAATCATCTCTATGTCGGTCCAGGGTCTATCACTATAGGGGATGCGAATATATCAGCTGATACATCTGGTAATGCGGTTTTCAATAATGGAATAAAGGTAAACGACATCAATATTGGTGAACAACTCACATATGTTCCAACAATCTCGTCTCCATTAACTGTTGTTGATACATATGTTGGTTCTCTCGCAGGTATTACAATTCAGAATAAATCGAGTTCAGCTAGTTCTTCTGGTAACATTTATATTTCAAATAACGGCGCAACTGAAACAAGCGATTATTCCGTTATTGGTATAAATGGAACAAACTACAATTCTGGCTCAACATATATTTCAGAAAAAGCAAAGACACTGTATATTGGTAACTCGGATGGCGATATTTCAATTATGCCTAATTTCTTGAATGGAGGAAACCTTCATTTAGGTTACGGAACTGGAGAAAAGGCACTCACAATTTTGAATTCTGGTGCTTTATCTTTGGAAACTACATTCAATGCTGGAACACAACAATATGATGTATCTGTTGGACCAACTGGGGCAGTTCTTGCCTCTCGTGGTCCAAATGCCCCTCCAGAATGGACAACTATTGCTGGAACTACAGGAGCTACTGGTCCAACTGGGTCAGCCGGTCCAACTGGTGCTGCGGGCTTGGACGGCGCTACTGGTCCAACTGGGTCAGCCGGTGAAACTGGCGCTGCGGGCTTGGACGGCGCTACTGGTCCAACTGGTGCTCAGGGTGATACTGGTGCTACTGGTGCTACTGGTCCAACTGGATCAGCAGGTTTGGACGGAGCAACTGGTGCCCAGGGCGAGACCGGTCCAACAGGCCCAGGATTCACAACAATCACCAACCCCTATAGTGGAGGCGTCTTGTTATCAGATGGAACACCTAATGCTGCTTTTGCGGATAATAACTTATCATATGATGTTGGCCTATCCGAATTAACTGCTCAAAATGCCCATGTTCCAGGAACACTTCAAATCGATACCCAATTAAATCTTGCCCAACAAATATTTTATCCACACGGATCAGACGGTTTTAGTGTAAACGAGAATTTTAATCCAAGCGATGGTTCAACACAAACTGCTTATCATTTCACATCTGGAGATTCAGCCCGTAACATTGTTTTCGACCTTGCCGTGACTGGACAATATACTACCATGTTTGGAACATATGGTAACGCAGGGACAAATGATTTTATTATTGGTTCTGAAACTGCGGCAACAAACTTCTCCTTCAAATCTGGCCTCGGTATCCAACCTGTAAATCTCGCAGGTGGAACTACTCTTATGACAGTTCAAAGCGATGGCCAAATTGTCGCGCCATTACTTCAAAATATTTCTTATAATCAGCGTGTTCTGACATATGATAACGCAAATGGCCTCATTACCTATAGTGATTTATCTGGTGGGCTTGATGGGGCAACTGGAGCGACCGGTCCAACTGGGTCAGCCGGTGAAACCGGTGCAGCAGGTATTGACGGAGCTACTGGTCCTACTGGGTCTGCGGGCTTGGATGGTGCTACTGGTGCTCAGGGAGAGACTGGAGCTACTGGTCCTACTGGGTCTGCGGGGTTGGATGGTGCTACTGGTGCTCAGGGAGAGACTGGAGCTACTGGTCCAACTGGCGCTGCGGGCTTGGATGGTGCTACTGGTGCTCAGGGAGAGACAGGAGATACTGGTCCAACTGGTGCTGCGGGCTTGGACGGCGCTACTGGTCCAACTGGCTCAGCTGGCTTAGACGGTGCGACTGGTGCCACTGGCTCAGCAGGATTGGACGGAGCTACAGGGCCAACTGGAGCCCCAGGCGCCACAGGCCCAACCCTCGCCATCCAAGGTGTCGGCACCGGCTCGATTCTCCTCACCGACTTATCAAACAATGTATACACCAATCCTATAGTGCAAGTCTATGATGGCCCCACTGGAACAGTTGAAGTTTCTGGTAATCTCATTCCCTCCCAGGATAATATATACACTCTCGGTCTTCCAGACAAGCGATGGAATCACCTCTATGTCGGCCCAGGGTCTATCACTATAGGAAATGCGAACTTGTCGGCGGATGGGTCAGGTAATGTGCTTCTGAACAAGGGACTCAAGGCAACGGCGTTGGCCTTATATGGTTACGACGGCTCTGGCTCTTATCAACTTGGAGTCGATGCAAGTAATAACTTCGTAATTCAACAGCTCGATAATAGTGGCGCTGTAATTGGTAATGTGTCGACACAGGGTCCAACGGGTGCCACTGGGGCTGCCTCTACCGAAACTGGTCCGACTGGGCCCGCCGGCCCAACTGGCTATACTGGACCCACTGGCGACGCCTCTACAGTCACGGGGCCTACTGGGGCAGCAGGTCAAAACGGCCAGTCAGGCGGTCTCACATTTTTCCTGGATACGGTTGGCGGTACACCCACAATTACAACAAGTATTTCTGGCGAACTTCTAACAATACCCAATGAAGGTCCAGGGACAACGATTACATATACATCTACTGGCGCACAGACTGTGACGATGGCAACATTCCTCACCCCCACAACCCAACAAGTATCCCCTATAGTGGGAGGCTTATGGGCTATGGATTTGTATGGTTTTGCGAGTAATACTGGATCGCAATTCTATTTCAGCGTCTTTTCCGTCGATGCGGATGGCTCTGGAAACAAGACGGCAATCGCAACTGGAACATCAGGAAATGCGGTGAATCTCCTTACTGTGGAAAGTGTTGTCCAGACTGATTTGTATGTCCCAACTACCAGTTTGGCGGCTGGAAAGCGTATTCTCATTGAAGTATACGGTATTTTCGACAAAAACGCACAGTCGATGACTCTCAAATTCCGTGATGGAACACTATCTCACATTCATACAACAATTGTGGCCAACTTGCCTACTGGTCCGACTGGTCCAGCCGGTGCCGCATCAACTGTAACTGGACCTACTGGGTCAACTGGCCCTACTGGACCAACTGGTTTCACTGGAGCAACTGGTTTCACTGGCCCTACTGGACCAACTGGTTTCACTGGACCAACTGGTTTCACTGGAGCAACTGGTCAATTTATTAGTAATGTTCAGCGTTCAACTGGTTCCCCAACTATTCTTTCTAGTACTGCTTTTATTCTAAATACAACTGGTGATTCAATAACATCGACGGATGCGTATACATATGGGACTACGGGCCTTATTCTTCAAATACAGGGTGTTACTCGCACTATTTCAGGAGAAACTTTTGAAGTTGGTCTAAGAAATCAGACCGGTCAGACTATACGCCTTCTCTTTGGATATGATTTCTTTAATAATTTTCCGAATGTTATCGTTTCAGCATATGGTGTTACTGTCGCCGCAATAGGAAATTATAGTGCGACAGGAACATACACTGTATATGCTGATGGTTCTTTTTTGCGATTTTACTATAATGGTTTTGAAGTTTTTGGTAATGCACAAAATATCCCATTCTCTTTGCCTAGAACTTATTTTCCCAATAATGTATTTACCCTTTATTCTAGTGCAGGAACACTAAGTTCTCTAAAGAGAATCGGCAAATGTTTCTATTATCCAACGGGTATTCTTGGTTCTACAGGTCCAACCGGTTTTACTGGTCCAACTGGCCTCGTAGGGTCAACTGGCGCAACTGGATTCACTGGTCCAACAGGAGCAGCTTCCACTATACCTGGCCCTACTGGTCCCACCGGTCCAATGGCACCCGTCCAGACACTCAACTATAATGTAACACAGGGGTCTCAAATAACATTAGATGCGTCCTCCTCTCCTCAAACGGTCATGACATCAAATTCAATTACCACAACAGGTGGACCAGTTCAAATCACTGTAAACGGCGATGCGAATCCACTTGTGAATGGCGGTTGGGGCGTATTACAGATATACCGTGGTTCAAACACATCAGGAACAGCACTCGGCGCAAGAGTCAACTTTGAATCATCCAATTCAAATGAAAATGTTCCCTATAGTTTAACATACATTGACAATGTTGGTGCCGGCACATATACATATACCCTTGGTGCAAATCAAATTGTTGGCGGCCAAGCACAATTCGGTGAATCAACCGGCCCCCTCATGACACTCGTTGAACTCGCCAGCGCACAAGGTCCAACGGGCCCAACCGGCCCAGTCGGTACAGGCCCAACCGGCCCACAAGGTCCAACTGGTCCTCCAGGAACAGTAACCGGTAGTTGGACACTCGCGACTGGCGCAAATACAGTAAGTTTTACGGTTCCAGAAAATAATTCTTATACAATGTGGGTTCGCGGCAATATACCAAACGGCATTGCAGTTTGGAATGCCACAGTATCAATTACAAACACCAATGTTCCAGTTATAGGAACAAGCTACGCATGGTATTATGCTGCTGGAAATGCCCTCGTATTCACTTCGATTCCTAACCAAATCATCGGCACAGCAAATAGTATTATTACAACCACCGTTTCTACAACAACAGCAAACACATTCACATTCGGCATTACCAATAACAGCGGCTCAACCCAAACTGTCCAATATGGTTATCTCAAAATATAATCAATCATAAATCATGACTCATGACACATAACTCATAAATAATCCCTATAATGCTACACTATAGGGATTACTTCAGTTCATTGTAATTTATGGTAACTGAATAATGCGACCAGTCGCCGGCAGTGACGCCGCTCCGTTAAACTCAAACGCCCGCACCCATTCCTTCCCAAACTGTTCAGCCGGCACACCCGCCACCGCATGCTCCGCGAGGCCAATGTATAGGCCGAAACCATCCCACCGTTCACATCCGTCCTCCGTCTCAAAAATGGAACGCTTGTCCTTGCCCACGACCCAGGACCAGAGCAAGTTGAAGAGTGGTGACGCCGACGCCCGCACTGTCCACGATTCATTTAATGACAACCCTGGCTCCGTGCTCAGGACCGCACCACCTTCCATCGCTTCAGGATTCACATAAAAGAGCGCCCGCAACGCACTACATGTAAAAAGCGCCAGGTCAAAGGCATAGTTCGGCATACGGCGCGGCGCACCATCCTCCATCATGGGACCGAAATTATACATGCCCGCGGCATCATTCGAATCATAATAGTCACTGCTAATCATCTGGACTTTCTTGTCCGCCGCCCCGTAAATCGCACGACCGAAATCAATAATCTTCAACACCCGCCCATAAGTCGGCACCCTATAGTGCTTTCCACTGGGACCCCACTTATAATACAAGAATTCCTCGTCCGTCGCCTTCCAAAGAATATTATTTGTGTGAAGGTCATTATGCGTCAAACCAAGTCGCTCCTGGAGAACGGCCAACGCCGCCACAATCTGAAAAATCCAGGCAAGCCACTGCGCATCACGCGCAGGCGACGGCTCTCCACATGTCTCGAGCGCGTCATCAAGAACCCCGTCCTGTGCCTCCAGAAAAGTGATTAGAACCGGCATCTTGCGAAGAATCGCATAACATTCATATTTATCAGTAATACTATCTACGCTCTCATCCCCATCATCTACACTATAGGGTTTGTGCGACTGGCCATCGACCGCGGCTCGAGGAGTAGGTAGTTCAGATGCGGAACTCGCAACGGAAAAGGATTTTACACTCTCAAGTTCGACATCGCCCACATCCGATTCCACATGGATATCCATGTCAACATCCATCTCCTCAAAACTCATTTCGCTCACGGTCTCCCCCTCCGCATCGGCATCGCCGTCTCCTTCGTCAGAGTCATCATCCGTGGTTACAGTCGATGTGTCCGTCAAGGCATCAGCATCTGGACGAAATAATAACTCGAGTTCCTCACGGTCTAGTACTCGTCCAGTATCTTTCTCCTGTAGCCGAATGTCATACCAGCCCGCATCATAATTTGCCCAGAACCACCGCCGAAAACGATAGGTATCGAAGTCCACATCCATGTCATACTTATACTCATCCGCAAATGCTCGAACTGAGCCTAGCCAGCCCACATAATGAGGCACACCACTCTCAATTCCTATAGTGTATGCATAATGATATGCCACGGCCTCAGTATAGGCCTTGTTATGATGAAACCGCAGGTCGCCATGACCAAAGTTCCAGAATGTGGCCGATGGAGAAGAAACATACCCTTCATGTGACTTCATGAACCGCTGTGGCTCCAATAGATGAACAACCTTCATATACATTGGAATCGGTTCAGACCGTTCAGCAACATGGAGTAGTCGATTTGATACATCCACCCCCACAATTGTATATGACTCTGCCAAAGTCTCTCCCTTCTTCTTCGGATGTATGTATCCCACCGCAGGATTCACATCGTCCAAACAACTATACCCAGGTATCGTATACGGCACTGATGGTCGCACCGGTCGCAATTTTAAAGCCGGACTTTTTCCAATAACTGGCGTCTTTTGCTGCGTTTTCTTTGGGGGCATCCTCAACGAGTTCCTAACGACGGCACCATGTTCCACATATTAACAATTAAACGCATAGACATCATACCCTATAGTGCTTTCCATTGAATTTGAACTATAGGAATGTTTCATTGGTGGTGGGGCGGGTATGTAAACATCCGATGTTTCTGAATAAGTTGTTCCCCCTTCACCATATGTTGCGTTCTGCCGCCACTGAAAAGAAAAAGAAAAACATAGTAAGTCAAAACATACTATGTCGCATGTCAAAATGGATGCGCAGTCCGTCAAATTACGCAAGTTCAACATGAAGGATGTTCAACAAGACTCCGTCGTCGTCTTCATTGGAAAACGGCGAACCGGTAAATCGACCCTTGTTCGCGACCTTCTCTGGCATCACCGTGACTTGCCGATGGGAACCGTCATTAGTGGTACAGAGGAATCGAATAGTTTCTATGGCTCCATCATCCCACCTATGTTTATTCACGGCGAATACAGCCCGGCCGTGATTGCGAATTTCGTCAAGCGCCAACAGCTCATTACCAAGAAGGTTCGTGAACAAACCGGTATGGGTGTTACCCAGGCAGGGGCGGTCATCCCGCGGGGGGCACTCGACCCGCGCTCATTCCTTATTATGGACGACTGTCTTTATGACAATTCATGGATTAATGACCGCAATATTCGCTACCTATTCCTCAACGGTCGTCACCAGAAGGTGTTCTTTATTATTACCATGCAGTATCCGCTCGGTATCCCGCCGATTCTGCGCACGAATGTGGACTTCGTCTTCATCTTGCGTGAGAACTTCATTAATAATCGTAAGCGCATCTTCGACAACTTCGGCGCGGCCTTTCCCAGCTTCGACTTCTTTTGTCAGATTATGAGCCAATGTACGGAGAATTATGAGTGTCTCGTCATTAACAATACGACTCGTTCCAATAAGCTGGAGGATATGATTTTCTGGTATAAGGCGGACATGCACCCCGAGTTCCGCATTGGTGCCCCCCAGTTCTGGCAGCACAATGCCGTCAATTACCGCGTGAAGGAAGAGGAGGATGTGAATCTCTACTCTGGCGAGGACCGGCGCCGTAACGCACCCCTCATTCAAGTGCGTAAGGTCTAACATGGTTGGAATACGAAAAACAATCCCTATAGATTAGAACTATAGGGATTATTACGAATGAACTGGTTTCTTGTCCTTCTTATTGTGCTAATTGTGGTTGTCGCCTTCAGCGGTCAGGTAGTCCAGGTGCGTCAAACTCAGAAGATGATTCCGCCCCAGTCATGCGGCCGGCAACTGGATGGGCCTTGCCCCGTGGGAACGAAGTGTGTCGCCGGCTTTTGTGCCGTGACGGATGAACCGAACTTACTGCCAGTCGACCCCGTGAAACCGAACGGGTCTGACCCCGTCTTTGATCCCTACGGCGAGGCCCCCAGCTTCTGCCCTGAGGGGCAGTGCTAAGGGATGCATTCAGTCCCCATTTAGCTGTTCAAGCATCGGCGCCCCCTCCATTCGACCAAGAATCTGATATATGGTTCCATCACGCGGATCTCGCAACTTTACCCCTCGATTCTGGTCATAAAGGGGCGAATAATAAGCAAGTGCTCGTCGTTCTTCACTATCATATGATTCAAAAACCGCATAAACCTGTGCATCCGCCGAACTTCGGCGAACCCATACCTTACCAGAATACTGCCCAACAAGAGGCAAACCCCCTTCAAAAAACCGAACAGTAGGCATACCATGGAAAATGATGGGGTCCGCGCCCTCTAATTCAACATGAATTGTCCCGCGTGTACAGTAAAGATAAAGAAGCGTGTCGCCGGCATACGGAACCGCCCCATCTTCTTCTACAAGAATCTGTATATGTTCATTGCGACCAGCGGAACGGAAAAATCCATGCGAATCAATTGAATATGAATAGGCCTGCATCTTCAGATGTTTTATATATTCTAACTAATAAACTCTTAGACCCAATACACCCCCCCCAAATAACAATCCCTATAGTGTAACACTATAGGGATTATTCAATTATTTTACTCTTAGAAACCATCACCGTCTGCGTTCTTCTTTGCTGCCTGGGCCTGCGCCATCTTGCGCTGGAGAACAAGGTCACCCACCTCGTCAAACATGGAGCCACCGGCCGAGCCGACGCCAGTCGCCGCGGAGGCACCGCCCGTCGATGCTGATGACTCACCGCCCATAATGGCAGCAGGTCCGCCCTCGCGGAAAGCACCAGTGTTACGAAGGTGGGGATTGCGACCGTAGAACTCCTCGCGCTTCTCCTGGTTCTCATTATACGACTTCATCAGCTTATTCAGCTCGTCGTTCGCATACTCCTGCTCCTTAATCTGACTGGGGCTCGGGTCCCAAGGAATCCACTTCCCAACCGCGGCCATGAAAATGTTGTGAAGAGGGTCCTCCTTCTGTAGCTTCTTCGCTCGCGCACCGGCCTCCTCGGCCGTGGGATAGGAACCACGCACCTTCAGACCACGCACAGAGGTCTGGAAATTATTGGCGGCATAGAACTCATCCTCCAGCTTTTCACGGTTCTTATACATGAAATTCTCGTAGTCCTCCTTAATCTTCGACTTGTTAATCTCCGCCGCATTCTTCTTCACGAAGTCTCCATACAGGGTCAGCGCATCGGCCACCTGGAGACGCGCGGCAAGAACAAGGTCACCCTGCTCCTGAAGACCAGCATTGTAGAGCTTATCCGCCTCCTTCCCAAGACGCTCATTATAGGAGTTGAATGTCGAGGCAAGGAAATTCTCGAGATTCTTCGTCTTCCATTCTACTTCATAGTTCTTCAGGAAACGCTCAAACATAAACTGGTCCTTCCGCTCCAGAACATTTTCAGGGCTGAGAAAGCTCAGAAGAACGAAGCGCTGGCTCGGAATCTCACGATCCTCGTCCAGGAAATCAGGGTCAGCATTTGCGGAAGCGGCACTCATGTTATCAATTCCTATAGTGTTCTACGATTGGATATCCTCCGGTCTTTACGCACTTTTTTTCTCGACCCAGGGTATAAGGAATAACAAATATGGACGGCGACGGTTTCTTCATGGAGCTCCTCTATCGCGCAATTAAGTATCTCATTGAGGGTCTCGCAATTGCTGTTGCGGCCATCTTCATCCCCCGAAAGAGCCTGCCTATGGACGAGGTGATTACCCTTGCCGTCGTCGCGGCCGGTGTCTTCGCCATCCTCGACTTCTTCGCCCCCAGCATCGGCATGTCGGCCCGCAGCGGTGCCGGCTACGGTATTGGCTTCAACCTCGTCGGCTTCCCTGGCGCCAAGCTTTAGGTTCTCTAGCCCCGCTCCTAGAACATTCACTTCTTAAGGTTTTACTATAAGAATTATTCAAACAACAATTCCTATAGTTCTCTTTTCAAAGAAAATATTTTGATATAGTAGAATGACATCGCTTTTACGGTCTTTTGCTACAACATACAAAACACCTACCAAGTTTTTTGATATTCTTACTGGTTCATACTATGAAGATAGTATTATAAACGATAATTATATACCAATTCCATTTACAGTGACAAATGGTGTTTTAGATATTAATGTGGGTCAATCTTCCTTTGTTCAAGACTTTGTTACGAATGGTAATACACCAAGTAACGGGGTTATTTATCAAGGAAAATTAATGGGCGGAACTGCTCTTGTAACTTCACTCGGTTCTAATATGGAATCATGGCTTCGTAAGTTAATTGAAGTTCAGGAAAGTTTGGGAGAAGCATATACTGGTCCTTTAAATTTATATGTAAAACCGGTAATGACAAAAATTCAACTTGTAGCGCCTGCTCAAGGAGAAGGTCCTTTTAATGATGAACAAGTGTGGGGTATTACTACAGAGGCACCATCATCTGATGATTATATTGGTGGAGATTCTACTAATAATTTTTTTAGTTGCTTTATTTTTAAAACTCCAATGACCATTCGTTATGAAATTACAGGGGTTGGATATAAATATTTTACAATGACTTCCCAGTTTTCGGCAAATTAAATATATTTATACTATAAGAATTATTCAATCAATAATTCCTATAGTTCAAATTCCATTATTCATTCTTCACATATTCCCCATTACACCAATAATTGTATGTTGGCATGTATGTTCCATGTTCATCACGCTTGAAAATCTCTACTCGGCGGGTTGGATACCGTTTCGATGCGGCGACAGCATCCGCTTCCGTCGTATACAGAAGCATATCCTCCCACTCATACCCGTCACCGGTCAACATGTATAGGTATTCCATCTTTTATAACTTATATATGTATTGTGATTATTCTTTATGTTGAATCGGTTAACAATCCCTATAGTGCTTTCCTAAACTTTTCACTATAGAGGATGACATTGGATTTGACATTATGTTTTCTAACATCCGATGTTTTTGATAATCGATGTTTTTTCCAACATGGAATCTTTTGACATCGAAGATACGACATCAGACATCAGACATCCGATGTTTTTCTAATGTAGCAATGTTTCGCATGTCAACATGAGAAACATAACAATCGATTTGGATAACATAATCCATAAACATACCCTATAGTGAAAACTTGAGATCAGCACTATAGGAATTACACTGTGCGAATAAACTCCCACCCCATGTCCTCGCATATCTTCTCCCATGTCTTGTCCTGAACATACAGCTTGTCGCGATTCTTCAACAGCTGGAGATTCTTCAGGAATGAATCCATCTCCAAGAGTTCACAGAACTTATACAGGACATACGGATACGCCAGGAAATTCCGTCGGTCCTTGGGAATATGTTTCTGAAATGACGGCTGAATTTCACGGAACATTTGCCGCAGCTTCTCCTCCGTATCACGGTCAATAATCTGCGCCGATGTCCCATTTAGCCGACTCAAGATGTAATTCGTATGGTCATACAGTTTGTTCAACTTCAACTTCTTCAAAATCTCCCGCAACCGCTCATTTGTGAGCTTCTTCATGTCCGTCAATCGCTGCTTCTTCAACTCCGCCTTTATCATGTCAAATGTCCCCTCGTCAATCGCCGTGTTCTCCTTTGCCTGGAAATGCGCCAGGAGCTCATTAAAATGGTTAATCCGCTTATACGCATAATAGGAGGATTCGCATGGCGGGTCCTTATAAGACGGCCGGTCACTGTCAATCAATATGAATTCACTATAGTTACAGCTCGCGCAATAAAGCATGGAATCATTCACGGCAAAAATCATCTCTTTTCCACATTCAGGACATGTACCGAGTTCGTCTTCAAGTACATTCGATGTTTTTTTCACATACGCCGGATTAATTTTCTGTAAATATTTATCCAAGAGTGTTTCATTGCCCTTTCCTTTCCCCTTCACATTCCAATCCGAAAGCGTCTCTGGAATGGAATCGCTCTTCGTCTCCACGCCTCTCCCTGTTGCCCTACGGGCATCCTCGCTCGCGCAGTGACCTATGAGCCCAAGGGGAGAATCGTTTTGTGAGGCGGTACTTTCCTTTGACACTTCCTCTTTGAAATCAATCCGCGATTCTATCGAAATCGGTGTGCCTTCTTCATTAAAGGCACCATCCTGAACCGACGCCTTTTGTAAGGCACTCAGAACATCCCCAGGTTTCGCCTTCACCTTCTTACTATAGGCACTCTTTTCACCCTTTGAAATGGCGCTCTGCATTTCATAATAGTCAAAGAGAAGAGGACCGGTCTTTAGAAAATAATCATATATACCATCATCCTTTGTCTTCGCATCAATCAGTGCTTGAACTTTCTCCAGTCGCTGCTCCAATTGTCCGCGGTGTATCTCATCCGTGGATTCCTCGATTTCTTCCACGAGTGAATCATATTCCTCTTGGAGCTCGCTCAGGTCATTCTTTTCATTTAGAATTTTTCGAACCTGAAATTGATGAATCGTATCAAGAGTCGTCTTTTCTTCGCCGCCCTTCTTCGCCGGTTTTGCGGTTTTTAACTGTATCGAATCCGGTGGCGAACCAATTGTCTTCTTCTTACCGATTGCCCCCTTTTTATCTTCATTTGCGGCCGCTGGCACACCAAACACTCGCTTCGGTTTCCCCTCAGACATAGGCTCTATTCTTTTAGCGTTCCACGGTGTTTTAAGCCCTGGGGAGGACACCTGGCGAACCCTTTATGGGCGGAATTCGGGCATAATAATGAATGGAATTATAATACGATTTATAAAAAGTCTTATGATGTCGCCATTATAAGAGAAATAATAAACAACATTCCTATAGTGAAATCTTCGAGAAACGCACAATAAGAATCGGTTTCGAAATCCCGACTTTCGTGTGTTTTTCCAGAATTTTTTCTGGGGTTAGGGTATAAAAGCAAAATGACCTCAGGTGGCCTTATGCAGCTCGTTGCCTACGGTGCTTAGACCCTTCTTGGGCACCAACAGTGGGCGGCTTGTATGGTTCTAGAGTATACCATACAAGAGAAATCCGTGAAAATCTCTAGCATTTGGCTTCCGCTTTGGCCAAATGTATATAACCCGCTAGTACTTGCTTCCGCGCAAGTGCGAGAATACTAAATTGCTGGAACACCCTTAGAGCCTTTTTTACCAAGGTCTTTTGAGAAATCAATTGGCTGGCCAAGAATAAAACTTGGATATGGTGACAATAAAAGGGATTGGGTAATCAGCAGCCAATTTCCTAAAGATTTCCCTATAGTTTTACATTATAGGGATTTATCCAAGGAAACGAGTTCATCGACTAAACAGTATTCGGATGAGGCAGTTGCCGAGTCTTAAGATATAGTCAGCCTTTATAGGAAACTATAAAGAAACATCCGCAGGATGTCTACCTCACTGGGAATCCCCAGATTACCTTCACTGCTTAAAAGAGGGTAGAAAAGTGCTCCGTTGATGGGAAGTGATATAACCATCATAAAATACGGTTCGTGGAATCACATTATAATCCACAGGCGCTAGTGCTATATTTCTATAGCGCAACACTTCCAAATTGCTGGAAGTTCCTAAAGCCAAAAATACGAATGCGGCACCTGAAAAGGGCAGCAGGCCATGATTAAACATGGGGATCGTGAAAATTTTTTGGATGATTGTGTGGTTTTGCTTTTACGCACATGAAATGGATAATCAGCAGCCAAGTTCCTAAAGACAATTCCCTATAGTGTAAAATTATAGGAAATCTCTATGGAAAAGGTTCAGAGACTTAATGGTAGTGGGCTAATTATTTTAAAATAATTGGCTTAAGATAAAGTCCCCCCTTATATGAAAGTATAAGGATTTTTATAGGTCTTTAAGCAGGTCTATCGCCGCCACACCAACTTCGCCATGGAGTCCATTGAGAACCCTTTCAACGGTGCCCCTAACTTCGGCAAGAAGGTGACTTGCACTATCCAGCGCAACGGTGACCTCATCTACCGTATGTACCTCCAGGCCACCCTCCCCTCCGTGTCGGTTGCCTCTGATGCCTCTGGTACCCAGTTCCGTTGGCTCAACTGGCCTGGTCACAACCTGATCTCCTCCGTCGAGATTGAGATTGGTGGCCAGCGCATTGACAAGCACTACGGTGAGTGGCTCCACCTCTGGAACGAGCTCACCCAGGAGGCCGGCAAGCAGGCTGGTTACGCCAAGATGGTCGGTAACGTCCCTGCCCTCGTCAACACCCTCGTCTACGGTGGGTCTGCTTGCGATGCCGACTGCGGTGCTGGTATCCCCAACACCTCCGAGGAGTTCCTCAGCTGCTCCCCTGAGTACACCCTCTACATCCCCTTCCAGTTCTGGTTCAACCGCAACGCCGGCCTCGCCCTCCCTCTGATTGCCCTCCAGTACCACGAGGTTCGTATCAACCTCGAGTTCAACGAGCTCCGCAACATGTGCTGGGACTACGCCGTCTCTGGTCTCCACCCTGTGCGTGACCGTGTTGCCGCCACTGGCCTCGTCGCTGCCTCCCTCTACATCGACTACATCTACCTCGACACTGATGAGCGCCGCAAGTTCGCCCAGGTTGCCCACGAGTACCTGATTGAGACCCTCCAGTTCACTGGTGGTGAATCCATCACCTCTTCCAGCAACAAGATCAAGCTCAACTTCAACCACCCTTGTAAGGAGCTTGTCTGGGTTGTCCAGCGCGACAGCTTCGTGTCCTGCTCGGATGCCATCATCAACGAGTGGAAGGGCCAGCAGCCTTTCAACTTCTCTGACTTCTGGGACCGCTCCGTCCTCGAGTCTGGTTACTCCGTGACCCGTGTTGAGGGTATGGCTGGTAAGAACCCAGTCGTCGCCGCCCTCCTCCAGCTCAACGGCCATGACCGCTTCTCCATCCGTGAGGGCCGCTACTTCAACGAGGTGCAGCCTTACCAGCACCACACCAACGTGCCTGCCGTGGGTGTGAACGTCTACTCGTTCGCCCTCCAGCCTGAGCAGCACCAGCCCTCTGGTACCTGCAACTTCTCCCGCATTGATAATGCGGTCCTGCAGCTCACCATCTCCAACAACGCCGTCGGTACCAACGTCTCCTCGACCGTCCGTGTCTACGCCACTAATTACAACGTGCTTCGCATTATGAGTGGGATTAATTCAGTAATAAAATACTGGGTTGCGCTATATAATAGTATAGCCAATCGCCTGTCCCAAACAGCCGGCTGCCTGGTCTTATGACTAGGACAAACAGTGAAACCGGCTAGTGGTTATTCTCAAATGAAGAATAACTGCAAGACAACCTGGTTGCGGGAAACTCCTAAGAGCCTTAACTACTACTCCTATTGTGAAAGCAATGGGAGCACCCTGGGTAATGACCACGGGTATAGTAAAAACGTTAAGGATTGGACAATCCGCAGACGAGTTCCTAATGTCGCTATGATAGACTATGGAACCCTCTCAGAGACTGCAAAGGTGTCGGTCATCAATGAAGGTCTAATCAACCCGAGATGGCTTAAGGTACAGTACCGGCCTCATATGAAAATATGAGGGAACAATATGATATATACATATCATAAAATGCCCCCAGGGCGGGCTCGCATACAGCTCTTAAGCGTATATTATGCTTATATTTATGCTATATGCTTCATTTTTTAATTAAATATTAAAAATTGATTTAAAAATTTTTAATATATTATAAATAAAAATGGAAGAAGTTTGGAGAGAAATATCATTATATCCAAATTACGAAATTAGTAATTTTGGAAATGTTCGAAATAAAAAAACTTTATTAAATATTAAACAATCATTATCTGGTAAATATAAGACAGTTGGTATTATTAATTTTGAAAATAATAGAAAAACTGTTCTTGTTCATAGAATAGTAGCAATTACCTTTATTGAAAATATTGATAATAAAAAAACAGTAAATCATATTGATTTAAATACATTAAATAACCATGTTTCCAATTTAGAATGGGCAACAATGAAAGAACAAAATCAACATAAATTTAAATTAAAAAATAACAAAGATAATCATAATTCTGGAAAAAGAAAAATATGGAGATTAAGTCAAGAAAATAAAGATAAATTAGAATTATTCGACTCAATTACAGATGCAGCAAAATGGGCATATAATAATAATTTAACAAACGAAAAAATTTTGGATGAAAAAGCTTTTAAAAATATTTCTAAAAATATTAAAAGAAGTTTTAAAAATAGAGTTATTTATAATCATTATTGGTTATTTGATGATAATGAAATTGTACTTACAGAAGATTGGTATCCAATTAGTCCACATTTAATTTCAAATAATGAAGGATATAGTATTTCAAAAACTGGAAAAATAAAAAATAAATATAACAGAATTACAGAAGGTTATCTTGAACCGACGGGTTATAAACGTATACATATTGGCGATAAGTTATATCGTATTAATCGTTTAATGGCGTTAGTATTTCTAAAAAATCCGGAAAATAAACCAATGGTTAACCATATAGATGGAGATAAATCAAATAATAAATTAGATAATTTAGAATGGGTAACATCAAGTGAGAATCAATTACATTGTATAAATATTTTAGGGAAAAAGAGAAATTAAAATTGAACCCAACCAAACAATCCCTATAGTGTAAAACTATAGGAAATGTGTAAGGCAATCCTAGAGCAAGGCGCTAACAAGGGAAAACCATGCGACCGTCCTCCACAGGACAATGGTTATTGTGGAAAACACCAGAAACAGGCTCTAAAAGAAGAAAATAAGGGTCAGGCAAAATGTTCCACACATCGCTGTAATATCTTCCTTTCGACAGAAACAACGGAAAAGTATTGTAAGTCGTGCCTAGAAAAGAAGGCAAATACGCGTGCTAAACTAAATATTTGTAAAGCAGTGATTCAACAAGGAGAAGGGAAAGGAGTACCATGTACTTACGAGGCACTTAAAGAGAACCCCTATTGTGGAAAGCATCAGCGCCAAGTATATTATGATGAAGAAAAGGAAAAAGGAATCCGCTATTGCGACATTGACCGTGGATGTTTCACTATAGTGGAAACTGGGAAACATAAATGCGAGAAATGTCTTGAATCTGACCGTATGTATGAAAAGCGTATCTTCTATGAACGGAAGACTCTCCATAAGGTAATGGCTGAAGATACAACTGCCGAAAAGACCATTTGTGTAGATTGTGGAAAAGATTATGAAAAATGGGAAACTGATATGAATGGGAAACCGCTTTCTATGCGTTGTCGTGGGTGTAATCTACATCAACAAATTGCGGACAATAACCGCGGAGACCGTGGACGAAACTATAAGAATGAGAATTGGCGGAATCCGCAGCGCTACTTTGGCGAATATGTCCGTGGAGCAGCAAAGCGCGCATATGATATGATGCTTACATACGAACAATTTCACGAACTTATTATTCAGCCATGCTATTATTGCGACCATAAAGTTGAGGATGAGGTAAATGGGATTGACCGTTTTGATAATACCAAGGGCTACACTGTAGAGAATTGTGTCCCATGTTGTGAAATGTGTAATATTATGAAATTGGATAAAACAGTGAATGAATTTCTTGAACGATGTAGTCGTATTGTTTCTAATAAAGAAAAAATCCTCACACGACCAGCACCATAATTCCTGCTGGTCTATCGACCATCCTCTCTACGAGAGGTAAGTGCCTCCCCACAGCCTACACTATATGGTATTTATTATGATATAAACCGTTTTTCTAACACATCTTTAGAACTAGATGTCAGTAACATATTTACAAAAATCGTCAAATAGTAATAACCATAATAGTGGAAAGTATCTTATATCGTGTCAAGAGAAAATCAGACCAGAAAACCCGACAACAAAGGAATGGTTAGAAATCGAAAAACAATTAAAACCAACAAACTTTAAAGATAAAAATAAGGTTCTTCTTGGTGTTTTGGAAAAGCGTAAGAATGTAGTTATTAAAATAAGCGATTCAGACCGAATCTTTCATGAGTATTACATTGGAGATGTGCTGAAGAAACATAATATTCCTGGATTTATTGAATACATATGTCACTTCAAATGCGCGGATGATTATAAAAAATATCCAGAGCCAGGGTCAAAATCAACATCCCTATGTATTGGTCCAGGGGATGATATGAAAGTGATTGTAATGCCATATTATTCACATGGAAATCTGAAACTTTATAAATGGAAACCAGAAAATTATCATGTGCTAAAAACTTCCATATTACATGTAATTCTTTCTTTATTACAGGCATATGAATCCGCACATATTATACATAATGATATTCATCTTCAGAATGTTCTTATTGCTCCAACTACAAAAAAGACAATTATTTACACTATAGAAGGTCAGGCAGTTGAATTGCCTACATACGGTCTACGAACAATTATTATGGACTTTGAAAACGCATTTCATATTCAATCAAATTACGAACAAGGTTGGGTAGGTGTATGGAATGATATAAAGAAAGTTCTTACATCTCTTGCGGTTGAGATTGATGGGATTGATTCACCAAATATGTTTCAAATATTGGGTGAAATAGAGAAATTACTAAACCGTCATACTGGTCCTTTAAGGGTATTTAAAGCAATAGAAAAAATGTTCGAATCTCTCATAATAAGAGAAAAAGTGAAACCAACCTTTGTATATGACCCATTTAACATATTTAGAAAGTAATCGTTTATGTATGTCTATACCCATGTATCATTTGAATATTTGATGTAATGTTGCGGAGCAGACTCAATAACTTCTCCTTTTCTACCGCCGGCTCGCCTTCAATGTATTCCGTAAGTATTTTTAGCACCGTGTAACTTACCGCCAATGTTTTCTTATCCTCATTCCACAACAAATCCCCAATGGTAGAAACAACTTGATTTCGTGCCTCCATTTTCTCTTTCCAAGAAAAAGAAAATGAAAGTTTAGGCACTCAACAAATACAAATTTATTATCTCCCCATCCATTTCTGAAAGAAAATTGCGCCTATCATATGTTCATATAAAAATTTATCCCCCTTATCCGTTTTTGATGCTAATTGAAATTTTGGAGGGTTATGTGTGATAGGCTTTTCTAAGGAATCGTGAACCTCTATTGGGTTATATACCATTGGCCCATACACCAAATCTATCCCTCTTAGTTCTCGCAGTTCATTATAAATTTTTGGAACACACATTCGTGATTTTTTGGTAACCGCGACCCAATCAGTCCCAACCAATTCCCTATAGTGTAATTCAGGGGGGATTTGTTTGGGTATACGAAAGACAAGAAGCGCAGTCTCATTTCCTGTAAGTAAGGAGCGTTTCACACCCCATTCTACTGCATCCTTTAATTTTGGTCCAACATAAAATGACGGTGTCCAGCCAAAATCGAGACAATTGCGACCTGCATTATGATTAATGCCTTCAAGAAGAGATACCCCTCCTTCCCAGTTTGTTGTATGATAATAAAAATCATAATTATCCGTTGGAGGATGGAGACGATGTATTGTCTCATATAATGCGCGAGTATGTTCAGAAATACAACGCCCTGGAAAATTATAGATATGTTTCCCTGATTCTTCATGTAAAAACCATATGTCGTTTTGTTCTGGTTGTATGTAATGTCTCGACTTCTTTTCTCCAATCATACGCAAACCAAGACCAAAAAGTTGTTCAATTGCCATGTCAATAATTTGACTGCGTGTATAACATTCCCCCTCCAATGGCTCAAATAGGTGACGCATAAGACGCGCTTTTTCGGCTCGCAAGCCGAAACTTCGTAAAGTTCCCTCTATAGTTCCAGTCCATCCGAAACGCCGCGCATAATTTTTTATTAAACCAACTACATGTTCATTTTCATTATAATCAAGAAGAATTTTATCAGTTAATAATGAATACCGATGTATAATACGCTGTGTGAAACCGGCATCTGCCATGCGGGATACAATACTGCTTGTGCGGCGTGATGGAGTGTGTCTAGTTCCCCCGCCTCTTTGAATTATTTTATCCAATTCTCCATTTACCCATGTAAAATAATCATCCGATGATATAGTAAAAGCCATTTACTTCTAATATATGGCTTATACTTTAGTCTCTTAACATGCCCAGCCGTCCCTTACCCAAACAGCGCCCGATTTTTCTTTGTACTCTCGGTCATCCCCACACTGGCGTCCAAGTCCTCTGGATGTACCAGGAAATACACCAGAGTTTCTACACGGCACATGTTGTAGAACGACCGCAATAAGTCGAGCTCCTTCTTCGCCTCCGCCGCAGGAATTGTCAAATCACTCTGGAGACGAAAGTACCACACAACCCGCTCTTCCATGTGCGCAGCCCACCGGTCCTCCGCAGCGTCGTCCTTGAAAATAAATGTTAGACCCCCATGTTCACGCAACATACGGTAAATGTATGTCGTATTCACCTGAAGGCGAAAGACATCGCCGTCCTCCACCGAATTATAAGGCATGATTCCTATAGTGTAGGCGGTGGGATGTCTTTAGGATGTATCATATGGTAAGCACTATAGGAATTATTTATTTTTTTTTCGTTGTGTTTTCCGTCGATATCCACCTGCTATTCCTTCTAGATTTTTATTTTGAATTACAGCATAACGTTTGCCCGATGGTTGCATTAATTTAACTGTTTTAAGAGCACTATTAATTTCTTTTAAATTTATAATTTCTTCTTTTGTTAATTTTGGATTATTTGGCGCATCTTTTGAATCATACCATCTTGTTTCAATATTACAAATTTCGTTATATAAATTAACTTTATTATCTTCATTCGTTTCCACTAAAAATAATTCTATTAATTTATTTAATTCTTTAACATCATTCTCTAATCGAGATAAAAGATTTTTTTTCCAAAATGTTGCTCCAAAATATAGTATAGTTGAATCAATTTTCGCCAGTGATTGATTATCTTTAATATACTCTATTGTTTTCAAATGCACCCCTAAATCCTTTGCTTTTGGATTTTCTAAAGATAATATTTTTTTTGCTATCATAAATAACTTCTTAATAATTTCCATTTGTCTTAGTTTAGTTTTTATTTTATTTAATGTAATATAATGCTTTGCTTCTGCTAAAACAAAAATAGTTTCTCCTTCTGTTTCATATTTATATTTTTCTGTATTTGATATATTTAAAATTTCTAAATGTTCTAACTCAGGAATATGTATATGAGGTTTTACAATAAATGCTGCATCAAGGTCAGATATTGTTTCAAATGTAAAAGGATTATTTAATGTTTTATATTGAAATTCTTCAATATCCATAGTGTGATATTTTTCAGAAAGATATTTTTTTAAAATCATACCTAGTTCAAATTCTATTGCTTTTGCTTCATAATCTTGAAAACCTTGTAAATCTGTTATTTTTTTTTCTATAGGAGCAACTACTTGTTCTATTTTTTTCTTTATAGTTAACTCAAATAATTCTAAAAACCGTTTTTCTGTAAGAGGAGTATCGGACATCTTTCTTATTTTATAAATCAAATAAAAATGGAAATTTAATCCAATAAATAATACATATTATATATGATAAAACAGTCTTCATAAATTACATTATAGGGTTTGGATTTAAGGATTTAACTATTCACTATCTCAAAGAATATGAGTTTCCCTACCCTTTATTTTAAATGTAAAATATTAGCTGAGTTTACTACTTTCGTAGAAAAGAATTATTTTGATATGTTTTATGATGAAAGATTCAAGGGCGAAATATTTGGCCTTGAAGAAACGGAAGATACATATAATGTATATGATTCTGATGATGAATATGAACCTGAAGAAGAGCGAAAAGTATATAGAAATCTAGTTGTAAAAGGAGTTGCGAAAGGATGGATACCAGAATCAGAATTAATTGAATATGAGGAACAAAAAAGACAGAAAAATGAATTTGTAGAAAAAGAATATCAAAATTTACCAAAATCATACAAGGATATTATCACTATATGGAAAAATCTTAAACTTGGGTATGAATTTCGGATTTATGAGTTTAATGGAGTTGTTTTTGAAGGTAAAATAGGAAAATTAGCAAGAGATTATGATGGAATTTTAACGCATGCGTATGAAACATTTTTACATGATATTCTTGTATATATTACATCTGAAATTATGGAATGTGTAATTGACACAGATGGTTACTGGGGTAAAACATATTATACTGATTCTGAATTAAGAAAGAAATATTTCATTCTTAATGATAAAATTAAGAGTATTGAACATACCTATTCAGCTGACGGCTCAGAAATCTTAGAGACTCGTGTTGTATATAAACATTCCATCCCCAAAATCCAATTTCTCGATTTGGACCGTTCCTATGGATTCAATCAATAAACTGCCCCTCCCGCGGCCCCAATCCCCATCCTCTCATATACATCCCATGTAGAGTTCATGGAGCTACCAGCCGGTTTCCGTCTCGAGTCCGCAGTAGATGTATCGGCGGCGAATCCGGCATTTCTTGCCTACGACGAATCTACCAACATGCCATGTATCCTTCTCTCCACGAACCAAGGGGTCTACATTATAGTGGATACCGATGTTCCTCTCCCTGCCGCCACCATACGCCCAACATGGTTTTTCACATCCAACGGTTATCCCGCCTCCCATTACGCCGGCGCCACTCATCTTCTCCATCGCGAACTCATGCGAGCCGGCGCCGAGGAACATCGCGCTGTGATTCACATCAATGGCAACCACGCCGATTGCCGACGCACCAATCTCGCCTACGCCTCCCAGACCCAACTCAACCGCCGCCGACCGAAACCCGCCCAGCGCCAGAAGAAGGCCAAACCCCTGCCCGCCGGCATCGTCCAGACCGACCTGCCCCGTTATTGTACCTACTACTACGAAAAGTGCTACCCCTTCAGCCCCGCCAAACCACGCTACCGCTCCTTTTTCCGCGTCGAACAACATCCCCTACAACTCGCCGTCGCCGCCGGTCTCATTGCCGACGCCCGCATTCAACCCATCTACGCATCCACGAAAGCCGCCGCCGTCCCAGACGCGGAGAAACTCGCCCAGGCCGTCGCCTACACCGAATTACTCCGCACACTCGTCCCTGAATATCCTGATATCTACGAACGGCTCGAACATTATACAAGAGAAAAACAAACAAACGCACCGACAAACGAAACAATCCCTATAGTGAATACCACTGGAAACGCACTATAGGAATTACGGGTTATAAAATTCCGACTAGATTTTTAGAATAAATCCATTATTATTTATATATGATTATTCAATAAAAACCATATATAAAGCCCGACTGGCGGCATAGAGAGATTATGTCGGCATGTAGTATAATAGTGGGCACATGGCAAGTATATCCTTGGCCTCACAATATTTTGGAAACGAAGGTGTGCCCTTTGTTATCCAGCCCACCATTTCTGGTTTGGTAGGGGAAACATATAAATGGTTCTTCAATGGCACACTCATTCCTGGACAAACCGGTCCTTCTCTCATATACGCATCCCCAACCCCTTCAGACAGTGGCACATACACCGTTATTGCGGCGAGTGGAGGTAATTCCTATAGTGCAAACACATATGTCGACATTATACAGGCTCTTCCAACGAATTATCAGCGCGGCGTTGGCGAAAGCGCCACCCTTTCAATTCAGCCAATTCCTGGGGCAACATATCAATGGGTGCGTGCGGAACGAATCGAAGAGGTGCCCAGCATCTTGAGCGGGAAAACTGGCATAACTAATACATACAGCGCGGTGTCATCGACTGATTATGGCGTAATAAAAGTTCAGGTGTCAAAGAATGGCGTAATAGGCTTCTCGAATGAATGCTGTTTTACTGATTATACTTCCATCACAATGGATCGTGGCCTCTCACAATCATTCACATTTCCAAATTCTACACTGACTTATACTTTTCTCGAAACATCCCCTGATGGCCGCCTCGTTTTTATTGATGACGCAACACCGCGAACACTATGGATTACTGCCCCTGGATTCGTCCACCAAACATCCTTCGAAAAAAACATTCAACTTTATGAATTACCGAAACCATCCATAAATACTAGCCCAATTAGCGCATCTTCTTCACTCCCACAATTACGCGCCTATTATGGAATTTTTGGCCAAACATCAACCTCAAATGTAAATTACTACTTTATGGACGAGTTTCGTTCATATACCGACGATGGAAAATATTTGGCCGTCGTTTGTAATGGATTATACGCAGTTCGCAGCACAGGCACGCTTCAAACACACCAAGTCAATTTCGTCGTTGTCTATAAGCTCGAAGGCACCACAATTACTGTTGCGCAAACACTTTTTAACTGTCCATTCTCTTCCACCTATAATGGGTATATTGTGAATAATCAAACCTCCATTTCGGCATCAAACCCGCCAGTCACAGTGACATTTTCAGGAAATGGAACATACTTGGGAATTATGTATGGTTCGTCATACGCGGACACTGGAAATACTTTCCGCGTATATAAGAAAAATGATGGCGACACATGGGGGGATGTTGTTTCGCCCACAACAACAGGAAATAGTTTCACAAATGTGGAGCATACATTTCTTGTCACCCCTCGCACAACCGGCTCAGATACATTAATCTATGCAGGCCGTTTTAATAGCGATGGGTCCTTCCTTTCCCTATGTAGTGTATCAGCATCAAATACACACATCCTTTCACAGCTACAGAATTTTTTCATCTATACAATCAATACCATCACCAACGCCGTAACACGAAATACATCTCTTGAATCGAAACTCATGGCTGAACTACAGAAAATAACAAATACAACATCTTACAATCGCGACGATTCCATTAGTCTCCCCATATTATTTTATTTCCCTAGAAATGACACATCGAAACTCATCGGTTATAATAACATTCTTTCGTCAAGCCAGGTCGTCTATAAAAATAACATATACACATTCTCCTATAATGCTTCCACGGAGACACCCACCCTCATATATAATTACAATCTATCATTTTTCCCAGGAAATAATGGAACTCCCACCACCAATCCATCACAAACTTTTTTCCAAATATCTGATGACGGCACTTATTTACTCAACACATGGAATCAAAACACCGGTGTTACAAATAAGAGCACAAAAAGAATTTATAAAATACCCGCTTATTATCATAATAAGATAAACGGCACAACTGGAGAAATAAGCTCCACAAATGAGCGTTCTTATGTTCAATATGTCCATCTTTTTGAAACATCGAATATCGAGATAAATACATCCTATAATGGACATATACATGGAAATAAACTTATCATTTTTAACTCGAATAATAAAAAAATTATAGTAAAAAACATCGTATCTGAGATACAAAATGTAAAACCCACCATTACAGATACCTCTTCCAAAATTTATATTGACCAGGACGAATCCGCATCCGGTTCCGAAATAAGTATTCGTAGCCTCCTTTCAAATAAATCATTTTTCCAAGCCCCACCCAAAGGTATCCTCCTTCGCATCAAAAATAACCGCGACGCATCAGGAAATCAGGTCGCTTTCTGGAAGTTTAAGTCGGATTATGCGACCAATAATAATCTCGTAAACTTTTCAAATACATATACTTCGTCCAATGAAGACAAATGGTATATCTTCTATAGTGATGACAATACGAGCATACGTCTAGACATGGACCCAGAACGCTTCTTTAATAACAGCGCCTTTCCAGAAAACAAGATTACTCTCGAATACAAACTCTGGAGCGGTTTCGGTTGGAATAATCCTGGATTTGATAGCATCATCTATACAAAAAACGACGGCGGTTTCAAAAACGCCTATACATTAAACGGTTCGGTCGTAACAATCGCCGACATTAATAACACCCCATTCAGTAATGAAACAGGACAGCTCCAAATTTTCATTAAACGAGTCATCAATACACCAGACCCCTTCGGCTACATTTATCCCCCCCTAACAACAACCGGCACCGGCTCCATCTATAATGATTCATCGCGCCGTTATGTTTATTCTATGGATGTTCTGAAAAATTCCCTTTCTAGTAAACCATTTAGTCTCCGTGACATAATTCATATATTTCTTCCAACAATGTCAACAACATATCCAACTAATACAACAATTCCCTATAGTGCAGAAAACTATAAAGGTGGTATTGGGATTTATGTAAGAAGTAAATATACCCTACAAATTAGCCTCAATAATGGCAATACATGGTATTTTTTGCCCGAATCGGCGTCCGCGGCGAATCTTGCCTACTTTTTTAATCTTAAAACATGTAATTACCTTTTTCGATACGCGCGGCAAGGTGGCTCCACTACAAATCTAATGAATCAACATAATGTATATATATTTCCCTGGAACGGCACAGAAATTTCCGTTGGGACAGATACATATATAAAAGAGTTTAGCTCTACAAGCTACATTATAAACGCCTTCAATGAAATTATTTTAACAACCCCTACAAAAGTATCGATAAATGAGATTGAGGATGCGGACTCTCCAAGCTTTCCTGATAAAGGATGCTATGTCACAGGTGATACCAGTCGCCTCGTAAATACATCAGGGTTATGGGCAAATATTATTAATTCCACAAAACCACAGTTTAAGAATACAAATAATCGAACATATGCTCTTAAAACAGTCAACACAAATGGTTCTGTCATCGACGCATTTACCAATGACACCGATACATCAATCAATACCTATAGTTTTACCCCCAATGATATTTTTTATGGAAAAATGAATGGCGCCGTTCGAACAACCGCATTTACAATTCGCCCAGGAATTTCTATAAATGATACATGTGATGTTTACGACCCTGACATTTCAGGGGATGAACAACTGCTTGGTCTCATTATACCTCGCGATTCCAGCGTCCTTTCCCTAAATGGAAAATGGCAATACACTATAAATGCCGGTTCAACATGGGTCGATGTTTATGAATCCGCATCATCCACAAATGTGATTCGCTTCTGGTCAAACATCAAAACCGATAACCGCATATGTCTCCGCTTTTTACCAAACATCGTAAAGAAAACAACAGTGGTTTCACTCCCCTTCTACCTATACGACGGCGCAGATTTCATCCCATATGCGGTGGATAATAATTATGAATCTGCTGCCTATCGATTGAACGGCGCTATGTTTCCTACAATCATTCCAAATAATAATAGCGACATGCTTAGTGGCCGCTCAGAACTTATGGGCGAACTTACTCTCAAAATCGTTCATGTAAATAGCGCACCGGTTCTGAATATAAATACATATACACCTCTTGTATCATCAACATATAAGTATAATTCAGAAAACATCATTTATTTTAATAACACATACCCAATTCATAAAAACATAGAGTCAATTACATATGAAACAACATATACAAATGAAGAAAGAACGGAATTTATAACTACATCCACACGCACTACATCAAAAAATGCTTTCCGCATCAATGTTGCCGACATCGTAAATAGCAGCGCCATTAGTAATCCAGCCGACAGCGAGGATTCGATGTCTATTGTCCTCTATAGTGGAGACTTCATAAATACCGATGTGAAAGTATACTATACGGATGGTTCATATGAAACACTAACCAATGTTCCTATTTCTCAGACGAATGCTTTTCTTATTCCGAACTATATACCTGGTAGCCCTTCATCATACACAAATTTCCATAATATCTTTGCCGAATCATTTATGACTACCAGTCATGTTAAAGGCTGGATTCAACCGAACCATACATCCTATGTTTCACGCACCGAACTCAGTGGTAACGAAATCGCCAGCATTCGAGACTTCATGAATACAGACCCTAACTATTATCTCCTCCAAAACGCAACACTCCCCTATAATTTACCATGCTCACCACCAACCCTTATACCAAACATCATTCACGGCCTTCCTGTCATGCGGTTCGAACGCGCAAAATCCACCGTTATAACCCCCCTTTTTGAACAAGCTGACCTAAGCGCCCAAGCTGACCCGGTTTTCCTCAAAAATACATACATCATTGTGGAACGGCCGAAATCTGTCGACGCAAGCGGATTCAACGCACTAATCGGCGATTCTCAGAACAACTACTTCTTCGGTTATACAAACCGAAATACAATCACTCTTACATACAATAACCGTGGCACACCAAAAACAATTTCCTATAGTGATTCCACTATAGATATTGATTCCACGAAGACCCAACGGCCACGCGTATGGACGATTTTTATAGGTGATTCTCAAGATAAGGTCCAGTTGAATCTCAACGGGAAAATGGTTGCCTTAATGGACGATAACACAAAACCATCCACATTTTTGGACAATTCAATTCCAAGACTTGGCGGATATATAAATTGGAATGGTGTCGTTCGCCATTATGACGGCGATGTATGTGACATTGTTTCACTCAACGGGCTTTCACTCAGCCAGATAAAGATGTTCGAAAATTACCTCATTTCCACATGGGTGAACCCACAAATCTACATAGAACCACTCCAAAACACAACCATCGACCTTTCCTATAGTTTTTACATATGGGACGGTTCAAATCGTGCCGATTTAGAAACGAATTATACAAATGTCCAAACACGAGGTAGTAATACACCCTATAGTATAAACGGTAGCACTTTCACTATAAGAGTATCGAAGTCGAATACACGACCGGCTCTTTTGATTGACACTTTTAGCCCACAAAATCGGATGATTCTACCGACGAATTCTACACCGTCAAAACTCGCGTTTCGTCTTGCTGGAGTTGATATGAGCATACGCGTACATGATTTCTCCCTTATTTCCATTTTTGATGATATTATTAAGAATCGCTATATTGATGTCGATTTGGGGGAATCTTCCCCTGATTCAAAGGGGCTCGCTATTACCCATGTCGATGAAACACTTGGAAGTTGGTCAGTCGTCAAATCCGATGGCTCCGTTGAAATTCTCACAAATATTTCTACATCAAATGCGTATCTCATTAAACGAGACACATCAGGAAATTGTCTGCGATTAACGCTTTCTAGCTCCACAAATCCAGCACTAAATCGCTTTCATACACTCACCGCCCCTGGTATCCCTGGGAATACATGTATCCACGCAATCGCATGGGACGCAACCAATCCCTCCTATAGTGAATACTCAAAGGTCGACCTTAATGAGGCCGCAGACCCGAATGATAGCGAAAATTCCTTTAGTGTTCTCGAAGATGGTGTATTTGAATTCTGCGTCAGCACACGGCCTTATATTAGCGGAAAATTAAATCAAACCTTATTTGTTTATAATTTGGAACAGCGTAATTCCTCATTTACACCGATGTCACTCCTTCAAGATTTTAATACTTCAGAAATTGCGGGTAATACAAAACGCATTGATATATATAACATTGATAACCTGGAGAGTGGTATTATATTACAATATAACGAAAATTGCGAGTGGAAGGATATTGTTCTTCCTCTTTCTTCTCCTATTAATGGGAATTACCCCATACGCGTGAAGGAAACAACCGCATTTCGCGCAATTAATACTACCTTCACAATCTTAATGACATTATACGATGATGGAACTGAGCTTTATAGCCCCAATTTCGGTTCAATTAGTGTTCAAGTTCAAGAGGCAAACTTGCCCCCTTCCATACAAACAAACCCTAGTGCAATTGTAAAAACTCGTATATCAAATATTACATCATCAACAATAACATATGAGGCGGTGCTTAACAACATTGAAAATAAAACCGACCCCACTCTTGCCCCACTATTCGATTTCAAAAAATACACATCATTCAATTCTGCTTCAAATATAAAACCAATTATATGGACTGACCGAAATATTGGCTCCAATTTGAAACTAAACAGTTTCGCCATCCAAATTGTCGACTTACTCAATGGACGCCTGTATTATGCCGATGATAATGAAGAATTTAAGAATGTTATCGTTAATAAGGAATCTGACCTATTCCTACTCTCATCGGCAAATACCCTCAAATATATTCCCACATACGGAAATACAGGGAAAGCAGTTATTCGAATTTACGCATGGGACGGCGTCCTTGGAACTGTCGGCACACGCGTAGAGGCAGATGTAAGTGGCATGTATTCATCTAGCGCCTTCAGTTCGAATTATATTACGCTTGAATTTCCAGTGATTTCACCCAATAATCCCCCCACCTTTGTCGAAAATAATAAGCTATACTCAAGTGCTGTGCCGCAAACAGATACGAATACTCACAGTACAGGTGTTTCTGTAAAATCCATCATAGATGACACTATAGGATTTGATTACATTGACCCTGACACCACGAATGAAAAGGGAATTGCCGTAATCGACCCATCTGGGGCGCACATGGGCGTCTGGCAGGCCTCCATCGACGCAGGCACAACATGGATGAATATTGAGGCCGGCCTACATCTCCTTGCCGATACAAATGGCCAGAATCGCATTCGCTACATCTTCGACATTAGTCGTAACACATTTTCGCAATCCTATAGTGTAATTCCCACTCTACGCATTGTAGCATGGGATAAGTCAAATAATGTGGAAAATGGGGCAGTCAATCTAACGGAACTCGGCAGCGGCTATTCCACCGCATATAGCACTGAAAATGTATATATTGGTGCCCAAATAACACATCGTAACCACGCACCCACACTCGCATCAGGCTCGGCAACTTTTAATATTGGTTCAGTGGCCGCAAATTCATTTATAGACATTCCCTTTCAGACATTATTAACCGCGATTGGAAACGGTATTATTTCTGACCCAGACGAAGGGGACGCAGTCGGTATCAAAATTATAGATATATCATTCAATAATATTCCGTCAAGGGGCGCCTCAATGGGCTCTTGGTCATATACCGACTCAATATTGAATAACTATACACCAATCAATTCAAACTCACCCGCTGAATTAATTCCCAGCCGCAATCCCATTCTCCGTTTTTACGCCGATAAGTATGTCTATGGAACGACACAATTGACATTCCGCGCATTCGACGGCGAATTGACCAGCGCAAATACACGAACTCTCACACTCAATGTGACCGACATAAACTACGCCCCTAGTATCACAAAACTAGCGGATATTTCCTATAATGTAACATTTGATGTTCCCTACACAATCACGGTATCGTCTATTATTAACGCACTTTGCCCCTTTGATTTAAATGTCGGCACATCCTACGGTATTGTTATATCCGCATCATCGTTCGATCCAAATGTGGCCGTTGTCAAATATACTCTCAATAATTCCGCATCGATACCCGTCTATAATACAATCGTAAATTCGCGAATTGGTATCGGCTCGACCGCAATTCACCTGCCCAGTAGCGCGGCAATTCAATATACACCAAAACTGAATAAGGCGGTCCAAATTTCATTTGATATCCTCCTGTGGGACCGTTCCAATAATTCCAGCGTCGTGGCCGCCGCAGGATACGCAGTGGAAGTCCCGAGTATACGCAACGAATTCTCCTCCTATAGTGTTTCAACGGTAAAACTGCTATTTAATCACCAACAAATTAACTACGCCCCAGTCATTACATCGTCAACCAATGTTCTCCAAACACTTAATGCCCTCAATACATCCTCATCATACACCGTCTCCACACTCCTTTCCAGAATTGGTTATACCGACCCCAACGCGAGCGACGCTCGTGGTATAGCCCTTATAGGCGTGGATATGTGCGGTGGCCACTATGAATACACTATAAATGGTGGCTCTTCCTGGTCAAACATACCGACAAATCTCAGCGCTTTAAATGCCCTCCACCTTACGATGAATGGAACATCATCGGCAATTCGCTATGTTTCGACCCGTAATACGACCGACTATTCCACTCTCACAATCGTCGGCTGGGACCAGACCGCCGCCTACACCAATGGAACGCTTGCCGCAATACCATCCACCCGCGGCGGTAATACTTCCTATAGTTCTAATTCCGCGGTCCTTCGCTTTGAGCAAAACCATGTCAATACCCGCCCAGTAATAAACCCCTCTGCTGGCATCAACCGTAGCACACCCCTCGTAAATTATTCGACGCTGGATTATACATGGTTCCAGTTTCGCGACTATATTCCTATCGACACTGCGTTCAGCGATGAAGATTATAACCTCGTGAAACGCGACGGCATTCCACAGGTCGAGGATAAAACATACGGTATCCTTATTACATCCGCCGACATATCAGCCGGCACATGGCTCATTTCTTCCGATAAGAAGATAATCACCGACATTACATCCGTTACACCTGACTCCGCACGGATTGTTTCTCCTGACGATTACTTCGCGCTTCGAACCGGCAAAAACATGGATGTATCATTCAACATGACATATAAGGCATGGGATAAAAGCCGCCGCACTACATCGGTAACGGTCGATACAACCGATTCAACAAATACTTCCTATAGTGTAAACTCTGGGTCAATTATTATACCCGTCAAACATATCAATACACCTCCTATAATCAATTCCACTGGTACCGGTTTCCAGGCATCTACAATATATGGAGATGGCGATGATAATCAAGATATAAGTGGAATTTCCGTCGCAAGCATTATAGAGGGTTTGATTTTACGCGGCATATATACTGACCTCGATAAAACACTATGGGGCTATACAAATGAATCCGCGGGTATCATAATCCTCGGCTCCTTGCTCAACGCAACAACCGGCACATGGTCATACAGCATAAATGGCGGTGATTCTTGGACGGCAATACCTTTCGGTACCAGTGAATATCTTCACCTATCCTATAGTGCTTCCAACAGAATACGCTTTCGGCCATCGGCCAATAGCACAGGTAGCGCATCCCTTCGAATCGCAGCATGGGACCAGTCCAATGGAGTTGCGAATGGCGCCGTTCAGTCCGTTGCGTCCGCACAGCGCACCGGTGCCCTCGGCCAGAGTTACAGCGTGAATGAAACCACAGTTGTCTTTCCAACATCGTATATCAACCATGTGCCGTCATTTGGTGGTGTATCATACACAATGCCTGTAGTGGAATACGGACTTATCGACGACGGAAAGGATTGGGCATGTATATTAAACGAACTCTCTTATACGGACAAGGACACGCTGGACCCACGCGGTGTGGTTATTGATTCCATTACAATCCCATCAGGCCTCACTGGAACATTCCAAATATTACGCGATACCTCTTGGAATACCCTCACCACCGGTCTCCAGTTCACACTACCAACATACAAATCCCTCCGTTTCATTCCTACAATAAATATTACCGATGAACTCATAAACGCATCGATTACAATTCGCCCCTATGATGGAACCGCAATAGGAACTACAGTCGCATCAATTATTGTCCCTGTAAAGAAGGCATTCTTCTCACCTACATATACTACTATTCTCCCAACGAATCGTATCGTGACTTTCCGAGCAGATAACAAACTCAACCCTTTTGGCGGTGTGGTTCAGGGTGTCACACTATCGAAAATTCTCAATGACATGGATTTTACTAGCCAGAGCGCCAACGGCCTACGCGGTATTGCTATACAGACCCTTGCTGTAAATGGCGTTAGTGGCTATTTTGAAGTGAAATTCGGCAACGCACCATGGGAACGGATTCCGTCTATACCCATCAATAATTTCTATCATATTACGGAATACACAAATGGAGTTGCTAACAGAATCCGCTTCTTTTCTACCAACCCAGCAAGCACAGGTTTTGTCACGATGCTCTTCTATAACTGGGACCAGAGTAACGGCGCAACTAACGGCACTCTCAGCGTATACACCGCGCACCCTGATTCCTTTAGTGACAATAATGGGATTTATAGAATGAATATTCAGTATGTCCTAACTAATTAGCACGAACTAATCACATGCGCATGTAAATTGAATAAAAGTCAATTATTTTTTATTCAATGTAGTATAGATTCCCGCCTACCTTTATAATAAAATGTCATATGAATTTGGGAATAACATCCCATACGACTATGACCTTTATACTTCTGGAGGTCAAGAAGCATCCGTCAACTGTTCCACGCTTATCCGTGGCGCATTATCTACCAACTATGTCGTTATTGTTGATATTTCGAATACCATTCAAGGAACATATTCCTATAGTATAAATGATGTCGTCCAGGGGGAAATCACAAAAGCACAATGCCCATTCTTAATTTCCGACATTAGTGGCCTTAGTGATATTAGCTGTTCTATCATATTTACCCCTTCTGAAAATCGTGATGGACACGGTTCCATCTTCTATTATACTATCTCACGATACACCCCTATAGTGAAAACACCTATCCGCCAGATATCAACAGAAAACTCCATTATAGAGGAATTGTTTTATAATACATACGGTTATGAGCCATTCCAAAAGATGTCTCAGCCACTTTATTCATATTTCCTTGTTAACGAACCAGGCCGTATAATTCTCTTACCAGATTCTTCAACAACCGACAGCGCAACTTATTATAACACAATAGGAATTCCTATTCTTAAAGAAAATGGCCAATTAAATATGACATGGTCCTCCGCGCTTGAAGAATTCGGTTACGGACCAAAAGATAGTATTATATACAATGATTCGGATAATTATTATTTGAATCCTCTTATGTTGGAGTTTTTCGAGGATGGTTCTTTTACATCGTATACAAATGAAAATTTGATTGCGTCATATGATAATGATGTGTCTGGTGCTGTCTATCGTTACAACCCATTGAGTCGCACTATAGGGATGCGTGTATATGATGATGGAACTCTGGCTGGTGGTGGTTCATTGGAGTCTGGGCGCTCCATATCTATAATGCGAGATGTTGGAGGGGCATTGTCTAGACCATCGCGGATTTATTACGCCGAATATGTGGACAAGGTCTATCGGCCATATCAATACAAATATACATTTCAGCGCACTAATCGCCCACCGGTAATTCGTAATGGCGCGCAAGTATATATTGCCTCCTATAATATAACTACGATTAATGCCGCTCAGGGAGTAAGCGTTTCTGAGATTTTATCAATGCCCGTTTTGGAATACATGGATTCAAACACGGAATACGATAAACGCGGAATCATTGTTGGATTGCCGAATCAAGACGCCCTCCTAGGCAACTGGGTATACCGCATGGAAGGGGAAACATCATGGATGTCGATGAATTTCATTGACGAAAATACAAACCCCCTTTATTGGTATCTTCCTGAAAAAAAAATAATAAACGGAGTCGAAAAAAATATATACTTGAAGTTCATAACGGCCACAAACGCAAACGGGTCCGCATCACTTACCGCATACGGCTGGGACAGACGAAACAATGTTGGCCCTATTGACGGTCCAGTATCAGCTGGGTTAATATCCTATAGTGCAACCGGTGGAATTAGCATCCAAAGCGCATCAATCATTCAGACTATGGTAAAGATTAATTATCCTCCCACATATGATAACACTATAGGAAATACTTATGTGTCTGTCATCCAGGATACAACAGTCGTCATTCCATTCGATGATGTGTTTTTTAATTCGATTGGTTATCTGGATGTGAGTGGCTCTGGGCCAGGCGTGGGGGTAGTTGTTGAGGATGTTTCAGGCGGAGGATTTGGTGCCTGGTCATGGCGTTATCAGAATGATGTCGATTGGAAGAGTTTCTCCTTCGCAAATGGGGTCGCTTTTCATGTTAAGAAATTCGCCGCTGGACAGAATAATGTATTGGTCCGTTTCGTTCCTGATAAATATAAGTTTGGAACCGCGTCATTTCGCGCACGGCTCTGGGATACAAGCGTCGATGTCGCGAATGGAACATACGCACTAATACCTCCCTATAGTCAGAACGGATCATATTCCTCTTCGGCAAAGACATGGAATGTCATTGTAGCAAATGTGGCCGACCCGCCAAAATTATACGACGGTTCAGGTCCTGCCTTGGGAAATGAGATTAGTGGAACATTTACAAAGAACTTTATTACATATGTTAAGGGATATACACCCTCGGTTGACGGCAGTGACTCAATCGCCGTAGCACAGATTTTGAGCGAATTTACACCTTCAGGCATTTTTGGTGCTCGACTCGTGGATGTCGACAATGGGTTCGTCGATTTCGATTATTCGACTCTCGGTATTGCGATTGAGGACATAAGCGCCTCTGAAGTCGATGTGAGTTTCCAATTACTCATTGGTAATGGAATATGGCGTTCCTATAGTGGAAATGATTTCTATCAAGATGATTTATACAAATACCTACACCTTAACTATCGTGATGTTTTTCGTTTTAACATAAGAGATTCGTCGGTTGACATTAACAATGTCTCTTTCCGTTTCCGTGTATGGAATCGCCTCAATGCGGATGTTGCGTCACTTGTAGGTTCCATTAATCTATACAATACAATTACAACGACGGGCCCGTTTTATTCAATTCCTATTACTGCGTCGGTGACTTATGATGATAAAAATGCGGCGCCTATAATCAATATATCCCAGTCATCTTATCTCTATAGTTTGGGCACACAGAGTGAGGATACAGGGAATTCCCTCGATTTTGATATTGGTGAAATTATAGAGAATCTTCGAACGGCGACGGTCAACGGTCAGCCACTAATTACTGATGCCGATGGCGCGTACAATGGACAGATTCCACTTTTCGGACTTGCATTTACATCTGCGCCGGCCGTAAACGGGTTTCAGGATGCCGGCTCTTGGAAATATCGCATGGACGAAAACGCACCGGCGGAAACCATCGACTTCAGCCGCGGATTCTTCCATGTTGCTTCAGGAATACACGGCACATATCGAAATGTCCGCCCAAAGATATTTTATTCCCCCAATAAACATACATACGGTCCTATTCAACTTACCGCACGGATTTGGGACCGTTCAAATGAAATGGATGTGAGCGCCGGCATGTATCGGCCATACACGAGTTCGTTTAATCATATTCAACCCTATAGTTCAAAAACACTCACATTACAACTCAATATTACAAATCTGAATGATCGTCCGTTTGTTGTATCCGGTCGTCTATTCTTAACAGGAGTTTCATTTACAAATATGAATCCTGAAGGTCAGACTATATATGATATTATGCGCACAAGTGATTTTATTGTTGGGGACCCCGACCCGCAAGACATTGGTAGTCATGGTCTGGCCATTATTGGTTTTTCACATGCTTCCCTTGGTGCGTGGCAATATATGTTGGACGGCATACATTGGATAGATATACCGGTTCAAAACGGAAAGGCTCTTCATTTGGATGCAATGACAACAAATGGAACCGCCGATACAAATGCTCGCCTCCGTTTCGTGCCGAACCCATCTCTTTCCCGTAATATACTCGGTGTCCGTGTATTCCAGTTCTACATATGGGACAAGTCGAACGGCGTTTCACAGGGAGCCTTTGTAAACATTCAACCCCAAATCGATAACTCTTATTCTTTAATTTCATATACTGGTAGAATTCTTGTTGGAGTATAATGCAATCTGTAAATGTAAATGACCTAATTGCGGATTTAAAAACATTAACAGCTACCACTGATATATGTGGTATTGTCATTTATGACACGACAAGTGTTGCCGGCAATTCATGGGATATTATTGACTCTTCACTCGCAGGCACATATGAACAACATGACATTTCTGACGCCAGTTACACACTTGCCTATTTTTTACCATACACATCTACGAATGTGCTAAGTATTAATCTCAATAATCCTACATCCCCATGTACCGATTATTATGAATATTATGTTATTTCTTCGTCGGCAATGTCATATTTTACAAACCCACGCGTAAATCTTAATATTCTATCAACTTATATTAATACAAACACTTATTTTCGCAATTATGAAAAATATATGATTACCCCCATTCCTTCAAACATTGACATATTTATGACAAATGTCGCGCGAATAATTGAATCCAACTCAGAACTTCCTATAGTGAATTCATATACACCTGCCCAAATCAATAGTATGTTTGATACAAAGGATATGGGGTATCGTGTTGTAAGAAACGCATCCGAACAGACGATTGCCGCGGAGGTGAAGCTGTATCTAAGTTCAAATAATGCTCTTCCTACCTTCAAAAACTACGGAGATTACCTTGCTTATAAGAAGGCTATTAATTTACAAAATGGTCTATATCAGCGTTATGGCGCATAATCAGTACCCGCATTGAAATATCTATAGGAATATAATCGTTATATATCCCTATAGTTAGATGAGCCGTTTTACAAATATTATTGCAACAAATGTGAACGCCGAGAATTTAAATACAAATATTGTCCGGTCTACCGGTTCAAACGCCGTTCAAATTTTGAGCGATATTAATTTTAATGGTCAAAATGTATCAAATGTGAATCGTCTTTCTTTCACGAATTATGAACTCGTCGAAGATTACATTACGAAAACAGTGGCGGTTCATATTCTTGGAACTCGTTTCAAGGGAGCACTCTATGATACGACCCTCAATAAACCATACGAACAGGTCCTGCCCTTGTCACAAGTATATACACTTCCTAATAACGCAAACATATTGAAGAATGACATTGTTATTAATCCTTATAAAGTGTTTGTCATATTGCCCACCGAAAATACATCCGTCGACCTTCCCGCACTTACACCGATGAATCTTTACCAAAATACACATGTTCGCTTTAGTAATGATTCACCGTGGTTGGTCTCATTTACTTACAATGGTTCTCATATTATTCAAATCGGATGTGAACGGGCTTCATTTGTATGGCGAACCACCAATGGAACGGATTATGATTGGGTCTATGTTCCATGAGAACGCCGTTTTTTCAATGTATCTAATAGAAAACTCAATGTGCGCACCATGTATGATTTAGAAGTGTTACCAATCCAAAGTGAAATATGTGTCATGGAATCCACCACCTTCCATGAAAAAAACATGAATGATATATGCGTTCTTGTAGGGGATAATATCACCATACAAGAACAACCGCAAAAAGAGGAACAAACGAAGAAAGTGCGTTTTATGTTACCTGAGACCGATGTGTCCGCGAATTTCTCTTTATCTCTCTTTTCAGTCGAACCCTCACATGGTACATCCTATGATGAAGGAATGCCCGCGTCCGCGCCCATGCCCGTACCAGCACCCCCACCCACTAAAAATTCTACCGAGACCGAACAATTTACATGGAAACAAAGAGTCGCCATGAAAAGTTGCTTTTTCTTTCTCATAAGCCTCCCCTTCATAATGGTCGCAATTATCCAACCATGGAATGACGGGACAAACTAATAACCAACCCCCTATAGTGTTTCCCCTATGTCTGAACTATAGGGATTGACTGCGTTGGGCTCCATCTTAGAACATTTATTACGCACTAAAAAATTGAATTCGTTTTTTGATGTTTATATAAACAAATTATGTATATGTTTCTATAAACGGAATAGGAGACTGGAGGTTGAAGATGTCATACTATAAATGTGATGTTGGCTCGGAGCCGACCCATCGCGTAGTGGACCCAGCTGTCTCCTATAGTTTTCCCCTCGATCCATTTCAACAGCATGCCATTGCTGCTCTTGACCAGGGCCATAATGTGCTTGTTTGCGCGAAGACCGGCTCTGGTAAGACCCTTGTTGCGGAATACGCAGTGGCGGATGCGTTGCGCCGAGGGCAACGGGTCTTCTATACCACGCCTATTAAGTCACTCTCGAATCAGAAATTCCACGATTTGACCGTGGCTTATCAGGGGAAGGGGTTCCAGGGTTCGCCTTCATGTCCAACCGTCGGCATTATGACCGGTGACATTAAATATATGCCCCAGGCCGACATTCTCGTAATGACCACTGAGATTCTACGGAACCTCCTCTATAAAGTCGGCACGGCAACGGAACATATTGGCCTCACGGCGGCACTCTCCATGGATCGCGTCGGCTGCGTCATCTTCGATGAATGTCACTACATTAACGACCGCGACCGCGGGGCCGTCTGGGAAGAATCCATGATGCTGCTCCCTCCGTCCGTCCGTATGGTCCTCCTTAGCGCCACCCTCGACCGCCCTGACGCCTTTGCTGCATGGTTGGGGGACTTAAAGAACACTCCATGTGCCCTCATTCAGACCGCCTACCGCGTTGTGCCCCTTACTCATTATGTCCTTGCCCCTCAAACATGTGATCTCATTCCTATAATGGATTCCAAGGAACGTTTCAATGCGGAGGCATACAAACAATGGGTCCGCGACCAGAAGAAGGCGGCGCACGAGCTCGATAAATACCGCGAGCATGTGAAGGACGCCCGCGCTGCCGGCGTTGAGGGGGCGATCGACGGAAAAGTTCGTATTCACTCCTTTGTCCATACGCTCAACCACGCACTCAAACAACTCAATGAACGCGAACTCCTGCCGGCGGTGTGCTTCGTTTTCAGTCGCAAAGACTGTGAACGCTACGCCGCGGCGGTAGAAGGGTCCCTATACGCCAATCCTATAGTGGAAAATGCGGAAAATACCCTGGTCCCACACTATAGGAATGGTGAATTGGTGTTCGAGAAGCCGGTGATTGGGAAGGAATATAATGGCGTCGAAACCCAGCGTGTCTTCGATTTCCATCTGCGCCGTCACAAGAAAATGCTCGAGACCCTGCCCGTATACCATACCCTACGCGAACTCGTGGGACGCGGGCTGGGATTTCACCACAGCGGTCTGTTGCCGGTGCTCAAGGAGGTCCTGGAACTCCTGTATGCGGAAGGATATTTGAAGCTCCTGTTCTGTACGGAGACCTTTGCGGTGGGTTTGAACATGCCAACAAAGACAGTGCTCTTTACTGGACTGCGGAAATATGCGGATGACTGTGACGGCATGCGCCTGTTGCGGAACGATGAGTATCTACAGATGGCGGGGCGCGCTGGTCGCCGTGGGAAGGACACTGTAGGATATGTCATTTATCTACCGGACCGCGCACCGACCGAATGGACCGATGTGGGGATGGTGTTGCGCGGTGCTTTGCCGCCGTTGGAGAGCAGTATGCGCTTCGGCTATGAGTTCCTTTTGAAGGTGGCGAATCAGGGAGGCTCATGGCGCGAACTGATGAGTCGGTCCTATTGGTATCGCTGCCGTGCTGCGTTGCTGGCCGAGGCGGAGGCTGAGCGGGACACAGCTCTGGGCGAGGCTATCCGCGCTCGACCGGCGGCGGAACTGATGCCTGACCTCGAAGCACTCGATACATGGACTCACGCGGTGAAAGGTGTGGGGAATGCGGAAAAGAAGGCACTTCAACGGAAAATCGAGGATTGGCGCAATAAACACATGGGCCCACGCTGGGCTGCGGCACAGGATGCCTACGCACTATACAAAAAAGCCATGGGAAAACATGAACGATGTGTCGAAAAATGCGTAGCCTTGGCCGCCTACGCGGAACCCGTGGAACAGGCATGGGAATTTCTTGTAAACCTCGGCTACATTCAGCCTGGGACCGGCAGCACCCTAACACGAAAAGGCGAGGCCGCATCCGAGTGTAATGAATCCCACGGTCTTCTCATGACGGCACTCTTCTATAGTGGAAAACTGGAGGGACTTGCCGTGGAGGACATTATAGGAGTATGCGCTGCGTTCGTCGAAGGGGGAGATAAGGATGGGGGCGCAGGCCTCACGGATGTCGGTCGCTGGCCAGCATTCTATGACGCGTTTCAAACTCTGGAGGCTGTTCGCGATGAATTTATTCGCGTGGAACGCCGCCTTGGGTTGCCCGTCGATGTTGACTATTGGCGTATCCATACAGGAATGATTGGACCACTCATGGAATGGGCATCATCGGATTCGGTTCATATTTCATCTCTTTGTGCGGACTATGGAATCTTCGAAGGGAATTTCGTTCGCGCTGTCCTGAAAACGGCCAATGTGTTGGATGAATTAGTCGCCGTTGCTACACTCGAGTCAGCCACCGGTCTGCTCGAAAAACTGGAAGGAGCGCGGGCACGGCTGGTTCGCGATATTGTTGTGCCTGATTCGCTCTATTTACACTTGTAAATAGAGCTCATATGGAAAGCGTCGCTCTCTTATTCGCTCTATTTACACTTGTAAATCCCCAAGCCCAACACTCCAACCAATATTCCTATAGTGTCTCCTCAATGGAAAAACTCTAGGAATTTTTTTATCCTCCTCCCTACACAATTTCAAAGACGAATCGTTCTTTCATATGTGGCGCATTCTTATTCAAATAATATCGCACCTTCAACACCAATCCTATAGTGCCTTCCTTTAGCAAATCATCAGGGGGATTTCGCCACGAAAGAAGAATCTTCCACGCATCAATCCACAGCTTCACCTTCTTCTTTGTGGCTCCCACTTCCACAATTGTCCCCTCCAATACATGGGGCGTCCCCTCCAAACATTCGAGGAAATGAATCGTTCGCGCATACGACTTCAAAGCAGAACCACGCTTATTATGAAAGGCGCTATCAAACGGCTCCGCCGGTGCACTATAGGTATCTGGATACAGCTGATGTAACATACATTGCTGATTATATAAGTCCGCATATCGCCGCAGTGGACTCGTTCCATGCGTGTAGAGCTTGAGACCGAGACCAGCATGCGCCGTTTCCGCCGCGGTTGAACTGACATAGGCCGCCGCATTATAGGCATAGAACGCCAGGGCCGGCCCGCCGAGCCGCGCATAGGCCGTTGCCCGTTCCTCATCCGCCGGCCGATGACGACGAATTACACCGACTCCTCGCTCATATAGAAATTTTGCCAGAGCACGATTATAAGCAATCATCGCCACTTCCACCCATGAATGTGGATCAGTATCATTTCCCTTTAGTGTACGCGTCAGCGATTTCAGTGTGTCAGTCACATGGGCGGGTGCCGCCGCTTCCACTGAGTCATAACTATAGGTATGCTGATTGGTCACATTATAGAGTGTGAATCCATGGTTTTTCTCTACTGCCTCCTTCCGTAAACTGTAAGTGAAGCTCCACGCTAGCGCGGGGCGAGAGACACCGTCCGCCTTCAGACTCGCCGCCGCAGTGGAGACTTCTGGAGGTAGCATATGCTGAAGAGGTGTCCCATCAGGTGTGTAAAGTGTCGACGAACGAAGGGCGGCAACAGTGTCAGCGGGCGAACCAGGTGTAACATAGGCCGCGGCGGCGGCAATCAATATGTGAATCCGCACCAGATTTCCTTCAGGTTCTTCGATGGCGAAGATGTCATCAATGTCTTCACACCCTGGTGGGTCAATGTTGAAGACGAAAGCAGTGGACGGAAGCGCGGGTAGGGACGACGGTAGAAGCGGCTGACCGTCAATTCCTATAGTGTTTCCACTCTTGTCCTTCCCCAGCAATGGCTGGGCGACTGCCTTGGCCACCGCCTCCTCCGCTGCCCTTGTTCCCGCGGGGCCATAATTCTGAATAATAATCCCTTGAGGAAGGGTCGACTTCCATTCTGTATATTCAATCAGAACACGCAGATTCAGGTGGGTGTCTTTGGCAGAAGAGCCGACAATAAAGATGGGATATGCCGGATTTTCCGGCTGAAAGAGATACAGCGGGGCACCGCGGCTCGTTTGACCATAACGGACCTTGCTATTCAGAATAAGAGTGCCGGCAATTCGTAGCGGTGTATAACGCGCCTTTATGAGTGCGCATTTGTCTCCATCATAGGAGACGGTGTCATACGGCATACAATGTCCGGCGACAGCCGCGCCAGAGAAACATGCGACAGTTACACCATCCTTGTCGACAATCTCGAAGTGGGTGTAATCCTTTGAAAGAAGTGTTCCTATTATCGCCATGTTTGTATCTGATTTGGTTGAAAAACATAGGGTTCCTTTTTGCCGATTCAATTTTACATCGAGGATGGAAACATCCCATGTTTTACATCAGACACAATTCCTATAGTTTGGACATCCGGTTGGAACATCGAACATCAGACATTGGAAACATCCCATGTTTCAGAAATCCCATGTTCCGAAAATGACAACCGAAGAAAATCCAAAATTACATCAGACATCGGTTCCAACATCCGAAAACCCCCATGTTTCCCCATCAGAACCCCATGTACGGCCAGACCCCCTCTGCCGAGGTACTTAAAGCCCGCCTTGCCGCCGCGGAGGCGGAGCGAAATCCCCCACGCATCACTCCCCCCACACCCCAAGACATACAATCCATTCCTATAGTGAAACCCCTCCAGGACGAAAATAAGGCTTATGAGGCGGCAATCCTCGGCCAAGCAAAAGACCGTGGCCTAAGAGACGTGGCCTATGTTCTTGAACAAAAAGCGGCGGAAGTCGAACGGAAACAACGCGTCGCTCAATTCTATTGCGCACATACATATGTAAATGTTCCAGTTCAGTGGTATGGTGCTACAGTCTACCCTCGTATATGTCGAAAATGCGGTCACATACGCCCTTCCGATTATACAAAATAAAATCAACGAGAAACCCATGTAAAATTGACAGCCCCCACCGCGGACAACACCGGCACAGACACATGGGTCATACACTATAGGAAAATGTCTTTGGAACTGATTATTGGGCCGATGTTTGCCGGCAAGTCGTCGGCCATCATCCGTATTGTGAATCGCTACCGCTCCATCGGCTACCCCATCCTTCTTGTCAGTCACGCGGCGGACACGCGCTACAGCACCGAACCAATGGTCGTCAATCACGATAATGTGCGGGTTCCATGCTTCCACTGGTCGGACCTTGTCAGCCATGTCGAAGATGCGGAATACAAGGCGGCGAAGCTCGTAATTATTGAGGAGGCACAGTTCTTTCCTCAGCTTCGCGAGTTTGTTGTGCGGGCGGTAGACATTGACCGCAAGGATGTCATCGTGGTCGGTCTGGACGGCGACGCTGACCGTAAACCCTTCGGCGAAATCCTCGAGCTCGTCCCCCTTGCCGACCGCGTGGAAAAGGTGCGGGCCTTCTGCGCCGATTGCTCCAATGGCACGGAGGCCCTATTCAGCTACTGTAAGAAGGCCGACCGCGTGGGACAGGTGTGTGTTGGGGGCGCGGATACATACATGCCCCTATGTCGCTACCACTATGTCGAACGGAGCGGACGGGCGAAGATTACAGAGGTGAAGTAAGAACACAGTGACCAATTCCTATAGTGCTGCACCATAGGAATTGCTTTTTTCGATTCCATGTAAAAACTATTTTTCATATGTAGGAAAAATGACATCATATGTTCGTGATTTTTGGACATATACCTCTCATCAACGCCCAACTGTGGGCGATGTGAAGATGAGCGTCGTCACTACCGACCACATGGGATGGCTTCTTTGCGACGGCCGCGAGCTTTCGAAGTTTGAATATAATATTCTCTATCAAATCATTGGAGACGCATACGGCAGTACTGCCACGACTTTCAATCTCCCTCGCACCGCAGGTCGCGTTCTGGGGAACGTCAACACACCAAGTGTTTCTGGGTACGATATTTCACGGAACACATGGAACCGCGGCGATGTGTCCGGTACGGAGACCCATACTCTCACAATTGCCCAAATGCCGAGCCATAATCACGGCACAAATGCGAGCAATACTGTTGTTGGAAACGGACTTACCGGTGTTTCTGGGGAACATATTCATGGTATTACAGACCCAGGCCATACTCATAGTTATGTTCAATCAAATAACAGCAATTCACAAGTATCAGGAAGTCTTATTGGGCCGACTGTAAATGATGATGTATTTAATTCTACAACCGATTCAAGTGTAACTGGTATTACAATCAACCCCGCGGGTGCCCATCAACATACCATCGCAACACAAGGTGGTGACCAACCCCACAATAACATCCAGCCGACCATCATCATCGGTAATACTTTCATGTATTGCGGCAAACCCCGTCAGGGCACTTATCCCACAAGCGTCGTGAATTACTTCTATTTCTAAGAACTAATCATAATAATACAATAAGTTAATCCCTATAGTGCTACACTATAGGGATTAGTTTCATTTATTCGCCTAAAAAGGGATTCTACGCTCCGCTCGAGCCGAACGCACCCGCCCCACGCTCCGTCACATCCAGCTCCGCCAATGGCCGCACAACCACCGAAGAAATCCACCCCATATCTGGCGCCAGAATCTGAAAGAGTCGGTCCCCCACATTCAGCTTCACGACGGCATCAGCGCCAGCGCAGGTAATCGGCAAACACGCACCCATCAACTCACCACGATACGAGGCATCAATAATTCCCATACTATTGGCCATCGTTACACCACTCTTCCATATACTCGAGCGAGGCGCAAGATAATAGTGGACCGCCTGCTGCGTTACATTATCAATCAACTTCGCCACAATCTCCATGTGGACCATACGTACCACCCCCTTTTCTTCTACGCCGAAAGTATACACATCTACACCCGCATTCTCGTTTCCACGCGGACACACACCCGCCGAGTAAATACCCTTATAGTGCTCCTCCGCCGCAGGGGTCCGCGGGTAAATCTCCAGACGATAATTCGTAGACGGCATTCTCAACAGAGGCTCTCTTTGTATTCAAACATACGGTTTCCCTTTAGCCCACCGTCACCCCACTCTCAACAGCCACTATAAAGAGGATAATCAACCACCCCATTCTCCCGCTCTACACGCGCACCCCCCTTCAATGTCAAAAAAGCCGCATTTGCCTTTCGATATCCTTCCCAATAGCCGGCCCCATAACTCATCAATTCGCCGAGCTCACCCACGCCAATAAACCCTGCAGACCAATTCCCTATAGTGCTCCCCTCGGCAATTCCCACAAGACACCACGGAGCCTTGAAAGACGGCACCTCCACTCGAAAACTAAAAACATTCCCATCACTCCCTATAGTGTTAAACTTCATCGTTTCCAAAAGTTCCGCACTATAGGTGTAACATATATGCCCGCCCTGGCTGTAAAATCCAGGCGGAGAAACACGTCCACTCTTCACATCCAGAACAAGAGAAGGCATCACTGGTCCCGCATTCATCAGCAAGACCCCACCACACGCACGACACGGAAGCAACTTCTGTAACAGAAGCCCCAAGTCGAAAATCGTATCCGCCGACGGGTCACAGAGGTCAATCAGAATCAGGTCATACTGCTTCCCCTCCCACGCCGTCGATCTAAAGGCATCCTCCACATGAACCCGCACCCGCGGGTCCTCATAAGCACCCCCATTCCACTGGGCTGCCACCGCCGGCTCCTTGAAATAGGCCAGGAGTTCCCCGTCCCAGTCAACCTGGTCAATAATCCCTATAGTGTCATACTTCAGGAGCTCGCGGACCATACACCCCTCTCCACCTCCAATCACCAGCGCAGACTGAGGCGCCCGCCGACACAGAGCCGCCGCCCCATGAACAAAGGCGCGATGATAGACTGCCTCATCTGCCAGCGTGCTCTGAATCGCAAGATGCTCCATGTCATCCCCAATAAAAAGAGCAGGTCCATACTCTACAGTATCGGCAATTACCGCAGTTTGAAGAGGAGTCTTCAACACGGTTGGCGCCGATACACACGGAAAAACATAAGGCACATATGATTCACCAACATCGGTTACACTATAGGTATGTTCCTCTTCTAGCATTTTTAATTTCGATATAATTCTTTATTTAGGTTGTTCAATTATCTTTAGACCACAATCCCCATATACTAGAATTACATTATATTTTGGCCCCGATTTATATGATTATTTCAAAAATGACATAGATTATGCGTAATTATTGTTGGCGTTTCGAAAATCCGATACAGTTTATAGGTAGGAAGGTCCAATCCTATGTTTGGTACATCATCAGTAAAACAGACACCGATTGCCTCCTTGACATCGAAAATTCAAGGGTTGGAGGACCGATACGCATTAAAAACATATGTTGACCAGAAAATAGCCGATGTCGTCGCAAACGCACCAGAAGTTCTCGATACACTCCAGGAACTCTCCGCCGCCCTCGGCGACAATCCAAATGTTCTCTATGTCATACAAAACAACTTAAATAATGAAATCGACCGCGCAACTGCGGCGGAGGAGGCGCTCTCGACCGCCATTTCGACAATTGGTTCCGGTTCACTCACACTCATGAGCACGCTTCTGGGCCAAGAAATCATTCGCGCAACGGCGGCGGAAAACTCCCTTTCTACAGCACTTTTCGACGAAACCGCCCGTGCGCTCGCCGCGGAAGAAGACCTCCGCACCACTATTAGCTCCGTTACATCGACGCTCCAGTCCGAATTCCAAGAGGGCCTCGCCAGCACAACAACCTATATCGACAACGCCATCTCCACCGTCGTGGCCGGTGCCCCCGCCATTCTTGACACCCTCAACGAAATCGCCACCGCATTAAATGGTGACCCCCAGGCGGTCATCAACCTCACATCATCCATTCAAGAATCCAATAAACAGATTTCCAGCGTGAAATCGTACGTCGATTCCACCGCACTCACACTCCAATCCCACGGACTCCAATCCTATAATGCGACCCCACTCGTCCATCGACGGAAATATACTGGGCCATATACTCCCAGCCAGTTTTCCACCCTTTATTCCGTCAATGGAAAGAACCCCTATGAACATATTTCAAATCTCGGTTCCATTGTCATTCTTCAACCGACCGCAGACGACACAACTACTTTCCTCCCCCCCTATACTACTACATGGAACCGCGTAGGCACACTTGACCTCACAAACGCCACGGCATCAAACCCGTGCATTTTGAGCCAGTTCATAAACCCATCGAGCGGATCCTCCATCCCTTATTATGATATCTACATACAACCGAAAATGTTCTATGGGCAAAACGCCGATTATGGCTTCGTAAAAGGAACCGCCGACGCACCACCAATACAAGTCCACAGCGGCCATATTCTCACATATACAAATGTAACTAATCCCTATAGTTCTATTCAATTGGGAGGCACATGGTCCGCATTCTACAGGGATGATATTCCTGAATTGGAGCGCGTTGTTAAAATCACCAACGGCAATATTGCTGGGATTGATAGTTTGAACTTATTTATAAATGCTGGTTCAACTATTTTTGAAATCGCGCCACAAGAATCAACATCATTTTTTTATACCAACTTCGGTTGGACTCTTTTTGGAAAAATATAATGGAATATTAATTTCTATAATATTTTTTGAAAAATTATAGAAATATGTGAGGTCAACTATACATTATATTCACAAGCCAATTACCTATAGTGGAACCCAACGGAGATTGTTCATCCGCCCGCGAATGGAAATAAAACGGAGCGTCTGCCCTGGATGAATATGTAAGAATGGATGAGTTGCCCCATTACTTTCATTAATTAAAATTTGGATTGGCTTTGCATCATGTGGTCCAAACCCACTCATTGATGCCCAATTAATAATAGTAATTTCTTGACCCTTGCGTTCAAGTCGCGGTAGAACTATTTGGGCACCATCTTCCTTTGAGGCGAAACACCAAATCTTCCCATTGTCAAATCGTTCAAGTACAAATGTACCTGAAAATTCAATTTCATTTACACCATTGCGTTCTCCAATAAAAGGGGATGAAGGAAGAGGAACAATCGGTCCAGGCCCAGGCATAGGTCCAGGTCCAGGCATAGGCCCAGGTCCAGGCATAGGTCCAGGCATAGGCCCAGGTCCAGGCATAGGTCCAGGTCCAGGTACAGGCATAGGTCCAGGTACAGGCATAGGTCCAGGTCCAGGCATAGGTCCAGGCATAGGTCCAGGCATAGGTGGTTCAATTGATACAAAGTCATCGGATATACGGCGCCCATGTAAAAATAAGTGGAAAGTCTGACCACCGCCAACACTCTGGGGAATAATCGTTTCATTTGAACCGACTTCAATTCGAATTGTAGGGGGTCCAGCACCAACATTTAACTGACTATTCATAAGCATGACGCCATCAAACGCGTCCTTTGACTCGTAGGAAAGCTTGTTTCCGATAACTCGGACATTTGAAACGGGGTAGTCACTCATTATTATTTTACTAATGTTGTAGTTTTATATTTGTTTAAATCGATTATTTCAAAATCCCGGTTTTGGAATTCTTTTTGGGTCACCAGGGTATAAGAAAAAAATGTCTGGTCCCATCACCATCACCGCAGCGCGGGTATTGAGCGGGGTCCTTACCCTAGAGTATTCGTCCACCGAAACGGTGTATGGACTTCAACTGTTTAATAAGGATATGGGATTTCCTGTTTCAGGTTCGATTGCATGTGTACAGGGAACTGGTTTGTTTGTTCGTGCCTTCAACGTATACCCTAATACAACAAACAAATTTACATTGCGTTCAAGTGGGGTTGATAAATCACAAGAAATTCAATTTACACAGGATGGGGCTGCACAGATTTTTGGTACTCAAACCAATATTCTTGCTTATATTGCAAGTCTCCCACCGCCTGTCACCGTGAATGGCATGAAGGTTGTTGGAGGTAAAACATATTATGAAGTTGCTATTGCTGAACCTTCGAACGGTCTGAGTATTGTTAACGCGAATACAAATGTGGTTATAATCTCTGGTATAGGTTTTTCTTCTCCTCAAACACTATTTAATTATTTGAATACTGGATTAGCGGATGGAACATATAAGTTTAGAAATACATCGTCATCTACTGATGTTTCGCTGCCGTTTACAATTGCAAGTGGTACTTCTGGGTCAACAACGAATATTGATACATTTATTGCGGCTCAACCAGTAACCCCATCTTTAACTGTTCATGGACTTTATTATGCAAATAATAAAAATTATATTTACTATAGTTCATCTTCGGAAATTTCCAATGCGATTCTATATAATGCCGATAACACGCAAATTGGTCCTCAATTTACTCTTCCTCAAGGTACGAATCAAGTATTTGATTTTACTATGTATGGAACGCTTTTGAGTGGTTTACTACAATTCCGTACTGGTAGTGGTTTTAATTCTGTTATCCAGGGAACCATATATGTACATTATAAACAGACGAATAACGTTTGGATTACTTTTGGAGGTGATTATGAGTATATTATTACAAACAAGAGTCTGACTCCTATTTCTTACCCTGTTCAAATTTTAGCCGCAAAAGCTTCTTCTGGAAAGGTGTATATTCAATATACTTCTCAAAATGCATATTCGAATGTCTCATTTACATCTATTCAAACCGGTTTGGTTTTACCTTCTAAAAATTTAACTGCTGGCTCTTCTCTTATTGTAGAGATCTCACCAGCATCTTTTGTAAATGGTGAAAGTTATTACGCTGTTACTAACATGACTAATACTATAGTCGCTGCTCCTTTCCTTATTACAAGCCAGTCGTATGGTAATACTGCTGCGATTGATACCTATATTGGCGGAAGTTCTGGATCTAGTTCTGGTTCTGGTTCTGGTTCTACCCCCACCCCCGCTCCTTCATCCAATCTGATCCGTTCTCATGCTGCAGTTACTAACAGCCGTCTCGCTGTTGAGGAACAGAAGACTTCTACTATCATTTTTGCCGCTGGTTTTAACAGCACTGGTGCTTATGTGCCTTCATCGACTACTCCTTATATTTCATCTGCGATCCATGTGAAGGGGGCTGTCGAAATTGTCGCAAACAAGCTTTACGATATTGAAACCAACTTCGCTGAAACTGCATATGTCGACCAGAAGATTGCCGACCTCATTGGCAGTGCCCCAGCCATTCTGGACACACTCGGTGAAATCGCCACCAGTCTTGCCGATAACCCTAATCTCTCGGCTAGTCTCGTGAGCACCATTGCCGCCGAGACCACTCGTGCTACTGCCGCGGAGGAGAGTATTAGCTCTGCTCTTGCTGCGGAGACTGAGCGTGCCGAGCTAGCCGAGGCTGGTCTCAGCTCCCTCATTGCTGATGAGACTGCCCGTGCTATTTCTGAAGAACAGATGCTCAGCACCATTATTGCAGGTGAAAAGGCAACTGCCCGTGCCGAGGAAGCACAGCTCAGCACCCTTATTGCCGCCGAGACTGCTCGTGCTATTGCGTACGAGGAATACCTCAGCGTCAATATTCATACGGAGATTGCCCGTGCTATGGCGGAGGATACCACCGTGAACAGCGCCCTTGCCCAGGAGATTCAGCGTGCGACTGACGCTGAGACTGTGCTCAGTACCCTAATTGTGAATGAGCGCATTCGTGCCACTGGCGAGGAGCAAGCTCTCAGCACTATGCTTGCCACTGAGAAGTCTCGTGCCATGCTGGCTGAAATGACTCTTTCATCTGCTCTCGTTGATGAGACTGCCCGTGCCACTGCCGCCGAGTCTGGTCTCAGCACTCTAATTGCGGATGAGAAGGCCCGTGCCATCCTTGCCGAACAGGGTATCTCTACTGCGCTTGTTGCGGAGACTGCCCGTGCGGTTGCTTCTGAACAGAGCATCTCGTCTGCTCTCGTTTCTGAGGTTGCTCGTGCGACTGCCGCTGAACAGAGCATCTCATCTGCCCTGGTTGCGGAGACTGACCGTGCTGTTGCCGCTGAGCTCGTCCTCCGCACTGACCTCTCTGGTGAGATTGTTCGTGCCACCGCCGCTGAGCTTGTCCTCACTAACGACCTCGCTGCGGAGGTTTCTCGTGCCACCGCCGCTGAACTCGTCCTCCGCACCGACCTCTCTGGTGAGATTGCTCGTGCTACCGCCGCAGAACAGGCAATTAGCTCTACCGTTTCCACTATTCAGGTTGACTACCTCAAGCGCGATGGTACTCTCAAGATGACTGGTGCGCTTGATATGAGCGGTAGCAAGATTATTAATGTGAATCAAACTCCTACCGCATTAGGTGATGCTGTTTCCCTTGGGTATTATAATGCACAAAATACGATACGTTACACAAATTCTCATCGACAAATAACTCTTTCAACTATAAGTCAGTCTGCTCGTGTTACTCCTTATAACCTTGATAGTTTTCCTGTTTCTACTGGTACTATTTATCGTGTTGGCTCAGTAGGTGCAAGTGGTAATGGTTGTGCGGTTCATTCAATACTGTCAACATTTTCTCAATCTTTAACCGCAAATGCTGTGGATACTCTTACAACATTTATTCTTGATAATGCTGGTGCTCTATCACTACCCCAAACCTTTAATATTAGCACCATACTTGATTTGAGTGGTAATATGGACGGTTCTGGTTCTACGGTTGGAAATCCTTATGATTTAACACAGTCTGGGAATGATCTTAAGACAAAATATCCTGGATATACTTATTACCGTGTACCATTAACTTCTAGACCTCGTTACTACACAGGGTTATTTCACAATTTAGGATATACGACTACATTACGTTTAGACCCTGGTGATATGTTTTTTCCTTCAGGTAATAATTATTTTTTAAATAGATATATATCTCCAATTAATGCTAGTGTTGGCGGTACTATTACTGTAGATTATTATCTACGCCCAGTAAATAATACGCTAACTATGAACTTCTATACTCAAGTTACATCTACAGGAACAGTCGTTTTCAACTTCCGTAGAATTTTGAATTTGAGAAATAATGATTTACTTATTAAAAATCCTACAGGATTACAATGGGATGTTATTGATACGAATGACCCTGTTGTAACTGGTACCCCAGGTCGTATTAAAACCTTTAATCATACCGATTATGGCGACATTATGGTTGATATTCATCCTGACTACGTTGGTCAGTCCACAATCACCACTCTCGGCACTGTGACCACTGGTACTTGGAATGCAGGTACTATCCAGCCGAATCGCGGTGGTACTGGTTACACAAGCTATGCGAAGGGTGATATGCTGTATGGTGATGGCGTAAGCACTATTAAGGTACCAATTGGTTCTTCAAATCAGGTTCTGAAGGTAGAGGGGGGTGTTCCAGTGTGGAAGACCAACGATGCCATTAATGTGCCAATGACTACTGAAATCAATGGTTCCGCATCTGTTCAGGGGACTCTTGAGAATCTCAGCACCAGCATTGCCGCCGAGGCTTCTCGTGCTATTGCTAAGGAGACTGAACTCTCCACCATCATCGTTGAGCAGATTTCCTCCGTGATTGCCGCCGCCCCTCAGGCCCTCGACACCCTCAAGGAAATCGCCGAAGCCCTCGGTAACGACCCCAACCTCTCCGCCACTCTCGTTAATCAGATTAATACTGAAAAGGATCGCGCCCTGCTCGCAGAAGCCGGTCTCAGCTCTCTCATTGCGTCTGAGACTAGCCGCGCCCTGTCCGCCGAGTCTGGTCTCTCCACTCTGATTGCCTCAGGTGGTGCTGCTCTTGCCGATGAAATCGCCCGTGCGACTGCTGCTGAAGCTGGTCTCTCCAGCCTCATTGCGGACACCAAGGCCGATCTCTCTACCGAGGTTGCCCGCGCTGAGGCCGCCGAGTCTGGCCTCTCCACCCTCATTGCTGACGAAACTGCCCGTGCCCTCGCTGCCGAGCTAGTGCTCACCAACGACCTCGCCGCGGAGGTTGCTCGTGCTGAGCTCGCCGAGGCTGGTCTCTCCACCTTGATTGCCGATGAGACTGCCCGTGCTCTCGCTGCTGAGCTTGTTCTCACCAACGACCTCGCTGCAGAGGTTTCTCGTGCTGAGCTCGCCGAAGCCGGCCTCTCCACCCTGATTGCGGATGAGAAGGCCCGTGCCGAGGCTGCGGAGCTCGTCCTCACCAACGACCTCGCCGCCGAGGTGTCCCGCGCTGAGGCAGCCGAGGCCGGTCTCTCCTCCCTCATTGCGACTGAGAAGGCCCGTGCTGAGGCTGCGGAGCTCGTCCTCACCAATGATCTTGCTGCCGAAGTGGCCCGTGCTGAGCTCGCCGAGGCCGGTCTGTCGACCCTCATTGCCGATGAGACTGCCCGCGCTCTAAGTGCAGAAAACACTCTTGCTGGAAATCTCTCCACTGAAGTGTCTCGTGCACAGGCTGCCGAGGCTGGTCTCTCCTCTCTGATCGCAGTTGAGACTGCTCGCGCCGTCGCTGCTGAGAATGGCCTTGATGGTCGTCTTGATACCGTTGAGAGCCAGCTCACCACCGGCACCCAGGGACAGGTCCTGAAGTATGTCAGCGGTGTCGCAACCTTTGCCACCAACGACACTGCCGGCGTTTCCCTCAGCAGCACCACCAACTTCCCCTCTATTACCACCCTCCAGGCCGCCCTCGACTACCTCTTCAACTTTACCCAGACTCGCAAGGTCATCCAGCATGTTGTCACCAGCTCCACTGAATACTCCAGCCCCACTGTGCCAAATGTCAACTTTGGTTCTGGTAAGGTCCATTTCATCAACTACAACGCCGCCAACCTCAATATCTACCTCCCCCCCACTTCTACTCCACATGTGGATGGTACTGTCTACCGCATTGTCCACAACGGTAACCACGGGGATAACAACTACACCATTAAGTATTACAACTCGGCCACCAGCACCACTGTCGATATCTTCGAACTCGCCCCTCGTGATACTATCTCCTTCATCTGGGATGCGGATACTTCCTCCTACCTCTTCGGTGTCGGCCTGTAAACGCAGCAGCCGCAGCCGCATAATATAAATAATTACATACATATGTTTTTATTTATAAACCACCAACTCCCTCCCCCCAAATCACACACAAACACAAACACAAATCAACATTCCTATAGTGCTCGCCCTTGGCTCCCACTAGTGTCATATGCCTCGCATATTCCTATAGTGCTCGCCCCTACCCCCACACTAGTGTCAAACCAAAACACACCTCTATAATGTTACACTATAGGGATTCATTCTTCTCCCCCTCTCCTATCAACCGAAAAATTGAGAGCGCAGAAACGGCGTCTACATAAACAAACAATTCTCGTATTATTAACAGAATGCCGGCTGGAATCCATGCCCCCACGAGTGACGTTGAACGCGTGGTTGGCGTTCAATTTGGCATCTACAGCCCTGATGAAATCGTAAAACGGTCGGTCGTGGAAATTACCACACAGGCCACATATGAAGGCACTGAGCCCAAGATTGGCGGTCTCTTCGACCCACGCATGGGCGTGCTTGATAATGGAAAGACTTGCCGCTCGTGTGGCCAGACCAATCATAATTGCCCCGGTCATTTTGGCCACTATCGCCTTGCGCGACCAGTATATTTCAGTCAATTCTTCCCTTATGTCCTGAATGTCCTCCGCTGTGTGTGTATTCGCTGCTCGAAGCTCCTCATTGACAAGAAGGCCCACGAGGGTCTCCTCAAGAAGAAGCACGAGGTCCGTTGGCACGAGGTGCTCCAGCTGTGCTCGAAGATTAGCCGCTGCGGCCAGGCAAATGGGGATGGCTGCGGCACCCTGAAGCCCAGTGGCGTGAAGAGCGAGGGCGTCTTCTCTATTGTGGCAGAATGGGACGCGGCGTCGGTCGGCGGTGGCGGTGCGGCGGAGGGGGCAAAGAAGGTGAAGCAGCCGCTGGAAGTGGAATATGTCCTGCGCCTCTTTCGTGGAATCACGGACGAGGATGTGGAATTCATGGGCTTCCCCCACCACTGGTGCCGCCCTGATTGGATGATTTGTAGCGTAATGCCCGTGCCTCCGCCGCAGGTCCGCCCTTCCGTGGTCCAGGACAACAACCAGCGGTCAGAGGACGACTTGACCTATCAGCTCGTCCAGATTATTCGCGCCAATCAACAGCTCCAGGACAGCATCGACAAGAACAAGGACCGCAAACAGATTGACATGTATCATTCTGTCCTCCAATACTATATTGCCACTCTCGTCAACAATAAGATTCCTGGTGTCGCCCCCTCGGCCCAGCGTGGTGGTCGCCCCCTCAAGTCGCTCCAGCAGCGTATTGGGTCGAAGGAGGGGCGTGTCCGCTACAACATTCAGGGTAAGCGCGTGGAACAATCGGCACGCACGGTCATTACCCCTGACCCCAACCTCTCGATTGCGGAGGTTGGTGTGCCGATGAAGATTGCGATGAACCTGTCACGCCCTGAGAAGGTCACGATGTATAATCGCGACAAACTCTACGCCTATGTCCGCAACGGTGCGGACAAATACCCTGGCGCCAAGTCGGTGGTCCGCACCGACGGCCGCATGATTTCGCTCAAGCACGTCAACACGGCAGATGTCGTGCTCAAGATTGGGGATACGGTCCACCGCCACCTCATGGATGGAGATACTATCCTCTTTAATCGACAGCCCACGCTCCATCGTATGTCCATGATGGGTCATCGCGTGCGCGTCCTGCCTTTCAATACATTTCGGCTGAACGTCTCTGTATGTTCGGCTTATAATGCGGATTAAGTCAAAAAAGTTCGCAACAGGCGGCTGCTGGCGTGGTTAGGAAACCCCACACCAGGAAAACAGTGTAAATTTCCTATAGTGCTAGCGCACTATTATATAACCGCCTAGTTTACGCAGATTTCAAATGCGTAAGCGAGATTTTCAAACTCAGGGGAACCCCTAAAGCCAGAAGATACTAACTTACTTCCGAAAGGATGTAAGGGCCGCGGAGAAAGACCGCAATGGACCATAGTGACAACTCTTCTGGATGAAGCACGCAAAAGTGTCTGGAAATGGGCAATCCTGAACCAAGCCTCTAAGGGCAATTCCTACAGTGAAGAACTATAGGAATGTCTACGAGGAAGGCGCAACGACTTGACGGAAATCGGTGGTGCTTATAGCACTGCTTAAGGTAAAGTCTAGCCCCTTACGAAAGTAAGGGTAGTAGCGTTTGACGGTGATAAATCTTGTCACCAACAGGTGGCTGCTTATTAGGTTGTAAGACAAACCTAGTAAGGCGAACAGTGTAAGTCTTACACCCTATAGTGCTTTCCATGGCAGAACATTATAGGGTATATAACCATCTAGTTTATGCGTATTTCAAACGCATAAGCAATGTTACCAAATTGCTGGAAACCCCTTAGAGCCTTTACCACCAAGCCGACTATGAAAATAGTCGGTGGCTCCAGAGAAATACTGGAGGTATGGTGAAAGTGTAAAGGATTGGACAATCAGCAGCCAAGCTTCTAAACCCGTTGCCGTAAGGCAGTGTCAGGGCATGAAGAAGGTTCAGAGACTAGACGGTAGCAGGTCATAAATGAGTGCCTAGACAGCACGATATGGCTCAAGGTATAGTCCGTCCCAATTGGAAACTATTGGGGGTCAAACTTTCCTTATAGAAATCTATAAGAAAAAAGTTTGATGGAGATGAATGCACATGTCCCGCAATCCTACGAAGCTCACACAGAGCTCGAGGAGATTGCGGCAGTCCCAATGCAAATTATTCGGCCGCGTGACGGTCAGCCGGTCATTGGTGTTGTCCAGGATACTCTTGTGGGTGCCCATTTGGCGACGAAGGCCGGCAACCGTTTCAACCGCCGTGAGTTCATGAACCTCATGATGCGCAACAAGCGCTTCCATGGACTCCCCGCTGCCGGTGACGACGGCAAATACACCGGCCAGCAGGTTATTAGCACCATGCTTGCGCCGGTCAATATGAAAATGAACAACGGCCTCTATGATGCAAACAAGGTGCCTGAAAACACTGTGATTATTCGCGAAGGCGAGGTCATTCAGGGTGTCTTCGACAAGGGCACTTTCAATAAGCCTGGTGCCGGCATTGTTCACACCACCTATAATGATTACGGTCCCAAGGATGCGGTCCAGCTGATTGACAGCATGCAGAATGTTCTGGAGAACTATCTTATTATGAAGGGCTTCAGTGTCGGCATTAGCGACCTTGTTCCTGATGAGGAGACCCAGCGCCAGATGCAGGAGAAGATTGCGACGGCCAAGGCAGAAGTCGCCGACATTGCTATGCAGGTCCACATGGACCTCTTTACCAATAACTCAGGTAAGAGCAATCAGGAGGAATTCGAGGCCCGCATTAGTGGTGCCCTCGGCCGTGCCTTCGACGCGGGCAAAATCGGCCAGACATCGCTCTCCCCTGAGAACCGTCTCATTGCGATGATTAACGCCGGTTCCAAGGGCTCGTCGATGAACATTGCCCAGATGTTGGCCTGTGTGGGACCGGTGTCGATTGAAGGAAAGCGAATTCCCTATGGTTTCGCCGACCGGACCCTGCCCCACTATAAGAAGTTCGATGACGGCCCTGAGGCCCGCGGCTTCGTGGAGTCGTGTTTCCTGCGCGGCCTTACCCCCCAGGAATTCTTCTTCCACGCTATGTCTGGTCGTGAGGGTCTCATTGATACTGCTGTGAAGACCAGTGATACCGGTTACACGCAGCGCCAGCTCATCAAGGCCATGGAAGATGTGATGATTCAGCATGATGGCACTGTCCGCGACGCCGCCGGCAACATTATCCAATTCCACTATGGTGAAGACGGTACAAACAGCACCAAGATTGAGAGCAGTGCCGTGCCCATGGAGAAGGACTTCGAAAAGACCGACACCGATATTGTGGCGAAATACAGCATGAGCAGCGTTGACCTCACCCCTTTCCTAAAGGAAGGCACTACTCGTGAGGCTGACGGCGAGGCCCTCTTGGCATACGCCAACGAGGTTGCCCAGGACCGTCACATGATTATTCAGCAGGTCTACGGTCTCAGTAAGAACAGCCAGCCAATTAACACTCCTCTCAATCTCGAGCGGATTATTCTCAACATGAAGACGAAGTTCGGCCTCCGCACTCAGAGTATCACTACAGGAGAAGACGGTCGTGAATCAACCGTCCAAGTCCGCACCAACCTTACCCCCCTCACCGTCATCAACGGTATCAATACCATGATTAAGCGCACCCAGCCTTATAATAAGATTTGGGCCGCCTCACTGCGCTTCTTCCTTGCCCCCCATAAGATGATTGTGGACGAGCGTTTCACACAGGAGGCATGGGACGCCCTCGTGGAGACCGTGGTGGTGAAGAACTATAAGTCCTGGGCCGTGCCTGGTGAACTGGTTGGTATTATTGCTGCCCAGTCAATTGGTGAACCCACTACGCAGATGACTCTCAACACTTTCCATCTTGCAGGTGTAGCCGCCAAGTCCAACATGACTCGAGGTGTGCCGCGTGTGAAGGAGCTGCTGAAGGTCACCCACAACCCCAAGGCGACATCCCTTACAGTGTATCTCAAGCCGGCCTTCCGTGAAAACAAGGACGCGGTGCGCGAGGTGATGCAGGACTTCGAACTCACCCTTCTGAAGGACATTGTCCAGAAGTCGGCCATTTATTATGACCCTCATGAAGCGGAGACGGTAATTGCTGAGGACCGTGAGCTGCTCGAGTTCTATAACATGTTCGAGCGCATGGAACCGGCCGAACGCAAGAACCCCAGTAAGTGGCTCCTGCGACTCACATTTGACCGCGAGCTGATGTTCAATAAGAATATTACTATGGACGATGTGAATGTGATTCTCGAGAATAAGTTCGGCGACCAAGTGAAACTCACCTATAGTGATTACAATAGCCAGCGCCTCGTGATGCGCATTCGGATGAATCCTGAGGATACCACCTATGGTGACCACCTGGAGGGCCTCAAGAAGTTCCAGAACAAACTTCTCAACAGTGTCATTGTTCGTGGTCTTCCTGGAATCAAGTCGGCAAGCATGCGTAAGTATAAGGACATGCTCCAATTTGATGGTTCGAATTATAAGGCAATCGACCAGTATATTATTGATACGGATGGAAGTAACTATACGGAAGTGATGACACATCCTGCCGTGGACAGCTCGAAGCTTTACAGCACCAATGTCCACGATATTTACGAACATCTAGGGATTGAAGCAACTCGCCAGGCCCTGTATATTGAACTCAAGACGGTGTTCGAGGACGCAAATGTGAACTACCGTCACATGGGTCTCCTTGTCGATGTAATGACCCGCGGCGGCAAGCTCATGAGTATTGACCGTTACGGTATCAATAAGATTAACATTGGACCACTCGCAAAGGCGTCATTTGAGGAAACGGAGAAGATGCTCCTGAAGGCTGCCCTGTTTGGTGAAGTGGACCCCGTGACCGGTGTATCGGCCAATATTATGATGGGGCAGACAATGCGCGGTGGAACGGCCTTCAGTCAAATTATGCTTGATGAAGTCGCACTGCCTCGTCTCCTTGAAGGTCTCCAGCCGCTGCCCGAGGAAGAAGAGGACGAGGGTATTCGTGAACTCAGTGATACGAATATTGGTGCGGTGCTATATGAGGACCCCAATGATGCGTGTTCGAAGACTCGCCTCCAGATGAACTTTGTCCTTCCCAAGGCAAAGGCTGCGATTACCGAAGAGGATGAAGAAGATGTCAGCTTCATTGTCAAGTAATCCAATCAACCGACACAAATAATTCCTATAGTGCTTTCCCATGGACCTACACTATAGAGTTGGTGTTTTGGTATATCTTATGAAGAAATATTTGTAATATTTTTTCATATGCTTTAGTGCTTACGCTTGCGACGACCGCCGGCAAGTTGGGGAGCCTGGTCATTTGTCTGCTCTTGGTTGGCTTCAGGGTTAGCCTCTGGGCTACGCTCTTGGTTGGCTTCAGGGACAGGCTCTTGGTTAGGCTCTGGCATTTCGAGTTCCGGTTTTGCTTGAATAATAGAAGATGAGTTCTTTTCATTCTTCTTTGCTTCATTACTCTTGAACGGATTAATACTATTCAAAAATTCAAAAATATCACCTCCACGCTGTTGGTGACGCTTCCCCTTCTTCATAGTCTTACGCTGAGTTAGGCGCTTACGCTGAGTTAGGCGCTTGCGCTGACCACGATGCCGAGTCTTCATTCCTATCATTAGTCCTTCTTTTTCCGAGTATCGACAACACTATTAATATACTTATCGGCCAGCTGCGCACCCACTGCCTTTGAGGCGTCGTGGAGTGTCTTACCTCCTGTGCCGATGCTGCCGAGCATACGAATCATAAAGTCAATCTGTCGCATATCCATATCGGGCGCAAAGAGCGCCTTGAAGAGTGTAGGATACTTATCAGCAAACTCGGCATAGCGCATCTTCAACACATCCTGGCTCACGCGCCGTCCAATCGCCTCGCGAATGAGGTCAACATGGCGGCGAATATAGGCAGCGCGGTCTTTCGGGTCATAATCCAGGACACGGTTCTTCTCGTCCTCGATTAGCTCATCAATACGGGTCTTCTCGTCAGCCATTCTAGGTCTCTATCCTATAGTTTTTCCTTAGGCTCAAGTAGTATGAACGCACTAAAGGGAACGCTTGTTGCTGCGCCCATTGTATCGAGTGATAATACGAGCCCCGAGGCCATCCTTGCGCGAGAGGCGAAGCGGATTCAGGCACAGGCAGAGGCGGATACGAAGTATGACGATAAGAATATTGATACCGAAACTGAGGTCGAACCTGAGGACGAGCCTTTCATCGACCCGTCATCCTATGTCGACCATCGTAGTCGCAATCTGGCCTTCGGCGCTATTGCGAGCGCGGGTTTCCTTGCTCTTGTCGTATTTGCTGCCCGTAAATAGAGACTGTCCATGTCTGGGGAAATATTAAACGAGTTCAATGAACAAATTGCTGAACTAAAGAATAAAATATATGACAGCCTTATTCGTAATAATCCAAAAGACGAACCTGGGTCACTTATGATGCTTCATAATTATGAATCCTTGCTCAAGAAAATTTTTCTCTATTGGAAAACGCTTTATAATGTTGGTTCGAGTGTTGGATACAGTATACGCATGCCGACCGAAGGTCTTCAGAAGCTCTTCCACGAAAAGACAGCATGGTATATCCAGAATATTGTAAAAAATCCAGATACAGATGTGCGTTATAAGGGCATTTTCATCGTGGAACAAAACTGCGAAAAAGACCCCCATAGCCTCAAAAATGAAGCACCGTCAAAGAACTAAATCAAACCATCCCTATAGTTTTTCTCTTGGGAACACTATAGGAAATTGAGGACTATGTTTACTCGCAAAGCAAGTCGCAGTCGAACCCGTCGTGCCTGCCCTCGTGGTATGATTCGTCGCAGTGGTTATGTGCGCAAGTATGCTACCCGCGTTCAGCGTGAGGGCTACCTTGTGCGCCGTGCTGGTAAGACAGTGCGTGTGTATCCGAAGAGCCGCGCGGCCTACATTAAGAGCCGCTGTATCAAGGACCGTGGTCTCCCTGGAAAGGGTGTCAAGCCCGGAACTCGTTCCATTGTTGGAATTCCCCTGAAGAAGGGCGAACTCACCCGCTATGGTTACCGCGCGACCCTGCCTGAGTCCGCCCGCCATAATGCCTTGCGCAAGGCGGCCAGCGCGTATGGCCCCCTGTCGCTCTATCACAAGCTCGATGCGGTGGCCAAGCTCAGTGCCCGTCAGGCACCGGATGCGGCACAGGTCTTTAAGAGCGACCGTAATTGGATTCGCCGCACCTATCCTCTCAAGAAGAACCTCAGCCCCCGTTATCATTAGAAAGGCGACTCGAAAAAAAGGGTAGGATATTCCCTATAGTTCATTTCACATAGTTCATTTCACATAGACCATTTCACATAGACCATAGAGAGTGTGTTCTATCTGAATCGCAAGAAGTTCTATACTATAGCAGAATGGAGGCATTAAAGGCATCTCCAGTCCCTTTTGAAAATTCTTATGTGGGGCTCATCATTGTAACAATCCTTATGGTGGTTGCTGTAGTGGGTTTTTATCAGTTTACCGCATTTAATGAAGTGGTGAATAATTGGGAAAAATATCGTTGTGATGTGAGTGTGCTCCCATTTGCCGGTTTCTACGGGAAAAATGCGGAGGAGAATTTCAACTATTGTATGACCCAAATGCTTACATCAAAGGCGTCGTCCTTTACGGGCCCTTTCGCATCTATCCTCACCACTATTGTTGGAGCAATGATGACTTTCATGCAGAGTCTGAATAGTTTCCGTGTAATGCTTGGGTCGTTGACTGGGGGCGTGGGGAAGGTCTTTCAGGAGTTTACCGACCGATTCAATTTCCTCTACAACAACATTCAGGTCACGGCAACTCGGATGCAGTTCCTCTTCAAGCGACTCATTTCAACCTTCATTTCGATTATATTTCTTGGCTCCTCTGCCGTCACCGCCGGCATGAACTTCGGCGACACATTTCTCTTTAAGTTCCTTGACACCTTTTGTTTTGACCCAGAGACGCTGATTGAGCTTTCAGGGGGCGCGGTGCGAGCGGTGAAGGCCGTCAATCTGGGGGATGTGTTGGCGGACGGGTCGCGTGTGAAGAGTGTATACCGCTTCTACAGTCGTGGAGTTCCTATGGTGCGTTTTGTTGGTCCACATGGTCCGGTTCTTGTTAGTACGAATCATTATATGAAGGATGATGAGGGACATTGGATACGATGTGAAGAACATCCTGATGCGCAGCCTATGGGAGATTGGGGGTCCGACCGCCCGCTTGTATGTTTCGATACGGATACACATCACATTCCATTTGGTTCATATGTGTTCTCAGACTACGACGAGACAAACGCAACGGATACTGCTTCTATGAAACTGGTAGATGCGCGGCTCAACAATGTTCCACATGAGGACCTGCCGCCGCATTATGACTGGCCCTACATGCCATGTATGTCACCTGAGACGCTCGTGAAGATGAAGGACGGCTCACGGAAGGCACTAAAGGATTGCACTATAGGTGATGCTTTGGAGACTGGTGTAGTGGTTGGCGTCGTGGGACGGCTGGTGAGTCAGGTATGTATGTATCGCGGCGTGGCTGTGACTCCGTCCACAGGGGTGTGGGTCCCAGGGTCAGGCACCGATGCCGGCCGCTGGATTCGCTGCGGTTTCATGGCGCCCGTTCATCCGCTCGACGGCGAGGCGGTATTCATGATGCCCCTCGTAATGAGCAGTAGCACTATTCCTATAGTGGGAATTAATGGGGAGGAACTCATGGTGCGCGATTTTATGGAGCTCATGAGTCATGACATTGAAGGGCCGACGGAGGAGGCCATGCTTGGAGGCGCATCTTCACCATAAGACTGGTTTGGCTCCTTACTGTAGCCTTACCTGGGGGGTTGGCTCGTTGCGCTCGCCTTACCCGAGACTTTCTTCTATAGAAGATAATTAGGAGGATGTTTGGACTCATCCTAATTATTACATTTTTATTTACACTCATATTTGTCTTTCTTATAAAATCAGTCGATATCAATGCTGTAAAGGGAGACTGGGCTACTCGCCGTTGTGCTGCGCCCGTCCTTTTTACAGGGTGGCTATACAAGCCTGCGGATGACCCTCGTTCAGGGAAGGAATTTATGCAGGACAATTTCTCCTTTTGTGTCAACCAGCTGATGGACTCCGTTCTGGCCACCGTGTTTGCGCCATTTCTCGGTGTGGCCGGCGGCACTGGCGCCGCGCTCGGCACAATGAATGATGCTCTGGGAAACATTAAAGGGATGTTGAAAAATGCAACAGATGGATTCTCGCGAATTATTGGTATCACGCATAAACGGTTTGCCGATACTCTCATGAATTATGTCGGCGCGTGGCATCGCATACAATTCATGTTTCAGCGCGCCGTGGCCGCGGCCCTTTCTACCGTCTACGCCGGCATGTCTTTCTTGACCGGTTTCCTCAATCTCTATGATTTTGTAGTGAAGGTCGTTATTATTATTCTCTCCATCTTAGTTGCCCTCATTTTCTTTCTCTTTTTCGCACTCATTCCCGTAATGCCGGTCATCTTTACAGTGATTAGCGTACTTGTCGGCGCCGGCCTCGGCTCAGCAGTTGGCGGCATGGCCAGCGCATTCTGTGTCGACCCTGATGCGCTGGTGCGCATGGCGGATGGGTCGACCAAGGCGCTGAAGGAATGTAAGGTCGGCGACCGACTTGCGGCAAGACATACCACCGAGGCTCCCACACAGGCGAGTCATGTAACCAAGACCAAGGAAAACATTATAGACGGTGTCCTTCTCTGCTCCGGTGAAGGTGAACCATGTGTCTCTATCCACGGAATCCGCATGAGCGGTTCACATCGTGTATTACATGGCACCAACTACATCCTTGCCCGTGAACATCCAGAGGCCGTCCCCACCGATGCCCTTCCCCAACTCATATGCCTCAATAGCACCACACATGACATCCCTATAGTGTGTGCCAATGGTTCCACCCTATGGGTCGGTGATTGGGAAGAAGTCGACGACGAAGCCGGTCGCCGTGCGTGGCTCGATATGGTCCATGATGTCTTGAATGGAGGTCTGAGCCCTGACCTATGTCTCAAAAAGGAGCCAACCACGGTTCCTCTCTTGAGCCCAAATACGATTGTTCGCGAACGGTCTCGCGGCTATGTTCCGCTCAAGGATATCCGTATTGGAGACTATGTTTTGGATGAAGGGCGGAATTATACAAAGGTCCTTGCGACATATGTGGGTCAATTCCAAGGAGATAATCGTGAAAGCTTCTGGATAAGTGACGGTGTCTGGGTCTACACAATGGACGGCATTTGGAATCCATGTATATATGGTTCACTAAAGGCATCGACCAGTCTTTCATCCGGCCCGGTGGATGGGCGGAATATTATAACCGAGTCCGGCTCATTCTACATCAAACATAATGGAATCAATACATTGGTCCGTGATTTCACTGAAATGGGGAAAGAAGCTCTGGAACATTCCTATGAGTATTTGGATACATACATCAACCGCCAATAATATAATAAGTAGATTCCCTATAATTTAGAACTATAGGAAATCTGACATACGGTTCTTAGAAACATTTCCTCCGAATTGTATAGAGAACACATAGGAAAAGATGCGCTGGGGTGTATTAACCGTTGGAATCCTTTTACTCGTTGTGGCAAATGTTTTTGCGATGCTCGGTTGGCCCCGTTTCGGCATGAGCGCTGAGGGGTTCACCTCCTACTTTCTTGAGAACGCCGCCAGCACTGGTTCCGATTACAAGCCCATGTCGAGCTTCGATGGCGCACGAGTCGAGACCGGCAACTCCGTCAGCAGTTGGCGCTATGTGAAACCGGACGAGAAGCCTACTCAGCCATGGCGTCTTGATGAGGATAACCTCTTCATCTTCAAGAACAACCAATGTAAACCAGAGTGCTGTGCCTCCACTATGTCCTGCGACGGCGGCTGTGTGTGCACAACACCCGAACAGCGCCAGTTTATTGCAACCCGCGGCGGTAATCACTCGACCGATAACTAAGATGCTTGTAATCCATACATACATATTATAGGAATTTCATAGAACAAATTCCTATAATGTATTAGATAGTAGAGGATGAATAATACGGTGCGAAGCCCATCCCCCAACCTGGGTTTTCTGAATACCGCCACTAATGTTGCAAACCAGGCAGTCAATGTTGTCAATAATGCGGCCGAGACCATTGGGAATGCCGCCACCAATGTCGCCAATCAGGCTGTAAATGTCGTCAATAATGCGGCAAAGAATGTCGGCATGGGCAATATTCTCAACGCCAAGAATATTATCCCCGTAAACAATTCCTATAGTGGAAACGCCAATGCGAACTCTGATAAGATTTTCGGGTTCTCTTGGCCGCAAATCGCTCTTATGTTATTCCTTATTACCGGCTTCATTTTAATTGCCGTTTTCTATAAGGAAATCGTCACCTTCTTTGAAGGTGTCTTTAAGCCCTCTGCTCCTGTGCCGAGCACTCCGCCCACGACTGCGCCACCGATGACGGCAGAGGAGACTGCCGCGGAAAAGGGGGCGGCACCGACATCGGCAGTTGAGCGCCTGCTTCCTGGGCGGAAGGAGGTATTCAATGTGAGCCAGAATAAATATTCCTATTATGATGCGCAGGCACTATGTAAGAGTCTCGGCGCCGAACTCGCCACCTACGACCAGGTGCGCGAGGCCTATAACCAGGGCGCCGATTGGTGTAATTATGGCTGGGTAGAGGGACAGATGGCGGTCTTCCCCACTCAGGAGAGCACATGGGAAAAGCTCCAGCAAGGACCAGAGGATCAGCGCACAAGCTGTGGTCGGCCAGGCGTCAATGGAGGCTACTTCGATAACCCTGAACTCCAGTTCGGTGTCACCTGCTACGGTATTAAGCCGACCCAGTCAAAGCATGATGCCACCGCAATTGCTGCTGGCCAGAGTGCACCCCTCAGCCCTGGAGCTCTCGCGCTCGAAAAGAAGGTTGCCTCCTTCCGCGGCGCATCTACACCCATCATGCCATGGTCAAGCGCAAAGTGGTCACAATAAACTAGGAGCGTAGCGCCTGCGCGCATTCTGCGCGAACCCTAGAACATTCACAATCTAATAGTCACCCAAAACAAACAATCCCTATAGTGTAGCACTATAGGGATTATTCTAATTTAGAACTTCCGTCGGTTATTTGTCACCCACCCCAGCTCATGAAACTGTGTCCCACGCGACCGTGGCTGAGCCGGACCACCCCCCTCTTCTTCACTGTCCTCTTCATCGCTCGAATGGTGGTCATCGCGAACCAGCTTCCAGAGAAAATCCGGTAATCCGTTACGCTGCTCTGCCCCCTCCATTGTCCCCATGTGAAAAAGGGCGTCATGTGCCCATCGATCAAACACCGCATTCCAGGCATCACTCGTTATTGATAATGTATATGATTCATACGCATGTCGCGATTTCCCCGTCCCATTTTGCGCCAGGCTCTGAATTGGTCGACGCTGAGGAGAATGATAATGCGCATATACCTCCCACGCCCAATACGATATACGGTCACCTAACTCTGTAGTCGCCATTGCTATAGAATAGTCATGAGCGGAAAGAAGCGGCTTTACTCCTTCCTCAATGAGTCCATAAAAATGCCCCTCTGGATGATACTCCATCCATCGCTCATATGGCATAAAAGTTCCATTTCCCATTAAATAATTCACTCTTAGACGAATGACATCCATCTGGTCTTCATTTAACTGATACTTCAATTGTTCATCTTCACTCATTTCCTAGTGGAAAGTTGATGCGCACACGGAGATTTTTCCTATAGTGTAGCTTCAAACAGACTATTTAGGTAGAGATTTAGACTGTGAAGGCTTTTGGTTGCCTACTGTGAAGGCTTTTGGTTGCCTACTGTGAAGGCTTCTCCGCCGCCACCGACCGCTTCAGCTTCAGGCCGACTCGTGCGCCGCCGGATTTCTGTTGCTTTATGAAATTCATAATTGCGTCCGTCTCATCGAAGTTATTGCCCTTCTTCAAAAAATAGGCGTGAAGATAGGCCTCCAGCGTCGACATACTCAGCGCCGGCGTTACACGGTCCTCCACAACATTTAGAACCGCATCGGAAATTTGGATCGACGCGTTCAACATATTCTGTGATTGGAGACTATGTATAATGAGATTCTCATACTTTTCCCGCTCCTTCCGCGATGCAGTCGCCAATTTGTTATGTTCATTGGTCTTATTATCATGGAATACCCAATGTCGCACCATAGAGGGTAGCGTCTGGGGACCTGATGCCGACCCTTTTCCACCACCACCAGTTGTTAACATCCTATGTTATACTCCTATTTTTCATCCCACGGCACCTACACTATAGAAGTGACTGGTGTTGTCACAAGACTCGCCGGCAATTTCGTAAATACAATGTAAAATGTTAGCATAATTAATATAATGAGGACAATGAAAATAATACACATAATCACAATATAAGGAAAAATCCGGTCCATAATATGGTTCAGCACGGGGTCTAGCACAAACACCTGAAACCAACGCTTATTTTCCTCCTTCTGCATATAATTCGTCGCTTTTTCGAGTATGCGTTGAACAATATCACGCTTTTTTCCGGATTCAGTCGAAAATATACTCACGGAATCCATGACCTGAGCTATGCCTACATCATGTGAAAGAGAACATTCCCTATAGTGAAACGCGTTAGGGTGCGCCCATACATTCATTTAAAATGTGCGCAGGTCTAATAAATGAACATTACATTTGACCCGAAATTCGAAAAGTCAAAGGGCACCGGCGGCAAGCTCATTTATACATTTCATGTTCAACATTCCACAATCGAAGAAGATGGCTCACTTATAACTCCATCCGACATTCAAAATGGTGGCCCCCAACTCCAATCTCTCGTGTGGAAAATGCCTGAAAACTGTGCCGCGCATACAACCACTATTATGTCTCAATGGATTTCTCAATGTAGTTCGGCATTTCGCACACCACCACCCGTCGAAAAATGCGTCGCAAATACAGTCCATGTTATAGATAATTCCATTCAAAGCCCAATTATAAATCCTGAAGAAGAATCCTCCGAATGGATTCTTTCTTGGAAACCTACTCGCATACAGATTGACATTCCGAAGTTCATTTTGTATTGGGCGCCGGTGGAAAAAAAGGAAAATACCCGGATTCGCGAAGAGTTATTTTTTGAAGAGGAGCCAATAATCGCCGAGGGCCCCGCGTTGGAAGAAGTGAATCTGGAGGAATTCCGGCCCGTGACGTCCCAACCTCAAGCGGCAGCCCAGCCCCAGGCGGATTCCCAGCTCCAACGGGACATGGCCCGTGTCATTGGTGCCTATGAAAAGGCACGGCATTTTTATGAAAAGGCGGAGGCATATAACGAAAAATTCAAGAAAAAATACGGATTTTACGCGGTGGATGAAGAAGATTCCGAAACTTCCTCCTTCCGTTCCGATGGCTGGACCGAATATGATGACGACGAAAGTCTCACCGAGGAACACTAAAATCCACCCTCCTGTAGTTCATTCATTTTGGGAAAGTTTGCGTGTGTAAAAAATTTAAGTTCATACACTATAACAGAAGTAATACGATGTCAGGTCTCAAGGATTGGACTACCACCATTGGTGTTGTTGTTGTCTTAATTCTTATTGTTTATCTCATTGATCCAACCTTTTTTGGCCTCATGAAGAGCGTCAGTGGGTTCGCACCAAAAGGAGCGAGACGGATTACTGACGAGGGATTCGCTGATGCCGCCGCATCTGGAACTCCTGTGGTCCCCTCTTCCACTGGTGAGGCCGCACCCGGTCAGATGAGCCCCTCTGGTGATAAGCTAAAGGAGGAGAACACCGAGCAGCCCAATGTTGCCAAGTTCACTGATGGCCCTGGTGTCGAGGGTTTCAGCGACATGGAGGGCGCCGCCGATTTCGCCTCTGCCGCCGCCCCCGCCGGCTGCTATGCCCGTGAGCAGATTAACCCCGCTGAGCTCCTCCCCAAGGAGTCCGGTGTCTGGGCAGAGCAGAACCCCAGCGGCCCTGGCTCCCTCAAGGGCAAGAACTTCCTCTCTGCCGGTGCCCTCATTGGTATCAACACTATCGGCCAGAGCCTCAAGAACGCCAGCTGGGACCTCCGTAGCGAGCCGGCCAACCCCCAGGTCCCTGTCAGCATCTTCAACAACAGCACCTACCAGCCTGACCTGATGCGCCGCCCTCTCGAAATCCAGTAATCACTCCGTGATTACACTATTGAGCACTTGCGCAGCAAGTGCGAAATCCAATAAATGCTTCGCATTTATTCCATTGAGCAATCGCGCAGCGATTGCGAAATCCAGTAAAGGGGAGACGATTGGGCATAGCCCAATCCTGGCTCGCCATAGGCGAGCGACGGCGCGTAGTTCCGCTTAAGCGGAACCAGAGTCGCATGTTCCATGCGACTATCCCCCCTGGCCCCCTCCAGTATGCACTGCGTGCGAAAAGTTTAGCGCCTAACGGCGCATTCTTTATTTTATAAGAATTATTTATAAGAATCCTTATAACTAAAGCCCAAAGAACCAACCCATATAGTTACCCCCCAAGCCTACACTATAGGTGTGATTCTTTCATCATTCATATAGAACATGGATAAGGACAGCTTACTTTTTCGTAGCGGAGACCTCTTCTTTGGCCCTGAAATGCGCAAGTTTCTAGAAACATTCCTCATTGGTTCCTACGATTCTCCAATCTACATTACATATTGGTCCATCCTCCATTTCATTAGTGGAATCATAACCGCCTACATCCTACATACCTATGTTCCCAACATCAAACATCCCTATAGTGTCGGCTTCGCCCTCCATACCCTCTGGGAGCTCTGGCAAGTTTACATAGGGATGTCACGGCCTTGGAACTGGAAAGGACATAACGGATTCATCGATTTCATAATGGATAGCGCGCTATTTCTTGCCGGCATGTATACCTATTATTCGATAAGTAAATAAACATACCCACGCAATTAATAGGTAGTGCCTTCACACACACAAATGTCAAACAACGAGGCAGGTGTAAGCAAAGCATTTTCATTCATAAAAGCCCTCTTCCCATCACAATATCCACTCACTCCCGTGCGCAGCACCGTCGACGGTCGCACATATAAAGTCCGCGACATGCCCGATAAGCAAGACGCCGCCAACCTCCTGGCCCGTCTCCGTATCAGACTCCAACAGCTCATGGACGCCCTCGTCAGTTCCTACCCTGATAAACCCCAGGTCCAGCGCCTCAAGCAAAACTTCGAGCCGAATCCAGAGCGATTCATGGAGTCCACACCAGACGCCGACCACACTTCCTATAGTGTAAACAAAGGAGAAGAGGTCCATTTCTGCCTACGGCAACGCGGTGGCGACTCCGAGACACTCGTCCCTGAAGATGTTATGACATTTGTCGCCATCCACGAAATGGCCCATATGATTACAAAATCAATTGGACATGAACCCGAGTTCTGGAATAACTTCGGCTGGCTTCTCAAAGAAGCCGAAGGCCGTGGCCTCTATAAACCAATGAACTTCAAAGCCCACCCTGTCCCCTATTGCGGCGTCATGATTACAGATACCCCACGCTACGACCCCAAGAAGGACAACGAACAAAGCGGAACGGATTTCACTATAGGAAAGATTTTTGGTTAGACAGCTTTAGTATTACCTTTTGATGATTCCATTTCTCATTTCTTCTTCTATTTTCTCTAGAGTGTAGAACACCCTAAAGAAAAATAGCGCTCCCTCTAGAGTAGAGTATGGAGGCCCAGTTCGCCCAACGCATTGAAACAATTCGGCATCCCGCGGACCCGTCCATGCTACAGGCATCGGCTCCGATTCGTATTGCCCTGTTTCGCTCCGAGGCCGACTTGGATGCCCCGCGCATTATAGAACTCGACGATGTACCCCTTTATTACACTGTAGAAGATTTTGCCCGTGCCTTCTGGGTGAAAATGGGAAAGGGCGATGACTACGCCCCTGACAATGTCTTCTTTGGTGTTCCCAAAGGCGGCGACTCGGCGCGGGATACATGGTATGTCAATCTGAAGACACTCACTTATGCCGGCAAACAGAAAGAGGTTATTGGGCTCTATCATCCCTATCGTTCAACTACGGCCAATCAGCCCACCATCTATAAGGAATATGTCGGTAAAGAGGGGGAGCGTATTTTGCTCAAAACCTATGACCGCCGTAAGATGAGTCTCGAGGACATTTTCTATGGTGATGAGCGTCTGCCTGTCATTCATGCATATCCTCTTGCTGGCATTATACAAAAATACGGTGAAAAAACAATTGGGCTACAAAAAGTCTGGAATGGCGCGGTGTATCCATTTTATGGAATCAATGAACCGCGCACTCTCAAGCCGAGTGAACGAATCCTTATGGCGAAACTCGTCGAGGAAAAACACACACAACTTAACGCAATTCAACGCGCGTTTCAAGCAACGCCGAGTGTAAATAAGGATGAATACGCTCTCAGCGCGCGCGGCATTAAACAAATATCCTACCTCTGGTCGAAGAAACCAGAAGAATTTCCTGGCGTCGATATGATTTTCTATAATTCAGATGTCAATGAAATTCGTCCATTTATGCGCTTTTATCCCCGCGCCGGCACTGTCATCAATAAAGTCTTCCAGCCTGACCCTATGGAACCTCCCTATGTCAATGACCCACTCCTATACCGTTCCTGGGCAGCGGAAAAATCCCCCAGTCCTGATGAAGACTTCCTTATGATAAAATCGGAAATTCGTCACGAAAGCCCACCCCTCTATGGTTCATTCCGCATTAACGGCGACGGCTCCGCTGACTTCATTATGCTCCCACCCAAAAATGTCCGTGTTCTTGACCCGGTCTATGACTTGAGTCGATTCTATAAGAGTATTGCCGGTACAATTGAAGGAACAACCTACAAGATTGAAGATGCCCAGTTTTATCGCGGCACTTTTATTTATGAACTGAAACTTCCACAGGAACTGAAGGGGGCCTTTAATGAGCAAAAGATTGCCGACCGGATTCAGCGCATGAGCCGCTATTTCCAAATAAATAAGCCACATAAGGACAAAGTCAAAACGGATAATACATTTTTAATGCTTCGTTATAAGGCGGTTAGCAATTACGCAAAGGAGAATGATGTGGAACTTTTCATAACACAATGGATGGAAAAGAGTGGAGATATTGCGTCAGAGGAGGGGATTCAGGCACTAAAGGAGGAGTTCGGCATGGAAACGGATGCGGCATTGGAGGCGGTGCGAAATTATACTGAAAAGAGCGGGCAATTCGGCATTGCGGATGAAGATGATAAACATTTCGTCTCGGCATTTAATCCAGGCATTGATATTAACATTTATTATGATAAATATGTCACCCTCACATTTCACATCTATCGTGTAGATTCCATTCCACATCTTCAACGGCTCACCGCACTCTTACAGGTTCTTTTCCTTTCATCTGATTCCGTATGGGGTGAACGCGGAACTGAACCGATTCCTGAAGAGGCGGAGGCCGCGGAGTCCGCAGAGTCCTGGGACGAAGACGAATCAAACGCCGGTTCCACTGATTCCGCCTCGAGTGGAATTATTGACCTGAGCCGCCCACGAAAAACACAAGCACAAACCGAACTAAAAGCACCATCAAAGAAGGCAGCAGCGCTTGTGGAAAATGATAATGACGCCGAAGCCGCCCCTGAAGAAATCGACCCTATAGTGAGCGCCGATTGTGCCGACATTCAAGACAAAAAATTAACTGCGGATAAAGTGGAAAAGTTTTTCATTAAAAACCTCCATGATGTCGACCAGCTTCTTACAAACTGGAAATCAATCAAGGAATATCAGGGTCCAGAATACAAAAAAATGGACCCGTATTCCTTAAAATGTCAGGCATACGATAATCGCCAACCATTCGCCCTCACCGAAGCACAATTTACCCAAATTAAAAATATATATGAGGAGGATTTAAAGACCGACATGGCCTTTATTGTTTACGGAACACCTGGGTATCAAAAGGACTATACAAATGCTCTGAAAATGATGGGAAACAAGAAGTTACCATATGAACCAGACATTATAACAGTTCTTCGCTATGGTTCAGATCCGAAGAAACTTAATTACTATATTTGCGCCGAATATGTGTGTGTGAAGGATAAAATTTTCCTTCGTAAGCGCGACTTTAAGAGTAATAAGAAACGCGACGGCGTGACTCCCAAACCAGGCATTGATATTAAATCCATTGATGAAAGTGAATGGGAAATGGGGGCGTATAAAGGAAAAGGCAGTTGCCCTTTCTGTTGTGGAAAACTTATTGAAGATAAGGCGAACCCACAACCAGGTCAAACTGTCCTACAGCGTTTCAAGAAGAAGCAAGGTCGTTTCCCCCAAACAGATATTGGTATCATCAATCCCGCTAGCCATCCAAAAGGCCTTGGTATGCCGTGTTGCTTCGCCCCCAGTGGAACTAAAAAAGTGAAACTCGATGATGCCCTGGCATGGAATGGGAGCGTTTTTAAACATATTCGAGAAGCAGAGGCCGCCGCAGAAGCACCCGTCGAAGTCAGTACATCAATCAAGAAAACTGTCACCCCTACAATTCCCCAAAAAGGCCAGCGCGTAAAAGACCTCTCTCTTCTTCGCACCGAAATACATCGCGAATATATTGCCGACGAATCTAAATATCCCGCCAATTACGGCTCCGTTGCGAAAGCCACCGCCGCCATTGATACATACTTCGGCCAGAAATCAGAACTCATCGTCACCCGCGAAAAACAGAAGCAAATTATTAATCCACAGGCCTACGGCTTTTTCCGCGTCGGTGTCAATACGGATATTCAAAGCTCAAAACGCAGTTTTTTCGCGGCCTTGGCCCCCATCATTGGCCGCAACTCCGTGGAAGAGGTCGTTCAGGACTTTGCTATTGGCGAGGACAACATTAGCCAGGTTATTAAACCCCACATCTATACCAACCTCAACTTCGGCAACCTCCTCCTCGAATTCTTCAACCCTGGCGACTACGAGAAATTCATGAACGATAATGACCTACGGATTAGTCTCGAGGAATTCAAGGAAGTCCTCCAAAACTTCAGCACCACCTACCTCAGCAGCGCCCCCATTGGTCCTTATCAATATGAACTCACCCGCCTCTTCCTTTCATATCGCCGCTTCATGGACTATATTCGCGGAAAAACTAGCGACCGCATCCAATACCGCCACTTCTTCCATATGCTCGCCGAACGCGGGCTCTTTGTCCGTAATACAGTTGACGAAACTACTAAAAAGTCGGTCAATGGACTCACCATTATAGTGCTGGAATACAACGGCGACCCAACGGACCCCACTACACAGGTCACCGTCCGCTGTCCCCCCTACGGTTTCGACCTGGAACGCTATGAAAAGAACGATGTATGCTTCATGACCGTGGATGACCGCGGCTTCTGGGAACCCCTACTCTATGTCGAGCCGGTCGTTCCTGGCCATAGTATGCGCCAGGCATATTATCGTATTCCCTACGAGAAATTCGCCAAAGCCGCCGAGAAGCCAGGCGCACTCCCCCAAAATATTCGCGAACGCTTCTTCGAATTCCGCAATAAATGTAGCGCAGGCGCCGTATACCGCGGTATCTATAGTGCACAAGTTGGAATCGATTCTTCACTGCTCAGCCCAGTGTCCTCCATTACAGATGATATTATTAAGGCCCGTCGCAATGTGGAAGGCGTCCTCCGCGACGCATACAACCATCTTGTCGGCATAGTAGTATCATTCGACACTCGCAAACCAAACAGCCATATTATTATACCGGCCAGTGATGATGGTAACATGCAATATTTCGACACAATAAAATACATTTTCTTCGGCTTCGACCCACGTCTCGATGAAAAGAATATATTACAATATAAGAACTATGCCGACGCATATGATGTCTACCAATTTTACCACGGCAAGGCAAGCGATGATAATTTCAAAATGGAACGCATTATAGCAAAGAACCCTGGCTACGCATTCAAGTCATTCATATGTGTCGCAAAGAAACGGAGCGTGCCTCCAACGGCCGCCGCCCACCCATGTCAAGGCGGTACTGTCGTCGGCTATCGTCTCCAAAATGGGATTCTTCTCCCATGTCGTCGCACTCGCTATGAAGAACTCGCGGCGAAACTCAAGGACGAGTCATCGAATGTCAAATTCGAAAGCATTCCCTATAATGCAGATTTCACATTTGTCCAAGATAGAAAGATCATTCGCGAAGCGCTTACATTCGAAGAACGGAAATCACAGGACATGTCAAAACATATTGACGCGTCCGTTCTCAATCGTGAAGAACTGGAAGAAATCTATACACATTTTCGCCTCACATTCTCGAATTGGCTACGGTCCGATGACGCCGGCCCACAACTCCGCACCCGTATTCGTAAACTTATCATGGACCGCAGCGACATTTCCACTGAGGAAAAACGCCTCACGCTTCACTACGTATTTGCCCCACTCATGCAATCATGGATTCTACAACGAGACGAAGACAATGTTCAGGACCGCTACACATCTCTCATTCGCAAAGATTGCCGCATGATTCTCTTCAAGGACCAATGTGACGGACACTGCGCGTGGAAAGAAGACGCAGGGAAAGGGCGATGTATGCTCCATGTTCCTTCCCAGATTGACCTCGAAACCGGCGGCGAGGCGGAGACAATCACCGATGTTGCCGAATACTTCATCCAGCGCCTCATTTACGAAATCATTCATATTCCACTCTCCTATCATGAAATTACCGAGGGTTCCATTCCACATATTATTCCTCTCAAAACCAATGTTCATATAGAAGGAGAAACAGGCGTCAAGGACCAATGGGTCATCCCTGAAAATGTACCCGCATGGCACGACCTCCTCTATAATCCACGCGCTGGCCTCGCACCCGCCGAAGAAAAGCCCGTATTCTACGAGGAATTCTCTGACGCGGACGGTCTTCAGGCGCAAGAGCAGACGGACGCAATTCTTGAGAACATTTTCGGTCCCGCCGCCGCATCGCAGCTTATCATGAAGAAAATCGGCACACCAAAGAGCGCCGACTCGAAATATGGTCCCGCCCGCGATGTCCTCATCTACCATGATGTCCTCGATAAGGCAAACAACCAACTCTGGACAGAGGAAGTCCTACGCGGAAATGCCCCCCTCACCACCGAACTTCTTGAGAATCTCAGCACATTAATCGGTAACTATCCTATAGTGTTTGTTGATGCATCTACTAATAGCATGAACTATGGGCTCAAAATGACGACACAATCAAAGAAACAACAAGTATATATTATCATATATCACAAGAATGAAGAAGGGTTGTATGAGGCATCCGTCGTTATTCCCTATGGACTTCTTGTGGAATATGTGCCTCTTGACCGTCTTCAAGAAACTGACATATATAATCAAATCCGCGATGCCCCTCTTGTCCCACGCGTTATTGCTCCACCTCCAGCCCCAGCCGCAGCTGTCGCAAAGAAACGCCGTGGGCCAGTCCCTCCACCCGCCGCAGCAAAGACAAGACCAGCAATCATCGAAACAACAGACGAATAACCGAATAATCTAAAGTAATCCCTACAGTGCTACACTATAGGGATTGTGACTCTGTGAATGGATATTAGTTCCTTACCTGCGGGGTTCGTTCCACAAGAACGGCGGGGCTGGATATATCTTCTCCAGGAACGTCATGAGCTACTTCAAGGCTCGTCCGTCTACAAAGTGGGGAAAACGAACGCTCCCCTCAGCGAACCCTTTCAGCGTATGGCCGGCTACCGCGGCGGCGTCGACCTCCATTTGATGATACAAGTCCCCCTCGAAAAGCTGGACGCACTGGAGACGGACATTAAACTCGCCCTGGAACTTCGCTATGGAGCGCCCGTTTACGGCTCCGAGAGCTTTCGTGGGCCGCTGGAAGAAATGCGCCTCCTTGTCATGGAACTCTGTAACGAGGGCCGGCATCTGCCTGGGGGATTTTTTGCCGCGTTAGTGCGTTCTGGAACGAGTGCTAGTGCCGGCAAAAAAGGTGCAACTGTAATTGTGGAAAAAGAAGATGAATAATAAATAATAATCCCTACAGTGTAATCTATTGGGGTTATTCTTCCTGTTTCCCATAATCCACCAGCCGCATTGCCCCGCGGTTCATGTGCCAGCTGTAGATATGGGAGGAACATAGGAATGGCTGGGGATTGAGCGTCAGCTTCGGTTCCAGGGCCCGTTTCTTACATGGCTTTCCGTCCGATTTTACCGCCTGACATCGGTATGACATACACGCACTATAGGGAATCTTGTTTCGCATCCAGGCTGCGGTGGCTGCGTCGAAGTCGATGTTAACATCGTATGTTGTTTCCTGTATTGGACGGACATAGCGCTCCACCGGTGGCGGCTGAATCGTTTTCTTCGATGTCGATGTTTCCATTTCTATGTTGCAACATACCCATGTTTTTTAGACCAGACCTCCCGTCCCTCCCCCTTTTCATTTTTCTCGATTCCTATGTAGAAACCTACCAAAATGTTCCTCGCCGTCCTCCTCTTCATCATCCTCAGCCCTGGCCTCCTCCTTACCCTCCCCGCCGGCTCCCGTGGTGTCTTCATGAGCGGTCAGACTAGCATCCTTGCCATTCTCGTCCACGCCGTCGTCTTCTTCTACCTCTACCGCTACCTCCGCAGCGTATACCCTGAGTATGACTACTAAACACCTTTTTAGAAAACACCTTTTTTAGAAAAAGGTAGTAGGCACTGCGTGCCGATTGCACCAACGGTGCTAAGCCAAAAACTCTAAATAACATCTTATAAAAATTCCAAATAACAAATAAAATAATCCCTACAGTGCTACACTATAGGAATTGTTCCTATTATTCTATTAGAATGAATCACTTTCCCATGTTGGCGGCGATGTTCTTCAGTATGGTCTTCATCCAGGTTTTCATCATGCCCCATGTCATGACGGCCAGCCAGGACCATGTATATTATTCCCTCAACCAATTCTACATGGGATGTTTTATGGGCGGAGCCATGATAGCGTTCATGGGACTTTATTCTCCCTTGTCAACGACGTCATGGGTTGCTACATTCCTTATAATCTTTACATCAGTTGCGGCATATAAGGGTCAGTGGTTTATTAGCGACAGCCAATATCTCCATGATATGATTCCCCACCACTCCATGGCGGTCGTTACATCGAAAAAGCGTGTAGACTCCGCCGACCCTTTCATAAGTTCCATTGCGCGCAATATAATTCGGACCCAGACGGAGGAAATCGCCCAAATGAAAGCACATCTTAATTAATTAACATAATAACCCCTATAGTTTTAAACTATAAGGATTATACCCCTTCTAATACCCCCACATCTTCATATAAATCGCCGCCGTGGCGAGTGCGTCCCCCTCAGAATTATGGGCGGTCGGCTGGTTCGTCCCTGGAAATACATACGACCAGAGCTCGGCGAGGCGCGGCGGCTTGTAGGTGACCGGCTTCCCTGGATGCGACGGCCCCTTCCACGGTAGGCGAAGCAGGTCCCGCGACGCCTCCATCGTGCAGAACTCGCGCTCGGCCGCTGGCCAGAACTCCGCAGGCTCCACACCCAGTCGCCACTTATACGCACCCTGAACCACATTCTTGTCGAATATCATGTTGTGAGCCACCAGCAGCCGCGCTGTCTTTAAGTCCTCCGCAAATCGGCCCAGCACCGCGGCCAGTGGCTCGCCAGAGGCCTCCGCGACAGCCTGCGTCACCCCATGAATGGCTGAGGCCTCATCAGGGATGGTCCACCCCTGCGGCCGCACCACATGGTATTCCTTTCGCACCAGGTCCCAGTCCTCATCATAAACCAGCCAACATATACTCACCAGGTCTGGCCAATTGCGCGGCCCATGGAGCGCCCCACGCCACTTGTTCTGCGGCAGGCCCGTTGTTTCCGTGTCGAAGATAATAGTAGTCATCTCAGGCGTTCAATTCCTATAGTGTATTGCTGTTGGTCGCTTTATATGGGTCGGCGGGCAATTTTTATTTATTGACTATTTGGATTAATATACTTCTCAAAAAATGACAAATTTACATTATTTTTAGTATAGGTTGTTACTGGTCGTGTTTGAATTTTGCTTTTTCTTTTGAGTCTTTTTTTTATAATATGATTTATATGTAATTGGATAAATGTTTGATACTATTTGTTTTTTCCCAAGTATTTTATTAATTTTTTTTATATATTTTTTTGTAAAATTTTTTACTTTTGATTTGGGTTGTCTTCTTGTTTTTTTATTATAATTTATTAAATAACCTGTTATATTATTTGCTTTAAAAAATAAACTATTTTTATTATTTTTATTTTTTCTTGTAGTGTAAGATATATGTTTATTTATATTAACTAATGCATTATTTATTTTTTTATGAATATTAGAATATTGTTTTTTTCTTCC
>JACCDP011023461.1_pt1 | contig 117684 bp, 152 predicted proteins | sample 7445841 | NCBI WGS metagenome assembly JACCDP01 (sample SAMN15323441, study PRJNA562643) | freshwater metagenome | isolation source: river surface water | place: USA:Blue River Watershed | collected 2017-08-17
CAGCAGCAATTCAAGAAGAAGTAAAAGAAGTTTTAATTTCAGAAAATATAAAAAAGTACAAAGACGCAAAAGATCCTTCTACAGGTAAGAAAATCATAAATGTTGATCTTGAAAATATTCAATACGGTCCGAAGGGTTATGCGCCCGCAATGAATCACTCTGCTAAAAATCCTAATAAAGGTTCAGGTACACCAAAAGGCTATGAAGCAAATGATTTTAAACAAAGAGAGTTAACAACAGAAATGGCAATGTTCCATGCCACAGCTCCAATAGACTCTTTGGAAAAAGTTTATCCTGCTTTCAAGGTTCATTTATATTCGGATAGATTTATTTTTAATCAAAAATACTCAGCTTCAGACCTTACTGCTAATGACTTAAATTCAAGTCAACAAATAGATTTATTGGATGTTTATGACTTATCTTCAATTTTAGATATAAGAATTATAAAAGATGAGTACGAAGCTGCAGATGCAATGATCATTAGAATTCTAAATACAAAAAAAGAATTAATGACAACTCAAGGTAAAGATCCAACTTACAACGAAGACACCTTTAGTGTTCTTGGAGATGGAGGGTTGATTGATAATATTTTCAAGGGTGTTTCTGTTTTAAACCCAACAAAAAATCACAATCTGGAAGATATTGGTTTAAAAGAAGGAACAAGAATTAAAGCCTTTCTTGGCTATGGATCTGATCTTGAAGAATTGGGATTAGAGTTTACTGGAAAAATAGCAGCGATAAATGGTAAAGATGTAGTAGAGATATATTGCCTAGGTGATGGCCACGAATTAATACAAGACACAAAAGGCTACGATAAAGCAAAAAAAATAACCATGAATTCTGAGACAGTTGATTTAATTGGAGAAATCTTAGCGGAAGCTGAAGAAGTTAAAAGTTTTGGTGAAACAAAATATCAAATTTCAAAAGCAGTAAAATTAAAACTTCCAGATTCTCTGGGTGGTCAGTCTGCGCTTGATAATATAACGGCTCCAAGTCTTTGGCCAAAATTTAATTGGGGTGATTTCGCAGTAGATAGTGCACTTGGAGGGGTAGGGTTGTTTTCGGGTGCGGCTTCTGTTGCCACCATGGCTAGTCCGCTGTTAGCTGCTACTAAGATAGGTCTCCTGATTCCTGGATTAAATTATGTAACTCTTGTTGCAATTGGCGCTGCTTTTTTGGCTAGTGTTGCTTATCAGTCTTATGTAAAAATAGCAAATACTTTGAATCCTTGTCAGTATAATATATATCAACAAACAATATGGGACATACTGCAAGAGATGACACTTAGACATCCTGGGTATGTGTGTAGGATTGTTCCTTTTGACAACAGGAGTACTATCTTTTTTGGAGAACCTGATACAATATATTTCAGTAGAGGAATTCAAAGCGCATTAGAAAGATCGATAATCACAGTTATTAAATTAAAGCATGGTAAAAATACAACGTTAAGAGAAGCGTTTGATAAAAATATTACAGAAAAATTTGTAAACAATTTATCAGACTCTTCATACCCATTCGTTCAGTCAACAGCAAAAGATCAAACAAATATAAAAAATAAGGCAGCTTCTTTAGACCCAACTCAAATAGCTTTACTTAATATGAAAAAACCTTTTAGGAATTATCATATTGTAACTTCTGAGCACGACATAATATCAAACAGCATAGAAGCTTCTTCTGTTGGAGTTGCAAATTCAGTCCAAGTATATTATCCAGATGACAATAATGAACAAAATCAAGACGGGAAAACTTGGCTTAGTGATTATTCATTAACTGACAAAATGAAAGCAGATGATGATCTGCTAAGTAATTTTGTAAATAATAAAGTTTTTACATTTCATAATGCACATAATGAAGATGAGGAATTAGAACTTCCTCAAAGATATGCTAAGGCAATCTTATGTAAAGAACTAGAAAATATATACAGAGGCAAATTAACAATACTAGGAAGAGCAGGAATTAAACCTCATGACATAATCATCTTGGGAGACAACTACAATAGAATTAGCGGTCCATGTGGAGTTAGGAGAGTCGTCCAGACACTCTCTCCATCAACAGGCTGGGTTACAAGTATTTATCCAAAATTTATTGCAATCCCAGATAGTAGCGCTGGCGCATTTCAAATGAAAACAATACTGAAAGCTTCTAGGTATTGGCTTGGCGCTCAAGCAGAACTATTCTACTCAAATATGGAAAAGTTCAGACCAAGCGAAATAGCAGACTCAGATAAGTTTACAGGAGATTTATCTAGAGCAGTGGAGCTTGCTGTTAACGGGGAAGGTATGGATGATGAACTAACAAAATCAGACATAGAGACTGGAGAAGAAAGTGCCCTGAGAAATAGTTTTATAGGGAAGGGTTCAGGATCAGCTTTGGATCTTACGACAGACGCTGTTGGTGTCGTTTCGAATAAACTACAAGGTGGTAGTAACGTAATAACTGGTAAAATAGTAAATGACTCGATAGATCTTGTTGGCGGAGTAAAGACAGAGGGAGCTAATGCTTTTAAAGCTGCAAAAAACCTAGAGCTAGGCAAAACAATTGGTTCAACTTGGAAAGGAACAAAGGTAGCAGGCAAGCTTGGAGGAAAAGTTTTACTAAGAGGGGCTTCTGGTTTTTTTGGGGGATACATTGTAGAACAATTAATAACAGGAATTGCAGATGGCTTTATTAGTTGGATGAAGTATCGACAACCAATATCAATATTCCCTTTAACAAAAGAGGGCAAGCCTTGGCTTGCTGGTTTAAATGGATATACAGAAAATACAGCCATGGAGCACTTAAAACTCCAAGCAGTTAGAGGTTCAGACAAGGCTGGGTTCATGTATAGAACAGCAAAAGAGCTTCTTGAAAATTGGATAGGAGATGTCGATCCGGACGTTGGTTATGGTGGTGATTATCAGGTTTCTGGAGTCGCAGAAGATGGTGATACTATTTATATTAAGAATGGAAACACAACCGAGAAAATCAGGATTTTAGGATTTGATGCTGGAGAAATAAAAAGCGAAGGAAAGACAACTATAGGCGGACCTAATGAATTGGAGATGGGATTAATCGCTAAAAAAAGAGTAGATCAATTAATAAAAGAAAATGGTGGAACTGTTACGATTGTTAGACATGGGCCAGAAAACTATGGTCGTACCCTTGCTGAAGCTTCAATTAAAGTTAAAGCTGGAAATAAAGAAATTAAAGACATATTAAGAGAAGAAGGGCTAGTTCTTTACTATACTGGAGCTCCAAAAAATAAATACTATGAACAAAATGGTGGCAGAGAAGCAGTATGGGGTAAAATGTTAGAAGAGTATAAAAAAAGAAATCCAGAAAAATTTAAATAATAAGGAATACTAACATGATTTCAAAAACCCACTCAACCGAAATTCTATTTACTCCAGATTGGCATCCTAGTTTATCTAGATTCCTTGGAGACATAAAAGGAGAAATAGGTTATATTACAGAATATGGCACTGTTCATCTTCTTGGTAAAAGAAAAATTGAAATAGGAAAGTATGAGCTTGAATCAAAAATAGACGGACCAGTAAAATCAATTACTGCCGTACCATCGGGGATGCCTTTATGAATGAAACAAAAAATGCCGTATGGTATCAATCTTTTGAGTCAGATAGTAAAACATCAACCTTAAAGAAAAGTGTAGATGCAGGAACGATAGTTAGAATACAAGACTACAATCCAACTTACCATACTTTAAAAATTGTAAGAGATTCAGACGGCAAACCTTTAAGACCATCAAAAACAACAGAAAATAAAGTAATAAACCAAAAGCTTTTTGATCAGCCAAATACAAAAGTTTTAAAAACCTTGCCAGCTCCAGATGCACCAATTATCGAAGTAAACGACGAGGAAGCTTCAGTCAGAGGCTCTAGTAATTATGGCTTTTTTTCTTCAAGGCAATTTGGCAATGTTTTAAAAGGTCCTGTTAGTTTTTCTGCTCAGCCTCATGAGATAAGAATTGGCGGATTAATGACACTACACCCCTTACTTACTTCTGGGTTCCCCTCAACGATAGTAACACCAATACCAACACTTCAATGGTCTTTACCAACGGCAGCAATGCTTGGACCAATGGCAAAAGACATAGCCTTGATTTCAACACTTGTCGGCGTCATAGCTTAAAGGTAAAATATGTTAGATACAATATCTGCATCAAGAAATGATTTTTTGTTTTCTTTAAATGGTGACTTCAGAATAAAACATGGAGACCTGGAAACATCAAGTAAAATCGCTGGCTTAGGCTTCATAGAAGAAGTAGAGATTAGAATCAAAAGCACTCCAGGGGATTGGTATTTTGATATAGAGAAAGGAGCCGGCCTCGAGTCTTTTGAAGGAAAGGCAATAACTCCTTCTTTAATAGAAGGAATTAAACAAACAATAACAAGATGCCTAACCTATGACGACTTTTTATCTTCATCTGATTTTGTGGTAGATGTGGGTGTTATAGACATAGGTGAAGTTGCTGTTAGGATAGTTTTTTCAGATAATATAAGAAAATATATTGACTATAAAATTCAAGATGTTAGAGTAGTCTTTGATTTGAAAAATGGAACCCCAAAAATCATGAGAGCTTGATATGGAATTACTAGATCTTAGAACTACAGAAATTATTAGCAATGCTCTTCAGAAATTAAATAATTATACAAATATAACATTTCTTTCCCCTGGCTCTAAAGCAAGAGTTTTAGTAGATATCTTAAGCGAAGAGATTGGCTTACAGGCGTCTCAGTTTGATGCCAATACTGGAGCTGGTCTTTTAAGAAATGCTTCAGGGAATGTATTAGATTATATTGGAGAAATTTTTGGATTAGAAAGACTCCAAGAAGTAAAATCTGAAGTTTCTAGTTTTGAAGAAAATTTTGTGCTATACACGGTTGGAAACAACTTTGGAGAAATAAATTCAGGCAATAACATAGTTATACCTGCTGGAGAAATGTTCATATCAAATGAGGAAGGTTTCTCAACTGACTCTACTGTTTATGTAAACACAGAAACAATAACATTAACTCCAACTGAAAATAGAGTTTTCTTTTCAGCTCAAGCGTTAGGTTCTGGGTCTTCTGCAAACGCTTCTCCAAACTCATTAACATATCATAACTTTCTTAATTATCAAGACTCATTAAATAGATCTCTTCTTGTTACAAATGAAAACTCAATAACCTATGGTAGAGACAGAGAATCTGACGACAACTATAGATACAGAATACAAAAAGAAAAGATTTCTTCAGAGGCAGCAAACGAAACATCAATAAGACTCGCCTTATTAGTAATACCGGGTGTTGGGAACGTAACCAAAGTGCCTTACGCAAGAGGGATTGGTACTTGCGATTGGCTTATCAGCTCCACTTCTGTAAATGTTTCTCAAGAACTTCTTGCACTATGCCAAGATGCGATAGAAGAAAAGCAAGCTGTCGGAATGAGTAATGTTGCAAAATCAGCAGTACTAATAGGTGTAGAATTTTCTTTCTCAATAACATATAAAGGCAACCTAGAAGATAGACAAAAAGAAAATATAAAAAGCAATATAAGAAACAATATTTCAGGATACGTCAACAACCTAGAGATAGGAGAGTCCTTAATATTGGATCAGATAGTTAGAATTGTCTTAAGCTCTAGTGACTTAATTGAGTCCATGGGAGATCCAGATTCTTCTGATAACTTTAAAAATATTTACATATACAAAAGGTCTGGTCTTTCTAATAGCGTAACAAGAAAAAATTTAACAAATAATTATATACCAAAAAATTACGAAAGAGTAGTTCTCGAGACGACAATAGCAAGACCTATAACAATATCTGAGAACAATTAATGATAACAGTAACACAAATTTTACCAGCCAAAAATTCGGTAGATGTTTCGGTAAATCAAGATATCGAAATAATGCTCACGGCTGACTTTAAATTAGATCCAAGGAATATATCGTTTAAATTAAATGAAGTAGATATAGTTCCCAATGTGTTCTCGGTTTACAATGGAGCAACAGACTACAGCCTAGTGGTTACGTTGTATACAAGAAAAAGAATAAAGTATGGAGACGAATACAGATACGGACAATTAAATACAAGATACGGTATGAGGGATAATTTTCCCAGCATGCTAGAATATGGTTGCCGGTACGTTTGTAGCTTTACAGTTTGGGGAACAAATGACTCAAATGAAAGAGAAGAAATAACAGACAGCTTTGTTTTTAATACAGAGGAAGGTGTCTTCTACAATAGTAATCCAGCAGATTATTTTTATTCAGATTTCAGTCAATCAATAGCTAATAAAATGCCAGAATGGTCCAAGGCTAGGTTTGACAAATATTCAAACTTTCAACAATTAGTAAATCCTCTTGCAGAGATACTTGAAAAAAAACAAGACCATATTGATAAAGTTTATAGAGGCAATTTAATTCAAACACTTGACTTAAATCAGCTGCCTTATCTTTTTAAATATGAATTAGATAAAAACTATGAGTTTAAAACTTTCTTAAACCAAGATGGCTCTAGCTTGTTTGTACAACCTGACATAAGTGGCATTCAAGGAATAACAAGGTTTGACCTTTTTGCTCCAGAAAACAATGATTTAAAAACATTATATTATTTAAAAACCCCAACAAGAATAAATACAAAACAAGATTTTCTAAACAATAACGTAATATTTGAAATAGAATTAATTTCAAATTTAAAAATAGATATTGATAGAAAATTAGAAAGAGAAGGGGGTTTTGTTTTATATTGCGAAAACTTAAAAAGCTCTATTAAAAAAGTAAATTCAACAAGTTTTGTTCTTGCTAAGTGCCAAGTTAAAGGCATATCTATTTTTGATAAAGAACAACAAGAAGAAATAATTCTATATAATGAAAAATTTCTTTTTAGTAAAAAGATGTGGAAGAAGATTGACTCTATCCAATTTTTTAATGTTGATCAAAAAAATGTAACTTTTACGATAATGCACTTTCCAGATGAAAGAAAAATATCACCAGATACAAAAAAGATAATACTTCCTGATGGATCCTCAGATTCTACTTTATGGTCATTTGAAAATAGAAATGATTTAACAGTTTTACAAAAGAGAAGAACAATCGGCAGGAGCGGACTAGACGTTTTAAAATTTGCTGGAGCAACTGAGATAGTTTCGGAATTAGGTCTTTTTGATACAAACAACACAACTCCATTAGAGTTAATAGATCTTACTGTTGATTATAATTCTAATTTTATTTATGGTGTAACAAGTCAATATCTTTATATTTTTGATAAAAGAGAGCCCTATCCGAAAAAGTTAAAAAGCATTCCTGGAGACTCCGGTTCTTCAGATTTTGTTTTAAAAATAGAGTCTGATGGAACCTACCTAGATGAAGCTGGAGAAAAAGAAATATTAATAAAATATTCTCATGTAACCCCAGGCAGAAAAATAATTAAATATAGAACAAAAATAACCAAACCAGATAATTCAGTTGTTTACTTACTTAAAGATGGCACAACAACTTCAGACCCAAATCAATCAAGTATTTTTGTAAAACAAGATTTATACACTCTCGACGATGTTTCAAATAGATTTTATGCAACAGAAGCAGGAGAATACATATTTGAGTTGGAAACAATGTATCAAGGCGGAGTCTCATCTAAAGACTATGGGTTTGTTTACATACCAAAAATTTGCGCTATAGCAAAATACAAATTAGAAAGAATATTAGACACAGGGGTGCCTGTGTCAATATTTAAAGACTTTGATCAAAATATTAAAATCTATACAAATGAAGGAATCCTACATAGTATTATTTTTCATAAAGATGGAATTCTTATAGATTATGTAAATAAAGTTTTATATTCTTCAGAAGAATATACATCTCTGGATGTGGAATAATGAGCAAAAGGTATTACCCCGAAAAATTTAACTTAGTTACTGACGCAGACGAAGCGGCTTTAATGATAGATATAGACAGGATACCTGGAGAGAATCTTTTTGATTATAAAAAAAGGGTTTTGGAATCAAGTTCAAAAATTTCAAACTCTTCTTATTCTGGATTGATCAATAGCATAAATAGAAACTTAGGATTAAGCCAAATTGAGATTATTGAAATAAGCTTCAAGGGAATAATCTCTGGTGATTTGGGAGACCCAAACACAAATTATTCAGGCTTTGTAATAACTGATGATAGAGTTTATTCTGGCATTATTGACGGGACACTAACTAAAGTTTTAGGAAATAAATTCCAAGTGTCTTCAAATACCTGGAATGTAAATAAATTAATTGGGTTGACTTTAACAATCGATGGAAACGAATACTCTATAGTTTCAAATACTTCAAATGAAATATATGTTGATAGAGAATTTGAAAGTTTGTACGTTACAAAAAGCTATGAAATAAAAGCTAACTGGAAACCAGATTCTTATATAAATTATTCTCTAATTCTTGAGAAAGAAACATACGTTGTATTAGCTAATACGGAAAATACAATCACATTAAATAAACCAATTAAATATAGAGAAGATGGATCTTTCGAATTACGACTAAGTAGGCCAAGAGTTGAGATAACATCCTCAAGAATAATATTCTATATAGAGTACTTAAATGATGATAATTTTAGAATTGAATTTGAAGTTGACCTAAGAGAGAACAATTTAAACCATAGAGATTTATGTAAAAAAGTTAATGCTCAAAGCAGATACTTTCAAATGGAAGATTTGATTCCTTTTGATAACCCGGTTAAAGCTTTTACGATAAAAAAACAAGATTCTGACATTCAAGTTTTTGGTGAAAACATACCCGCGTCAAAACTCTTTAAATTAAAAAACAAAAATATAAAGACCGACACTATAAAATTTTCAGAGTCTGAAGTTTTTTCTTTAGAAGAAGACCAGCTTCCCGAAAACATTAATGGTGCTTATTATTCTGTTAACTACTCAGAAGGAATAATTAAAACATTAAAATTACCAACTGGGTCTGGGCAAGCTTCTTATATTTATATGGATTTTCCTTTAAGGTTAGAATCAGCCCCGGCAATTATTGCTGGCTTGGCAGATGAAGAAACAGAAAGATTTTTATTTTCTCAAAAAGAAAAAATCATATACGAAAGCCAAAAGGACAGATTTGTATCTAGTCAACCAAAGACTGAAATGATAGAGTATATTTCTGAATTACTTAAAGTTAATAAGCAATCTTGGGGCGTATAAGTGGCTATATTTAGTATTGAACCCAAAACATCTAAAATTACCGGAAACGTTATAATTGATGTTGTCGGTAATAATTTTTCGCAGACACCTTTTTACTTAGAGCCTACAACAAGCAATATTGTAAATACGTCAACAACTCTTTCTTCTTTGGAAGATAATTCACAAGGGATGATTTTAAGAGTTCCTGAAGTTTTAAATCAGAGGGCTTCTTTTAAAATTAATAGAATCTTTCCAGAAGCTTTTAAGATAAAAGTTAAATATAGTTTTCTTGGACAATCAATGCCAATTATTAAAAATAATATTTTAATAGGTATTGAGCTACAAGACGTATCGAACACATCTAAAAAAATTAGATATTATATAACTTTTAACCAATCAAAAGGTTACCAAGTAGTTTTGGAAGAAAAGCTTGGGACAAGCGTTATTTATAGACACGAAGAATTTATAAATCCGTCAACAATTACCGAGATTGGTTTAGACGTTTGCGGGAAATATGTTCATGGTATTATAAAAAATGAATTAGATTATATCTATTTTTTAAAATCAGAAGCCGTTTCGATCGCAGAATATAATTTAGAAGTTTTTACAGAGACACCAAGTTCTGGTGTCCCTATGAATTCTGAGATTATTATAAATAACATTAAAGCAGAAAGTAGTGTTTCTTACATAGGTTATCCAACAGAAATAATTGACTTTCAAGATACAAAAATTAAATTTAAAACAAAAGAAGGTGAAATTTCTTTTGGAGACTTAATAGTTGCTCAGGCAGATCTAACATTTCAAAAAAAAGTAAATGAAATTAGGTATGTTGCAGGCGGAGGCGTTTCAAATTTTAAAAAACAATTTGATTCAGTTCAAGCAATTTATAGTGAATATGTAAATCCTTCAAGAGAAAATTTATTTAAAAATCAAGAAGGTTTTGTTTGGGATGAAAACTATATATTATCAGAGCAATCAAAAAACAAACAATTAGCAGTCCCATCTTTATGGGATCCAACAACAGGCAATATACCTAGAGATTTTTTTCAATCAGGAGTTGGTTCTACAAGCGCTTTAAAGATAGAAGCAATAGAAAAATTCATATCAGAAGATGTTGAAAAATGGCATGCAAAGATTAAGCATGGAACTTATTTTATTTACAATACTCCTTATTATTTGTTTAGCGAAGAGTCGGTAATTGAATACGCTGATGAGCAAAAGACAGAAGACGGTAGGTCTAAATACAATCTTTTGTTTAGACCTAAAATAGGAATACCTATTTCAATATATTCAATGACAGAAGACAAAGAAACAAAAAGCATTATTCAAAAAAATAAACTTTTTAAAAAAGGATCTTTTACAGGAAAAGTTGTAAATGGTGTTGAGCTTGACACTTCAGATCCAGAAAATATAGATTCTTTAAAAGACGAATTCATTGTAAAAATTAATAATAACAATGAAATTAAAAATTGGATTATTCCAGTTCCAGAAAATGGATCTATAGGAATTTATAAATTTACTTTACCAAACAAACCGCTAGAGGAATTCCCTACAATATTTTCAAGAAAAGATATATTTAAGAATCAAAAAATAAAAGCAAGAAAATATGGAGAAGAAGTTTATGGTGCTTTTTTATTTGGAGAAGGTATCGAAGATTATGGAGACTATTCGATAGACTATCAAACAGGAGAGGTTGAAGTAAAAACAGAGTATCTCTACAAAGACTATGGCGTTGTATCTTTTGTTTTTGATTACCCTGCTGTTATAGAATTTAATAAAGATATTACGAAAGACAAGGGCTCTCAGATATTGAATCCAACATTTTTAGATTTAAAAACTTTAGATGAGCTAGGGATCTCAACAGGTAAGCCAACTCAATATTTTAGATTAAGTGATTTCCCAATAATTGATAAGTCTTCTTATAATATTTTAGATAATAATAATTTTAAACTTTTTGTTTATGATCAATATGATAACTATTTTGACTCAACATGGACAAGAGTTTTAGACCTAAGTACTTGTGGGGCAAACGACAAGTGCTATGAACTAGATTACTCAATAGGTTTAATTAAGTTTGGTAATGGAATTAATGGAAAGATTCCAGGTAAGTATTTAAAAATACTAGCAGGATACAAACCAACTATGCAAATTCAGTTTGAGCCAGAAAGCTCTAACGATCACTGGATTGCAAAAAGCACAGATTTAAATTTAACAAAACAAAACTTACCATCTGGATTCCTTTATTTAAATAGAAAAAAATTAATTCCAAGTGACATATTAGCTGAGTTTTCTTCAAGAAAAATAACTGTTTTCGAAACAACAGAAATAAGCGCAACAGTCTATGCTCAAGACGGGGAAGTAATATCCGGGGTGCCAGTTTCTTTTGAGCTCGTTAGTGGTGGCGGCAAGTTTTCTGATCAAGAATTAATAACAAATCCAAATGGATATGTTTCTACGATTTACACACCTTCTCCAAGACTAGAGGATATGGGCATTCGCGTTGATCTTTTTGAAGCGGGGTCAAACCCAACAACTAAGGGTGAAAACATAACATCAAACTATGGCTCCAAAGATGGAATACCGTTTAGATCTTTAAAAACAAATGAAATAATTAATGGTGATTTAGAAGAAATCCTAGTCTTTAAAATTTTAGATGATGGCGATGGCTTTTTGCCATATAATAATCAGACAAGGAAAGGTGGTAGGCTAGTCTTGTTGTATAAGGAAAACCCAACGGCTGAACCAGTTCGAGGGGAATACTTAGCAGGATCAATCATTGGTTTTGAGGAACAGTTGCCTCAGCCATTTGACCCATATGCTGATAACTATGAACCAAACCTTAGGGGATTTTATATTGTGGCTAAAAAAACTGTTCAAGCTAGGGCTTTTGTCCAGATTGATGAAAATAGGATATATTCAAATATTGTAGATCTAATTGTGGAATATACAGGGATACAGATGGGTGTTTGGACTTTACCAACGCCTCCTCTGACTTATGAATCTTCTCAAATTAACACAGCTACTTATATTGATATAAATGTATAGGTGAAAACATGACATACAAAAGTGATAAAATAAGAGATCTAACGCCACTAGTCACATCTTTTGTTCCTGGAGAATCTCCTAGTGCAGAAAAGCTACAAGGGATGATTAGACAAGCAGATGCTGCAATAGAATATATTGAAAACAAAATTGGTGACTTGGCTGGAGAAGAAGGTTTCTTTAATACTTGGGTGGCAACACTTGCTAGAAATTTAGGAAATTTTGGAGAAATGAATCCAATTGTTTCTCCAGACTATGAAGAGCTTGACTATGAACAGACTCTTATTTTAGGAAAGGTTGAACACGAATTAGACCTTGTGCCAGTAGGACCTTTAAATGATTTACTGGCTGTAACTTTAGATTCTTCTGTAGTTATTTCGAAATGGAAAGCTTCAGTTGAAGAACTAGAAGAGCCAGGAGACTGGACAATTGTTAGTTCTTATTTAGAAAATGGAAAAAATAAAAGAGGCAGAAAGTTAGTCACTCACTCACCTTCAGAAGGTGGGTCTATAATTTTTAAAAGAGCAACTTCTGGTCGAGGTTCTTCTTTTGAAGAGTGTTCAGAAAATACTATTCCAAATTTAGCTCAAGCAGAAAGTGGCGGTCCTTTTGTTGAAATAGAATTAACAGATTCTCTTGCAAAAATTTATTCAGTAACATTACCACTGAGGACAAAAACCTATGACAAGACTGGCGCCATTATTGACTTTACTGCTTCAAATAGCAAATCCTCTGTTGGCTTAAATAGTCAATATAAACTACCAAGTTTCTTTTTTGGAGCCGATGGCTTACAGCTAGAGACGGATGATGAGGATGGGTTCCCAAAGGAAATTCCTTTAAATTTAATTAAACTTTATGATTGGGATCTTCAGAAAGAAGTAGAAGGAGTAATAGCCCTAAGTGCTAGTTTAACACCTTCTCTTAGGGAATATCAATTTACTCTTCAAACAAAACCAGATGTAATATTAAACATTACTACAGGTAAGTATGTAATTGTTGTTGGAGGAAATTCAATAACAAAACAAATAAAAGCATTAGCCGAAATTGTATTTGGCAATACAGGTGACGGCAATGACATGGTTAGACTTATCAGTCATAAAAATATGATTGGGTTGAGGACCGGGTCTTTAGACACAACAAATAGATCAGCCTACTATGGGCCCTCAAACATTAATAATAATGATCACTCTATGTATTTTCATAGAGATGGTTTTACAGATGCAGACAAGGGAGCTGGAGGTAACGTAATAAGAGGGAATGTTGTTATTGGTTCAACATTAACTGGTTCTAGTGATCTCATTCATGAGAATTATAATGTAACGGCTGACTCTTATTCTCTTAACTTTGGGAATATATCAGATGGCCCATCTATAAAATATGATAAAGCCGTAACTTACCTAATGGATCATTCCTATGGAGGATTGTCTGTCGGTGGTATTGATTGTGGTTTATTAATAACTGGTGCAATTTCTGATTTAGATCCTTCTCGTAAAAATATTTTCATGCAAGGTGATATTAGAACTTTTGGCAATGTTATACTTGGTGGCGCATCTTCCGATGTTATCTTCATGCAAGGCAAGGTTTACGTTAATGATGAACTTACATTAATACCAAGAGAAGTGACCGGTATCATAGGTGAAGAAGGAAAATTATTATACAGCTCAACACAAAAAGCGCTCCTTGTTCATAATGGATCTTCTTGGATAAGCCCTTGGGATTATGGTGGGTACGGGACAACTATCGGTGATGGAGTAACTAGTTACGGAAAATACAATAGCCAATCAATAACGGCTTTCCAGTCGGCATTAACAGATGTTTCTGCTGGAGGAGTAATAAAAGTATTACCAGGAAGTTATAATTTCCTAGGCAATAAAATAACAATTCCAGCGAATGTTTCAATAGAAGGTTCTGGAGAAAAAACAATAATTTCTGGCACTGGGACTGTTTTTGAAAGTTCTGGCTCTAATGCAGGAGTTAAAAATTTATTAATCCAAAATGCAATGATCGGCATTAAACCAAGCTCCGACTCATTCTTTATTGGAAGTGTTAAATTCTCAAATTGCCAATCTGCAATTCAACCAACAGCACTAGCTACAAATCTTAAAATTTTAGAAAATGTAAGTTATTTAAATTGCGTAAAAACACTAGATTATGGAAATACTGCGATAATACCTTCTTTTCAAACTGTAATGAAGTCAGCTTTAACTTATTCAGAAAGAACAGTAAATGATTGGGCTTTAAAAGAAGAAATTTTAAAAGAATTTTTAGTAAGCTCAGGAACTGCTATTGTAACTTACGACAATACACTAGAAAGCTCCATAGGTATTGGAGCTTTTAGAATAAATGGAACCGGAACAATTGTTAGTAAAAAGTACATGCCTGTGAATCCAAATGTTGGAGTTGGTGGGCACATAAATATCAAAAGACTAGGAGCATCAGGAACAGTGTCTGTTGGTGTAATCTGTCTTGATTCTTCTTTAAACAATCTTGGGACTAGATATTTTGTAATAAACAATACTGGGCTTGGCGTAGATGCAATGGAAGACTCTTTCTATAAAGGAATGATGGTTGGCTTCTCTGGATATACGGGCTGGCTTTTCCCTGCAGGAACAAAGTTTGTTCAACCAATAATAAATGTTACTCTAAATGCGTCCGGTATCGCTTTTGATTCTTTCGAGATTATAAACATGACGTATGCAAGAGTTGCTACATGGTCTTAATAAAAAATCTTTAAATTTTAAACTTCAAGTGATAGAATGTCACAACTATCACTTGGAGTTATATGAACTACCTTTTTTTGTCAGAAGATTGTCTTAATTGTTCAATCGTATTGAAAGTCCTCGGAGATAAAGATAAAGAAAAATGGACTAGATGCTTAACTGTAGTTTATGTAAAATCTAACTCAGAAGGAAAACTAGAAACTTACATGAATGACCAATTAGTTGGGGATTCACCAATTAGTAAGGTCCCAGCTTTGTATCTTCGTGAACGCGATGAGTTAATTGTTGGTGGGTATGAGGTTTTGCAGGAGTTAAGTAATGTCAATTGGTTCTGTTAGTTTAAACTATACTTTAAAAAATTTTCCAATTAAGAAAAATTTTGATACAAGAGTAAATGTTAAAACAGAGTTAGAGTATTTAAGGTTTGGTTCCAACTATACGTCGGAAGCATTAAGTCTATCGTACATAAATTCCCCTGGGATTGATCCAGAAAACAACATACTATTGATAGATAAATCAAATAGCATAAACTCAAACGCTAAAGAAAGTTTTAAAGAAAACAGATACTTGTCAGATGATTTTTTAATAGATTACGCTGGCTTTTATATCGCAGATGTTGTTAAAAATATTGATGGAGAAGAAACTCCTCTTTACTTTTGGCATGACATGTCTGATGCTGAGAACCCAATAAATATTGAAATCTTAGATAGCAGCAAAGTTCCGGTAGACCCAAAGCTATGGACTTATTTTGACGAGACCTCCACCCTTGATTATCCAAGAAAGGGAATTTACTCTAATCTTATTTGCTATATAAATAAAAAAGAAAAAGCTTACGAGGTTTTTTATGTTAGATATAAAGATTTAAATACAAATTTAGTTGTTGAAAAACTTCTCGATTCGAGGCCTTATTATTCTCAAGCTTCTTTCATACAAGAAAGAACCAAAAGAGAATATATCATTACACAAATCCAATCAGAGTATGATTTAAGAATAGTTTTTGATTCTTTGAATTATAGTCCAACTCCCTTAACCGGCTCTCAAAGATTTTGGCTTAAAAGAAAATCAACAAGTAAGATAACAATAGAAAAACCAGGGATTGTTTCGTCTTCTGAAAGATGGAATTTAAGAATAACTCCTGGTGATTTTTTTAATAATGATTTTAAATACTGGGTACCAGAATACTATTTGCAGCTTTTTAGTCCAGCTTTCCCCTACAGGTTAGTCAAAGAAAAAAAAGCAACACTTATAAATAAAAATTTAATACACTTAGACGTTAATCCAATTGCTGATCTTGGATTGGATGGTTACTATATTTACGTTATTGTAAAAGAACAAAATGGGGCGGTTAAAAGGTGTTTTACAAATGATTTAAATGCAGACACCTATATAACAAAACAAGGTTTTGTTACTGATATCTTTTATGAAAAAGAAGCAATAGAATCTGTTTCTGCAAACTCAGGATTCATATTGCTAAATCAAGACATAGAAGAAAATCAAGAAGTTTTTGTAACCTGTAGATACATAGAGCAGTATTATTCTTATGATTTCTTGTCAGTAAATCCTTCAATTAATTCGGAAGTTTTAGGCAAAAAAATTATTATTTATTTAGAACCGGATGCTTCAGACAGAGCGGTTCATCACTTAATTGTAGATTCTAACGATTTAATTGTTGACGCAAGTAAGGAAGAATATCTAGTGGCTCCTTTGACTTATGAAGATTGGAAAAATATAGCAGAAGCAAACTTCTTTTTAGAACTTGGAGAAGTTTATATAACACAGACTCTTTCAATACCGGACATATCTTTACTAGATACTAGAGTTCTCGGCGGAGGAATCTCTGAAAAAAACATAGAGTCTGCACTAAAATTACAAAATGAAGTTTCTTGGTATTGGGATTCAGGAAACTGGGATGGGACACCTTACCCTGGCATGGGAGCTATTATAGTTTCTTTACCAAGAAGTATTCTAAAAGAAATGAATGGAGAGTTTGATAGAGATCAAGTTGCAGAAATTGTAAAAAAACATTCAGCTTCTGGATCTTATATTATTATTAAATACTATGACGAATCAACAGAAATTGAAAAGATAGAACTTGGGAACAAAGAAGCTAAGATTACTTGGTATCTTGTTAATGCAAGTCAGTACAACATATACATAGGTAACTCACCAGATAACCTTTCTTTATATTCATCTGAGCCAGGAACAAGAACAAATATTACAATTTCCAATTTAGAAAATGATAAAAATTACTATGTTCAAATTGCTCCGGTAATTGGCGGTATAGAAAGACTCGGATCAAGAATTTTGGGCTTCATGCCTTTTAACTACTCAAGCACATTGCCAAACGTTAAGTATGGAGATGGCAGATTTATTCAAGGCTCATATGGCTAATATAAGTATTACTTTTAAAAATAACAATAAAATATTAAGAGACCCTCTTGATCTTGGTCAGTACGAAGCGCTTGGTGATACGGGACCTGTTAGTCTTTTAATTAATCATAATTCAAATAAGCCAATATATGAGTGTGGCTTTTTTATATCTCCTTTACAAAATTTTTACTCTGGAACAGAAAGTAGAGAAATAGATTACAATAAAGTCCTTTGGTTTGCAGATAACTTTCCTGGGTATGGCTTATTTATAAAGCAAGATTTTATTGTATATGGGGAAGTTTACAGACAAGACTCAAGAAGATTAATTGATATATCTAGAACAGAAGAAAGAAATATATTTAATGGATTTGAAATAGAAATGCTTTCAGGATTCTCTCAAGGAGAAAAAAGAATAGTAACAAATTATGATACCGTAAATAATATGTTTGATTTGAATGATGACTTTTCTGCAGCATTAGAAGGGGATCGTTATAAAATTTCTATAAGTACTGAGCATATCTTTAAAACAAGACAAGGCTCATCTTCTGATTACCCAATCCCTTTACTTTATAGTGCAGGGAAAATAGGACGCTTTGAAGAAGCTGAAATTAAAATTCAATTAAAAGTGCCTCCTTTTATTAAAGAATCTGGTCGTCATTTTTTTGACTTAAATTTAAAATACACACCTGGAGAATAAAATGAAAATATTAAATCAGGTTGGTTCTTTACTTAGCAGCTTGCAAGGCAATAAAATTCTTCAAAAAATAACAAAAAAGAAAGATGAAGGTTTTTATAAAACCGAAACAGAATTTGCTCAAGTTTTAAATGAAAATCTTTTAGATATCGCTTCTTCTGGCGACCAACCATTATACGTACCAACTCCAATAATTCCAGGTGTTGCTTACTCGGAATCTTTTAATTCCAACATTGAAGATGTGTTACTAGACTTAGAAGTTCTTTTCGGAGAAATTAATTTCTTATTTTCAAAAATAAAATCACATGAAGTCTTTTTTGAAAGAGGAGTCGTTGAGGCTGAAATTCTTTTAAAAAAACTAGAGCAAAGCGTTGAGTCCGCTAAGATAGAGGCGTCTCCAGATAATGCTTTTAATAAAATTTTTCACAATAGCTTTATTGATGCTTCGAATAAAATAGACTTTACAAATCCAGAAGCAAAAGAATTCTATTTTGATTTTCAATTAAACAAAAGAGCTTTGCTTGAAAATCTTTGCCCAATAGATCCAAGAGAAGGAAAGATATCTCTTCCGAAGTTTAGTTCAACTAGAGTAAGTGCTTCTGAAGCAAAAATATTAACAACAGAAACTACCGTTTCAGATTATGATGTTTCTTTCCCTGGAAATAATATTTCAAATATATTAAATCAAAACTCCCAATCTTCTTGGAGCCATTCTGTTTTAACAAAAAATAAGTTGAAAGAACCAGCAAAGCTAGTTATACAATTAGACCTTGGAGATATAAAAGAATTTAATTCAATAACAATAAGTCCAAATTCATCGGAACCAATTTTTATAGATGAAATTTATACGATAGATGCAATTGGTGTTAAGCACAATTTTGACATACAAAAAGGTTTAATTGCTGAAACAAAAAACTTTTTATTTCCAAAAATCTTAGCAAAGTCAGTTTACTTTTCTTTTAAACAAGATAGCAATAAGATAATACCTTACGACCCATCAGAGCCAATGACATTGGCGCAACTGCAGAGAGATCCCTCATTGCCTTTGACTCTGGACACTGTTAGTGGACAAGTGAAAGAATCAATAAAAGATCCAAGTGTAAAAAACATACTAGGTCTTCAGTCTAAGAGTTTATCGGAATCTTTGCTTGTCTATTATTATTTCTTTTCAATTCAATCAATAGCAATTTCTAATGACGATTTTAAAAACAAAGGCATTTATGTATCAAAACCAGAGGAGTTTAAAAACTTAAGAAACTTAGGTTTGTATGTTGAAAGCTCTATACCAATAGCTAAGCATTGGGAAACAAAACTAGACATGTTGTCTGGTTCTATTGAGTATTTGCTTTTTAAAAAAGATTACGACAAATCCGGTAAATTAATAAAAACATCAAAGCTCAATATGCTGCCAGTTGGAAGTTCAGGAGTGGAGGGTGAAAGGCTTCTCTTTGGGGAGTCTTCAGTTTTAGCATTAAGGTTTCTTGCTCACAAACTAAATGGCGACGCCAGCAACGTAGAGGTCTACAGAAATGGAGAGCTGCTCTTAAGAGGGGTGGACTGGAAATTCAAGAATAGGCAATCATCAGACTTTGCGGACCCAATGGTTGACGTAGACGAGGAAAGAACATTAATTGAATTAATGCAAACCTCTGATCAGATAGAAAATGGAGTTTACTGGGCGAACTACACTCCTAGGTTTATTTCTCAGCCAGAGCTCTTAGTCATTGACAATGGTGTTAGGTTTTTAGAAAATTGCTCAGTAGTATTGCCGGCAGTTGTCAATGGCCAAGATGTAGGAATGTCTGATGTTTATACTCAAATTATTATTAGAAACCATACATCATCAAGCACACTGAGTCCTTATGTTGATTATTATAGATTGGCAGGGAAGGAAGAATAATGACAAATAAAATTGAAACTTCACATTCTGGAATGTTTTTAAGTACAAAATTAAAAGTGCTTTTAGATGATCTTAATAAAAATTTAATAGATTCAAAACTAGTTGCAAAAGAAGAAGTCTTTACATTATTTAATAAGACAATAAAAGAATATCAAAAAACTTTACAAAAAAGCTTACTTAATTATAAGTCAGTTTCTCCAGGAGTAGATCCTGATGTAAACAAGTTCAATGCAGATAATCTTATTATTTATAATGATTTACTAATATTGTATTCTTCTTTAAAAAATATTAGAAATTTATTATCTAGTAATTTTAATACATTATCTGGAATGATAATGAAAATCAAAGCTGATATTGCAGAAGCCTCGGCGGGCTTAGCGGATTACAAGCTTCAGAATTCAAATAAGCTTAATCCTTCTTTTTCTGATTCATTCTTTAATTTGTCAAAAATAGAATCTGAAGAAAATAAATACACTGATCAAAAAGCTTTTGTAGATACATTTAATAATAACGTTGTTCTGCCTTTAGACAAAGAAGCTACTACCGGTAAAATAAAAAAAGTTAATATTAGCGAAGATAGTGTTGGTGTATCTGGTAACAATCAAGAGGTTGGTGGAATTGCCAGAGATAGTTTAAAACTTGCATTCGACAATTCAATAGACACTTGGTTTGAATTTGAGCAGGTTGGCTCTAGTGAAATAGAGGTTCCAACAATTTTAAATATTAAATTGGAATTAGAAGAAGAAATATTTTTTAATTTACTCGATATAAATACTGTTCAAATGCCAAACGGATCCTATCCAGCAATAACTGAAATCAAAGGTTCGACTGATGGTTCTAACTTTTTTGATTTGACTAATCTTTATTTGGGTGATTGGGATTACGATTCGATTGGGACTAGGATTATTCCTTTAGGAGAAAAACCAGAAAATCCCAACGGAGAAAATTTACTTTATTTTACTCCAAGAAAAATAAAGTTTTTAACTGTTAAACTAATCGAAGATAGCTCTTATTTTATAAGGACTTCTTCTGGTGTTAAATACAGAAGAGCAATAGGCTTAAAAGAAATAAAAGCAAAATCTCAAAAGTTTAAAAACAAAGGCCAGCTAATTACAACAAATTTTCTTTCCAATAAGGAAATTTCAAAAGTGGCTATCTTTACTGATGAGTCTTTCCCTTCTGGATTTAAGAGTACCTTTAATTATTTCATATCTGTTGACAATGGATTGAACTGGGACGAAATATCTCCAAGTCAAAGACTAAAAGAAAAAATCCCAGAGATATTAACATATAACGTTGATTTTCTTTCTTCGTCTAAAAAGACTAACTTTCCTGTTGCGTCAATTAAATTAAAATGTGATTTTAAAATAGAAGAAGGGGATGAATCAACTTCGATAACTTCTAGTTTTATATCAAAAAAACAAACAGAATTTAAAACGATATCGGCTGGAACAAAATCTTTAATTTTAGAAAAAACACCTTTTGGATCTGTTCATCTTTATAAAACAAATTATGGCTCTGTTGGGAAGAGTAGTTATTACAAGATTCCAAACTCTAGCTTAAAAGAGCTTGATGATAGGTATTTAATTCAATTGCCTTTAGATGTTTATCCGGGCGAATCAATACAGATAAATCAGGAAGAATTATTTATAGATAATTATTCTTGGGCAAGAGTTGACGAGCTACTTCCAGCTCACTCTGTATCTTTAAATCAGAATTCATTTGTTTATGAATTTGATTATGTAAATAACATAATAACTTTTAATAAATTAGAAGGCTTGGAAAGACTTGGTCGTAAACCAAACGGGGACATACTTTTTAAATTAAAAAGAGAAAATGTAAGCTTAAAGACAGAAGGATCTTACACCGAAATAAAAACAAACTTTCCTCATGATGGGATAAAAGAAAACATTCTAGTTTATTCAATAGAGGAAAGCCCGTCTTCAGTAGCTTATAAGCTTAAAAACAGAGCATCAGTTCATAGGGTAATGGTAGAAGAAATAGAAAACATATCTGTCGTATCAGATGCTTCAAATATATTAAATGAAGAAAAAGACTTTCTTAATGGGGTTGCTGAACTAAGAAATCCCGGTGACTATTCTATAGACAAAAAGAAAGGAATAATATACACATACACTGCATTGGATAATGTCCAAGAAGTTAAGATTAATGTCTTTTATAAAAAGAAAAACTTCATTAATTTTGAAATAGTTGATGGTCAGTTAAGAACAACTGATTTATTAAAAAAAGATAATAAAGTATTTAAGCTAGATATTGTAACTCAATCTTATGCGATTGATTTAGGCTTTAGAAACATAGAAGAAAAGAGCGTAGTCTTTACAAAGTTTCCATCTTCACTAAATACAGAAGTTCCCTACTCCAATATAGATGTTGAGTTTAATGAAGTGGCAACATCTGGGAAGTATGCAATAGATTACAAAAATGGAATTTTATACTTACAAAATAAAACTAGTGGAGAGTTTGTTGGGACATTAGTAAATAGTAATTACTTGGCGGAATACGACATTAGCTATAAGATTCCTGAAACGGATTATACTGTTGTTACCGGAGATAGTAGGGTAGACTTTTCAGACAAGTTTGTTAGTGACTACAATAACGCATCAGCTAACGAATCATTCTCTGCGAACCTATTAAAGGTTGAATATCTTTATACAGAAGAAGTTAAAGAATCTTTAACTGAATTATTTCCTTACACAACTCCTTTCATAAAGGAATACAAAATTGTTATAACTCCAAAGGAATCTTTATGAAATATTCTTTATCGGCATTTTACAAAGATTATATAAAAGAAAGTATTTTAAAAAATTACTTAAGAAATGGGAAAATACCAAAAGAAACAGATATTGAAAATGAATTATCTAAAACATTAAAAAGTTCTGAAGACTTTTCAAAACCCTTGCTTAGTTCGACTGATTATTTTATTGAAAACGGAGAAGTCTCTTCTGCAAAAAAAGTTAACACAATATTTAATACAATAGAATCAGATTTAAGTGTTTGCGTTTCTGCAATCATGGATCAAGAAAATAAAATATCAAATCTTTACGACACTTCTTATTTAAAAATGAGTGGACTTCAAAAAAGGATAGATCTAATCAAGCAGGACGTTGATAAGATTTTATTTGAGTCAAAGAACACAGACACTCATGAGGAAATTTTTTATGAAAAATTTTCTTCTTTAGATATGGTTGATTCTAACTTAAGCACAGTTAGCATTGACATTAAAGCAAAAGAAGCAACATTAAAATCAACAGAGCAGTATCCCATAGATCTTTCTTCTTCGGTTCAGGGTGTCCAGATCATTCCAGAAATCAATCCAAAGATAATAGAGTCTACGGAGATTGGAGAAATGAAAATTGAAAATATTTTCAAAAATAATAACAAAGTTTGGATGTATCAAATTTCTGCTTCAGATCCCCTGTCTTCTGTTAGTCTGGACTTGATAATTAGAATTCCTTCTTCGGGAACAGAAATAAATAAAATACTACTAGAGCCATACTCTGTTGACTTAAGAACTCAAGTAAACTTAGAGTTAGCTTTTTCTGACGATGGATTAAATTGGACTTACCCAGATGGAGAATTTAAAAAAAGACTCTTACAAACAACATCGCTAAGTTTTAAAGGTATTAAAAAAGATTACTGGAGAATTAGATTTACAAAATTTGGAAATGATGGATTCTTTTCTAATTTTTATGCTTACAACTTTGGATTAAAATCTTTAAATTTTTATGGAAAAAAATATGACAAAATCTCTAGATTGGATTTAGGTTACTTTTATTCAAAACCAATATTTTTTAATAATAATGTAAAAATGGCAAACCTAAAAGTTTGTCAAGATTGCATATCTGCAAAAAATAAAAACATTCCGAATGGGACTTTAATATCTTATTACTTAGCTCCAATATACCAAAGCCAAGTTGCTGCAATTACTTCTGGCTCAATGTCTCCAAAAGATTTGTATTACTATACAATAAAGTTAAATGACAAAGACAGCGCAACTATCGATTTCTTAACAACAACAGAAAGTCCTATTACAAATAATATTTCTGCCGATGAAGCTATAGAATATAAAGAAAAAAGACAATACGATTTTTGTTTAGACTTTTCATTACCGGCAGGATATGCAAAAAAAGAAACAATTATTTTAAGAAATAAAGTAGACCAGAATTTATACAACGCGTTAGGTCAAGAGAAGACTTTTAATAGTAGTAATTTTGGATGGAATTTTGATGGGAATTACTATTCAACTTATTTACTAGTTGAAGACCCATCTGGTTTGGAAATTGACCTTGGCTCTACAGAAATGTATATAAATAACCTCAAAGTACAGGGTAAAGTAAATATTGCAAAAGGCTTAAACTTCATTGTAACACACAGAGACAATTGGAAAAGCTTAGATTTAACGACATTGCCAGTAGAGTCTGATCAAGTAATTGATCAGTTATATCCCTATAATCATAAATATTTAATTGAAGGCTTTGGCGATAGTCTCTATGGAAGAGATTTGGCTGCGATTATCGACGGAGAGTCTTTAATAGACATAATTGATAAAGAAGGAATTTACTCAAAATCTCCTAAAAAATGCTGGGCTATAAAAATGAAAGAATTAGATTTTTTCAGTTTTGTATCAAAAAATAAAAATGAACTTGATGTTTTTTGTTATAAAATAGATAATACTAATCAAGAACGTATTGTTGTAAAGTCAGACCCAGATTTGGGATTGATTACCAATGAAACATTCTCTATAATAACAAAATTACATAGTGCAGAGAACATTAAGGGCTTAATTTTTAAAGCAGTTTTAGAAACAAACGATGACAAGATTTCTCCTGTTCTTACTGAGTATTTCGTTAAAATAAAATAGGGAAACTATGGGATTACAAAAAATAGATGTTGGTATTACGGAGCGAATAGCGCCTAACAAGGGGCCAACTTCGTCTGCTGATTATAATGCTTCAATGGAAGAAGTTATAAATTCTTTGGCTCAATTAAGTATTGCTTGGAACACACAGTTACAACCATTACTAGATACACTTCCTGGTGGGTCTACAGGAGTTAATAAAGATGCCAGAACTCAAAACCCAAATCCATTCGTTAATGGTTTTGATGGATCTCAACTATATACAGATCTAACCTCTTCGCCAGTTTCTGATAACGGTCGTTTTTATGATGGCTTATTAAGAAGGCCACTAACTTTAAAAGAAACTTTTAATAAAATACAAGATCAGTTAAATCAAAACATACAAGACTTAGATGTTAAGATAGCCCAAGTTAATAAAAACAATGGATTAAGCCCTAGGCAAAAACAAGCGATAGGCTCTAGGATCTTTGATCCCGGCACAGACTCATCCTTGTCTTCTTTAGACGGAACAATAAACATACACTCCAGATACATTGACCAGATTGCATTAGATATATCTGGAAGATCCGATTACCTACTTGGGAATGGAGCTCAAAGTTTATTATATTCCATATTGGACCAACTAGAAGCAATACAAAATTCTCACAACTATGATTCAAATTTTAATACAATGGATCATAGGCATTTAAAATTTCATGAACACAGATACCATGTTACTCCAATAGGGGCAATAAATGGTTTAAATAGAGACTACTACCTTCCTTCTGGCGAAGAGTTTATTCCTGGCTCACTAAGAGTTTACGTAAACGGCGTAGAGTTAAAAAAATCAAAGTATTATACTGAGCACCCAAACAATAAAGGCTTTTCGATTACGACTATTAGGCCAGCTTTAGAAGCTGATTTAAATGCGTCAGATGATATGCTTTGGGTTCATTATGAAATTGAAACTACCGGAGAAATTTAATGGCTGGTATAATTCGCTGGAGAGATCTCCAAAATATTGACACTACAGAAACAGAAATAAATCTTCTTTACGGGCTTGTTGTTGATGGTCCGCAAATTAATAGATTAAATGGTTTCACTGGAAACGGAACAGATTTAAATCTAGTTTCTGCGATGGCTAGTTCTTATGCTGATCACATTGCTTCAGAAGTAACGGAAGCGCATCCAATTCTTCCCGGAAGTATAGACGGTGGCGTTTTAGCCGCAGGAACAGTATCCAAAACAAAACTAGATTTCACGGCTTTAGATTTAACAGACAAAATACTTTTTGAAAATTCTTTTAATCAAATTGATATTGATATAACTCAACTTGAAACTCAAGTAAACAATTTATACGGTGTACTGTTTCCAGATACAACGGGAGACATTGCAGAACAATTTGCCCAATTAGTTGCTCACATACAAAAGCTTGAAGACGCTCACGATGCAACAGCAATAAGTTATGGTAATCAATATGCACTTTCGGCAAACTCTTTAGCTGGATCAACTCAAGCATTTTTTAGTTTATCTAACATTAGAGAATTTAGAGTTGGAGATGAAATTGAATTTAAAGATTCAAACTCAGGACCTGAATCAAGAATCTTAACTTCAGTAAATTACAATAACGGAGAAGTGAACTGGATAGCGCCACTGCTCCAAGACTACAGAACAACAAACAGTGCCGTTGCTAAAAACCTTACTACAGCAAATGTTGAGCAAACTTTAAATAGATCTTTAAGAAATAATACAGATACATTCACTGGAAGACTTACAATTAATCAGTCTTCAAATAATGATGCTCTTGTTATTACAAAAACTGGAACCGGCTATACAGCAAATTTTAATACATTCAGTGCAAAAACACAGGACTGGTCAGTAGAGCTAGGAGCAAATAACGGAAGCTCTTTTTGGGAAGTTCTAAATTCAGACAAAAGAATTGCGGCTCAGATTACAGATAATGGCCAAGCTTGGTTTAACACAATTGACTTAGAAGATAGAACTTCTCTTTTTGCTGGAAAAATAACAAAGCAATCTTTAAGTGCAGATAGAACATGGACCTTGCCAAATAGAAATGGTTTTATTGGACTTGGAGATTTAACTTTTACTGAATTTTTAAAAGTTAATTTAATTTCTGGGACAAAGCAGTTAACAATTGCTCCTGGCTTTGGAGTTGATTACTCTGGTCAAAAAGTTGGAGCCTGGATATCAATGGAAAAACCATCTGATTATGCAGGGGCAACAATAAATATAGAAACAAAATTTTCTTCAGATGCTCAACTTTTAAGTTTGGGTTCTCAGTGGCAAGTTTTTGTTGTCTACATTAGTGATCAAGATTCTCTTAATTTTTTCTATGGCCCTAAAGAAGCAACAAGAGAAGATGCAATTAGTGAATATATAAATTTCATACCTTCTGCTTTTATGAAATTAGCTAAGGTAATAGTTCAAGGAGACGGCTTAGGAGGAATCCTACAATCATCAATTGAAATACTAGAAGACCAAAGACCTTTCTTAACAATGGGAATGTCTGCTTCTTATTACGATGAATCTCTTACTTCGGCAACTGGCTGGAGTTCTGGAACATTAATTACACTTCCTCCAAATGCAAAAGCAGGAGGTTTAATTCAAACCTATAAGATTGGCAGGGGTCAATTAGAAGTTTATCTTGATGGAGCATATCAAGAAGTTGGTATAGATTATGAAGAATCTCAAGGTGAGCCAGTTGGAAGAATTAGAGTTCTAAAAGATATTGCTCCAAATAGTAGACTTAAATTCAGAATTACTTTTGCAGCGGCAGCAGTAACTGGAGGCTTTGAGGTCCCAACTCTTCAATCAGCATATTTAGCTGGTGCGGCAGTTTCAATCAATGAAGTCAATGGTCCAATACATTTGTTTTCTTATGATACTGATCTTTTAATGAATATAGAAGGCAGTGTAAACTTAACTAATAAAATTTATAATTTAAAAAGCTTAGCATTTCAACAATCAAACGTAACAACAGACCCAACAGTTAATCAAATTTTTGTAAATACAAATGCCGATTTAATTTTTCACCAATACAAGACCGGCGTTGCTAAAGACTATAATATCCTAGCAGAAATAGACGATTCAAAAACATTAACAAGAATGACAATGTTAAATGCTTCTGGTGCAACAATACCAAAAGGAAGAGCTGTTGCTCTTCACCCGTCATTGCCAAATGCTTTTATTCTTTGTGATGCTTCTAGTGATTCGCCAGCAGCAAGATGTATTGGAGTTACTCTTACAAGTATAAATTTTGGAGATTATGGAGATATTGTAATCTCTGGTTTATTTAAAACCACTGGTTTGGTAATCGCACATAATACTGTGGTGGTTGTTGATCCAAGAAACCCAGGGTTAATTGTTTCAAGAAATTCTGTTAACTTTTTACCAAATGATCAGTATGTTGAAGTTGGATTAGTCAATAGTTCAAATTTAATTGTTGATTTGTTTAAAATCCCAAAAACTAAAAATGTTTGGAAGGTAGGAGTGGCAGGAGAAACTTTTACAGCAAACCAAACCGCACTTGTACGTTTTGCTATTGATGGAGAGACTAGAGGATCTGTCTACAAGGCAGACAAATCACTAGCAAACATTAATCAAAAATTCTGGGTTGTCGCTGCAGTAAACCCAACAGTGACAGTTAATCCAGGAGAGCCAATAGAGCTTTTAAAAATAGTAGAAATGCATAGCACAGAAACTGCTTTTGATGATCAAGATATGGGCAAGCCGCTATACTTAGATTCTAATGGTGCCTTTAAATCTTGGAGATTGTTAAATGGGACATTTACAGTTGGTGATGCTGCTATTAAAATTGGAACAATAGAAGATAGAAGAAAATTTATTATAGATGGAATACAGATGATGGGCACAGCTCCATCTTTATTTTTTGAATAGGACTTAAGATGTCAATCACACAAACAGAAGTCAGAGATGTAAGAATTGAAAGAGTTTTGCCATATCTGGATAATGCTTCTGGTCTTTCTTTAGATCAGCTTCTAGTCATAATTGACGACAAGCTAAAAGACTCCTCACCTGATGCAATGTCTCCAGGACTAATTAACTGGTCAAATAAAAATTTATTTGTAGAAAAGTGGATTAGGTTAACAGGGACGGGTTCATTAATATATGATGAATTTGGTTTTAGTAAAATTGGGAAAGGTAGATTTTCAATAGCTGGAGATGGAGTCTGGGAGTATGACAGATTTTTGGCAGTTTCCGACACAAGAGGTGTCACCGGGAAAATATACGTTGGGTCTACAGGGCTAGCTAATATTACAGTTGGCGTTAGATGCTTTGATGAAAATAAAGTTTACTTAGGAACAAATGGCGGGTTTCTTGTTAATGGATATGAGCCTTCTGAGTATGATCAGTACTCTTTTTATAAAAGCTCTGTTTTTGGAGAATCTGAATCTGGACTAAGATTTTTAAAACCAAATACAAGATTTGTTAAATTATATATAGAAGTATCTTCAAATTTTAATACAGTTTTTTTTGATGAATCAGAGTTAACAAGCTTTGAATTAGATGAAAGATATCTGCAAACTTTTTTAACTCAGCTTGATTGGAATTTGGCTGAGTTTTTTTACACAGAAAAATCTACAAATACAAATTTTACTTTTAAAAACGATCTAGATGGAAGAGTAAAAACTTTCATAATTAAAAATACTGGATTATCAAATATTGATGTAACTTTTCCTACAGCAAAATGGCAAGGAGGATTACCTTTAACTTTGATAAGACCAGGCAAAACAAGCGCTTTTACTTTTATAAAAGCTGCAGGTGTATTGTTTGCTTCAGTAATTGAGGAGTTAGAATAATGCCTTTTCCATATGCATATTACAGAGAAGAGTATAACGGCCCACTACATGGAACGGAGTTGGAATCTCCTGTTTTATATTTAGCTCCAAGTTTTGTTTTAAGCTCGGGTGGCTCAGTAGATGTTTCTGGGAAATCATATATTGATCTTGATACAACATCAGGGTCAATTACAATAACAAATCTTACAGGTGCAAAAGACGGCCAGTGCCTAATTTTTAGAAAAAGCTCAATTTCAAATTCAGTTACTTTTCAGCACAATGCTTCTGGAACTGGGAAAATAATCCTATCTAATGGAGAAGACTTAGTTTTACAAAACAGTAAACAAGGTGGAGCTTTTTTTATCTGCAGAGAAACCGGAGGAATTAAGCAATGGTTTCATGTTGATAGTAAGAGTTCCTTTGGATCAGGAACCGTTCTTTCTCCTTCCATTTCTTTTGGATCCGACTCAGATTCAGGAATGTTTAGAGTTTCAGAAAACACAATAGGTTTTGCTTCTGGTGGGTTGCAAAGATTCCAAATATCCCTTTCAGACATAAGGTCTGAAGCTAGGCATCTTTTTGTTGATGGTTCTGAAGGCTTGCCTTCTATTGCATTTTTAAATGATTCTACAACTGGCTTCTTTAAAGAAGCAAATAAAATAACTTTTACAGCAGACGGCGTTTCTAAAATAGCTTTTGGAAAAGATGGAAATTTACAATCAAGTATAGCAACATCTCTTTTTGCTTTAGACGGAACAACTCTTCAAGGTTTTAGAGTTGGGAACTTACTTGTATCAAATCTTAGTGCAGATAGCACTTTAATTCCAGCAGATGGAGTATACTCAAAAGGAAGTGTTAGGACCGGAGGTCAGTTTATTGGTACTGCTACGTCTGCTCTTTATGCCGACTTAGCTGAAAGGTATGAGTCTGACGCCAACTATCCAGTAGGCACAATTGTGTGTATCGGTGGACCAAAAGAAATTTCTATTTCCACTGACCCCTCTAAGGTTTTTGGTATTCTTTCTTCAGCTCCTGGATTTAAAATGAATTCTGATGCTGGAGATGATAGCACACATCCTTACGTAGCATTGGCTGGACGAGTAATGTGTAGGGTGATTGGGCCTGTTTTAAAAGGCGAACCTATCTGTTTATCTGGAACGGCTGGTGTTGGGCAGGCTGGGTCAAGCGGCCAAGTGATTGGTCGCGCTTTAGAAGATAATTTACAATTAGAAGAAAAATTAGTTCTTGTTGTAACTAGGGCGGTTATTTAAATGTCACAAAGAATCATAAATGGTTTCCCTCAATATTTTTCATACACTTATTTGTCTGGAAAATTTTATGGTACACCAACAACTCAAGTTAATGAAGACTTTACAGATGTAAACACTCAATCTGATTTAATTGGAGATTCAATTCAAATTGACGAAGAAGACGAGGGAATAATCCTAGCATACAGAGATGGTGCCTTCCTTCATGTGGGTCAAGGTTTTGAAATCATTGCACCAAATACAGTTAGGATTACTCCAGGGCTACTTGATACAGAAACTTTTGAAATAAAAAAGTTAGTTGGTGCTTCTGGGGTTATTGAAAACATTCCGGTTGTTCCTCCAGTTCCAGGAAGTGGCGGATATAATCAAACAATAAACGAAGCGTCTGTCTATACGGATAGTAGTGCTACACCAATAAATGCTTTTGCTCCAGTGGTTGTTTCAGGTAAAACTAGAATAACTCCGGAATTTACTTTAAACGAGGGTAAGGTAGACGTATTTATTAACGGATTTAGGGTCTCTATTAATGATGGGGTTTGGAGTTTTGCTGACACTGACACCATAGAGCTTAATGATAATTACTCTGCAATAAGAATGAAAGTTGATATAATTAAGCAGAAGGTGGGATAGCATGGCATATAATGACTTTACCGGAATAAAAAAAATAAATAGCGTACCTGCTGATTTGAGATACTTTGAAAAAGCTGCAGAAAACGATATATTTTTTAAAGAAATAGCAGACTTAGATGAAGATCTTGAACAGTTAGATAGAGACATTATTCCAACTACAACAAACACATACAAGCTTGGATCTTCAGCCAGTGTTTTTTCTGAAGTAAATGCTTCAATTTTAATCTCAAATAATTTGAATTTATCAACTGGTAGTTTAGGCTCCGCTGCTTTAAAAATAGGGATTGCGGGGTTTTCATCATTAGCAAGTGATCAAATATCTTTTGTAAGCTCAACTGGGCTGGAGCCTTTTAGGCTTGCAACTTCTGGAGCATTAATTAAAGCAGCAAATAACACTCAACTTAAAATAGAGAACACTTTAACAGGATCTCTTGCACAATGGGCTATTGGCACAGACTCAACAGGGTTTTCTTTCACAAACCTAGAAGACAACGAAGTTAAATTAAAAATTAAAGATAATGAATTAAGCATAGTAAATAAAATAAATCTACCAGATGGGCTACCGATAAGTCCCTCAATTTATTTTGGATCAGATACGGCAACTGGGTTTTATAAAGATGGCGGAGCTGCTATTTTAAATCTTTCAGTTAGTGGGGCATCTAAGTTGGCGGTATCCTCAGATGCCGTTGAAATTTTATCAAATAAAATCATTGCTCCTCTTGGGACTCAAGAAGAACCAGGAATTGTTTTTTCTGGGATGCTAGAAACTGGTTTCTTTGGCATTGATTCAGACACACTAGGGATCTCTTTTAATGGAGAAATGATTCACAAATTCTATAAAGAAGGTTTTATCACCGAGATAGAAGGAGTGTCTCTTAATCAGAAGAGAGTGTATTCAGCACCTGGCTTGCCTAGTTGGCATGTCGATTCTTACGGTAGAGCAAATGGGACAAAAGCAATACCAACCCCAGCCCTTCAAGCTGAAGAGCTTTACGTGCATTCTGTTGATGGTTTCACCGATACTGGATGGCAAAGAGTAACGGAAATTTTAGCCATGGCTTCTGAGGATTACACATCAGGAACTTATGGTTCAAAATTATTGTTTTCAATTGTTCCTGCTGGGACTTCTGATCTTGTAGAGGTTTTAAATTTAGGAAATTCCTTAAACGCTTCTGTTCACTTGCCATTAAGTTTTGGTATAAGTAAAACAATTCATTCAACATCTGGCTTGAGCCAAGAGATTGATGTTTCTGGGAAATCAAAATTAATGATTGATGCAACAACTGGGAATGTAGAAATAAAAGGTTTTACCGGAGGCAAAGAAGGTCAGATGCTTTATGTTTACAAAAAAGTTCCAGCGAATACATTAACATTATTATTTAATAACGGGACGGCTACTCAAAAAATACTTTTAAAAGGTAGTGCAAATTACGTAAATACAAATGATTATGGTGGAATCACCCTAAGCTTTGACGATGGTGTTTGGAGAGAAGTTTCTCGTTCATAGATAAAAATTTTATTTTGATATATAATATAAAGAATATTACTAATCCTTGGAGGATTCGATGTCAATACAAACAACTTTTAGAAGCGTTGCCAAGCCCAAGGTAAAGGTTCTAACAGCGCCCCTTGTTGCTGGAGAGTTAATACTTGATCAAGCAACAACATTTATATTTTCTAGTTTATCAGTTGGAACTATAAGTTCTTTATCTGGAAATGAATATCTAGTTGATGGTCAAGAGGTTATTTTTGTTAATGCTCATTTAGCAAACTCTTTAGTTATTAACGTTGGATCTTATTCAAAAACAATTCCTGCTGGATATCTTGCAGCATTGTACTTTAAGCAATCAGACGGTTCTTTTTACGAGCACAGAAAACATGCTGACTTGAAACCAATTGAAGATAATGTTGATAGTAACGCCACAGCTATTGCTAATGAAATTTCAAATAGACAAGCAGACACGGCAACTCTTTACAAGCTAGATGGGTCTAGGCCTTTAACTGGCACAATGGATCTTGCTGGAAATTTCTTAGTAAATGTTCCTCAAGGTGCTTCAGCAGATCATGTAATCAACAAGGCTCAATTTGATACAGCCGTTGCGGCTATTCAAGCTTCTATCTCTGCTTCCGCTAATTCTCTTCAGTGGAGAAGTAAGGTAGATTTTGTTACCAAAAGAACATCTGGATCAATACCAGTAAATGGTGACGCGCTTTTGGATTCAACTTTTGGTGCTGGCAATGCCCGTCTTTTTGAAGATGACGACGCGCCAACTCAAACAACAACTGCAACTATAATTGCAGATTCTACTGTTGTTTTTTTAAAAGATGGACTAGAACCTAAGAAGATGATCGTAAGAGATGTCTTGGGTACAAAAAGATGGTATGACCAAACAGAAACAGATCCAGCATTAAAGCTAGATAGACAGATAACAGCAAATGATACCTTTATTGTTGAGAATGATTTACTAGGAGAGGAAGACTCTAGAGAAACTCAATCAATTTATTACGTTCAAAGTGGATCTCCAAAAACATTAATTAAACTTGGGGATTTTGATTGGAACTTGGCTACGGGCGTTTCTATTTCTTCTAGTTATGTAACTGGAGCTGGAGATCAAACAGTTGTCCAAGGCGACAGTATTCAGCAAGCGATTCAAAAGCTTGATGGTAATATCGAGAAAAACAAAACAGATGGCGCCTCTGCATTGTCGGCTGCAATAGCCCAGGAAGTAAGCGATAGAAACTCTGCGATATCAGGCGCTATTGCTCAAGAAGTTAGCGATAGGGATAATGCAATATATAATTCTCAGCTGGCTCAAGACAACAAGCTTGCATCTGTTGTGCTTGGAGATGGATCTGCATTAATAGGTATAAACGATGCTGGTAATCACTATTTAGGATCTACCGTTGAAGAAGCTCTTCAACAGATTGGCGAAGAAGTAAATACTGCTGAGCAAAATATCTCGACCCTCCAAACAGATGTGGCTAACCACGCAACTCAACTACAGATTCACACAGATGACATTGCTGATCTTGCTGGAGATTTAACTGCATATGAAAACAGTATTGCCTCAACATCATCTGGCCAAGGTGCATCATTAGTTGGAATTGCAGATACTGCTGGAAATCTTACTTCAACAAATGTTGAAGATGCATTGCAAGAAATAAACACAAAAGTTGAAAATCTAAATCACGTAACACTACACAGAGGAGTTCATCAAGCTGCTGTAACGGGTGGAACAACACTAGATTTAACTACTGATTTTGTTGATCAGCTTACAGGTGGAACGGTTCAAGACTTAAGCTCTGCAAGTTATTTAAATGTATTCGTTAATAGAGATGGCGCAATGCTAATTAATAGAGTGGGCTTTACAATTTCTGGGAACACATTAACGCTAACTGCAGGTGGTGGAGGAATTTTATTAAAAGATGAAATTGTAGAAGTTACAGTTATTAAAATAGTGTAATTTCTTAATTGTCTTTTTGTAGATTTTTTTGTATTATTTTTTAAACAAAATGTTTCAACCAAAGGAATAAAAAATGGAATCATCAAAAACAGTTGTTAAATTTGCAGTAACTTTCGCTAACTCTGTAGATAAAGTTCTTGCTGATAATAAAGTAGATCTACTAGACATTCCCCATGTCATGGCTCCACTTATGCAAGTTGGCTCTTTTGCTTCTGCTCTTAAAAATGTAAAAGAAGAATTTGCTTCAGCTACAGCAGAACAAAAAGCAGAATTAATCGCACAAGTAAAAGAAGACCTAGATCTAAAATCAGATAAGACAGAAGAGATTATTGAAAAATCTTTAGACCTAGCTGTTGCTGTTGCTGAGATCGCAAAGCTAATTAAAAAATAAATAGTAATAAAAAAAAATAAATGCTATATTTAGGGGAGCTTCTGCTCCCCTTTTTTATTTGGAGTTTTTATGGAAAATAAAGTTCTTTACACAAAAGAAACAAAAGAAGGATTGATTGCACTAATTTCTATACTTGAATTTTTTGCTGAAAGATTTAAAGATGGTGCTGGTTATGATGACGCTTTGGCTTTTATATCTAAGCTGTTTTCTGATGATGTTTTTGTAAAAAAAATAAAAAATGGATTAGAAGGAATTAATCAAATTGCAGAAGAAATTAAAACATTAGATACTGAGAAAATTGCAGCATTAGGTTTTGAAATTGCTCCAGATGTTATTCAGCTTTTGTCTAAAATTAAAAAATGAATAGTTTTATAAAACAAATCCCAGAGTTAGTCTCTGAGGATTTTTGTAATGAATACTTAAATGTTTTTGAAAACTTAAAAATTTCTGCAGTTAAAAACGAATACAATTTTAATGGGATACATAAAGAGTATAAATATTTAGATAGTTATCAAGAACTAAAAAAAATGGATAACGAAATAAAAAGAAAAACAAACGAACAAGTTTTTAAATACTTGGAGCAGTTTAAGCTTTTTTATCCTTTGAAAAATATACTGGATGGAACTTCGATACTAAAGCTAGAAAAAAATTCTGTTCTCGATCTTCATTATGATCCAGAAATTACACATGAAAAACAAATAAACTTGTTTGATTCAAAAGCAGAAAAGTTAACAATGAAAATTCATAACTTTTTTAGAAAAAAAACAAACAGACGGCACTTATCTGTTCTTATGTATTTTCAAAACCTAGAGGGAGGGGAGCTCTACTTTCCAATGCAAGAGGTATTGATAAAACCAAAGCCTGGGTTGCTTGTTATATTTCCTACTTTTTTTACTCACCCTCATACTGTTCTACCTACACTAGATAAAGACAGATACACATATAGATTTAACTACATAGTTAAGGAGTAGAATGATTAGCATAGCTAAAGATTTTTTTGATAATCAAAAAATTTATTTAAAAAGTATTGAAGATTTTTTTAATTCTGACTTAGCAGTTTATTTTAATTTGCTCTATGGAGGCAAGCCCTACTTGTCAGACAAAGGAATTATTAAAATTACAAATACAGAAAAAGGATACTTATTTACTGAGCATATCTTTTACGATTGGGCAGAAGAGAACGAAGCCATCTCTTATATAAACATAGAGGGTATAGACTTAATAGGAACAAGAATTTTAAATAATGATATTGGGAAACAAATGTCAAAAAAAGGTTATTATGGATATAACCATCCTGAACATTTTGTAAAAGATGTTTTAACCAAATTCTCAAGTTTTACTTACAACACAAAAGGATGCGAGCATTCTATGTTTGAGCCGTACGGCACACATAAGTTTGGAGACCACATTTGGGAAAACAAAAATCCATCCTTTAATAGTTTAGATATAGAGACCTTTTATAAAGGAATAAAAAACTATATGACATTTTTAATTTCTTATTCTGAAGTTTTAATGTCATTGGATGCTTATGACATGAACACCTTAGAGTGGAGAAAAGGCAGGTCGATGGAACCGCACAACGGTGTTGATTATAGAAGTATTATTAATTTAATAACTTCAAACACAGAGCATTGCGACTCATCAAGGCATTTAATGGTAGGAGAGTATGACTGGTACGATACTGTTTTTTATTGCGCAAAATCCCAAGACTGGGAACCTTTAATAAATATTCAAACACAAAAAAAACAAACGGGTGCTTTTCTTTCAGACACAAGACTTGGTGTTTTAATTAATGTTTTTAATCCAAAATTTTATCATCAAGTCGGAGAGTTTAAAGGAGAAGGTAAGCTTTATGTTTGCACCGCTAACAAAAGCTTTAGGTCAATAGTCGATAGGTATGATTTTAATTGGTAAAAGATATGCATGATTTTATATTAGAAAAAAGCAATTTTATTTTAAAAGATGATCTAGATCATGTACTTACTGAAATTGTAAATGCTAAGCTTTCTTTTGAGAAGAACAGCTATAATATACATGGAGAGAATTACGAATATCACAACATAGACCAGCATCCTCGTTTTAACTTAATAATAAAAAGTTATGAGAAGAAAATTTTAAATGAACTTTATAATTACTTTTCAAGTTATGACGTTAATACTTTTAGTCAAGATTTTTTAAGTGCTTCTGTTTTGTATTTAAAGGGTGGCTCAATAATACCTAAGCATACAGATGATCAATACGACAGAGGTGTGCTTAGAAGTGTTGGAATTTTGCTTTACTTAAATACTCCAAAGGAAGGTGGACAGTTGGCTTTCCCCTTGCAAAAAAGACTAATAAATGCAGAAGCGGGAAAGCTTGTTATATTCCCTTCCCTTTACACTCATCCACATATGGTTATGCCAACCGCTGGGTGTGACAGGTATGCTCTTCGTTTTAATTACGGAATGCTTTTATGAGTAAATACATTAAAGAATATAAAGATTTTTTTGATGAAAGCAGATTAGATGCTATGCTTCAAAATTGGCTAGACTCTTGCCCTAACCTTAATGATGATTTTTCAATTGTTCATAGTGATATTAAATCAGGTTGGGAAGAAGATTTTAAATACATGGAGTCAAAGGGTTTAGAATTAGTTTCTGAATACCTTAAAGACACTTATAGCTTATTGCCCTCAAGTGGCTTAAGGCTTCACCATATAGGCTTTTTGCATGATCCGGTAGGTTCATTTACAGAGCTTCACTATGATTGGGAAATGAATAATATTGCCGGGGAGATAGTTATGAAGCCTCTTGTGCTTGTTATCTATTTAAGAGACATAGAAGAAGGAGGAGCCTTGTTTTTCCCTTTAGAAGACTACACTCTTAAACCTAAAAAAAATAATGCTGCAATATTTCCCTGTTCATTTGCCTTCCCGCACCTTTCTTTACCGGTAATAAAAGGAACTAAGTATTTAATGAGACTTACTTATATGATGGATTTAGATTATTATAAATCTAGAAAAGTAGAGTTTTAATGTTATTTAAAAATAAAGACATATCTTATTCTGATGTTATTGTTAATGATTTTGTTTTTATTGAACACAATGTTCCAGAGAGCTTTACTAAGTATGTCTTTAATCTTGACTTTAAAGATAATAAAGAAGACGAGATAAGATATAAAATTCGAAACGCATCAGGGGAAATTAAAGAAAAAATTAAAGACCTAGTACTTACTTTACCGGTTGATGATAATATTAAAAAAGCAATATTTGATTTCAGGTATGATATCAATCGTATGCAAAAGGGAGAGTCTGTTCCTATGCATAACGAAACAAGATTGATTAGTCCTTTTGAAATTTGTTTTTGGCTAACAAAGACAGATGATTTTGAGGGTAGGGATTTTATAATTGAAAAAAATAATGAGAGAAAATTAATAAAGCCCTACACTGGATTGTTTTGTTTTATTAATACTTTAATTGAGGATTCATTCCATGGAGTTTCTCCTTTAATAACAGATACAGAGATAATTACAATAACTGGTGGTCTTGGGAACAAGTTTGACTATGATAAAAAATATTAATGACTTCTTTAGATATAGAAAAGCTTTTTTTGGAACGAAAGAAGAATTTCAAACAACAGGTATTTATAAGCATTTTTCAAATATATTTGGAGAGTTGATATATACCGAAGACCCAAACTATTTTTTTATAGGCTTAGATGAGTGTGGATTTTTTTATGACGAAATTTATTATCCAATGTTTATTGAAAATAAAATTGGATCTTTTGTCCCAAAAATCTTTTTAGATAAATCACAGACAAAGCCAGATGCTATATGGAAACAAGTTGCCGAAAAAGGGTATGCAATAATAGAAAATTTTAATTTTGATTCCAAAGATAAGGCAATGATTGTTAATGACACTTATATTCCTTTTGGTTTTAATAAAGATTTTGATTTTCATCAAACAATGCTACATCCCTATTATGCTCCAATGATGGATTATAATTGCCCAGAAAAACATAAGAACCCAGACTATTTAGACAGAATAACAAAATCGGTAATTAATCACTTGGAATTGAAACCTTTAAATCTAAGTAATTATAAACTTCATACAGCAGATTCTGTTAAGTACCTATATAAACCAGATCTACCAGATTCTAGTATTGGTCCTTATTCTTTTCATTTTGATTATTTCCCAAGACTTATGTATATGTTTTTTATTTATTTTTCAATAAAACCAGAAATAGTTGGAAGAGAGTTGATGGTAGGGAAGAGGCACGACCTACTTGATTTTAGTCCAGAGATTCTAGATTTCTATAAGCCAGCGGAAGATTTAAGCTACAATCCTTTTGAAAAAATACAAGACAAATCTTTAGTTGAGTACGATACAATAAAAATAAAAGACAACATGATTGTTATTATGAATACTTTAAATCCTTTATTTCTTCACAGGGTTGAAAGACTAAGAGAAGAAAACGAAGTAATACTTTTAACTAATTACGTTTGGTCTGAGTAAATAATTCTATATACTTTTTAACTCATTTGCAGAGATGGTTACGTGCTCTCCTAAATTCGTAACATGATCTACTGAAACCAGCAAAGTCCTCACCAAGGTATCAGTTTTAAGTGGAGCAACTCCATGTATATATTTAAGATCATTTGTTTTCATAAAACAGATGTCCCCTAATTTTGGCTTAAAACTTTTAATATCATTTTTTGTTCCATATAAAAATTCTCTTCCGGCGTATTCGTCTTTGGGAAACCAGAAAACAACTTGATATCGAGATGGAGTTAAGTGAGTATGCATCTCATGAAACATTCCTTTTCTTATGTCTTCATACACGCAATGAATACTTTTTATTGAAGAATCAAATTCTTTAAGTAATTTTAAAACTAAATTTCTAATACGGTCTGTCGGTTCAGGCGAAAAAAGCACTTCGGCTAGATCTTTTTGATCTAAAAGAACTTGATTAAATACAAATCCTAAACTATTAATTTTTAACTCTAAGTCCATCTGTTTCTTTAAAAAGGGTTTTATAAAAACATTCATCAAGCTCTTGATTTCCTAAGAATTTTTTATGATCAGCCATAACAAAACAACTCAATGGACACCTTTTAAAGTAAGGACAAGACAGGCATTCTTTCTTTGTTATGTATTTTAAAATTATATCTGAGTTAGACTCGTTAAATATTTCTGTATCAAAATCTTTACTGTCATAATTTAAATGACGACAATTAGTTATTGTTCCGTCTGGCAGTATCGTAATTTTGTTTAAACTTGCACATGTTATTCTGCAGGCGTCTTCTTCTGGTTCAAGCCAAGACTTAAGTTTCCTTATTTTTGGAAACTTCCAAAGCAAATACCTAAAAGCATTTAGTAGATCTCTGTCAGATGGCATTAAGCTATCTGCCCAAGTCGTGGGCATGTAGTAGTCATAATCAATAGTAAAACCTTGATCCACTAGTAACTCTAGGTATTCATTTTTATCTTCTAGTAATTTTTTAATAGTTGGCTTTGTTAATACAAAAGTAATTTCACTAAGATATTCTTTAAAGTAGCTAATATTCTGATGAAACTTTGTTTCTATGTCGCCTTTAAGTGGACGACCAGTAGGATCCCAGGATGTGGTTAAAATAAATTTATAATCATTTATTCCAAGCATACCTAAAAAAAATTCTAATTTATTTTTTGTTTCTTCTTTTTGGAAATTCATATTTGTTAAAAAAACAAACATTAGTTCTTTTTCAGGTAGATATAACTTGCAATATTCAGCAATAGTACTAATAAAAGTAAAGTATTCAGAATAGTAATCATTAGAATCCTCAAACAGTTCTCCACCGAGCATGTGAACTTGAATGCTTGGTTGTAGTTTTTCTTTTTGTTTTTCAAGATAATCAATAACTATTTTGGCTTTTTCTTTAATAGAATTAATCCCAGTAGGGTTGTAATTATCTTGCCAACAAAATCGACAATGCAAAGCGCATAGCTCAAAAAAAGATATTTCTATTTCCGTATATCTGGGAGTTTTATCTTTTAAGATATTTCTAATTATGTTTTCTACTGGAAGTTTCTGATCTCTTATTTTTATAAAATCATCAACTGCTTTAGGACCATCTTTATTAATTAAGATTTTTTCCATTATCCCACCTGGCCTCTAAACATTTTTTGAACCATCTCAGAGTTAGCCATTTCTAAAAAGTCTTTTTCAAGACTTTTCATTTTTAAACAGTTTTCCTCTACTCGATTAGTTTTTTTTAAATCTTTTATGTGCTTTACGCATCCATTACATATTTCAAACATTTTACAAGAGAAGCACTCTGGTTTTAAAACTTTATGTTCTGATTTTTGAATTGGTTTAAAAAAATCTCCAGCCATTTCTTCATTAAAGTTAATTTCATTTTCTGTGTCTAAATCATCATTTAAAGGGCCGCAAGAAAAGTATCTGCCATCTGCGTTTAAAGATCTCATAGAACTGTCGCAGTTTCTATCAAGGTTACAGCCAACAAAAACATTCTTTAGTTTTTCAGACACAGTAAAGCAACTCTCTTCGTACTCCGAAAGACCAAGCTTCCATATCTGTATATAGATATCAATCATCTTACTTATAGGATAAACATCACCAGACTTCCCAGACATTGAGGAGTAAACTAGTCGGCATTGAGTGCCCAGATCTTTTGCAAGATATAGATGATCTAAGGCAAGATGCTCATTTGATTCATCAATAACGGCTAAGAAGGATAGATTCTTATCGGGTACGTATCTTTGAAAGATTCTATAGACTTCTCTGAAGTGCGCTTCTGTAAACACTTCTCCTGGTTTAATTTGTCTTCCGTCCCCGTATTGAAATGAGGTGCCAATTTCTATTCTTGGGTGATTAAAAAGCTCAGCCCATTTTTCGGGCTTTTTATAAAAATCCCAGAGATTAGTTGTTAGGGAAAGTATTGTTGGATATTTGTTTTGTTCAATGTGTTGTATTAAATCTTTATAGTATTTTGGTGGCATCATTAAAGGATCACCACCAACTACAAAAATTTTTTCAGTATTAGGAAAACGTTTTAGGAATTGATATATTTTATCAAGTTCAAGCCTTGCTTTCTTATCATCTACCAAATAACTAGATGAGCAAAAGGTACAAGAGAAATTACAGGCTTCTGTTGGCTTGATAACTAAATTCATTTCCTATTCGGAGAATTTACTTAAATCCTCCCCCTCTTGTTTTGCTATTGCAAAATGATGAACTAGATATTGATTGTATCTACCTTTTTTTGCAAGCTCTCTAAAAATCCTAAAGAATGATTTATAAAAAATCTCATCATCAAGATGATCTCTAAAATTTGGCTCACTATGATTTTGGATAATATAAGTACAACAAGGATTGTCTTTTGGCTCTGGAGTTATTCCTAAAGAGTTTAAAGCATAATTCTCTGCAGCCAATAAATCAGTAACAACTTTTACTAAAATATAGTTATCTTTAATGTAGTGGTAGCCCTTAACTGAGTTTACGATATTGTTATCTAAAAGTAAATTGTATTTAGGGTGAGTTGAGAGAATGTCTACTATTGATTTTTCTGATTTTAATTCTGGAGCTACCTTTGAATCATTTTTTAAAACAGCTAAAACATATTCGGAAGCAATTGATTTTAAAGCTACAATTTCTTTCATTAAAGCTTTTTTATAAAAATGATCTGCTCTTTTAAATAACTCAGAATGATCTGATTCTTTATTTAAAATATAATTAATCATTAAATATTCAATTCCAACTTTTTGTTTTTGCTCAGCTGTTAATTCAAAAGCTTCTGTGTTATCAAAAAAAGTTTTAAATTGCTCTTCTGTCTTTCCCCAATATAAATCAATAAAATCTTTTTTCTCAATTTCTCCTGGATTTTCACCTAGACTAATGAAATCAATTTGGTCTTTTGGTTTTAAAAACTCAAAGTCTTTATACTTACTATAAAGCCTAAAAGCATTTTTTGAATCTATTGAAGGAAATAAACCTTTCCATAGAGCAATCATTAATTGAGTTGTGGCGATTTCATCTGCGTATATGATAATCTTTTTTGTTTCAGTTGTGTTTGATACAGACATTAAATAGTTTATGAAATTTGTATTACTTCCAAATTTTTCATAAGCCTCTTCAATTCTTTTTACATTAAAAAGATTTTTGTCCTCAACATCATTATCAACAATTAAAGCAAGGCCTCTGTCAATAATCCTAATATAACTTTCTGGTTTAAGTAGAGGGTTTTGAGGTAATGGCTTTGCTTCAGCATACTCAATGTAAACTCTATCAATTAAGTGTATCATTTAAGCTCCCTCTTTTAGCTTTTCAAAATACTTTGTTTCTTCTTCTTCTTTGGAAGAAAAAGCGTTAAATAAACTCATAAGAACAGAAGGGCTTTCTAATTCGATTATGATTTGAAATAATTTTTTATTTTTATATGAAAATTTATCTATAGCATATTTGTAATATTTGATTTCAGTGTTTTGGTTACTTAAGCCAATAAACATATCCAAAAAGCCTGGATAAGCAACAAGGGCAAAAGTATTTATTCCAATGCAATCTGTTTTTTCAATAACTTCAATTTCATTATTTTCAAGCATTTTATCAAAAACTTGTTCTTTAAATTCATGAGACATTGAAGGTAAAACAAGAAGCATTGAATCAAAAAAACAACTAGCATGGTCTAAAGCTTCTTTGTTTTTTAAAATAAATTCATCTGCTTCTTCTTTAGACATATAGTCAGAGATCATCTCTCCGGTTCTCATGTAAAAAAGAATAGATATTAAAGCATTTTTTAAAGTTGGCACTTCAATAATATAAGAATGATTTAAAAAGCAAGACAGCATTTCTATTCTGTCTTCAGTTGCAATTTCTTTATAATTAACTAAATCGCATTTCATTTTCATGTTAGCTAAGTATGTTAAAAAACTTTCTTTTTTTAAAGATGAGTTGTTGTAATCTATAAAAAAGAAATGATCTGGATTTTGAAAAAATCCAATAATATCATTTGTTGACAAAGGAATTGTCTTTGTCTGAATTTCACTGCTTTCCATTATCTTCTTCCTCTTGATCCGTGACTACCATGATTACTATGACAAGAAGAATGACAGTAGCTATATCTGAATTCTTCGACAGCCGAAGTGTTGCATCTATTTTGCCAAATAGTTTTACAATCTTCAATTAAATTATTTAGATTGGTTGCTGTAATTAAAGAGCCAGGGGCGATATTTCTTGTTACTGCACTATTTGTTAAGTCAGTATTAATACTTGTAATGACGGAAGAAGGAACACCATTTAGTCTTGCTGATCCAGTATGGGTAATTAAATTAAAGCTTGTTCTTGCTCCTGCCGTTGTTAGGTTCCCTGTATTTCTTAAATTTATTATATGATTATTTGCATAAACATTCATAAACTCTTTTAAGATTTGCATGACATGTCCTACTGTTGCTTGACTAGCTCCTATCTGAGCCGAAAAATCTGCCGTTGTTACAGATGCTGGTGTCTTTGTAGAATAAGCTGTTCTATTATAAGTTCCAGCTGGAAAACTTCCTGGATAGTTTCCTCCAACACTAGTGCCTCCAGTTGTACTATTACTTACTATTGTATTTAAAGTACGACTTCCGGCGGCAATCATTACTGTTGTCGAAATCCAATCTGTTTGTGATGTAACGTAATCTCTGACTCTTAAGTGAAAACGGTCAATTATATCTTGTTGAACTATTGAGTCATTTAAAGCAATAGCCATTAAAACTCCTAAAAAATTAGACTTTATCTTTTATAGATTTGCCTTTATTATATGTAATGTAAAGTATTAAATCAAGCAGGATTAATTGGACTTAATAATCAAACCCACTCAAAGGTGTAATTTTTCATGCACATTTTGCAGCTCTACAGACATAGCCAAATCTAATAAAACAATACATGATTTAGACCTTAAGAAAATAAAGCAGTTTTTAGACCGCTTTCCAGAAACACAGACAATTATTGTTAATGGGGGAGATCCATTAATGATGAAGCCTAGTTATTACTGGCAAATTATCGAGATGCTAGAAGAGCGTCAAATGACAAATTGCATAATTAGTTTTACCACTAATCTCTGGGACTACTGGCTGCATCCTGATAAATGGATTCCCTTATTTAAACATAAACAAATTCAAATATCTACATCATTTCAATACGGTGGAGGAAGAGACATTAAGCCTGGTGTTCCTTTTACAGAAGATTTATTTATTCAAATTATGAACAAATTTAAATTTGATATAGGATACTACCCGTCTTTTATTGCAGTAATAACTAATGAAAATAAACACTTAGCTATAAATAATGTAAGATTAGCAAAATGGCTTGGGGTTGAATGTAAATTAAATTACGCCGTCGCTTCTGGCAGAGAAGGAGTCTGTTTTCCTATTGGTGATATGTATCAAATTTATATTGATATATATGAAGCTGGATTAGCTGATTGGGAATACTCCACTAAGCAAATGATAGCAAAGCTAAAAGGTGATGAGTTCACGACTTGTCCACTAAATAGAAAGTGCGATGAGGGTATTAGGAATCTTCAGCCCATCTCTGAAAGTGGGTATGAGTATAGTTCATGTGGAGCGTTTGGAGATGATCAGGAAAAAGGCATTGATTTTGAAAAAGAAATGAGCGGGGATTTTTTTACCCCACTTCAAGATTCTTACGAACTACAATTTCAAAAAGAAGAGTGCTTAAGTTGTCCAAATTTTAATATTTGTAATGGTTGTTATAAAACCGTTAGAGATCTTAAGGCTAACAATCTTGTTGAGCATAGCTGTAAACAAATGAAATCATTTAGAGAAAGAGCAAAAGAAAATGGACTCTGTTAAATTTATTAACATATCTTTGAATCCAACTTATCTCTGTAATTTCAGATGCAAGTTTTGCTATCTTACGGAAGAACAATTAGCTGATTCTAAAAAAATTGAATTAGACAGATTAATTGAGATGCTACATGAAGTAAAGGCTGCAGGGTATCGAATTGATATGCTGGATCTGTATGGTGGAGAGGTTGGCTTATTGTCAGAAGATTATTTAGAAAAAATGCGCAAGGTACTACTATACGCTGGTGCTGGGGAAGTTAATGTCATAACCAATCTTTACAAAATTCATCCATATTTTTTAAATCCAAACGTACAACTTTCAGTTAGTTTTGACTTTGATGCAAGAGAAAGACATGAGCAAGTTTTGGCAAACATTGCAAAAACACCAAAAGAAATAGCTGTATTAATGCTGGCTTCGCCAGAGCTAATGAAGCTTGATGTAAGTAAAATGATTAGAACTTTTAATAGTTTAAGTAACATAGTGTCTGTTGAAATAAAACCTTATTCTTCTAATCAAGCAAATACTTTAAAATGTACAGATAAAGATTTTGAGGAGTTTGTAAAAAGATGGTTAACGTCGCCAATAGAAAAGAATTTTACATTTGTTAATGCTGACAGAATAAGAGATTCTTTAAGCGGCGAATATTCTGCATACTCAGATTCACACGTATATATAACACCTAATGGTAAGTTTGGAGTTCTTGAGTTTGATGAAAATAATAATGAATTCTTTTTAGAAATGGATACCTTTAGTGAATACTTAGGTTGGGCGGATAAAGAGAAACTAAAAGTTAAATCAAATCCGATTTGTAATTCTTGTCCCTATCTAGGGACCTGCTTAACAGAACACTATAGAGATGTTAAGAATATAGAAAATTCTTGCAATGGCTTTAGGCATCTTCTTGACTGGAGTCTGGCAAACCAACACTTAGTAAACAACTAGGCCCCATGGGGATTGCTCTATGGAACTGTCCTTTTCTGATGAAAATTTTTTCTCCTTTATCTAGTTTGACATAATGATCCATTTTTGTTTCATTAGCAAAATAACGTAAAGAAAAAAGTTTTTGACCCCAAAGCATTTTAACCCACACCGATCTATCGTCTGTGTGCCAACCAAAACTAGAACCAGTTTCTTGAGAGTTGGGTATTATGTAGGCATGTATGTCGATACCTTTGCCAAATTCTTCAGTTAAATCTATAAAGTTTTCTAACTTTTTTATGACAATGGTTTTGCCGTCTTCCCAAGCTTTTTTAAAATAAATCATTTTATCTAAAGTGTTTTCAAATTTTAAATTTGTTTGATACTCTTTTTTTTCAGGATCAATAACAAAAAAGCTATCCATTAAGTGAAGCTCGTAGTCAAAAAATATTTCTTGTATCTTTTCTTGATCGCTAAGAAGAGAGTAGGTGTCGTGTTTCGTCATGTAATAAAAATTCTTTATAAAAATAATTTAATGTTTTTTTAAAATTTTCTGAATACAAATCTGTATTATTTTTTTGTAAAATTTCTTCATAATGAATTAGTAAGTTGTAGTATATGTCTCTATTGCTTTCACTATAAGGAACAAAATAAGGATCATTACCAGCTAAAAGCTCCGGGTCTTTTAGATAATAAAGAGGGTCTTCTCCAAAATTTTTTGAAAGAAGAATTGCAAACACAGTGGCTATTGCATAAGACTTACCTGGGTAGTAAAGCTCCTTGCTTTCTTTAAAGGCATATTCGCAAGCCCTTTTGGAAATTTCTTCTTTTTCCCATTCTTCAATTATTGTTTCTTTTTCTAAATTGTCTCCTGTATCAGGAGTCATCATGTGATAAATCTTTGATCTAATTTTCCAATCTACCATAATAATTTTTGATAATCCTCTATTCTATTTTCTGTTTTCATTTTAAGCATTAGGCTCTTTGGAGCCGCACAGATATTGCCTTCCCAAGGAAGCCTGTGGCAATCTCCATTGCATATAGAGTTTACAGGACAAGTTAAGCAATTGTCATTACGCTTAAGCTCACAACTCATAGTGTGCAATCTTTTTTTTGAAGTAAGATTTTCAGGGATAGACCACTCTATGTTGCCCCAGTATTCTTCTGGTGCACTATTTGGGCATCCTGATACTGTTCCATCTGCATTAATTGTTACTAAGCTTTGTTCACAATTTCGGCACCTATTAGCTGTATGTAATCTATTAATAAAGCTTGTAGCGACTTCGTCCAAAAACATATTATGAATTTTTTCATGTAAGTTATATTTTATTGTTTGCTCATACATTAAAAGAAGCCAGGAGTCTAGATCAGCATTACTAGGCTGGATCTCTGGATTGATCACCGCATTGCCATTTGATGTTATTCTTTCAAACAGTATATGCTGTATACCTAGGTCAGACGCGTACTGGACAATGTCGACTGGCTGATAATTTTTAATTAAAGATTTCGAAAGACTAACCATTAAGGATATCTTGTGTCCTTCGCTAATTAGTTGTTTTACATTCTTTTCCCATAATAATAACTGATTTATGTTTTCAAATCTAATGTCGCTATCCCAAGAAGTTCCTATGCCTTCTTTTAAAAAGATTTTATTAAAAAAATTAAGTTTTTCTTCTGTTAGCTTATATACTAAATTTGTTTGTATGCCAAAAGAAGTCTCTGGATATTTACTTTTAATTAAAGAATAGATACTTTCCATTGAGTCGATTGGCGCGAGCATTGGCTCACCGCCATGAAAAAGTATTCTTGCATGCTTGGGTTTCTTGAATGAAAAAAGCCTGTCAATAAAATCAAAGGTTTTTTCATAGTTAAAAAATATTTTTTTACCATTCTTTCCAGAAGTAAAACAATGGTCACAATTTAAGTTGCAAGTTTCTGTTGTTTTTAAGTATATATTGATTGAGTCTGAGATTATCATAGTGTAAAATAAGTTATGTCTAGGAAAACTGAAATTAAAAAACTTCCGAATAACTCAAAGATGATTATAAGAGATAAGCAATACTATTTCAATACATTAGATATTGAACATGACCTTTTAAAAAAAGCAGCAGATATTGCAGAGCGTATGATGGTTGCTTTTATGAGAGAGAATAAAGTTGAGGTATCTCTAGACCCAGAAGATTTGGCAAATCGAATTGCAGAAAAACTTGGGAAAAGAGTTTATCACCCAGCAGAATATTCTTCAAATAATAACTCAAGCAACTTTGGTGGATTTGATTATGATGATGGTCCAGTTGTTATTAAAACTGAAAAAATTGAAGTTAAAGGCAGCGTAACCACAACAAATAAAACAAAAGATAGTATAAAAGAAAATATAGATTTGTTAGACAATTTAGAAATATAAGGTTGATGCAAATTCAAATATGGGGATAATTACTTTATACAAACATTAAAGAAAATCTTTAATAACAGAAGAGTTTATTGGAAAGTATAGACGCTTTATATAACCAGACAAACTATATACATCTATCTTCCAATAAACCACACCTGTTTAAAGATTCTCAATGTCTTCTTTTAGCAAATCAATTTGAGCCTGTATTGAATTGATTAATTCATTAACACTAGAAAGTTGACTTTCTGCTAGGCTATTCATTTCTTTCCATTGAGAACTTGTAACTAAACTTTTTTGTTGCTGAATTGCATTCGATAGCGCCGTTTCTAGTTTTGCAACACGGCTATCCAGATCTGGTTTGTCATTAGTTATGTTTATAAAACTAATCTTACCCTGGAATGCTGCATTAAAACTAATACGACTAATGTTTTGACCTCTTGATTCAATTGCTGCGATTCTTGAATCATATAGAGAAACTGAACGGTAATCTGTTAAGCCGACTGGCTCAAAGATAGACACTAGGGGTTCTGAGGTTTTAAGATTGTGCTCAATATCAAATATAATACCATCGACAGCAGTATCTATATATTTTTCATATTTTGCATACATATATTAAAAGCTCCCTATTCCCAGTACACCAAGACTATTATAAGCAATAAAAATATTGACGCCAAGTTTTATTTTTTTGTCATCTTTTTGGCTTCTATTTGTGCTGCAACCAAGCAACCTTTTGAGACTGCTCTAAAATGATCTTTGGCTTTTCTAAACTCAGATACGGATAAGCCAACTTTACTTTTTTCCCATTCTTCTTTAAACACTTCTATAAAGTCAGAAGGGCTACTTGTGCCTCCCGCGATAACCACAGGAATTGGCCCATCAAATTCTGGTAGCTGCTCTTTGTCTAGTTTGTACTTAATACCTTTGATTACAGATTTAATATATTCTCTGTAATAAATAGAAAGCGCTTGTTTTGCTCTTGCTTCAATTAAGTCATGACCTTCAAGATGATCAAGGTTTGCATTTTCAAATTCCTTAATCTTTATGCCACGTTCTTTTACGGTCTGTACTTTCGTTTTTGTAAGGCCGGCAAAATTTTCCGCAGCAGCACTATCAATCCAATCACCACCACGACCAATAGAAAACTGGAAGTTTGGATTATCCATACCAAGAAGACCAAGCCAAATAGTGGTAGTACCAGAACCGCAAGAAATAGCGAGACCAGTAAACCTATCAGCGGAAAGCTCTGAGAGAGCAATTGCCCTAGCTTCTTGAATTGGTTTTGGAACATACCCTTTCTCCTTGAGTAGATGCTCTACTTGTGCTTTGTGGTAATCAAAGTTCATTTCTGTTTCTAATGGCTGAGAAGTGACTGAATAAACTAAAGGTGACCCTTTCCCATCTTCTAACAAATTACCAAGCAATGCATTTAACATTCCAACTGCTTCAATATCTTTTTTATTTAAGCAACCTGTTTGCATTGGTCTTCTGGTCTCTTGCTTAAACATGTTCGCGAACTTACGAGCAGCCTCACCAAGAGAATATATTTTATTATTTTTTTCAGAATAAGGAACATTTAGCATATCTAACATGCTTTTTGTTTCTTCAGAAGATTCCATAACAAAGAAAGCATCGACCTGCTCTTTGTAAGTAATCTCCCCAGAAGCATCAGCCTCAGAAGCAATTAACATGTGAGTGCCAACATCTAGCCCTACTGGTTTCATAGTAACCTCTATGGTAATAAGTGTTATATTAAATATAACAATTTTATTGTGTTATGGGTATTTTTATTTTTTTAGATTATTGAGCTGAAGCCGCCGCAGCAGCAGCCTCAGCAAATATTAATCTTAAACTAATTTTAGATTCTTCTGAAAAACTGGCTATAACTTCTTCAAGTTGTTGTTCAGAAATTATTTGAATTCCATCTATGATAAGATAAACCATATTATACAAGCTCCAAAATAAATACTGAATCTGGCTGAAGAGTAGCGGCAGTACCAGCTGTTTCCGTTCTTGTTTGAATTGCAACTGTCCCAGCATTAGTGATTCGGAAGCACCCTAGTCCATTTACTGAAAAGTTTGAGTTGGCAGCGACTACGGAAATAGTGTTTATGTTTGTATTGTTTGCGATTTGATCGTATTCAAAATCATGAGCAGTTCCGTTTGCACCTTGAGTCACATTCCATTTAGCTGATACTGTTGTCATTGTAGCCGTAACTGGAGCTACTCTTAGGCCAACACCTGTATTTACAGCTGCTGACTGCATATTGCCAGCAAATTTAAAATAATAAAGGCCAATAGGCAAAGATACTGTTGTTAATTCTGTAACTGACGTAGGAGTGACAGAGGTAGTAGCTACTGCTGTTGTATTAGAGTAAGCGTACCTTGTTACTGGACCAGAGTTTGAACCTTCAGTGACACGACCTTTGGCATCTACTGTTACAAGATTATATGTTCCAGCAACAACACCTGAGTTCGCCAACGTAGCAGTTGCAGAACCCGGACCAGAAGCTGTTACATCACCAGTTAATGCCGTTATGTAGTTTCCTGTTGCTTGTTTCCCATTTAGTTGAGTTTGTACTGAAGATGTTACCCCAGAGAGAAAGCCCAACTCTGCGCTTGTTGTTGCCGAAACAGCAACCTTACCATTTGTGTCTGAAGCTAGAGCTCTTGACACTGTTAAGTCAGATGAAGTGATGGTTGTCGCTGCACCAGTTATGGTTGCTTGCTTACTGTCTAGCTGTGTTTGAATAGCAGAAGTCACACCTGAAAGGAAGCCAAGCTCGGAAGATGTTGTAGTCGAAACTGCAACCTTGCCTCCTCCATCTGAAATGAGAGCTTTATCGATAGAAAGATTTGCTGCTGTTATTGTTGAAGCACCACCTGTGATAGTTGCCTGTTTACCATTTAGTTGAGTTTGAATAGCCGAAGTAACTCCAGAGAGAAATCCAACTTCCGATGAAGTTGTTGCAGATACGTCAATCTTACCATTAGCATCAGAGACTACCGCTCTACTTGCAGTTAAATTAGAACTTGTAATAGTAGTGGCTGCGCCGATAATGGTTGCTTGTTTATTATCTAACTGAGTTTGAACTGCCGAAGTTACTCCTGACAAAAAGCCTAACTCAGAAGAAGTTGTCGCTGAGACTGCAACCTTGCCAGAAACATCTGAAGCCAAAGCTCTAGACGCAGTAAGGTTTGAAGACGTAATAGAAGTAGCAGCACCAGTAACCGTTGGTTCTTTGCTATCTAGTTGTGTTTGTATTGAGCTTGATACTCCATTCAGATAATCAAATTCGGTATTAGAAACCGCACCTCCGCTAATCTTGGCGGCGTCAATAGAGCCAGCAAGCATTGCGCTAGTAACAAAACTGTCGTCAATTTTATGAGTATGATCTGCTCTTGCAAGTGAAGTGGATGTTCCTTCGGCATTTGCTGAAGCAATAGATACTGCTGTCGCAGTTGGAATGGCATCTGCCCCACCTGGCTGATGCCTACTTGCATGGGCTTCTACAACCACACCATTGATTGTATCTAGGGAAATAATATCATTTCCATCCATATCTAGATTACCGCTCAATGGTCTACTGCCATTAGCAAGAAGGTATTGAGTGTGGTCATCGTCAGACAATCCCGAAAGAGCTCCGTGATCTGTAACAACCGCAGCAGAAACAGCGCTTGGAGAAAACCCAACTCTTGGTCTTTCATCGATTATTTCTTGGATAGCGCTTACACCTTGCTTAACAACAATACTTGCAAGTCTAACAAATGTATTTTTAACAAAGTCTGGAGTCGCAGGAAGTTCTGCCGCGATAGCTTCTGCCTCAGTGCTCCAATTTGAATCACCATAGAATAGGAGAAACTTTTGATTTCCTGTTTGTTCTTTAATACCAACTAGTAAATGTTTTACATATTTATCTGTAGGGATAGATGCGAGTGTACCCGAACCATCATCATACAATGAGTTTGAGACTGTTGCCGAAGGTGATTGAACAGTGTATCCACCAGAACCATTTTTGTAATAAGCATTAAAAGATAAGCTGGTTTCTTCAGAAAAAGCCAATCGATGTTCACTATAAAAATAAACACCGTTTGTCATATTTAGCTGACGAGCATTTGTGCCATTTTCTGTAATAATTGAACCGCTAGCAAATATCGGACCGAACGCTTCTTTGAGCATAATGTCCGTATAGTTTGACCAGTGATGTGCATCTAGCTGACTTTTTTCAATATAAACAACATCGGTTGCATTTGTGACAACTCTGCCAAGAATAACATTTGATCTTTCATTTGGCATTGTTACGTTATAACTAAGAACAGAACCAGCAGTGTAATAAACATAAACACTAGAGTTTGCTGGTAGTAAAAGTGTTGTAGCCGCAGCGTCAATCTTCTTTAATAATTGAGTTGCGTAGTCTTCGCTATTAGAAGCGTATCCAATTGTTCTTGCTACGCTGATAGTTAACCCGCTACTAACTGTAATCTGTCCGCCTTCAATAAGACCCATGGTTGATGTAAAAGAAATTAATTCAGAGATATCAACGGTGTCTTCTAATGCATCACTTCGCCAGTTAATTGTTCCCGTTAATGTTGTATCTGTATTATTAGCTTTAGAATTAATTTGTGTTTGAATTGCTGATGTCGTTCCGGCTAAATAGCCTATTTCTGATGCCGTAACTGAAGAAGCCGAAACTTTGCCATTTGAATCTGAAACAACAGCCTTATTAGCTGTTAGTGTAATTGTCGGTTCTTTACCGTCTATTTGAGTTTGAACGGCCGACGTTACGCCAGATAAATGTTCAAGTTCTGTGCTTGTTGTCGAGGATACTGCAACCTTCCCTTGAGCATTTGAAATCAATGCTTTACTGGTAGATAAATTATCTTCAACAATTGTTGAAACAGCCCCAAGAATGTCGGTTTTTTTATAATAGTTTTCATCGGCAAATATCTTAGTTACTACTTCGTTTTTTGCGATTACTTGTGCCCACTCGGTGTTGCCGTCAATAACTTCATATGTATAAGTGCCGGGAGCACCCCAAACGTTAGAAGCTATTGCAGAATCAAGCCATGCTTGATACTCATCATCATCTTTGAAAGCTTCCCATCTTAAAACCGAGTTTAGGTATACATTAATTTTTTTCATCTTATTATCCTGATGCTCTAGCTAAAACGTTTAGGTCTGTCACAATAACATTATTTGCACTTGTATCATTTGCAACAAAAAGCTCAATGTAGTCATTTGGTGCTAGGTTTGTTATTGCTTGGCAATAGAAGTTTTCGTTTCTTCCTGCAGCAGATGTTGTGGCTTGTGCTTCTGACTCAGCTATGGTTGCACCATTTTTGGCTATCCTAACCAGTAGAACGGCAGATGGTGTTACGGCTGAATTTGCCGAACAAGATGCTGTTATTACGAATTCTTTTGTTAAGCCGCCAACATATGTAAGTCTATTTAGTGAATGATTAAATTTTTGATTAACCGGCGAAGGCGTTGTTGTCCCCTCAATTTTTTCAAACACACCCTGAGATGCAATTGAATTTTGAGTGGCATTATTTAAAAAGTACATCTGGCCAAGATTGGCAGAGTTTGTTATTCCTCGGCAATTTTGAAATAAAGCGTTATTGCTTGTGTAAGTCGTGCCACCTGCATAAGTTGCACCACCACTAAAGTTACACGTAATTAGGATATAGTTTTCTGCCCCCGCACTAAAAGTAACAGCAGGATCTACATATATTGCAGTAGCTCCGCCGAAAGCCACAAACGATGAGAACACTGCTCGTATTCTTCTTGTGATTGTCAATGTGCTAGGAAAATTTAAAGTTGTTTGTCCTGCTCTGCCTGAAAACAAACAACTAATGAAACCCACTGTTTGAATTGTTCCATCAAAAGTCATATTAGCGGAGTTCAACAAGGCGCAATCGGTCATAATAAAGTTGGTATAAGTTTTAATTGTTCCAACTGTAGCGCAATCAACAAAGTTAACTCCGAACCAGTCTATTGCAGCAGAAGCATTTCCTGTGCCATCTAAGTCCAGCACTTTATCGTGAGTAAATGAAATATTTCTTATTGGTAAAGAATAGTTAGAGGTAATAAGCGCCGTGCTTGAGCTTAGTCCTGTGGATCTAATTGAACAGTTCTCAGATGAACCGCCAAGAATAGTTGTATTCTGGCCGGATACTATTCTGTCACCAGTTAAGTCTATTGCCTTGGTTACAAAATAAGTAATATTGTCACCTAAAGTAATAACACCGCTGACAGCTGTTGGAAAATCTGATTTAGAATTTACAAATACAAGCTCAGGCCCTGGCATCTTTAGATTAATGGAGTCTATCTGATCTTGAAGATTATCTTCTAACGCAGTTAGCTCGGCATCTGTCGCCATTTCTGCATCAATAAATTTACTTTTAATATCTATTGGCATACTACCTCAAAGTAAAGAATCAAGAAAGAGAGGAGATTTCTCCCCTCTCTTTTGAAAAAAATTATACTACTGAATATTGATACTTAACGTAAACGGTATCGCCAGAGCCTAATTCAGATTGGCCTGGAGCAACGAGGTCGCCTAGGAAAGTCATTGCAGTCCCAGAAATTGAATAGTCACTATCCTCATGGATAGCAAGACGGTCAACAAAAGCGCTCATTGAGTTTTCGATAGGAGCGTGAGTTAGAGTAACAGAAGTTTGACTGTCTGCCATAGAGAAACTTTCTTTAAACCAAACAATAGCTTCTAGATCATCTACTCTTGCATCTAATGCGTTATCCGCATTGATACGTGCAGTTTCTTCTGTATCAATATTGTTTTGTAAAGTTACGTCAGCGGCTGCTCTAGCAATTTCTTCAGCATCGATCTCACCTTGAAGGGCAGAATCGGCAGCTGCTCTAGCTATTTCTTCTGCGTCAATCTCGCCTTGTAAAGCGGAGTCAGCAGCAGCACGAGCGGTCTCTTCGGCATCAATTTCACCTTGAAGTGAAACTAACTTAGACTCAATTGAAGTTGCTTCAGAAACCATTTGGATATCAGATGCATCTAATACTACAACGCCATTCTGACCATTAACTGTGTCAACAGCACCAGAAGTAATCTGGATGTAGACAGTACCTGACCAACGGTAAACTTTGCCAGTATCTACTGCAACATATATCTTGCCTTCTTCTCCGGTAGCAGGGAAAGCGGCAAGGTTGGCGTATTCTAAAACGTCATCAACGTACGATGGCAATTGGTTAGCTGGAACTAGTCCACCAATCAAGTCAGCCTTGGTAGCAAGAGTTGACTCAACAATGTCCATTTCAGATTGGAGAGTCGAAATTTGAGAAGTGTGCGTCGAGATTGTACCCTCGGCTGCATCTAGTCTAAAGTCTAAATCGTTATCGGCTGCGATTCTATTGCTTGTTTCTAAAGATAGATCAGACTGTAAAGTTGATATCTGAGAAGTATGCGTAGAAATTGTGCCTTCAGCTGCATCCAATCTAAAATCAAGGTCATTATCTGCAGCAATTCTATTACTTGTCTCTAAAGATAAGTCAGATTGAAGTGTTGAGATTTGAGAAGTATGAGTTGATATAGTGCCTTCGGCAGCATCTAATCTAAAATCCAAATCGTTATCAGCAGCAATCCTGTTACTTGTTTCAAGAGATAGGTCAGACTGAAGTGTAGAAATTTGAGATGTGTGAGTGGAGATAGTCCCCTCAGCTGCATCTAGTCTGAAGTCTAGGTCATTGTCTGCAGCGATTCTGTTGCTTGTCTCAAGAGACAAATCAGATTGCAATGTTGAGATTTGAGACGTGTGAGTAGAAATTGTTCCCTCAGCTGCGTCTAATCTTAAATCTAATGCATCATCGCCAGCAGCTCTGTCTATAACTTCTTGATCAAGGGCTGCTTTTAAGGCAACTTCTTGACCTTTAACTAATACTTCATCAGAAGCGCCGAGCTTAATTAAGTCTTGCTCTACGTTAGATGAGTCTTTCGCTTTAATTGCTTGACCAGCATTTAAGAGAATTTTTTCTCCATCTACTTGATCATTTCCAATAAACTTCTTTTGAATTTGTAATGCCATTTTTTATTTCTCCCGGTTAAGTTCATTTCACCAGTGAAAATTTTAACATGTATTTTTTTTTTAAGCCAATAAAACTAAGAGTGTAATTTAAAAATATTAAAGATAAATACCACTGGTAGATATTTTGTAATTAAGAAAAACACTATCACCTATTTCCATCTTTTCTTCTCCTGCGGGTTGGGCAAAAGAGTTTATCCATGTTATTCTAGTTATTCCACTTTCTACAGATGTTGTAAAGTCTTCATCTATATGTGCAGAGAGTCTTCCGATTGTTGCAACTATTGAATTCGGTACTGCATTATGTTGCAAATCTATATAGTTCAGTTGAGAAGAATTTTGTATTAAAATTTTTTCTTTAATAAAAAGATCATCATCACTAGAGCCAGAAATTTTAAAAAGTTTTTGTTGTGAAATCGAGTAAGTAAATGCGCTTGCTGTTCCAGGATTAATTAAAACATTATTGTTTGTAATAAATAAATTACCAGACAATGTAATGTTTGAGTTTGTCCTATTAAATAAAACAATAATTTGACCATCAGTAAAATGTTCGATATTACTTAGAGAATCAAATGTTAATGTTTGGTCTGCACTAAAATCAAGGTTTGTGGATCTTCCAGAAAAATCCAAAGCACTAGAAAGCAAAGTTTCGTCAATAGCTTTGGTTACAGGTCTGTAGACCTTTTTAAATGTTGTCTGAGAGCTCACTTCGCCTCCATAAAGATAGCATGATTATATATGAAATAAAAATTATAGTATAGTAAAAATTTTACTTTAAATCATTTAAATTACAAATATTTAGTACCAGCTTCAGCAAGAGCAGATCTTTCACATTCAAACAAAGTAATATGAGAGGTTATTGATAACTCTTTTAGACGCTCTACAGCATAGGTTAATCCATTGCTTACTTCGTCTAAATAAGGAGAGTCAATTTGTTCAGTATCTCCCGTTAGTACAATTTTTGTACCTTCGCCAGCTCTCGTAATAATTGTTTTAATTTCATGAGGGCTGAGATTCTGAGCTTCATCAATAACTATAAATTGTTTAGGTATAGATCTTCCTCTTATGTATGTTAAAGCTTCTACTTTAATTATTTGTTTTTCTAAAAGATGCTCATAATCTTTTTTCAAAACCTCTTGCGTTGTGTCATTTGTATTTTCTTCTACTTTTGGATTTCTGAATTTTGTTTTAGCTTTTTTTTGTTTGCTTACTGATTCATATTGTCCAAAGTTTTTTTTCTTATTGTAAAAAAGAAACTCTAAGTTATCAAAGATAGGCTGCATCCAAGGGGCAAGCTTTTCCTCTAATGTTCCTGGAAGGTATCCAATGTCTTTGCCCATGGGCTGAACTGGTCGAGCAATAAGAATCTTGTCATACATTTTTTGCTCAACGGTTGCTTCTAAAGCCGCAGCAATTGCGATTAAGGTTTTTCCAGAACCAGCTTTTCCGATAAGAGTAACTAAATTTATGTCTGGATCCATCAGCGCATCCAGAGCACAAGCCTGTTCGTCATTTTTTGGAACAATTCCAAATGTCTCGTCGTTTCTATTTCTAATTTTTTGTATTGTTTTATTTGAATCAATGTATACGCCGTAAGACTTTTTATTGGTATCTGCTTTGTTTACAAGTTTGATAAACTCGTTTGGAAGCAGGTTGTCTACTTGGCTTTGTGAGTAAGCCATTACTTTGCTTAGCTCCAAGGAACCATTTTGTTTAAAAAGAGAATACTCTGGTTGATCAATTACGATTTCTTTTAATCCAGTATGTAGCTTGTCTTTGCTTATTTTCTTTTTACCAAAAGATTCTACGGGCATACCGTGTATGTTTGCTCTAACCCTCATGTTAACATCGTTAGTTATGAGAATAGCATTATTGTTTGTTTTATTTTTTAAAGTTAGCGCAGTAGCTAAAATCTTGTCATCATTTGATGATATGTCAAAGTTGTGGCTATGGTAGCCAGTTAGGACTTTAAATTCTCCGCCGCCATCGAGTGGGACGCCGGAAGCTAGTGGACCTCTTAGTCTTAGCTCGTCAATTATTCTAGTAACTTGTCTAGCATTTCTGCCTTTTTCATTTTCTTCTTTTTTAAATTTATCTAATTCAGATATCACAACCAAAGGTAAGTAAACATTATTTTCTTGAAAAGAATTAATTGAATCTGGATCGTGTAAAAGAACACATGTATCTAAAATATAATTCTTAACTTTTGTTTCTATAATTTCTGGAGTATTAACAATCATGATGTCCTTTTAGTTTTCTAGTAAAAGCATTTTTAAATTTTCTATTTCATCTTTAAGGATTTGAATTTCGTCTTTTAGTTTTTCTATATCATCTATAACTGAAACTTTTGAAGAGATTGAGTCTATTGCAGATTGAATACTGTTAGACTCATCAAAATCATAAGCAGCCAAAACTACATTATTTGATACTGTTGAATTTTGAGTAAAAAAAAATTCTCCAGGATACTCTGTTTGGTATCTTGGGGTTGCCGGAGTTGCTGCTGTTAGCATTTTATTTCCTTAAGTGTTTTAAAAGAGCAACGGCTCCAAGTTGTTTTTCTAAAGCATTTGGATCAAATTTTCCATCTGCAACATACTTACCACGTTCACTATGTTTTGTTGTACCAGCCCAGACGTAAGGACTAAGTAAACCTTTTTTCTTATAACCAAAACCATTAAATGCTTCAACAAATTTGAGTTCGGTGTCTATGGTCCAAGCTTTTGGAAAAAGATATTTCTTTTCCAGTAGAGCGTCTATTGCAGACTCTTCCCATGTTTGGAAGGGACCTTTTCCTTTAGGAACAAACTTTGTTTTTTGATCTGTTCCAACAATTTTTTCTCCATTATGCAAAACGCATTTAAAGTTTAAAGAGCTTTCTCTGTAATGAAGACAAGCAATAATATCCCAAGGAACTTTAGTTTTCTTTTGAACTGCTAAGTATTTTTCTTTATTTGCTAAAATTTTTTTACAGGCAGCGTGAACTTCCCACTTTCTTTCTGGATCAATTTTTGCTTCTGTATAATTTAAAAGATATTCTGGATCGAAAATTTTACTTTTTGAAATAGCCACGTAAACCTCTTACAATAAAAATAAATAAACCAAACAATAGTTCGGCAATCTGTTTAAAAATATCAAATAAAAGACAAAGTGTCTCCCATAAAATTGATCGCAATAAGGATTTTATTGCAGAAAAAATTTCATCTATTTCATTTTTTAAACTTTTATAAAGTTTCCAAATTTGAGTCCCAAATGATTTCAATATTTTTTCCTAGTATCCATCCAACTGGAGTTATATAAGGTTTGTTGCCAATAATCGGAGATAAGTTTACTTTTGCTCTACGTTCAAGATCGGCAAAATACGGAAGCTCTGAACAGGCAAGCGACCCTTGTCCCATTTCAAAACGATCATCATATTTTTTATTTTTAAAAGACTTAGCCATGGGTATAATTGTATTTTGAACATAGGTTTCATCCCAGTCTTTACATCGCGCAATCACAACTCTAGTGGAACCGCGAGTCACATCTTGCCAGGTGGATTTTGTATAATCCAAATGAGTCATTTCCGCTACTTCAAAATCAGAGCCAACGTCTACACATAAAGCGACATGACTAGGCATAAAGTACGGACTTTTCTTTCCTACCTTTTCAGTAGCTAATCCTATGACCTTTGACGAAAATTTTTTATTGTCGATTGTAAAAATTAAATCTCCGGGCTTTAGATATTTGTAGCCTCTTTTTTCTAAAACTCCCCACTGACTGAAGTTTTTATTTTCTGGCAATGCATAATATAAAGAAAATCTAATATAAGGTATCAGGTTTTTCATTGACCATAAGTACAGACGAGTACCAGTTAACCAAAACAGAAAATGATACCATATTTTTTTAAGCATATAGGCTCCTCATAAGAAGAGCCTATTCTAGCATATAATTAAATTGACTTATAAATTCCGACAAGACCAACAAAGATCCAAAAGAAGTTAAGCAAAGTGTATGACTTGTCTTTTTTAAGGTAAGCGCACCAAGTCAAAAGAACAGCATCTACTGTGTTAAAGCACCAAACGAAAAGAAATGGACTAGCTGGACCTAAAAAGCTAACTAGTGAGAAACTAAAGATTCTCATCAAAACACCTATCATTTCTAACATAGAAGTATGTTTTAAAATAAAAAAATTAATTGAATTAATAAATGTTGTCATCTAATTCCTGCTTAATAAACTTAGTTATTCTTTTTGTGTATAAATCAATAAAAAACTTTTTAAATAGTATTTCTTTCCAGTTTTTAAAATACTTCCAAAGCCCTTCTTCATGTTTAATCTGATCAGATATTATTACCTCAAGGAGCCAGGCATCAGCATAGGATCTCTTAGTAAAACAATTAATATACTCAAGAGATGATTCGTTGCTGTTCTGTCTAATCTCTTTTTTTGAATTTAATATATTTCCTTGGTCATCTAAGTCTAAGGAATTATTTAAAATTTCAGAACAGTGATTAAGATTGAATTTAAGTTTTTTAAAAGGTAGCTTACTTCTAAATTCCAAAGCCGTTTCTTTGCTCGGGAATATAATGGTTACGTATCTTTTAAAATAAATACCATGACCTTGGCAGCTACTTATAGTTAAATAATTTTTTTCTTTTAAAGCAAAAACTAAGGGCTTAATTTTTTCTTCTATGTTATTGGAAAAATATTTAGAATAGGGAGAAACCGAATGGGAAGTATACTGTCCTTCTTTTGATAAACCGTATATTCTGCCATCCGGCCACTGCCTATTATAACTTGCGTTAACAACTTTAATAAGCTTTTCACGAGAACTTAATGGACTTATTTTTTTAAAAACTTTTTTTGATTTAAAGTTTTTTATTTCTTTTACAATTGCTATTGGATGGTTTAATTCTTCCCAGAAATTTTTCATTCTTCTCCAATAAAAGGAGTCGGACTAATAGCAACAGTTTTTGGATATGTTTCATATCCTTTGGATTGATAAATAACTTGGAACTCTGGCCCATTTCGATCAATCATCATTGAGTGGAACTTTACTAAGTTGAACTCGTTTAATTTCTTGAGAATAGTTTCTTCTTCAAAACAAGCACAAGAGTAGACATCCATTTCAATTCGGGCAGGCTCTAGCTTTGACCAGATGTGGATAGCCATATGTGATGTCTCTATATTAATTGATCCAGTAAGACCTTCGTTACCAACCGCATCTACATACTTAGATTTAGCTGGGACTACAACCTTCATGCCAATATCAGAAACTAGTTCTGTCATCCACTGGTTTAGTTTAATTTCTTCGACTGGAGGGTTCTCAACAAATGCTCTAATAAGCAAGTGCTGATGAAACAATTCTTTGCTCAATTTATTTAACCTTTTGTAAATTTTGATTATTCTATATAAGACTGTTTATGTGTTTAATTTCTTTTTCTAAAATCTCATTAGAAGTAAGATGTTCATTAAAACCAATAACACCATCTGCTTTTAAAGCTTCTATGTTGTTTTTTGATCTTTTGTAGATAACTTGTCTTTCTTCGTTTAAGAGTTCATTCAGAGTAGATAGAAAAGAATTTCTATATTCTTCTGGAATTTTAGAAATTGTTTCTTTAGAAACCATTGTTACTCTTGAGACAACAACGTGATTACTTACGTCAATGTTTAAAAAAGATTTAGCTTCTGGTTTCAATTTTAGCATTTCATTAATTTCATACATTAAGATATTTGAAGGAAGATGCTGATAAATATTTATTAAAAAATCATCAAGAGCCATATCTTCGTATTCATATTTACTAAAATCAATTGTTTTTAAGTTACTAAAATCTTTAAGTTTTTCTTGGTTTCTTTTGCAAAGAGTTGCACAAAAACCACCAGCATAAGAGTAAGTAATTGGTAAAAGCTTTTCTGTTTCAAGACTTTTTAAATTTTCTTTTGATTCATTACTTGCAATGTAGCTCTCTACGTGAGATTCATTTTTAAATAAAAAAGGAACTTCCCAAGCTTTAAGCCAAGATTTTTCCGGGAGCAAGCCAACAAGCTGGGTTGTTGGTATTTGGTAAATATTAATAGAACCGTTTTCAAGTTCTTTTAAAGGATTCTCAGGATCTTTATCAAAAAATTTTACTTCTACTTCTATCTTATTGTTCGTTAAATCTTTTATCTTTTGATTAAATTTATCTGCTATTTTCTTGTACTCTTCAAGCGGTTCCAGTATTCCCCAGATTATTTTCATATTTATTCCCAAATGACAATGTGCATATAATTACAAAGAAGCTTTCTTTCGTAAGTGTATACTATTGTTTTTTTTAAATCAACTCTAAAAAAGTTAATTTACTTTTTTTATTGTAAGTTTTTATTTGTTTTTAATGCCTTAGGCTATTTTTTTTTATGATAGTATTTTTACATGAAATTTTGGATTACTTTTATATTTTCTTTTTTTATAAGTTGCTCAACAATGAGCACCTATGATGTTGAGTTCAGGGATTTTGTTAAAGATTTTGAACACAACTGTAACACTTCAGTAACTTTGCCAATCACATTTGAAAAGATGCCTGACGAAGTTTTGGGCAGGTGCGTCTTTATGGGCATGCCCTATGAATGGAGAAGAATAGAAATTAATCCAACATATTGGGCTAAAGCAAGCGAGATTCAGAAAGAATCAACAATGCTACATGAGCTTGGTCATTGCCATTTAAACTTACCTCATGACTCAGAACTGGTAGGAGAACATTGGATTTTTAAAAGACCTAAAAGTCTAATGTTCCCATACGAGTTCTATCATTACGAAATTTTTAGAAACGAATATAGAAAAGAATTTTTTAAGAACTGTAATAAAAAATAACTATTCATACCAACAGACTTTTTTAGTCCAAAAAGTATACCATAGTCTTTTGCAATATAGCTTCTTAGCTTCAGTTGTAGGTTCTGGTAAATCAACCGGCTTTTCTACTTCTACTTCTACTGGTTCAACTTCATAAAGACCAGGATTGTGCCAAAGCTCCCTAATGCACTCTTCAACTAAGTATCCAATAGCATAAGGAACAGAACTATGTTCTTTTGCTGAGTTGTGATCAAATCCAACTTTATGCAAATACTCATGAACCAAGTTGCAAGCAATGTCGGCTGTGTCAAAGCTCTTGAAAAATTTTCTATTTAAAAATGTTTTATGAGTAGTCGGATAAGTATAACCGACAACTTTGTTATTTTTGTAATACATTTCTACATAAACATCAATTTCTCGATCTTCAACTTTATCAAGTTGATCATATCCGGACATTAACTTTTCATAGATCTGAAGGTTAGTTAAACCTTCTGTGCTTGATAGTTTTGTTTCTAAGAATTTATTTTTAAATCTTTTAGAATTTAAAACAATAAAGGTTTCTTCTACAGCTTTTTCATGTTTTTCTTTTTCTTCTGGTGTAAAGTTTAATTTTTCATGAACATTAATCTTAATCATATTGAACAACCTTTTAGTAAAGTTTAGCTAAATTCAGATCTAACAGCTGTTGATTTAAGGAGACTTCCTGATCGGCTAAAAACAATTCAGCTAGATACCTCCCATATTTATCTTTTTTAATACTTTTAAAAATGACTTCCTTATTTAAGGTGTGAAGCATCCAGTTTTTTGCATCTAGTGCTAGCTGTCTTTCTGTTTCATCTTTTGAATTCATTTCAGCTGTATTGATTCTTGCTAACCTAAATCTATCTTTAACATAGGTGCTAAAACCCAAGTCAACAATCATGTCAACCGTGTCTCCGTCAACAATGTTTATGATCTTCGCTGTATATATATAATCTTTTTGTAACATTTTTACCTTTTTAAAATGGTCGTAGAGGTTGGACTCGAACCAACGAAACCCGGAGGTGGGAGATTTACAGTCTCCTGAAATTGCCGCTATTCGACTCTACGGATAATAATGGTCCGAGTGGCAGGATTTGAACCTGCGACCCCTTGCTCCCAAAGCAAGTGCGCTACCAAACTGCGCTACACTCGGTTTGTTTTAGTTCTATTTTATGGCGGATTGAGTAGGACTTGCACCTACACCCACCTGATTAACAGTCAGGAGCTCCACTTTTTAAGCTACCAATCCTTAAAAATAAAAAAGCCCAGATTTCTCCGGGCTTTCTTTTTTTTTGTTTTTTTATATATTTTTAAACAAAATAAATCAACCCAGATTTTTTATCTGTATAGTTAAAATAACTTTTCGGGTTTTGATTTAATTTCATATTTAAAATATAAACTAATTAATTTGTTTTTGCAAATTCTTTTTTTGTTTCACAAATAACTTCTGGAATAACACATCTAACTCTAACTTGTGGGAAGGGGGATGGTCCAGGATTCCAAACGTCAACTCCATCAGCCACCATTCTTGGCGGACATTGGTTAAACCAAATGCCAGTTGGTCTAAGGTTTAAAACACATTTAACAAAATTTGTTTCTTTAGCCATCGAGTCAATAGATAGAAACATAAAAAAAGCAATTAATAAATTTTTCATAATTTTCCTTTATGCAACTTGTTTGTATTCTTTTTCTAGCTCTTCGTAAAGCTTTGTTGCCACATCTTCATTTGTGTTATTTATTTTTTCAAAAATTTCCATTAGAACTTCGTTATCTTCTTTTCCATTCCAAGTTTTAATATAAGTTCCTTGCTTATAGCCATTGTTGGCTCTAAAAATATTTAAAGTATTTTTTAAAATATATTTATTACAAAGTTCTTCTGGAGTGATTTCAAAAGCATTCATTAAAAAAGAAAAAGCTTTTGAGTTAAAGTTTTTGGTTGAGGCTAAACAAATAGCGCTATCAATTCCAGATCTCACTGACTCTGAGCTTTTGTCAACGTCTAGGATTACTAGGTTTTCTGCAAGCTCGTCTGCATAAGCATCGTATCTTTCATCACTCCTAACGGCGGATTGAATTAAATGAGAAATATGAAAATGAAGGATATCAATAACTTCTAACTTGCATTGATCAACATTTGGTTCTTGTTTTTTCCACCATTTATAGCCATAGTGATCCATTAGCTCACCTAGCTCAATCATTGTCGCTCTTTGAAAGTCCCAGTGTTGATGCGAATACCAATCTTCGTCAATAAGTTTATTTAGTTTATCTTGAAGATAAAACATTGACTTAACTTTTGTTTGAAGAATTGTTTGTTTTTTTAATTCTTTAATTAGGTCTTGTTCTGTTAACATGGCTTACCTTTTCTTTTCTTGATTTAAGTAGAAACTATAGCTTACATCCTCTCCACGACACCCGTCGTCTGGGCAAACATTAGAAATCATACAACCAGAAGAATCTCTAACGTAGTCTCTTTCACCTCTGACTAAGATACCTTCAACAAGTCCTGTTTCAGAATTAAAAACAGCAGAGCCGGAGTTACCTCCGTAAGTATCAAGATTTGCCGAGAAGTAAGCATCTTCTAGTTTTCTAACTTTTGCATTGTCTGATATCTTTAATGGTAAGCCAGTAGGACAGCCAATAACAACAAGCTTGTCGCCGACTGAAGGCTTTCCAGAAGCTCTAAACTTTAGCGGCTCTCTTCCAATAACTTCTTTGTCTAATTTAACAACAGCATAATCTTCCATAGTTGACGGGTCTTGTACTGTTTTAACTATTTGTTTACATTTATAAACACTAGAAGACGGTATAACTATTTCTTTTTGATTTTTTTCCGTTATTGCGTAATCAAAAACCCAAGAATTATCATTGCAGTCTGTTTGGCTTGTTATGCAATGTCCAGCAGTAGCAAGAAGATCTTTCCCAATAAGGAACCCTGAGCATCTTGCTGAGGTTATTTGATTTGAGAATTTTTCTTTTGAACAAACTCCTCTTTGTAAAAGAGTTAGCCCTGTAATTTTTACTTTTGTTAATTCAAGAAATTGAACATTAGAATTTGGTATCATTCCAGCTGTGCTTTTTGATAGCTTTACGTGTAGGGCTGAAGTTGATTCAAAAATATCTTTCCTGTCATCTTCTCCGTAAATAACATTTCCTCTTTTTGTGGTAGCAAAAGAGTTAAAGCAAAACAGCACCATAATAGTTAGTAGGATTAATTTCATAACTTCCTTTTAAAATATTTATATTAAATCTATAGGCATATAGACTTTTATTTTTTCCATTTGTTTTCTAATAAAATCGATATAAGTTTCTTTTTCGTATCCGCTTTTCCCCAAGCCAACAATAAAATTTATTGGGACAGGAAATTCAAAACCAGATTCTGTTTTAAAAACAACTTGATCATTATTAATTTTAACAATTTTTACTTTTTGTTTTTTCATTTAGTTTTTATCTAATATCTTTTCAAGTTCTTTAAAGATATTATTTTTTGTAGCTTTAATTATTTCATCAATATCTACTTTTTTTCTTACAATGTTTGGTAGTATTTCTTTAATTACTTCTGTTGCTTTTTCTCTAACAAAATGAGAGCTTTGCCAAAAGCTATGGTCATTATCTAATGCTATGTTTACAACTTTTCTTAGTTGAACATTTAATTTATCTTCAAGAAGATTTTTAGAATCGGCAAAAAAACTTTCTACTTTTCTTTTTACTTCTTCTTGATACATTTGAGTAACATCTTCTCTTGCTATCTGTTTAATTTGAGATCTTACGATCTCCTTAACTTCCGCAAGGAATTCTTTTTCATCTTTAATATTTAAGGTTATCTGCATGTGACCTCTAAGTTTCTGCTAAATAGATTGTTTCATTGTATTTATAGTTTTGTAATTGCTTGCTTGAATCCCAGCAGAAAGCTCCATCTCTAAACTGAATTCTGTATTGTGGATAACACATTAAATTACCATCTGAGTTTTCTAAAAAATGAAATTGTTTCCATTGTGTTGGATGCCTAGCTAAACCATTTTCATCTATAAAATCTATAGTAAATAAGTAATAACAGTCATGAAAATTATTAGAAAAAGTTTTAAGCTTACATTTCATATATCTTAAAAGATCAAATGTAATTATTTCTGTTTTAGATCCTATGCAATCATAAGCTTGCGCTTCGCTTAAAGGCAATATATTTGTGTTATTTTTTTTTCTAGTTAATGCATTTATGGGTAAGCCAGTAAACAGAGCTCCATCTGACAAGAGAACTGTAAATTGGAAAGCTTGATTCATCAATGAGCGAATTCCGACTAAAGTACCCTCTGTGGTTCCAACTCCTCCTTCCATTAAAAAATTATTAAACACATGAATTTGCAATGGTGGCAAGTTTTGATTTGTCATTTATTTAACTCTTTAGTGATTGCTCTGCGAATAAAATGTATTTGATCGTATATGGAGTGAAGATTTGACCCATGAGAGCCTTGAACCCAGTACTCAGATAATTTAATTAGTGCATCGACTAAAATTTTTAGTCTTTCATTATTCATAAATATCCTTTTATTTTTTTTGCGAATGGCGGGACCAGGGAGAATTGAACTCCCAACTCAAGCGTGACAGGCTAGTGTTATAACCACTTAACTATGATCCCGATAGCCTTATATTATTAAGGTCTTAACGGAAAGTCAATGAAGTTGAAAGATTTAATTGTAGTGCTATTCGCATCTTCCAATTCTCTTTCTTCTTCTTCAAACTCTTCTTCTATTTCCCAATCAGAAAAAGCATAAGGAGAGCCTTTGTCTGGACAGTACTCTCCGGCGCAATAGTTAACTTCATAAACATTAACTTCATTATAATTTATCCCTTGATAGGGGTCAGTGATTACAATAAGAAAAGATAAGAATACAGAAACGAAATACTTAAAACCATTCATCTGTTTCATCCTCTTCTGGACTGAGGATTGAATCAAACTCATTAACTTTTTTCTTTAGTTCATCTACTTTTGATCTTAAATCTTGAATCATTCCCATAAAATGTCTGCACTGCATTTCTAAGCCACGAAGCTCAGAGGCAGGATTGAAAACATGACATTCAGGATGGTGATCTGTTAAAAGAAAATGACGTTCTTCATCACGGACGAAAGTGTTACAGTTGCACTTTTCAAAACGATTCTTAGCCATAAAGACCTCCCCGAAGTAATACGACTATAGTTATATAGTCGCATACTTAGGTTTGGTCGTAAAAGTTTTGAGGTTAAACTTTTTCTTACACCGCAACAGGAGCTTTAATAAAAGGATGAGATTCGTAATTTTCCAATTTTATTAATTGTCTAATTTCATCTAAGGAAACTTCTGGGCATTTGTTTTTTAGCCACCAAAATAATCCTTTTTCTTGCTTTGTGTCTTCCCAAGGGCTAGGGAACAAGTCTTCGCTTAGCACTAAATCCGGGGGAGATTTAGGTGCTCTAGAGAGTTGCTCTTCAACTTGGTCCATATGATTTGCATATATGTGTGCGTCCCCAATAGTGTGGGTAAGTGTTCCAACTTTTAAGCCAGCTTCTTTAGCCATTATATGTAATAGCAGTGCGTAAGAAGATACATTAAAAGGTACACCTAAGAAAAAATCTCCGCTTCTTTGATGCATCATCATGTGGAGAGTTCCATCAATTGCAATATATTGGTGTGCAAAGTGACATGGCGGTAAAGCCATTTTATTTAACTCAGCAACATTCCAAGCTGAAACAATTATACGTCGAGACTGTGGATTTGTTTTGAGCGCATCTGCTGCCTCTTTTAACTGGTCAACATGGTGAACTGGGCCTTTACCCCAAGATCTCCACTGCACTCCATATCCTCTTCCTATTGTATAATCTTCATCATGCCAAGAATTCCAAATATTACAATTGCGTTCTTGTAACCACTTAAGATCATTACGACCTTGAAGAAACCATAATAGTTCGACTGTCATCGGGTAAAATAGTACTTTCTTGGTGGTTAAAATTGGGAAACCTTCATTAAGATCGAATCTCATCGTTATCCCTGGATATCTCCAGGTTCCAGTTCCTGTGCGGTCTGGTTCGTAAATTCCTTTTAACTTGATAGTTTCAAGGGCTTTAAGATATTCTAATTCGTTATTTATGTTTTTCATTTACGTTAAAAAATAATGGATTAAACATGTTGCCTACTACTTCTCTCTGAATTAGTGCGTCTATTAATTCTTTATTTAGTTCATGATCTAACTCATCTGCTAAGTAAGCAGCCTGATCTTTTGTTAATCTGACGACATATTCAAACTTATCATCTTTAACTACAATAAAATATGTTTGATCATATTTTTCAATTCTTGCCTCAGTTAGAGGGATAGAATTTTGTAGTAAAAATTCTTTTCTATAAGCGTTATTTGCAAGGTGCTTATCTTTTTCTTCTTCAACTTGCTTAATTTCTTTTTGAATTTTACTCAGCTCATTTTTGAGCTCAGCTAATCTATTATCAAAGTTTTGATTTTTTGAATTCATATTTATTCCTGAATAAAAAAAGACCTCTGACGAAAAGGAGGTAACGCCAGAGGTTTTGAGGTATTGAAATTTCACTGTGTTACGGGAAGAAGTGAACTTCGTTATATAGTATAAACTATAAAATATTTTTTTGCAATACTTTTAAGCACCACAAGCAATGCAATCTTCTGGACTTTCAAGAGAACAAACAAGCTGATCATTAGCTTCTATTTTTTCTTCTTGAGCGATAACAGATCTTGCTTTTGTTGAAGCTTTGGTTCTTAAATAATACATACCTGTTTTTAAGCCAAGCTTCCACCCATTAAAGTGCATCGATGTTAGTTTTGCTAGGTTGGGATCTTTTATCCAAAGATTCATCGACTGGGACTGATCTATAAAAGCGCCGCGTTCTGCAGCCATTTGCTGAACGTCTTTCATTGAAATTTCCCAAACAGTTTTATATATATACTTAAGCTCATCTGGTATTGTTGGAATGTTTTGGACTGAGCCGCCTTCACTAATGATGGCGTTTTTCATTTTCTCATCCCACAAATTAAGAGAACACAAATCTTGAACTAAGTATTTATTTACTACCGCAAATTCTCCTGATAAAACTCTTCTCGTATACATCATAGATGTGAAAGGTTCAAAGCATTCATTGTTGCCAAGAATTTGTGCAGTTGAAGCTGTTGGCATTGGAGCAACAAGTAAAGAATTTCTTACTCCATGCTTTTTTACATCTTTCTTAAGCTGATTCCATACTGCTTCTCCAAGTAGTGGAGTTTTTGCATTCCACATATCAAATTGAAAGACACCTTTGGAAACTGGTGATCCTTCAAATGTTTCGTATGCACCATCTTTTTTTGCAATTTCCATTGAAGATTGTAGAGCTGCATAATACATGGCTTCAAAGATATTTTTATTTATTTCTTTAGCTTCTGGAGAGTCAAAAGGTATACGCATCAAAGCAAACACATCCGCCAATCCTTGAACCCCTAACCCAACTGGTCTGTGACGCATGTTTGATTTCTTTGCTTCAGGAACTGGGTAGTAACTTCTGTCTATGACTTTATTTAAGTTAAAGACAACATGCTTAACAGTCTGAATCATTTTCTCGTAATCAAAATGAGCATTTTTTTTATTAACAACAACAAACTTTGGCAAAGCAATTGAAGCTAAATTACATACTGCAATTTCGTCAGGTGAAGTGTATTGAACAATTTCTGTACAAAGATTTGAAGATTTAATAGTTCCTAAATTAGAGTGATTAGTTTTATTGTTAACAGCATCTTTATAAAGCATATAAGGATAGCCAGTTTCAATTTGATTGTTAACAATTTCAGTCCAAAGTTCTCTAGCATTTATTTTTTTTCCTTTTCCTGCTTCTTCATAGCTTACATAAAGTTTATCAAACTCAACTCCATAAGCATCAGAAAGGCCCGGACATTCATTTGGACACATTAAAGTCCAATGCTCGTTTGCCTCAACTCTTCTCATGAAAAGATCTGGAATCCATAAAGCATAAGACAAATCTCTTGCTCTTACTTCATCCTTGCCTGAATTCTTTCTAGCATCTAAAAAGTCTTGGATATCTGAATGCCAAGGCTCTAAGTAAATTGCAAAAGAGCCTTTACGCTTTCCTCCACCTTGATCAACATAGCGAGCGGTAGCATTATAAACCCTAAGCATAGGAAGGATTCCATTTGAAGTACCGTTAGTTCCTGCAATGTAGGAACCTTTTGCTCGGATGTTATGAATGTGAACGCCAATACCTCCAGCTGATTGAGAGATTAAAGAGCAGTCTTTTAGAGTATCGTAAATTCCAGTAATGGAATCTTCCTTCATATGAATAAGGAAACAAGAAGACATCTGAGCTTTTGGAGTCCCCGCATTAAACAATGTAGGAGTTGCATGGGTATAAAGACCCTGGGAAAGCTCTTCATATGTTTCTATGATTTTCTCAATATTATCTCCATGAATACCTATAGCTACTCTCATCAACATAAATTGTGGAGTCTCTCTTGGGGTCCCATTGGTTTTAATTAAGTAAGATTTTTCTAATGTTCTGTAGCCAAAAAATTCATAGTTGTAATCCCTATCATGTATAATAGAAGCATCTAGCAAGTCTCTATGCTTTAACATAATCTCATAAGTTTCTTGTGAGATCAGTCCGGCAAGCTTACCAGTTTCTAGATTTACATAGTGATAAAGATCGTGGATACAGTCACTAAATTTTTTAGACCATTTTTTTTGTAAATTTGAAATTGCAATCCTGCCTGCAAGTAATGCATAGTCAGGATGATTTGTTGTCATATAGGCTGCAGTTTCTGCCGCCAATGTATCTATCTCATGAGTGCTAATGCCTTCAAAAACACCTTCAATAACTTTTTTAGCTACGATATATGGATCAACATGAGATGATAAGTTATAGCATTGTTTTTTTATACGTGAAGTGATTTTATCAAATTTGATAGATTCTTTTTTACCATCACGCTTTACGACATAAGACATTGATCCCCCTTAAAAATCTATATCTGTAGCAAATAGGTTGCCTGATTCTTCAACACCAATGCCAGGTTTTTTATATTCTGAAACTCTTTTTTCAAAGAAGTTTGTTTTGCCTTCTAAGGCAATTAGCTCCATCCATTCAAATGGATTTTTAGAACCAAATAAAGGTTTGTAGCCTAAATCTTTAATTAAAAGATCTGCTGTAAATTCTAGATACTGACCCATCAATTCTGAGTTCATACCAATAAGAGAAACTGGTAATGATTCAGTAATAAATTTTTTCTCAATATCTAAAGCTTCTCTAAACATTGAGTGTATAGTTTTTTCTGGGAGCTTTTCTTCTATATAATCTTTATAGAGTTTAGCGGCAAAGTCTGTATGCATCCCTTCATCTCTTGAGATGAATTCGTTTGAGGAACACAGTCCTGGCATCAAACCTCTTTTCTTCAACCAATAGATTGCACAGAAAGACCCAGAGAAGAATACACCTTCGACTATTGCAAAGGCTGCTAGCCTTTGTGCAAATGGAGCATCGCTAGTAATCCATCTAAACGCCCAGTCAGCTTTTTCTTTTATGCACGGTATTGTTTTGATTGCGTTAAATAATCTTGTTTTTTCTTGAGTGTCTTTAATATATGTATCAATTAATAATGCATATGTTTCACTGTGAACATTTTCCATAAACATTTGAAAAGCATAGAAAGCTCTAGCTTCAAATAATTGGATCTCATTAGCAAAACGAGAACACAAGTTTTCGTTAACAATACCATCGCTTGCAGCGAAAAACGCCAGTACATTTTTTATGAAGTACTGTTCTTTATCATTTAATTTATTCCAATCTGTTCTGTCTGCTTCAAGATCTAACTCTTCAGCAAACCACATACTGTCTACACATTTTTTATACATGTCCCATAGATCACGGTAGACTATTGGTAAGGCAACTAATCTTTTATCATCTGGAATCAATATTTTTTCCATACTTCCCCTATATTTATAAAAACATTAAAAACTAAACTCTACATAGTAAATGTAGGACTAGTAGTAATAAAAAAACGTCAGTATAACTTACTTGTATCGTTTCTTTTTTAATGGTTGTTTAAAATTATTTAAGTGAGTAGTAACAAAATTTGCCATATCATCATTTAATGGAAAGTGATTACTCACTTTTATATCCATTAGAGGATAGGTTGCTTCAATAACTACATTTTGATCTCCAGGAAGCATTATAGATAAATGGTCTATAAATTCTGGATTTCTTTTAACCCACTCCATGACGATCCCGCTTTCATATAAATCTACAGATATGCTTGTGGGCACAGACATACTTTCATACTCATCAAAAGATTTAATTTTGTATAGAAATTCAGTTATATCTGCAAGTATAAACGAGCTATTTGTTAGCTCGTTTAATTGGAGTAATATTTTTACTCTTTCTATTATCGTGTTGTGGTTTGATTGTGTTATCATTTTTATTTTTCAACTCATTGATCTTACGATCTAAAGCAAAGCTAATTTCGGATTTTACAAATTCTAAAATTTTTGGTCCAAATTCTTTTGCCAAATGATGCTTAAAGCTTTTTGCTAATTCTTTCTTAAAGAACTCTATATTACCCATTTAATACCTTTTCATCAATTAAAAATTTATAAATTGTTGAAAATTCATTTTCATCACTAATGAATACGAGATCTTCAACACATAGAAATTTGTTTGGATTTAGTTTAGTCGTCTTTTCAATATAGACTTTGTCTCTTTCTGCATTGCAAAAACAAACATATAAGTCTAAACCAGATTCGACTAAAGCTATTAAAAAATAGTTAGAACCTGAGCCCTTTGCTGAGGGCAGTTCTTTTAAATTTTTAAAATTTCTATTTTTTGGGTGTATGAGTTTCATTTTTTTTCTTTAAAACTTTATTTACTTCGTCTGCAATTTCCAAGTCTAATCCGCTGGCAAAGCCATAGCTTAGCGTCGGTAGCTCTTTTTGATCGCATTGCATACATTGGAGAATAGTCGCCCTATAATTGACATCAATTTCCCTATCCCCGTTGAAAAGGTCGGAGGGCTCGTCTTTGTATTTGTTGTAAGAAATTCTTGTAAAGTATTCACATCCACAGTTCCCGCATTTTTTTGGAGTGTTGAGTCCATACTTTCTATATCTAGTGTCACGGGTTTGTTCCATTCTTCCTCCGTAGTTTCTTTTAAGTCTTTGATTACTAATTCTTCACTAGCTTCATATTCAAAATATTTTGAATCTTCGCTAATGAAATCAATAATTACAAATTTACCTTTTTCATCTAGCCCAAATCTTTCATAAGACCAAGAGCCGTCTTTGTTTCTTATCGGCTGAGGATCCAGTGGACTAATTTCATTTGTTTCTTCGTAATATTTAGCTTTCACTACTTTCATTTTCTTCTTCTTTTTCTTCTTCTTTTTCTTTATTTTCTTTTTTATTTTTTGTTTTCTTTTGCACTAACTCGTTTCCGGTTAGTTTCATTTTCTCTTTACCCTTGCTATCAATAAAAATAATTTCATCCATATTAATTCTTCTTTGTTGTATTGGGATCGCCTGGTATTTGTTTACCAACTCTTATTAAGTCTGATTCAATTCTAAAAATCTTACCTTCTAACTCAATAGCTTCGCAAGCTTCTATTCCCGTGATTTCCCCTTTATCCCATTTTTTTAAAAATTCATATTGATTAATAATTTTTCTATTATATGCTGACTTTCTTAACTGCTCTTTCTTTTTTTCTTTAGCAGTTTTTTCAAAATCAACTGGTGGTTGTTGTGACATTTTTCCCTCTTTTTTTCGATGGCTTTTCAATAAACCGTTCACACAAAGATATCATACTGCAAGCCTTACAGGTTTGGATAGGGGGCATGACAAACATATTTAAATTTTGACCTAGCGTTATTAGGTTTTTTTTAGCCCTAGCAACATACTTATCGTCTATCTTTATAATGTCTTTTCTTATTTCTTTCCCATCAAACCAGAACCTTAGATAAGAAGCACTCTTACCAAGATTGTAAAAGCACCAGACTGCATTGTGCATAACTTCATATCTTTGCAAAAACAATTCTTTTTGTTCAAGATAAGAGTTTAAATAAATAAAAGTTGGCTTACTTGGATTGTTTAAAAAGTAAGGAATAATATTTTCTAGAACATCAAAATTATTAATCTTTATATCTGTCTGATAGTTCATGTAAACATGTTTCATATTTACATAAAATTCAGAAGCAATAAAATTTCTAAAAGCTGTTTCTAGAATTATTTTTTCTTCGTGAGATAAATTTAATTTTGCATTTAAATTAAACAAAAAAGTTATAAAACTTTCTTGGTCAATTGGCTTACCTCTTCGGTAATGCCATCTCAGGATTTCTTTCATTCCAATATCATAAGAGGGACTGCCTATTTTTTCAGAAGCATAGTCCCATTTATTTTTATTTAATATACCACAGGTATTAATCCTAGTAATATCTGCGATACTAACTCTCATTAATTAGCTCTCCTCTTTGTATTTTCTATATCTTGATGAACCTGAACAGAACTAACTGGAACCATTCTTGATTGATCTGCATAGAAGTCAAAGTATAAAGAACCTTTAAAAGAATTTAATTTATTTTTACCGATAATGGCTTCTATTCTTGGGCATTTTATAATATTCCCTTGACCATCATTTCTGGTAAAATAAACTTCTGGCTCTTCTCCTAGTTGGTTCTTAACATGTAAGTCGTTATACAAATGCATAATTAAATTTGCATCATATTCCATTGCAATAGACTCAGAAATTGAGTTATTTGTTGGACGACCAGTACCTACGGTTTTATTATATTCCATAGTACACCAAACTGGAATGTCATATTTTTTAGCCATATCCTTGGCTGCATTAGATAGCTTTTTGAATCTGTTACGTTCATCTTTTTCTCCAGAGAAATCTCTATATCTGTGAAAGTTATCACCAAAATAAATAATTTTTGCTCTAGGTCTTTTGTTCTTAACAGAATTAATTGCAAATCTAATCATCTCATCAGCATAGTTTAACGTTGCCGCAGAGCGAGAGCTTTCTCCGCCTCTGATTAGAATTTTTTGTTCTCTAATTAATCTTTCTAATTTTTTATATGCATAGTCTCTAGCTTCGTTTATTCTTTTTGCATCATTGAACTTCATTGGTCTTTTAATTTTATTTAAAGTAATAGCAGCATATCTCTCAACAGCAAACTGAGTAACAATTCTTGTTGTAAATTGCTCCAAGGTGTCGTCAATAGAATGGAAAAGAACAAAGTAGTCTTCATCATAATTATCTGGGATGTCAGCAAGCATAGCAGCCATGTTAGACATCGCTGCGGTCTTACCACAGTTAGCACCACCACCAAGAACATTTAAAGTTGAGCCATGATTACCATCAATAGCTTCTTGAAATTCTCTCCACTTATAAAAGTTACAAGTCATCGTAGTATTTTCAAGCTGTTCTTCTCTTTCTTTAAAGCTAAGAACTTCTTTTAGAAATACAGAAGCAGAGAAAGAATCTTCTCCATGTTTTTCAGATAGAGCTTCTAAGCTAGACTGAGCTTCTTGAAAGATGTGCTTCCAGCTACTTGGATCTGTTCTAAGATCTGAAATAGCACCAGTAATAACAGAGTCTCTTTCTTTTTTCCTTTTGGCTTCACTTGCATTTAAAAGTTGTTGAACTTCTTCTTTAATTGCATCAAAAGATATATCTATCTTGTCGGATAGAATATCAATCATTTTTTCTCTTTCAATAGGAGAAACTTCATTTGCAATTATTGGAATAATTTCTTTACGTATTAAAGCAGTGTCTATTGAATTGTCATAAGTGTCTAGTTTCCATTCAAAGGCTGACCAGATTCTTAATTTATTAAATCCTTCTATTCCATTTTCTCTTAAGAAGTCATCAGCATCTTGACTGTTTGGCCAGTTCAATACATTAACCGTAAAGTCTCTATGTTCAGAAAACTTTTCGATCATTCTTTCTGTGGCTTTTTTACCAGGGGCATCGCCATTCATTGCAATTAAAATATTTGTTTTATTAGTTTTTGCAAGCTGTGCAATGTGCCCATCAGTTAAAGAAGTGCCACAAGGAGCAACAGGGTTTGCTATTCCGTACTGAGCCATGGCTTCCGTATCGGAACAACCTTCAACAAGTATTACTGGACCTTTATCGATCTTGGCATTATGGATATTGTATAATCTATTTGATTTCTCATATATAGGACACTTTGCAGATGTGTTTATATACTTAGAGCTATTAGGATCTTCTTTATTAAAGTTTAAATTCCTTACACTAAATCCACAAGGACGTCCGTGCTGGTCTCCAATAGTAAAGATTAGAGCATTTTCATTAAACATTTTTTCATTTAATAAGTCTATCCCTTCCAAGAAAGCTACAGGGAAACCGCAAGCTTTCATGTGGTTCTTGTACTCATTAAAAGAAGGAACGCCACCAATTAATCTTTCTCTACAAGAATCTGCTTTCCAGCCTCTTCTTTCGATTTCATTTAAAGATGCAGGGCTAGGATTTGAAGCAATGTAATGTGCTGCTTCCTTATAAGCATTGAATATTTCTATTCTATACTTTTCTTCTTCTGTTAGTTCTTTCATTTCAATAGACACACCATACTTATTAGCTAAGTACATAACAGTATCTGTGATATGATTAGGACCATTTTTTGGTTTATTTTCTAATACATGAGCTGCATCAAATATGTCAGCAAAATGCCCACAGCTAAAGCAATGTGCTTTAGTAAAATTAGATTGAGGGACAAGACCCATAGACGCATGTTGATCTTCATGCTTTGGGTTTAAGCAATAGAAATTGCGCTTTGTATTTATCCCTCTGTCTTCTAAATAATCTACAAACTTTTCTTTAAGTTTTTCAATTACTTCTTCGTAGTTCTTAATCATTTACTTCCCCTATAAACTCCCAAATCTAAAGTAATCAGGGATTTGAGCAGTTGCTGCATTTGTAAATAAAGATGAATTGTCTATTTGAACGGATTGCATTGTTGAGTCTTCACTTAAACATTTTAATTTAAACTCACAGTAATTGCATTCCGAATCGCAATATGATGTCTTTTTATTTTTGTGATTTTCATATGCTGTTTTTGATATTTTTTTTAGACCATATAGTTCTTCCACTTCTTGATCTGAATACAATGGCTTGTAATCTCTATTTGGTAATTCATTTAAATCAATAGTTGATTGAAGAACTTGATATCTACTTATAATATCTTGAACTTTAAATCTTTGATCTAATTCTCCATTAATAAATATTCTTCCATCATCATCCACGCTTACAAGAAACTCTGTCATTTTTGATTCGTCTCTTGAAACATAAAAAATAATAGTTCCTTTAAAGCCTTTGTCTTTTGCTACGTGAGCATATAAAACAGATTGAAGTAAGTGTTTATCTTTTGGCTTACCTTTTACGTAAGTTCTATTAGATCCACTTCCTTCATAATATCCAAACAACTCTTTGTTAACGTAATAACCAGAGCAAGATTTACATTCTACAATATACATATCTTCAACATGAGGATATATATCTGTATTTAAAACTCTAATGATAATATCTACTTCACCAGAAATTCCATGAGCTTGCCACTTAATATTGTTTGCTTCCCATATACCTTGATTTTTACAAAGTTCAATAATCCCATCTTCTATTTTTGTTCCCATGTAACCCATGGCAACAATGGCATCATCAACTATGTTTGTTGGAGTCTCTCCTGTTTTTTCATAGAAAGATGCTCTTAAACATTTTCCAATAACTTCTCCATTAGTAGAAATAACGGAGGCTTGCGAAGGCCACAAGGTATTCTTGTCAACAAGAGAGCGAGTTCGCCTTCTGCGTAGCTCATTAAAAATTTTATCTTTAAGTGAGAAAGACATTTAAACTCCTTGAGTTTTTTGTTTTAATTTTATATTATAACTAAGATGAAGATTAAAGAAGAACACTCAAAAAAAATTGAATCCTTAATATCTAAAAAAGTTTTTACACTACAAGATATTGTTAGTCTACTAGATAATTTATATACTGATAATCAAATTAAATATCATATAAATAAATATTATCCAAATTTTAAAAATAATCTTATTAAAGAATATTCAAAAGGTGGGACTAAATTAGAATTTATTTTAAAAGAAATTTTTCCTTATGATAAAATTCATAAAGAATTTTCATTAGGTGAAAAGCTAAGAGTAGATTTTGTTATTGCTTCTCCATATAATTTAGCTTTTGAATATGATGGCTCGCAACATCATAGTTATTCTTCTTTTTTTCATGGCAGCAAAGGAGAGTTTCAGCAGAGTCTTCAGAGGGATCAACGAAAGGAACTTTTGCTCCACAATCGGGGCATTCATCTGATAAGACTTTCAAGTCTTGAAATGGATAAAACTTCAATAGAAAATATGATTGACTCTGTTGGTTACGGAAGCGGCAAAATAATTGACGAATCCCTATTAACCAATGAGGAAAAAAAGAAAATAAAAATGGCAAAATTCCAAGAGGTAAAAAAGGAATTAGCCAAGAAGGTTTTAAAAAAACCAAAAGAAGATAAAAAATTATTAAATAATAAAAATACATATAATGATTCCTTAAAACAAAAACAAAAAGATTTTAGAAAAGAACAATATCAAAAGCAGAAAGCATGGTTAAAAGAAATGAAAGAGAAACAAAAAATCAATCAGAAGAATGGTTTTTAATTTGTGAATTAACTTTTAAAGAAGAATCTAAGAATCCGAATAATGCATATTTTCGAACTGCAAATGTTGGTAAGGGTTTTAAGGGAATGTTTATGAGACCCGAATACAAAGCCTACAAGCAAAAGCTTATAGACCTTGCAGCCGAGACTGTGGGGGGAGATTATGTGCCCTACGAAGGCGACATTAAAATAGAATCTTATTGGACTTTTGGAACTAAAAGACGAAAAGATTTACAGAATTGTGGTAAGTTAGAATTTGATGCACTCAATGGCATTGTTTACGCTGATGACTCTCAGATAGTTGAAGACCATAGATTTAAACTATATGAAAAAAATAATCCTTTAATTGTAATTAAAGTTTATGGACGCTAACAATAGAAAAAAAAGTATACCAGATTACGCTAAACTTTTTAAAACATTACCCAAGAAACACTTTTTAAATAAAATATTTTTTAGTAAAAAGTTTGCAAAAAACTTTTCTTCATTTTGGAAAAATGACTTAGACAGTAAGATAAAAAAAATAGGTCAAATCTTTGATTATTATCATGAAGATGATTTATATCAATATTTTAAAATAAATCATTCTCTTCATAAGAATAAGCCAAAACTTGAGTACATGTTTACACTATTTAACTTACTGACAGATCTTGCAAGGTACATGTCTATTAATGACACTGCTGAGATTAAAGATTTTTATTGTTCTGAGCCGATATATGTTTATAATCAATCGCCAGATGTTACACCAGAGCTAAGTAATTTAATTAGGGATTTTTTTTACTGCGGTTATTCACTAAGAGATATTAGAATAATGTACGGGTACAACCCAGAAAACTTTAAAAAGCTTTTAAAAAAAGTATATCAAGAGGATTTAACTCCCCTTGATATAACTAAAGAATAATTAAGCTGTTTGAGCTTTTTCTTTTTCGTAAGCTTCTTGAACTTCTGAAACAATTTTCTGCTGAGCTTCAATTGCTTTCGCCAACTCATCAGTAATTGCTTTATCTAGCTCTGTTTGATCTAAAACATTCTTTGCAATTAAAGCTTTAACAGTTTCTCTAATAGCTACAATGTTTTGAAGAATGCTCATATTCATAAGAGTTAAGGTTTTACTAATCTCTGTTTGAAGATTATAACCTTCTTTCTGAAATTTTAATTCTGTCTCATGAATATATTTTCCTAGTTGATTGTAGGCATTTTCTACAACATGCTCTAGGCGACTAACTCTTTCGGGCATTGTTAGCTCTTCTTCAAAGACAGATTCTTTTTTGTCCAATGGACTTTCTGGTGTTGTCATTTTTCTTCCCTTTTATGTGCTTCTTAGTTTATCTAAGAAGTTAGTAATTTGAACAAATGTTTGTTTATTTGTTTCAACATCAAGTTTATTACCAGTATCATCTTCACAGTGAATTGTGTAAACAGATGGGTGAATAACAGACATTTCATCTACAACATCTTCACCAGTGATTAGACTGGTAGAAACTACTTTTAGCATGCATTACATCCTTTTGAATCTAGTTAATTCTTTAATTGGTTCGTTGTCAGCAACAATCCACATTAACTGCGACCAGTCATCTCTGACCGCCAAAGAAATTGCATAGTCATCGTAACCACATAGAGAACCATTCATAATGGATGGCTTACCATTGTAGCAACCAATTCCCCAATGATGTAAATCACCATACACACAAAAGTCATAATCAAAGATTTCATACAAGCCGCCAAATGTTTTCTTGGCTGACGGGGTTTCTACCTGAGGAGGCAAGTGGTGCATCATCAAACACCTAAGACCTCTAATGTTAGTTACTTTCTGATCCTCTAATGCATAAGACAGTTCAATGTTTTGAGCACTAGAAGCTCTTAGAGCTAGATCTAAAGCTGCATAGGCAGCTGTATCCCAAGAACATAAAGGAGTTTCTGAATCTTTACCCGCTCTTCCGTGGTTACCCGTTAAGCATTCAATCCTAATTGGGATATTTTTCCCAATATGTTTGTCTGCAATAAGTCTGACTTTTTTTAAAAATAAATGGATAGCATTAATTGCGTCTCTGAATTGAACAGCTACACCGTTATCAATGTTTAGTCTGTGGCCTGGATAAATAATATCATTGTCTACAATATCTCCAGCAAACAAAATAACAATTTCTTCAATGTTTTTTGAGCTAGCTCTATTTGAAACAAAGTTTTCAAGTTGATTTGGAATTTCATTAACAACACGATTGATTGCAATCTGCGTGTCAAAAATGTGTTTCCCACTTCTTGTTTTAATTAATTTACCAAAATGCCAATCAGAAAAAAGCATACATAGAGATTCTCCATTTTTGCTTTGAGTCTGACTCTTACCTAATGTTAAAGGCTTTAATTTTTTACCTTGTTCTGCAATTTCACTTAAGACATTTCTAACAAGTTCTCTTCTTGCTTCTTTGTCTTTGGGGCTATGTTTTACTTTGCCCTCATAGCTTAGTTGAAGAAGATCGACTTGATCTGTTAAGTCCAGTAGGTCTGGATCCAAGGTATTGTTTTCTCTAACCTTGTTAACAACATGTGCAACCTTATTAGCTTTTTTATCTGCTCTGTGTGGTTGCGGTCTTTTTAAAGTTTTCTTTTCAGACAAGGTTGTGCTAGTAATTTTCATTCTTTAATTTCCTTTATAAGGCAAAGTTCACGCAATTTATTTAAGACATCTATATTCTGCGATATTCTAAACGAAGTTTCTAGTAAAAAATTATCATAGTCAATAAAAATAGGTATGTTACCCACCGCGTATTTTAATGTTTTTGATATTTCTTCTAGATCTTCTTTGCATGTAAGCTTTAGTCTAAGTTCTTTTATCTTAGTCATCTCTTCTAAAGGTTTAAGTAATTGAGCTAACACTTTAGCTGTCTTTGTAGGTAAGGAATTTTCATCTTCTTCGGAAGACTCTGTTTCTTCTACTTCAACCTTCCCCGCAATTTCTATTAAACCATTATTTTTAATGCAAGACTTATATTTTTCATAAGTACTTGGAAAAATTACAATTTCTATACGACCACTTAGATCTTCGAGCTGAAGAAATGCCATCTGTTTGCCAGCTTTTGTGGTAATTATTTTACATTCAACAATTATTCCACAGATGTTAACTGACTTTCCTGATGGGTACTCCAGTAATTCTGATATCTTATCTACAGATGATAGTTTAGATTTGTAATTATCCAAAGGATGTTTTGTCAAATAATAACCCAGTAGCTCATACTCCTTAGACATCATTTCATCTTCTGTTAAGTTTTTCTTTGAAGGAATAAAAATAATAAAATTATCTTTTTTCTTTTGAAGTTCAACTATACTTTCAAGAGCATGTATTGCTTCACTTTTATTTATTTTTGACATAGACCCTACTAAGGGAACACCCTACTTATTTGTTTTTATTCATAGTCACGAATAGTTTTACCAACAGGAAACCTTGGCACTCCTGATTTTCCAGTTAGACCTTGGTATTTGACTGTTAATAATTTTCCAAGATAATCTTTTTGATTATCCCAGTAATTCTTTAGTCTTGATTGTTCTCCTGCCATCTTAACTTTAAATCTCCAATCATCTTTAGTTTTGCAGATAAAAGCACCTAAGTGATTCTGAAGCTTCCCTCTTCCTTCTTCTGCACCAACTATTTCAAACTCAGAGTCTTCAAACTCTTTTATTTTTTGTAGATGATTTGATCTTTTGTATTCATATGGGGAGTCAAGATTTCTAACCATAGCTCCTTCGTAACCTTGTTTTTTAAATTTCTCATAAGCTTCTTCAAGCTCTAACTCGTCATTAACTATTAAAGTCTCAACAAGTTTTAGTGGAGAAGTTTTTGGAATTTGTTTAAAAATTTCTTTTAATTGCAAATTTCTATTTAAAAAATTTTCGTTACTTGGAATGTCATATATGTGATACTCAACAACTTGATAATCTTTTGAGACTTCTTTTTTTTGATTAACGATATGTGTAATCTTTTCAAAATCATTTTTGAATTTATGATTATAAAGTTCACCATCTAAAGTAAGTTTAAAGTTATTTGTTTCAAGTATGTCTTTTAATATATGCGGAACAGAATTGATTGGCTTTCTAGTTCTCGTCCATAAAGATTTATTAATGGAGATGCATCTTATGCCATCCAGTTTTGGCTGAACTGCACAAGGAAATTTTATTTTATCTCCTTGCTCTGCATAAGATTTAGCAAGCATTGGATTTATTCCACCTTCAATTACATCTTCAACAACTCCAGAAGAAGCACCCTCAATAGAAGTAGTATAACCTTTTTTTGTTTTATCTACCCATCTTGATTCCGCTTCAGCCAAAGCTTGAGTAAGAGGCGTGGTCTCATTTGCCTTACCAATATTCTTACCTTCTCTAATGGTATCTTCTGACTTAATTTTTTTACCATCTAACTGTCCTGATTGAGAGTGAATGGTTGATTCTTCAACCCATATCTCCCAGGTTTGTATTTTTCCTGTAGAGGTTTTCTTATACAATGTAGGAAATTTTTTCATTTAATAATCCTTAAGCTACTAGTTCTGAAAAAGCGCCAGCTTCAATCAAGGTTGCAACACTTGCTTTATCAACGCCTTTTCCTTTTACTCTTGTCATGAAATTATAAAAACTAGTAAACTTACCATTTTCATTTCTTTCTAGAACAATAGGATTGATGACAGAAGCTCCGATTCCCTTAATTGCATTTAGCCCAAATCTAATTCCTTCTGGAGTTGTCGTGTAATCAAGGTTAGAACTTTGAATACTAGGAGGTAAAATATTAATACCTTCTTCTCTACAAGAAGAAAGGAATTGAATTGTTTTATCTCTGTTGTCAGAAACAGATGTTAGATTTGCAGCATAAAACTCTGCTGGGTAATAATGCTTAAGCCAAGCTGTCCAGTATGTAATAATTGAGTAAGCTATTGAGTGAGATTTATTAAAACAATAGTCAGCAAATTTTTCAATTTGTGTAAAAAGATCTATTGCTGATTGTTCTGAGATCCCATTTTTCTTACAACCCTCTACAAATATTTTCTTCTGAACAGCCATTTCTTCTGGTTTCTTTTTACCAATAGCTCGTCGAAGCAAGTCTGCTCCACCTAGCGTATAGCCAGCCACTCGCTGTGCAATAAACTGAATCTGCTCTTGGTATAAACAAACACCAAAAGTTGGCTTTAATATTTCTTCAATATCTTTTTGTCTTTGAGGGTTATCTACTTTCATCATGTAGATCATTTTTTGATTTTTAAATACTCTCTGAACATTTTCAGCATACTTATCAACAAAACCATTGTCCAATGGACCGGGGCGGTAAACAGCGTTAATGTCTGAAATACCAGCAACTGATGTCGGATGGAATTGTATAGTTACTTGTTTGAATCCTGAAGATCCAGAAAGCTGAAACACACCAGCAAGCTTACCAGTATGAAAAATATTTTTAAAAACATTTTGATCTTCTAGATTTATATCTTCTAGTATTATTTTAATTCCATGATTTTTCTCAATTCTTTTTTGCGTGTCTGCAATAATGGAAAGAGTTTTTAAACCTAAGAAATCAAATTTAATAAACCCTAATGACTCAAGTACCTTCATGTCATCCGAACTAGTTCTTTGACCTTTCTTATCAATCATTTGACCAATGTGTTCAAATAAAGGCTTATCATCAGATAAGATAATTCCAGCAGCATGAGTCCCTGTAGACTTAGCCATGTTTTCTATGACTAAAGCTGTCTCAAATATTTTCTTAACTAAAGGATCATTGTCAACTTTTGCTTTAAAGTCTGCACTTACAGTGGGAGCTTCAGACAAAGGTGTTGCTCTACCTCTAACAAGACCGGGCATTGATTTTGATAAAGAATTAATGTCTGTTGGAGACATTTCATATCTACGTGCAATTTCTCTAACTGCACCTTTTGCAGCAATACCTACGATAGTAAGTATTCTACAAACAAAGTCAACACCGTAACGCTCATACATATAATCAATAACTTCAGCGCGCCTAAGGTCATCAAAGTCAGTATCAATATCAGGAAAGGAATCTCTTTCTGGATTAATAAATCGTTCAAAGATGAGATCCCATGTAGGATACATTGGATTAACTTCTGTAATCCTTGTGAGATACGCAACTAAGCTACCTGCGCCCGAACCGCGACCGGGCCCAACCAGGATCCCTTTATTCTTGGCCCAGGTAATAAAGTCGGCAACAATGAGCATATAGGTACTAAAATTCTTTTCAGCCAGTACTTTGCATTCATATTCAAGTCTTTCAACATATTTGTCTCTTTCTTTTAAAGGTATTTGACCTTTGGTTAATCTTAGTTCAAGCCCTTCATAACATTTCTTTTTAAGATAATCATGTGAGCTAAGTCCACCAGTATCAAATTTTGGATACTTAATAGACTTGTCAAATTTTATTGGAGTACATCTTTCCGCAATCTTCACAGTTTCTTGAACTGCTTCTGGAAGATCAAAGAAAAGTTTTTCCATTTGCTCTATACTTTTAATGTAATAATCATTTTCTAATTCATGACCAAATCTAAAATTAGTTTGTAAAAGCATCATGCTTTGCCATGCATTAAAATGTTCTTTTCTGCTATAGTGTGCATCACAAGTAGCGACTAATGACATGTTGTGGATTTGACTAAGCTCTATAATTCCTTGTGTAGCTAAATCATTTTCTGGCATGTTCGGATGTCTTTGAATCTCAAGATAAACTCGATCTCCAAAAATTTCCTTAAGCCATTTAATGTCTTCGTTTAAATCCGTTGGGCATTTTCCTTGCTTACCAATTTGATTAGCCAAAGTGCCATTGAGACATGCAGTAAGAATAATAAGTCCTTCATTATGTTTTTCAAGCATCTCCCTGTCGATTCTTGGTTTGTAATATTTACCTACAATGTAACCAAGAGAACTAAGTTTTAATAAGTTTTTATATCCTATATCGTTCATTGCGAGAACAACCATATGATATGTTTTTTTGTGTTCATCATCTTTTATAATTGCTGAATGATCCCAGCAAACATAGAATTCACAGCCCGGAATTACTTGAATTCCTTTTTTGGCTCCTTGTTCTATGATGTATGGCATATTGATTACATTGCCATGATTAGTAATTGCAACTTTGTTCATTCCTAATTCATTAAGTCTTTCAAATACCATTGAAGGTTTTTGGCAACCATCCATCATACTGTAATCAGTATGCAAATGTAGGTGAACAAAACTCATATTAAACCTCTGCGTAAAAATATTTTTCTAATACACTTTTTAATAAATCGCCCATAGCATTATATGCGTCAGCATCCCAACCTAGCTCATTATTGTATAATCTTTCAGCTGCATCATAACAATCATTCATTACAATTGCTATATTGTTAAAGGCTTCATCACTTGTCATTTTAATCTTCCCAGTTTTTATCTAATTCGATTTCCAAAGGCTCTTCAACCCAGTATGAAAGTTTATTTTTATAAAAGCCATAACAAGCATTAGCTAGTTCTGTGTTTGAATAAAAGTAATCTTTTTTTATAACCTTGCTATTTTTTAAATCTATATATTCAATATAAACTTTCCAGATACTCATAAGATTTGCCAATTGATTGGTGTCTTATTTTTTAATTCTAAATACTTATTACACTTACTAAATGGACGGCTTCCAAAAAAGCCTTTGTCTGCTGAGTAAGGACTAGGATGAGCTGACTTAATTACTAAATGTTTTTCATTATTAATAATTTTATCAAACTCTTGAGCATGTTTACCCCATAAAACAAAGACTAAGTTTTCATGCTCTTCATCAAGCATCTTAACAACTCCTTGCACGAATGGATACCAGCCGATATCTTTATGACTTGCTGGCTTGCCAGCTTCTACCGTTAGACTTGTATTTAGTAAAAGAACTCCTTCATTTACCCATGATTTTAAATCACCATGAGAAGGACTATTGACTCCCAAATCATCTTGAAGTTCCTTATATATATTAACCAATGAAGGCGGAGCAGTCACGCCGCGGCTCACCGAAAAGGCTAAACCGTTTGCTTGTCCTCTCCCGTGATAAGGATCTTGTCCTATAATAACAACCTTAACATTATCAAACAGCATATCGAAAGCACTGAATCTTTCACTAGCGGAAGGATATATAATTGCTCCCGATTGTTGTTTATTAATAACTATATTGTGAGGTACTTTAGCTATATCGCTCAATGGCTTTAGCTTTATCTTCCAAGAGTTGTCCATATTCCTCCCTTAGTATAATAAGTTCTTGTTCCATTTCTTTAACTTGTTGAATTGCATCTCTAAGAACACCGCGAACACGAAGCTCTCGACGCTTAATGGCTTCTTCTTCTGGTAATCCAAAAGTAAGCTTGTCCTTAATCGTATGATATCCCCATTCTAATAGCTCTACTGTAGTCATATTAATTTTCCTGTAATAAAAATTCCAATTGATCTAATCTTTGTTTAAGCTCATTATTTTCTTCTTCTAAAATTTGAATTCTTTGAATTAAAGAAGTTGAATCAGTTATGGAGTCGCCAACAAATTGATTTAATCTAGCCCTTAGCTCATCTATCGAAAGCTCAATATCGGTAAAATTACTTTGTATATCATTAGTAAATTGCCAAGAAGAATTCTGAATATTTATCATCACATTATTCCTTAAAATATATATCGAATATTACAATATGGAATATATTTATTAATTCCATTTTTAAATCTTTCGACTAATTTCTTTTTTTCTTCATAGTTATAAACAAGAACATCTGGCTTATTATATTTCTCATGTTGATATATTTGACCAACAAGAAACTCCTCGCCTTTTGGATTCCATTCCATATTTAAATCATGAAGCTTTTGGCTATGCGTAAGGAATATAACTTCACATTTAAGTTGGTCTTTAACCTTTTGAGTCAAAGTATCATTCATTTCTTCCCAAAGTTTCTTCCAGTCTTTAGTCCATTGATCTCCACCATAAACTATTACGGGGGAAAAGTTAGCATGGACTTCATAGCCAGCTTCGACTAAGTTGTTCATGGATTTAATACGATCAGAGATCTTGCTTGTTCTAATATCTACAAAAGTAGATACTTCTTGTGGCATTAAGCTATATCTAATCCTAGTTTTACCTTTAGGGTCAACCTTAAGCCACGCTTCTTCATTAACAAATTTAGTAGCTAATGAAGCTTTTGCATTTTCCATTTTAGAAAATGCTTGTATTACTTTAATTGGATTGTTTGTGTAGAGAGCATCTAGACTGTTGTCATTATTACAACCGATATCGTAAACCCAAAGATTTGGGTCTTGTTGATTTGGTATTGTTTTTTTACCTAATGACTTTTGATGCTTATCAATTGAGTCAATAATTTCATTTATATTTACATAAGCTTTAGCTACGTTTGATCCGCCTGAGTTTCTGGCAACATAACAATATTGACATGAGGCTATGCAACCAGTAGTTGATGAAGCAGCTATGTAATCTGAAGATTTAGTATTTAATTGATGTGTAAGGTCTTTCTTAATACCAAGTACTAAGTAGTCTTTCTTTGCTTTGATCCATTGCTTTGGATCCATCTCGTATAGTTCTTTAATTCTATTGTGAGATTTTACTTTTACAACTCTAGCTTCTGGAAATCTTTGTAAAGTTTCCTCTGCCGCTTTTTTGTATTCTTCTTTTGAATCTATAGACTCTTCATAAAAAATTGTTTTAAAATTTACATTCATAAGAATCCTTTTTTTTACACCACCAGGGATAAAGCCTTATAAATAAAGCTTTACCCTTTAAATTTTCTGATGGTGTAACCAGATAACAACACTCTGATTCCAGGGAGGAATTAGATGTTGTTATCTTGTAACTAATATTTATTACTAGTAACTTTAAAAAAAAATATTTATTAAACTTTTCTGGGGGCGTTAGCCCCCTTTAAAGTTTCGATTTCTAAACCTGGTATCAGCTCCTGAAGACAGATCCAGGTAATTTGCACGGGGCTGCACTGGGTGCCGTCGCATGCAATGCGCGGGAAGAGCTGGAGACCTGCAGGTGGGCTCCACGTCCGACGACATCCTAGAAGCGGTTCAGGTACTGAATAAGCTCTAGGATGTTTTTAATAGTTTCGTCATTAAAGAATCTTTAATGAAATAAATATAAAAAAAAAAAAATCTATTTTTTTGATTTAATATAGGCAGAAAAAAGTATGCAATAATTAGCCATATCTAGCAGTGTGTCTTCAACACTTTCATCTTTAACAAGAAGTAAACCATTTTTCACAAAAGACCTAAGTCTAGCAAACTTATCGTTCATTCTAACTAAAAAGCCGGTTTCAGTATTGCATATTTCTAACTTTTCTACAGTGCTAAAATTTGAAAATGGATCATCATTGTTGGCAGTATAATCAGCATTTTTAATTTTAACTATCTCAGCCATTCTTTCAAGACAACCATTGTGATAATCTAAAAACTGTTGTTTATTCATCTAATCTCCTTAAATAATTTATTAAGGATTCTACATGACTATCAGATATGTCATCTTGCAATAGATTTATTTCACCATTTTCAAGCAGTAATTCCAAGAGACTTATGACTTCTACTTTATAATTATAAGTAGGTTTGTCTTCTAGGTTAATATCAAATTCTGGAAATAAACCCAATTGCTTAAGCATTTTTACCTCAATATTTTAATTATTCAGCTTGTTCTAAATGATGAGCAACCGCAACTTCATGCCTAAGAGCATCAAGCTTTTCTACTAAAAATTCTATTTTACTTACATTTTCTTTAATGACTTCATTCATAGATTTTACTGTAGCTTTTTTATCTTCACTTAAAGAAAAGTTAATTTTACTAATCCTAGCGATTTCTTCTTTAACAGATTCTTGTGTAAAATTTTCATACTCTTCTTTGCATGCTTTTTTCAACAAATCAGATTTAGAAAGTTTTTTTGCTCTTAACATTTTTATTCCTTTTTCTTACGTTTAGATTCTTTAATTATTCCACCACTTACATCTAAGTTTTCCATACCTTCTTCTGGTTCAATTCTTATTCTTTCGCCTTTAGCAAGTTCTGGGTTCTCAGCAAATAAAGCAGCTTCTTTTTTAGTCTTAGCTTTTTGCTTCCATGTAAAAGTACAAAGATCAACCCACAAAACATCTTTCCCTTCAAGTAAATTTTCTTTAATTACTTCGGTTGTTATTGTAAGAATATTTTGTACTTCATCTCTTTTAAGAGTTCTGTCTCTCATTAAAATTAAATCTACTAAAGAATACATAACCCTCCTAGTTTATTTTAATCATGATCGTAATGTTCTACTTCTATCCCATCAGGCGTTACGATTACTTCGCCTTCTCCAAGTAAAGATTGAACTTGATTTTCAAAAGGATATATTGCATCACGGATAAAATCATGAATATCTGCTTGTATTTTTTGAGCTTCCTCTAAAGAGATTAGATCTTTATAAGTATCTGAAATATAATATTTTGGATCTTTATAGGTGCCACTATTTTTAATAAGTTCCCAATCAATATCGACCATGCCATCACTACCTTCAAATTCTACTTTAGGATAGTCTCCATTAATACCAAATTCGCAAGGCGCTCCATCGTTAAAGTATGGAGTATATTGAGTCCAACTAAATTTTTTTAGTTTTGGATTTTCTTTAAATATTTCTCCTGCATATTCTTTTAGCCCTTCATTAAATACTGTTCTAATTTTATTATTTAATTCTGATATCTCTTCGGCTAATTCTAATAGTTTTTGTTTGCTCACCAGCTAATCCTTTTTGTTTTACGTTTCTTGCCACCCATCCAGTCTTGAATAGCCATATTGTTTAAGTAATCACTGGGACTAGGAATTCTTCCAATGTCATCCATTATGTGAAGCTCAGCAATATCTCTGACAGAGACTAGTTTCCCACTAGATATTTTAATGTTTGTTCCAAAAACTTGTTCACACAAGTGAATTCCAAAAGTATGATGTAGCAAGCCGCGATGTCTTATGTCACCAAAGGCAATACTCGATTTATCAAACCAGTCGTGTATAGGTTGGTAATCTTGTATTTCGCCACCCCATTTGTTAACACACTTCTTCGAGTGCAAGTAAGGCTTCACGCTTCCTCCTGTTGTGCTCGATCTCTTCTGGAGTCATACATTGTTCATCATCAAAGAACTGAATTATTTTATAGCACCTAGTGCAATATTTATAACCGCCAATTCCCTTCCATCCATCTGAATGACCAAAGCCATAGCTAAACTCTAAATTAAGATGATTGCACTTACTGCCATCTTCTGTGGAGTTCTTGTACCCATTCTGATCCATCATATTCTCCAATCTCCCATTCAACGTCATCTGGAACTTCAACAATACCTAAAGATGCACACGATCCATTTGCTTTTTTACCTAAAGTTTCAATAGCCTCAATTAGCTCTGGATCAGTTCTCAGAGAATTCTCATCGACATTTCTTATGAGATAATATTTTGATCTAAGTCTACTTTTTTTGTAATTATTATCTATTGCAAGATCGGCAGTTGGATCTTCATAACCACGATTATCTTCTAAGAATTCAGTTACTTTCCAATTTTTATTTTTAATTAGCCAATCATATGCTTCATCACTGATACTAAAGCCACCGTAGCATTTGTTTATGACTACCTTCATACAACCTCAAATATTTTTAAACCTAAAGTTTTTGCTTCATTCTTACAATTTGCAGTTCCCTTGCCACCAGGAAACGCAATTAAGACTGCGTCTGTATGTTCGGAACACATCTGTTTATTTCTTATCGGTCCACCCGCTTTCCCATATTGAGAAAGGTAAGGGTATTTAATTTCTTTTTTTTTATTTATCTTTGCCCATTCTTTTGCGTAATGATCTGCTCCAGAACAGTCTCCATGTATAATTATTTCTGGATTAAAATGATCTAAGATAGAGAAAACTCTTTCCTTATCCGAGTAGTCCCTGCCACCAGTTACTATAACTTTCATTAAATTCCTTTGTTGTTTTTTATATAGAATCGTATTAGGGGAGATCGCTCTCCCCTTTTATGATATGGCGGCGTAACACGCCGCTTTATCGAAAATCCTAATTATTACCAAATTAGGTATCATCAATAGTATGCTGTTGCATGTATTTTACAACCGGAAGTGAGCGTTGGCGTAGCCGTTAGCGAACGGAGGGTTGTAAAGTTTTATTAGTCTTTATAGAATCTATAAAGATATGGCGCATCCAGATGGACTCGAACCACCGACCCCAGCCTTAGAAAGACCGTGCTCTATCCAGCTGAGCTATGGATGCTAAATACAGGGATAATAGTTGATTGTTTCCTTAACGTCCCTGTGGCATTAAGAATCTACGTCGACCAAACAACTATTCTAGTGGGATCTCTCCAGCAGTAGCTGGATTGAAAAACACAGCAAGATCATTTTTAACAGCGTTTAAATGCTCTGGACTACTTTCTAGGTATGCCAATGCATTATTTCTGCCTTGACCAATTTTAGTTCCCTTGTAGGAATACCAAGAACCAGATTTTTCAACGACACCTTTATCAGCAGCTAAGTCTAACAAGTCTCCTGTTTTATCAAAGCCAGCTTTTGCATACATAATACTAGGCTCAGCTTCTCTGAAAGGTGGAAACACTTTATTTTTAATTACTTTAACTTTAGCTGAAGCGCCAACAACTTCATCGCCATCTTTAATTTGACCAGTACGTCTGACATCCATGCGAACTGAAGCATAATATTTTAAAGCATTACCGCCGGTAGTTGTTTCTGGATTACCAAACATAACACCAATCTTCATACGAAGTTGATTAATAAAGATGATCGTTGTCCCTGTTTTAGAAACAGAACCAGTAAGTTTACGTAAACCTTGAGACATCATACGAGCCTGAAGACCCATGTGGGAATCACCCATCTCACCTTCCAACTCCTTAGCTGGGGTTAAGGCTGCAACAGAGTCAATAATTAAAAGATCTACTGCACTTGACTTAACAAGTTGATCAGCAACTTCTAAGGCTTGCTCGCCATTATCGGGCTGAGAGATTAGCATGTTAGGAACATCCACCCCTAGCTTAGCTGCATAGACTGGATCTAGCGCATGCTCAGCATCAATAAAAGCAACAGTACCGCCAGCCTTTTGACATTCAGCCGCAAAGTGCAAAGTTAAAGTTGTTTTACCTGAAGATTCTGGTCCATAAATTTCAATGATACGCCCTTGGGGGATACCACCAGGAAATTTACCAGATAATGCAATATCTACACTTGGGATTCCAGAACTAAGCAAAGGAACAGCAACCACAGATTCTGGATTCATTCGCATAATAGCGCCTTTACCAAACTGCTTTTCAATAGCAGACAACGCAAGGTCTAATGCTTTTTTCTTTTCGCTATCTAAATTAGTATTTTTAGACATAGCTCTCCTTTGATTATATGAGATATAATATAAATTGATTTAGTATTTTTTTACTAAAAGTGAATTGATTTTTCTATTATTTTTTTTCGAAGCTGTTTTGGTGTAAGCTGAATTGTGTTTTTAAATAATTCGCAAAGATCATCAAACGTAAAAATTAAATTACCATAATATATTTTTTGATTATTAAAAATAATATCTTCTGCAGTCTTATAGTCTTCTCCTTCTGATTCAAAGAAATCAGCGGAGATGCAATCACTATCTGGATCTAATTTAATATAGTCTAAAATCGTTTGCTTAAATACGTTAAAAAGTAAATTAGCTTCAGGGCTCACACTTATCCTGTTGGTTTTTCAGAGCTCTGAGATGCCTGTTCTAAACTCCCTAAAAAACTTTTTGCTAATACGGCAACAGATTGAAGTGTTTTAACACTAATTGATTGCCCTAAAACAGATAAGATGTCAGATTTTTTTTGGTTAACATATTCAACCAATCCGACAAACTCAAAGTCGTTATTTAGGTTATGAGGGGTTAGCTTGATTTGTCCATCATGGCCAACCATTACAGTAAATCCATACTCTCTCGTTACCGGTTTTTCTTCTACATTTTCAGTTGTCATTAATAAGCTCCTCTTTCAGCTTTATACAGTGTGCCATTACTGATGCCAGCTATTTTTACTAATTCTAATTGATCTTTTAATTTATATATTATGTTTTGCCAAAAATCAATATAAAGTTGAAACTGGTCATGCATTATTTTTCTATTCCCTAATTGAGATTCAGCAACTAGTTCTAGTGTATCAGCTGCAGGCACAACTTTTCTATCTTTTCTATTAGCTATCCTACTGATTTCTTTAGCTTTTTCTTCTTCGTAACTTGCTTTGTAAGTTGCAAAATGATTTAAAGTTTTATTTTTAAATCCATAAGCTTTTTGAATTCTTTCATTAAGCAGCGCACAATACTGTTGGATTTGAAGTGGATCCGGTTGTGGGTGAATATCCACTTGAAACCATTCAATCCATTGAGCTGCAGTTCGACCATACAGAACTCTGTTGTTAGCAATCTTCTCTACTTCATAGTAGATAAGATCAACTGAGCTTAAAGCTTCTTGAACTTCTTCTGCAATAATCTCTGCTTCATTTCTTTGTAGTTTATCTTCTAAAGATGTCATTGTTCCTGCCCACCGTTAAGTTTGAATCAACACTAAAGTTATTATCTTCTTCATGTCTTTTGTAATCATAATCTCTGTAAAGTTTTTTTAAAACTGTAGACTTGCAATGAGGACACTCTTGTGGAGAGTTAGTCCAAACATTCATACAAATCACACACTCAGCAGCCTTTAGTGATTGAAACTTAGACTCTGGTCTGTTAGTGCAATAATCAACTGTTGATTTTACAGATTTAAAAGCAACATAGTTTGCAGCAGTCTTAACTAGTAATGTTACTGGATCTACTATCATCATAAATCCTTTATAGATAGTTTGGTGAAACCAAAGATATCTTGTAGTTTTGCTAAGTTAAGTATTGTTGAAACATGATACTCATTTGGATATTTCATTTGAAACTTATCTTCATCCGGGTATATCCCAATGTATCTACCATCACTTAATTTTAATTCCATAACTTGACCTTTAAACGACTCTAGGAATTGTTCTAAGTCAGCAAGTCTAGGTATGTCCGCTTGTAAAATTTCTTTTCTTATAGATTTATCTCTATCGTAAAGAATAGCTTCTTTAAAAACTTCAACAACTTTTTTCTTTTCTTCGACGCTTAATGTCTTTTCTGGGGCTATTGTTTTGAAAACTTTGTTAGCAGTTATTTTTAAATCTAAAGGTTCAATAAATATAACATTTGAAAATGTTCTATTTGTATTGTGATACTTAGGATCTACGATTTCATATTCGAAATAATTTAGTTTAGTTTCTAAAATAGTCTTAATTACTTCTAAATATTTTTCACTATCCTTGGAGATTATATAAAGCATTTACTCGCTCCTTGATAGCTTCCTTTGAATTGTTTGTTAATTTTCTTTTTTGAATTTTGTATATCTCATCTAATTTTTTAAAATTTTCAGACAGATCATCCCAAAGAATATCGCTATTCCAATAAATTTGTTTTTTCCAAGCTCTCAAACCTAGATTGTTTAAAGCTTTTTGACATTCTTTTTTCTTTAAATCTTCATCAATTGCATCATTAAAATAAGATAGAATCCGAGGCTCTAATACCTCGGAATCCCATAGCTCAATAATAAATAATTTTTCTTCATCTATTACATTAAAATGTATACCGTCTTCTAATGAAATTTTAGATCTAAGGTGCTTAAGTTCTGAAATTAAAAAATCAATATGGGATACAATATCTTGGTATTTTTCTTCAACCATTTGTACCCTTGTTTTTTTATTTTTTTACTACTTTCTTTTGTACTTTTTTGCTGCTTTTTTTTGCAGCTTTTTTTGTGGCTTTTGTTTCAGTTACTTTTGAAGCAGACAGTGCTTCTGAAGCTTTGTGCTCAATAAGTAATTGATCTAAAGATTCTATTTCTGAATCAATTAATCCATGAGTAACTGCATCGGTTGTATTCATGTAGTGATCTTTAACTAGCCATGATTTTAATTGTTCTCTGCTGATTTTTGTTTTCTTAATAATAATATCAAGCATACGATCATTTAAAGATACAATTTCTTTTAATTGTTCATTCAACTGAACAACATTACCACTAAGCATTGTGTGTCCATGATGAATCATAAAAGTATTATTTGGTGTTGATAGTCTAATGTCACATCCAAGTAAAATTAGAATACCACCAGACATAACTTTGCCAGAGCAGATAGCTACAATTGGATTTGTAATTAATTGAAACGTATCATAAATAGCTAGTGACTCGTATAAGCCTCCGCCTGGAGAGCCTAGAAATAGAAATATTGGAGCTTTAGAATCTGCTGCAGCGAGAGCCATTACTTCTGCTCTTAAAGCTGTTGCAGTTAGCTCATTTATTTCTTGATCAAAAATAATAGCTCTTGATAATACTGGATGGCTATTTTGACCTAGAGAGGCAACCATTGGTTGACTTACAGATTCTAAGTCATTGTCTGATTTAGGATTTCTTTTTGGATTAAGATAATAGTTAATAGATTTTGTTCCCATTTTTGCCTTTTAAGAAAAGAAGCCACCCGAAGGTGGCTTTGTCTGATTTAGTAGCCTAAAGTAATAGGTAATGAATGCTTTAACAGCTCTTCTAAAATAATTGAATCTGGACCAGACAAATAAAGTTGTGCTGCACTTGTTGTGTCTCCAACTTTTTTGGAAATTCTAACTCCAACAGAACCTTTTTCTCCTGGTTTCATTTCAAGAGTTGTGGAAGCGCCAGATGCATTTTTGTGAAAAAGTTTACATTCTTCTGACTTGCCAGATAAGAAAGCAACAAGCTGACCGATGTCATTAACACCAATCTTCATGATGATTTTTGAATCCCAATCAATACGACCTTCTGGATCGTTTGGAATCCCTCTAGCTGCCTCAAAAAACATACACCCTTCTTTACCTTTAATGATTCTTCCATTGTCATCAATTTCGGGTTTTTTTAATTTAACCTGAAGTTCTGCTGTTTTTTTGTAGAACGAAACTGTTTCTGGGTACTTTGCTGTAGACATGTGATCTCCTGTAGCGGGCTACTGATTTTGCCCTAAAATAGTTTTTGCAAATATTGCATTTGCTTAATGCTATTTTAATAGAATATCACAAGTAAGTCAACGAATGTTTAGTGTTCATTTAATTTTATTTTATATTTTTTATGCACGAAATATTTTATGAAAAATCAAAAGCATTATGATTATGTAAACCAATTGTTCCATTTTTTTCTTTTTGTTTTAACTTCTATTTGGCAGCGGCAAAGTTTTTTTATTTTGGTATTCTTTTTCTAAAATACGTCTAGCTTGCCTTGAACATTTTTTTCTCAAGACCCCGATTTCTCTTTTGTTTAAAGGACCTTTTTTTAAAATTATTTCTAAAGATTGTTTTGTAAATAATTCATCTTTTAAATAATGGAAAGAAGGTAGTTTTAAATCTAACATAACAGCAAGCTCATAAGCATGCCTTATTGCTTCATCTTCTGTCTTTCTTATTAATCTTCTGTATTTAATCGGGCAGTGAGTGTTTCTTTCTTCAGGGTAATACATGTAAGCATTGGATTCATCTAAAGGATTTCCTCTTTTTAAAAAATCTATATGATGACCTATCTCATGAATTAAAATTAAAATTGTAGTGATGCCATTATAGTCATCAGCAATTGTCACCTTCCCTAATGTCTGACCTCTTGGCGATTGATAATTACCGCAGGTCTCTCCCATTTTTTTTGAATCAACAAACTCAATATCTAAATTTAAATATGTTTTAGCATATTTTATAATTTTATTGATTTGTTCTTTTCTCTTAAGAGATTTTATTTTTTTCACTGAATTCCTGCCATTATTCTATATAATACTATACACAATAAATGGCAGATTTTCAATCAGTGGAGAATGGAATTCTCTAATAATTACATATACTTAGCATTGTAAGTAGTTTTGATATTTAAATGTTTCTATTGTTTGTCTTCAATGCATAATGTAATACGCAATGCATTACACTTCCTAAGCCTCTCAAGAGTCTCTCTATCACGAGCTCGTTTTGCGACTAAACAATAAATTAAAAACTAAACACTAAAGAAATAATTGCAATATACACAATTAGTTCATGAGTAATGTGATGTACGAATTGATCGAGACCAAGACACCACCAAAAGTATTTATTATTTTTTTTCTGCTCTGAATCAGCCGTCAGGTACTCTTTCGGACTTAATGGTTTAAAATAGCCAAGAAGATTCGGACTTGCTTTTACCCTATCCATAATAAAATGAATAGTCATATCAAGTAATGATAAAAAAAATATCATTACAAAGGATAACCAATTACAAAATAGTAATAATATAAAAAAAGTTAAAATACCGTGAACTGCAACGTGCGCAGTTAAAGGCTTAACCCAATTATATCCAGTCTTAAATTTACCTAGCATGTATTCATTTTGAAGTGGATAATCTGCTAAGAAATGTTTAATTTGGAATAAGATATTTAGTATTGCATAAATTGTTATAATAATAAAAGCTAAAGCCATTTTAATCTCCTATGAAAAAATAAGCTGGGCGTATTTACCTTATCGTTTAAGATACCCAGGAAGTTGTCTTACATGATTCAATGCAACCGTATCCCCACCTTATTTTAGAAGCTAAAATATTTTTTTATAAAAATAAAAGTCGCCTCTATTTTTTTTTAAAACCAATTACAATCAGGCAAAATCAAATGACGCAGTGCATTTAATTACTAGAATGGGATATCATCAGATGATTGATCATAGCTAGAAGAGCTACTAGAATCTTGCTTTTGAGAAGACCCTTTCAGTCCAGTCCCAACTGATTTGTACTTAGACATAATTTGCTCAGTTATTGTTTTATTTGTAGCTTCATCTTTCACGTAAATTGGAGAATCCCAACCCTTTGCTCCGTCTTTTTTAGTATAAGACTTACCACCAGCCCAAGATACAAATAGATCTTTTGGACCTTGCATAAGAACATATTTTAGTTCAATTGCATCTTCTAGTGTTACTGTGCCATTTGCTTTTGCTTTTCCGCTAGCTGCACTAATAGGGAAACATGTTACTTTTGTTACTTTCATTCTAAGCTCCTTTTAAGTTTTTGATAGTACTCGGGATCAATGCTGTTAACGTAGGCTAACTTGCCTTGTTTAACTTCATCCATTTTTATTTTTTTGATTTTAATTTGATGAATCATTGCCCGATATTTTAATTTTTCTTTTTTACCTAGTGATATTTTTTTATTTACACAAACACCAGTCACAATCTGTTTTTCAGATTCGTGCATTACTTTTATCTTTTTTTTATTAATAATAAAAAGCCCATCACTTTCAATTATTTTGATTAAGCTATTAACTTCATTTCTTATTTCGTTCCTTGACTCCAAGGTACTTAAAGATATAGTTATATCATCTGCATATCTGGTATAACTAAAATTGTTTTTAAACTTATTTTGTAAATAAGGATAAATTTTACAATCAATTAATTTGTAGCCTATATAATTTGAAAGCAATGGGCTTATAGGACTACCTTGCGGTAGCCCCATATTTAAAGTAGCAAACTCAATAAAATCACTAAAAAGATATCCATTTTCTTTAAGTAAATCGTTATAAACAATCAAATTGTCTTCTAAAACATTTTTGTTAATGCTAGGAAAAAAATCTTTTATATCAAGGTTGATTACCCATTTTTTATTTAAATGATTTTCGCCATTTAATTTTAAATTGTAGTTTTTCCGGAAGCCTACAACATACGGGGGTAAGATGGGATCTATAACGTTATCTAGTATTCTTTTTAAATGTTGCTGTTTAGCTTTAAGTGCGTCACAAGGGGAGTTTATTTCGCGCTTTTTACCATTTTTTTTGCGGTGAAAATACTTGATATATCTATAATTAATACCATTGATTGTTTTTACTATTTCCATGGATATACCTTAAATGCAATTTCTTAATTCCTTAATAATTGCATAGCTTTTCAGTTTATCTTCTAATGAGTTTGCTATTATACGACATCCAGAACTAAACATTTTTTTTGAATAAACTTCACCGGAAACTATTCTGCAAATAATTCTATGCCCATCTAAGGGTTGATCAGATAAAATTATACTATTTGGCATAAAACCCAATGTGGTATCGATATCTGAATTAGCAATATTTATACTAAAGCTTTTATTATCTTTGCTAACAAAAACTATAGATAATTTTTCTTTAGTTTTTAAATTAGAAATTTTAAATTGAGAAGCCAAAGTTGTTGTTTTTATTGCCATAAAATCCCTGTTTTACAGATAGTCTGTTTCTTTTTTTAAAATGTAATAGTTATCAAATTTATTATCAATGTTAAAAATAGTTCCATGAGTTACCATTGGTATGTCTAGGATAATATTTTTAACATAATTGAGAATAAGATTAGATGCAGTTAAATTTACAAACATATTTTGTTCATCTTGAAGCATTCTTTCGGCACAGCTTACTTGCTCCGTTGAATCAAAAGAAGAAGAATAAATTTCTGGGTATAAGTCAGTAACGTCTTTAAGCTCTTTTGAGCCAACGATTACTTGACCTGTTTTCTTTTCATTCCCAGAATCAATCCAATAAGCTTTTGTTTTTTCAGCATTATAGTCTCCCCAGCATTTTGACATATACTTTGCAATTGACCTCCTGGCTTCGTTGTTATCAACGCATCCAATGACAATCTTTTTTTTATTAGAGCAATTAGCATATACATCAAAATTCTCTGAAACATAATTTATGTTTACTCCAAAAGCTTTAGAATGCCGGTTGGCTATTACTTCTGCTTTATTTAATCCAATATCTTGAGGCAAGAAATTTTGCCTCAAAATATTTTTTTCTTCTACGGAGTCGCCATCATATAGAGTTATCTCAATGTTAAAATTGCGAGAAGTTATTCTTTTCTCTAAAGAATAAACAAACCTTGATAAATCTCTAACAAGATAGCCACCAGTACCGCCAACACCAACAATAATAATTTCAATTGGATGGTTTTCTACATCCCATCCAGATCTAAATTCCTTAACTTCAGGTATTCTACTTAATGGAATATTTAAAACAGAGCTATGTTTATTAAAGAAAAACTTGTCGTGCTTTCTTTGTAAATCATAATCTATTGTTTTTTTTATTTCACTATTGATACTTTCCATCTGTTGGTCCTTGTTCTATTTGTCTTGATCTTACGTAGTAAGCATTTATTGCTTTTTCTAAAGTCTTTAAAACACGCTCTTGCTCAAGACTAGATAGTAATACAAAAGTTGCCTCTGGATCTTCAAAACTATCCGTTAGCATTAGAATTTCCATTACTGCTGTATTAACGTCATAGGCTAAAACTTCATAGTCTGCGTCAATATCCCTAGACTCATCGTAAATGTTTTCAAAACTATAATCTTCATTGTAATAAAATGGATTACGATTTTCTTTTTTCTTTTTACTAAAGAAGCTAGGCATAGAAGAAGACTTGGCGTCTTTTGCAGATTCTGTTTTTTGGAAAGGAACATTAATTCCATTAAACCAATCTTTAGGCACATCAACACTAGGCAGAGGTTCTTTAAAAACAGAAACACTCTCTACTGGAATATAAACGACTTGACCATTACACTCCATTATGTATTTTGGTTTTTCATCAAGTTTAAGTTTATTACCAGGAACCATGTATTGCTGACCAGCATGAGTTACAAGATACTTCTTTTCGTTTTCTTGTTGTTTTGGCATATCAAAAATTAGATTTGCTTCACAGTCGACTTGCTCTTCTCCAACAAAGAATCTATGCTTTGAAGCATAATCTTCTTGGTGAAGCATACCAAAGACACCATAAACTCTTAATTCTTTTTCATCTCTGTTGTCTGTCCCAGACCAAAAAGCACCCATTGAATTGTGGGAATGACACTCATAAACAAAGATATATCTAGAGCTGTCAGTAATATCAAGATTTTCAGTTGCATCATAATTTACAGAACCTTTGCTAATCATTTGTTTAGGAACGTGACAAATATACTTTTGATCTTGCTTATCCCAATAAACTTGCACAAACGCTTCTGCATCGTTATATCTTTTCATTATTTCACGGAAAAAGCTTAGAATTTGCTCAAGAATAGAATTAGGTATTTTTCCATACTTTAAATCAAAAAATGCTTGGGGAAGCTCTTTTGTTGCTGGTAATGTTGGAATCCCATTTTCGCTTTTTTTAACACCGTAATAACCACCGTTATTTCTTTGAACTAACCAAGAACCAGTCCTAGTTAAAACCCAAGTATTTGGTTTTGTTAATTTAGTTGGGTCAAATTTTCCATATTGAACGTCATTTAAGAAATCCCAAAATTCAACTTGGCTTTCGTAAGGTATTTCTGCAGAAGCATTGTTTTTAATTTTTTCTACTTTTTCTTTTAATTCTTTAATTGTTTCTCTCGTAAATTCTTCATTGTCTTTTTGTGGCTTTGAGAATTTTTCAAGAAAAGTATTTTTTTTACTATCCATTGATTCTTCCTTCTTATTTATTTTTCTGTGAAATTGCATTCTTATTTCCAATTTTGAGTTAAATAATTAATCAAATCTTGATATTTTATTATTTTCTGAAGAGGAACATCTTTGTAAGGAAATGAATCTAATTCATCAGACCTTAAAGATAAATAAGATAATAATTCTGAGGAGCATTTAAATTCAAAATTTTTAACATGAAAAGGTTCAAAAAGATGAGTGTTCATAACTGCACCTAAAAAGGAGTGAATTAGACCAACACTTTGTGCTAAGTTGTTTGCAATTGGTATTTCACTTCCCCAGCAAATACTTCCATACGTGCTGCCTCTGTAGATATTTGAAAATGGAAATTTATAAAGCTCAGTTTCTTTAGTTATGAATTGTTCTTTAAAACAAAGCACACCACTATTACTAACCCGCCAACCATCTACTCCATCTGATTTCAATTGAATAGACATTAAAAGATTTGGTAAATAAATGTTTTTATAAGAAACAGAATCATCTTCTTTTGTTATTAGATAATCTTCTGCCTTCTTTTTTATATGACCTATACCAAGATCTTCTCTTTGTTTTTCTGTTAAATCTGTAAAATTAGTATGCAAAATATTTAGAAAAGGATTTAAGCACTGAACAAGGGCAATAATCTGATTGTCTTTCTGAATAATCCTATGTATCCCATAGGCATTTTCATTGCCAAAAATTGGCATAGCTTCTGAGTCAAAAGTTATTTTTGTATCAAATAAGTTTGGAATATCAGATATTGAAACAACTTTGATTTGTTTTTTAGAAGAGCCAGGAAGATTATAAGAAACTTCTGCACAATCTTTTAAGACTTTAATATTAATCATTTTATTCCCCTATGCTGCCATATTATCGGTTAAAACCATAAACTCTAAGTAATTCTGCTCGCTATTTTCTATACTGTTAATCACTGAGTTTGCTCCTTGTTGAGCATAATTCAGAATAAAAGAGAATCGAGCTCGGCTATCCAATCCAGATATGGAAGAATTTATTGCTCTGTAGATTGGCAAAAGCTCATGCAGACTAGAGTTAATTAAAGAAACAGATGCAGATTTAATTTCTAAATTTTCTTTTTTTTCAATTTTATTTGAAAAGTCTAAATGCATATTAAAAGAAATATTATCTAGCAGATTGTCTGCTTCATATTTAATTTTTTCTTCAATATCAATAGTTGCATTTATTAAGAAATCATCCATGCAATCTAAAACTTTTTTTGCATGTAACTGATCTCTTTTTTTTAATTTAATACTGATTAATTCTGAACCTGATTGTCTGTACCTGTATGCTGGAAAATCAATTACTTCGTTTCTTATATTGTTCTTTTTTGCATAATAAAGAAGTAAGTATTCAGGTATGTCTAATCCTTTAGCATCTTCCTTAAAGCTAATATTCCATTTTTCTGAATTTCTTTCTTTTGATACTTTTATATTTTTATTAAATAAATTTTCAATAAAAATACGAAAAACGGTATAAAAGTTTGTCTGGATAGAATTACCTTCAGCAACTTCTAATTCGTTACAGCCTCTATATTCATTGAGTTTAACAAAAACATAAGGATGAATACCATTTCTTTTAATAAAGTCATGTTCTTTGTTTATTTTTGTTGTATACCAAAAATTCAATAAATAAGAAATACTATCTGGATATTCCATATTAGATATGGATTCATTAAAAGAAATTTCTTCATTCATATTTTATCTTTTATATAAAATCTACCAAAATAGATTTGATTGGTTTTGTATTTTGTATTTTTTTAGATAAGCCATCTAGATTGACAGCTCCTTCTTTAATTCTTTTTATTTCTTCTTTTGTTTTGAAAACACTTTCAGCTAAAAGCTCAACGTCTTTTGAAGTTTTAAGCGTTTTATGGAAAGCAAGCATTGAACCATTTATTTCTGAGACTAAACTAAAAACTTTCTTTTTTGGTTCAATCATGGTTTCTAGGTCAAAGTTTTTTTCTAATTGTTCTATTCTAATCATAAAGCCTCAGAAAAATAACGGGGAGCATTGCTCCCCGTATAAATTTAAAATGATTATAATAATCTAAAATTAATATCTTTTTATAATAAAATTTTAAAAGGTATTATCCCTTCGTTCCGGCTTTTTTACGGAATTCGAAATTACCTTCTTCGTTAATGAAGCCTTCAGCGTCAGAAAGACCTGGAAGGAAAGCAGCCGCAAATCCGCGAGCCTGTTCAACTGTCTGAACTTGCTCAGGAACTGGAACTGATGTTTCACCAAATTTAAGTAATCTAGCCATAATTTTTCTCCTTTATTGAAAAATTAATATATTAGCGAAGTTCTGCAAGTGATGGAAGTTCAGCTGCAGTAGCCACACCCTTATTAAGTAAACGCTTAAGGTCTTTTTGTACTGTCTTGTCTGCTTCGCCAAGAGTAAAGATAGACTTAACATCTACACCTCTTACTTGGTGAACTCGAGCAATATCTTCTGGTGCGTGAGCATAAATAACAACGCCTCCATTAGATTTACTCATACGACGAGACTTGCCGTTAGCGTTAATGTTACCATTCTTAACTGAGATAATTTGTTTTTCTCCGTTAATCATTGCAGTACCTAGGCACAAATAATTTGGACCTTTTTGAGTACGCTGGTAAACCATTCCTGTTTTAATTGTTGTCATAAAAATCTCCTTTCTAAAAATCTAAAGAGCCCCACGCCCTTTAGTAGTTGTTATTGTTATAAATAGATACTAAATCTTTTTCTCTATCTAATTCTTCATCATAATATTTATTCATTTGTTTTTGATACAGGTAGTCTTCAACCTCAGGACTTGTAATCTCACCCTCATCGCAATACTTTTGATAAGATTTATTGAAATTAACATCTTCCTCATAGTCATCTCCAAGGTCACCTACTCCAAGTCCAACCTCAAAAGCTTCTTCGGTTTCGTCTTCTTGTTCATTCTCAAAATGCTTTTTCAAATCAATACCATAGCCAGACATTCCAGGAGGACAAATGTATACTGGAATTTTTTCTCCATTAACACTAACCATTTTTCTGGTGACTTTTTTTGTTTCAGTCTTAGACATATTATCTCCAAAAATAAAAAAAGAACCGTAAAGGTTCTTATACTTAATTAAAAAAATGAAGCCAGACACTTTTAGAGTTCTCTCTGGCGGGGAGCATTCTCTCTAGTAACTTGGAGCCCTAGAGTGCCCTTGGGTTTTGCACCCGTGACAGTCGAACGACTTCTTCCCGTAGACAGCAGTGACGATACCTCTATCGCCATTGCCAAAGGTAGGCTATTTCTGGCGAGACGGAGTTCGCAAACTCCGCATATTTTCATTTAACTCTCTTGTAATCTCAGTGTTTTCAGTTATTGCTTTAGTGTTAGAATTAACAACTTCAAACATTTGCTTAACAACACTTTCGTATTTTTCACTATTACGAATTTCTGAATCTATCCTAGCTTTTCTTTCTTCTTTACCTGTCTCCCAAAGAATTTTAATTCCCAAGAGCATAAGGATAAAGACGATTAAAATAGCAGCACCAGCTGGGCCAGTACTTTTAAGTATTTCTAACAGAAACTCCATATATCACCTTTCTTAGTGATGGACTTCATTCTTATAAAAGAAATAAACCATCAGAGTACTAGCAATTAGTTTTGGAATTTTAATAAAAAATAAACTAATTGGATCTAAATTTAAAATCATAGCAAAAACAAAACCAGTTACCTCAAAAAGTATTGCACCAACCAAAGAAACTAATAATTTCTTACCAATAGTCCAATGATTCGTTGTCACTAATCTATAAAAGATTAAAGAAAACAAAATTGCTTCTACTAACAAAATAATATACATCATAAATCCCCCTATTTTCTCTAAGAATATTTTCTTATATAGGGAGATTCATGTCTAATGATAAGCTAGTAGCTCATCTGATATGGATTATCTTTTATTTGTTTTGGTAGAACTATTGCTTTAGTTGTTAATAACATTGAGCCAACAGATAAGCCATTTAACACAGCAGACTCTGCAACCTTGTAAGAATCAATGACACCTATTTCTAGCGCATCGCCCATCTTGCCAGTTCTTAAATCATAAGAAGTTTTATCTTCTTCTAGTTTAATCTCATGATGTGTTTTGCCGGCATTCTCTAAAATTCTCTTTAATGGACTAAGCATAATCTTTTTAATTAAATCAGATTCGCTATTTATTCCAATCCTTGCATAAGTCACACCGCCACCAGGAACATATCCATATTCTAATGCGCCTTTGCAGGCATTTAGTGCATCTTCAACTCTGTCCATTCTTTCTTTGTCTTCGATTTCAGATACAGCAGGAACTCCTATTGTATAAACTTTACCATTTAAAAGAGTTAATCTTTCTAGAGTTTTGTCTGGATCTGTTGTTTTATCTTTAATTGTTTTTAATTTAGCTTCTAGTAATGCAATCCTTTCATTTAATCTTTTTTGATCAGGTTTAATTCCTCTCAAAACAGTATAATGTGGTGTCACATCGGCTTCATCAACCTTACCAAGCATTTCAATTGTAAGCTTTGATAAAGAATGTTTCTTTTCTTCCTCTACTACAATTGTTCCAAGATATGCCGCTAAGTCATCTAGCATTTCTCGACCTACGGAACCAAAGTAAGGAGCTCTCACTGCAGCATTAGGTAGCTGACCAGTTGCATTCCATTGCAATAAGTGAGCAAGGAATCCTTTATCTACTTTTTTAGATATAAGTAATAAAGAACCACCCACTTTACCGATTTGAGTAAACAAATCTTTTAAGTCATTTAATAGCTGTGGATTTTCAAGCTCATACGTTGTAAGTAAAACATGAACTTTATTTAAAGTAATTTTTTTATCAACAGTACCTTTAATAAAGTCATAATTAACAACGCCGGCATTTGGGATTTTAACACCACTTGATGGAGTTATTTCATATGAACCAGTAGTTTTCTTAATATTAATTACTCCATTTAAGCCAGCTTTTGCTGTTGCTTCTGAAATAATCTTAGACATTTCTTCGTCACCATTAGTGGAAATCATGGCTATCTTGTAAAGAATATCTTGAACTTCTTCTACTGGTTTATCTTTAAATACAATTTTATACTTTTCTAGTTTTTCTTTATACTTACCTAGAAACGCATCAATTTCTCTTTTAATTGTCATTGGGTCAATATCAGCAGATATTAATTTAAATCCTTCTTTAAATGTATTTGCTGCAATAGATGTCGCTGTAGTTGTGCCATCACCAGCTTCTGAGTTTGTTTTTTCTGCAGCTTGCTTTAATATATCAAATACAATTTGCTCAAATTCATCTTCTGAAAAAATAGACTTAGCAACAGTAACGCCATCTTTAGTAATGACTGGAACCTCTGCTTCATTTCTAAGCATTATGTTTTGACCATAAGGACCCATCGTTGAACAAACAATATCTTCCATTTGCTTAACTGTAGAAAGAATTTTTGATCTTGTATTTTCTGATTCAATTAATTTCATTATTTCTCCAGAATTCCATAAATATTTTCTTCCTTAACTACATAGAAATTTTCATCATCTGTTTGCCACGGAAGAATAGCAACTCTAGTTTTGTAAGCACAAACTTGATTTTCACTAGGTGTAATTTCTTTGTCTACGTATGGTCCAGTTGCAATAATTTTACCTATTAGAATAGGCTCATCTTCTCCTGTATCAATGAGAAGCTCGTCTGGACTTTTAATCTTTTTTTTTACTGAAATTATTACATTATCTGATGTTGCTTTAATTTTCATTAAAACTCCTTATTTGTAGATTATGTTTTCATAGTATTTATAGCCAAGTTTTTTCTCAATTACAAGACTTATTTTTACATAACCATTTTGATTTAAAGCATCAAAACAGTAATCAATTAGATTTGAATAATCGTTTAAATGATTAAGTTTATTTTTATTTAACTGCTTACTATGTTTTTGTAGTAAATGCATTTTTATAAATTTTTTAATATCATTTTTATTAGATTTTTTAATAGAAGAAGAACCGAGATAACTTTTATATTTTTTTAAATATTTAAAAAGTTCAAAGAAGTATAAGTTATCAGAGCAATATCCCACTTCTTTTTGAGGTATTCTTTTCATAATAACTTTATCAAAATTGGCAACTTCAAGTGATTCAAAAATTAAATAAACAGAATAAGGATCATCCATAAAGCCAAAAGTTGACTTTTCTTTATCCCAATTTTTTTTATATTTAGGTAAAGATTTTAGATATTTTTTTGGGCTCATTTTTTCTCCAAATACTAGATATCATTTGGCATTTTAATTTTTCTTTGTAACCTGTCTCTTATTGAGTTTTCTGCTTGAGAATTAGAATTTTCCAATGCGTCATTTGATTCGTTTTTCTGTTCATCTTTTTCAGACTCTGATTTCTTTTCTCTAAATTCACCTTTCTTAATTGAAATAAAGAAATATAAAAACAAGCCTAATAAAGCCCCGAGACCAGCTTTTACTGGACTCTTAACTCCGTTAATTATTACTTGGATTAAATCCATAAGCATTTTCATTTCGCCCACAAAATTTCTCCATTTTTTACTTTTAATAAAATAAATCTGCCATTAGATGTGGCTACTCTAACGCTTACTTCGGTATCTTTACTTACATTTGCAGAAATTTTTTTACTAAAACTTTTCTTTAAACGCCAGTAATCGTCAATCCCAATAGCCGCAACAATCCTATCTCCTTCAACGGTTAGCTTTTCATTTTTATAAGAAATGCTTGGTTGGGGGAGTGAAACTATTGTTTTTTCATAGATATTAATGTGAAGCTTTGCAAGCTCTACGGGAAACCTACTATCATCTGGGATTAGCCCTACTGTTAATATGCAAGAAGCTGCGGGAATTGGTGTTCCAGTTATTAATTCTTGAAAATTAATATATGGATCTTCGTCGTAATGTCTTTCCCCTTTATTTTGGCATCCTTCCCAAATTATTGTACCAGGAATTTTAGTTTTAAAATTTACTCTTCCTTGAACAGGGTTGCCTTCTCTTATTTGAGCAGCGCCATAACCAACAAAGTTTTTATTTTTAAATTCAAACTCAGCGCCTTTAATGTCTCCTTTGGTTAAAAGGAAAAAACCTTCAAAACCATTATCGAATCCATCAATAAATACTTTTATATTATATAAACAACTTAACTCAGACTCTGGCTTTTCTGCTAAAAGTTTTTCAAAAGTTAGTTCTAGTTTTTGATTATTTTTATATCTTTTGTTTTCAAGAAACTGACAACGGGTAGATTTGATTTGATACTCTCCATTGTGCCATAAAGGTATTACTAATTTATCTTGCAAGTTTTGATTATAAAAACAACCATTAAGACCGACTTCTTCTTTCCCGCAAGCATGCATTTCTAAAGTCATTAAGTTGCTTTTTATTGGAGCTGGCGTCATGTCTTGAGGAAGGCTCCTGCAAGAAACTAGTATAAATAGAATAAAAATAATTAAAGTTTTCATTAAATAATTTCCTCTGAATTTGGATCTCTAGTCATGTACTCTTCATAATTTGTATTATGAGTTGTGATTTTAAAAACGTAATACCCTTCTTTGTCAATATCTATGAACTTGCCTTTTAAGTCAATTCCATTTTCGCCAATACCTTTTAATGTAAAAATCTTACCAAATAGCTTTGAATCTTTAACTATATCTAGGGTGAATTTGTTCATAAGTTAAGCCTCTTTCATATGTTTCCCAAGTTTGATATTGTTTATCCCATCTTGGTCTAATTAATTTGCCAATTGAATTTTCTGATATTGATTCGGCTTCTTCACTGTATTGGTTAAAAACTTCTATGAAGTTTCCTTTTAAATCCCAAATTGATGTATGTCCATAATTTGTTTGAACAGTTATCGGTCTCCCATTGTATAGATATATATCTTCTTTTATAGGATTGTAAACATATCTTGTAATCATTTTTATCCCTTAAAAATAAAAAGCCCCGCATTTCTGCAGGGCTTCCTAGGAGTATTTTATGGAATTTAGTAAATACTAAAGACCATATTCTTTTGGATTAAACCAGCATAACGGTCTAAGACCAACTTTATGTGCAGTTTTAGCAGAGCAATAACCTTGAGAGGCATCACTCATTGATGGCCAATCTTCGTGACTTACATCACAAAGAGCGCCTTGAAAGTAAGTGTCCATTCTGCACTGACCTTTAGGGTGAGTATGGGATGTTTTAGCTACAACATTTAAATCTGGTGTTCCAAATTTAACATCTGGATTTCCGCCAAGCTTTCCTAAAAGTTTGGCTAAAGATTCTCCTGCCAGTGCAGATCTAAAACAAACAGCAGCATCTGCTTCATTTTGATAAACTTCATCACATGCTTTTTTTGCAATTTTCTGATCTTCTGTTAATTCTTTATTAGAATAAACTAAAAGAGTTTCTTCAATTTCTTTTTCATAAATTTTTCTTAAACATTTAGTTGTGGCAAAGTAGTCAGATTGACCTTCATTAGAAGCCCAGCCTGGCCCAATAACACTAACGCCTTTTGGGGCTCCTGCAATATGATGACCCATTTCGTGGCATATCACTGCAGTAAATCCATCTTTTGTTACAAGTGGATCTCTTGCTAAGCCACCAAACATGGCAACTTTCCATCTTCTTCCAGATTGTGAAGCGTATGCGTTAACTGTAGAGTCTTCCCATTTTTCTTCAACAACCAGTTCTGCTTGATACTTTTCTTTAAAGATAGGAGCATAAACAGATTTTGCAAGCTCAATAGAGCTTTTAAATTCTTCTTGTGTTAACCCATTGATGGATTTTATTCCAATTGGATTTTTTATATTATTTTTTGGAAAACAATTATGAACCATTGCTTGAGAATAACATGACCAAATTAGTGCGATTAAAATTAAAACATTTTTCACATAAGCCCCCAATAACATTACAAAATTATATTGTACAACAATATAGTGCCATAATGTTACTGAGAGTCTAGTTTTTAGAATAAATGTAAGATTTTATTAGGCGATCTTTTTGCCAAGAGGACTAACTTGTTCTTCCGTTTCTCTTGGAAGGTCTGCTGCTTTTTGAATATTGTCTTTTAAATTCATTAACTTAGACTTAACTTCAATGCCGGCTAAAGCGCTTTGAGAAGCAGCAAAAATATCAAATAGGCTCATGACTTCATCAATAGCCGCAACTGTAAGTTTTGGCATATTTACTAAACTGAACTCTTCTTTTAAAATATAAAAACTTTCAAGAATTTCTAATGTTGAATCATAAACACCTTCAGAAGAGCTTAGTCTAGCAAATCCAGTTACTGGATTAATACTTGATAGTGTTACTTCTTTTGGCAAACCTTCTTGTTCTTGTTCTGGTTTAAGTCTATAAACTTGTCCTTCTTTATGCGTAACCATTCTAACCTCCGTTAGTTAAAAGAATTGATAATTTCATCTGCAATTTTATTATAATTTTCAACATTCATATTAAATTTTAATCTTTGAATGCCCGCCCATTCTCGTGGGTTTTCGTAAGATTTTTTTAACTCTGAATTTGTCCACTCAACTGAGTTTAATGGACTGCCCATTTCAAAAGGCATCGGAGCATCATATTTTTTATTTGGAAACCTTGATTTAATAACATCCAATGGAGCTAAGCAATAAGCAACAATCCATTGTGTATTTTTATCTTCTTTTCTTGAATGCTCAATAGCCCAAGAAACGCTATAAACATGTCTTCCTGTTCCAGAAAACTCATAAATAGAATTGTCATTAGAAGGAGGCGACTGTATTTGTCTTAAAAAACTTGCCCATGCATCCAGCTCACCAGCCATAGTAGCATCAGATAAAATACGACGTGATTGCTCAATTCCATATAGATTACTTTTGTTTTTTAAAAAACCTTTTTCAATTAGTGTTTCTGCTAGCTTTGTTTTCCCAGAACATATTGGTCCAACAAGTAATAAACATTTACTCATATTATTTCCTATTTTTTAAATTCGTCTTCTTTTTTTATACCGCATTTTGTGCAATCGTAGACGGTGCTATAGATTAGTAGTGTACTTTTCCATTCATGATTACAATAAATTTTATCGTATTCTTTTTCAACATCTTCGATAGTCGGTATATCGGTTAAATCAAATAAATATAAATCATCATCATAATCACTTGGCATAATTAATTTTAGCTACAATACTTGCAACCAATCCCTAAGCATATTTTGCAATTCATTTTTTTTCTATTTTTATTATAAATATTAATTTTTTCTTCTAATAAATCTAGTAAATTTTTATTAGATTGTTCAGAAGAAACAATGCTGAAATTTTCTAATCCAGAAACTTCAATTGCAAATATATCCATAGTTCTAGTGTCAAAACTTGGATAAATATATTTAATATATGGAACACCATTTTCTGATCTTGTTTTTGTATCAAACCCACCGCCATCTCCAATGTACCAAGTTAAGTGTTTGTTTTCATTGAGCCAATTATGTAATTGAGATAAAGTAATAGATTTTCCCATATTCCTTCCTGTAATTTAATTAATAAGATATACTAATAATATATTTTAAGGATACTTATGCGTAAGATTCTTTCTTTTTTATTAGTTATCTTCTTTTCTTTATATGCTTGCGGTAAACCAATTAATGATTTTGAAGATGAAGTCATACAAGATCATTCAAATCCTGTTTTAGATTACCTTACTGCTAGAAAATACTTATTTGGACAACTTCATTATAATAATGGTGTTGTCACCGATGTTTACTGTAAACAGAACTGGGATCAGCGTCACGGAGTAGGTAAAGATAAAATACCAAATCCAGAGTTTCTTAATTGTGAGCACACTTGGCCTCAATCTAAATTCAGAAATCACCCAGAAGAACTTTTAATAAAAAGTGATTTGCATCACTTGTATCCAGCAACAAAACATTCTAATTCAATTAGAAGTAATCATCCTTTTGGATATGTTAAAAATGCTGAAGATGTTTGTGGAATTTCTAAAAAAGGTATAATTAAAAATTCTAAGCTTATTGGCTTTGAGCCACCTGACTCACATAAAGGTAACATTGCAAGGTCTATGTTTTATATATCTTTTAGATACAAAATGCCAATAGGCTCAATAGAAGAATCTACTTTTAGAGAGTGGCATAAACTAGATCCCGCTGATGCTTTTGAGAAATCAAGAAACCTAGCTATTAAAAAAATACAAGGCAATACAAATCCTTTTATAGATAACTCATTATTAGTTAACCAAATTCAAGATTTCTAAACTCTAAAAAAACTAGCAAATTGAGCAGCCTGAAACTCATTTTGCAAAGACAAAGTTGTTATTTTAATAAAAGCATCAAAGTTAATACTTTCTGGTAGTAAATTTTTATCTTTTAGTTTTTGATAAATACTAGGAAGTTCTTTGTGAATTGCTTTAGCTTTTTCTTCCATGTTAATGTTATCCACTTTTAATATGTCTATTTTGTCATAATGTTCTTTTGCAATTTTTTTAATTTCTTCTTTATTTTCGTTTGTAAACATTTGTTTTTCCTGTTTTTTTAAAATCAATGTCTTTTCCAGAAGTTCCATTTTCTTTTAAAAAAGAAGGTTGCATAACTTCAATTGCATAATCATTTGCGCTTTGTTTTGTTGTGCAACTAAATATTAAAAAAAACATAATTAAAATTTTCATAAATTACTCCCATGTGTAGTAAATTATATTATTCTCATCAGCATTGTCACCATCTAAATACCAAGAATCTTCATTAAAAGGTGGCAACATTCCTATTAGCTCAATTCTTTTTAGTATCCTTTCGGCATCTTGTAAATCCCTACCATCATCACAGTAGTGATTACCTGTAAGGCGCAATACATTTGCAATATTTTTTATTGCTTCAATTCTTTTCATTACATCACCGAAGACATGCAAATAAAAGGAGTCACATCATCACTATATGCTGGGATAGTCATTTCTGGACCAGTGGTTGCAGTGCTTGTAAATGTTAAAGGAGTAACTCCTTCATTTAATGTTAACCCAACTTTTGGAGTGCCAGTATTGCTACAAATAGGACCTTTAGATAAATCTATTTTATCGCTACTAGTGCAGATTATCTCTGGAGTCCTATAAAGTGGATTAATAACTATTCCATTACCTAGGCCCGGATTGGTAATCCCAATATCAGGGGTCCTCTTAGTTAGTACAAGCTTCAGGTGATCTTTTAATACTTGCACTTGCTCCTCTGTAAGAGTTTTATTGCCACTGATTTCAAAAAAACCATTTAGCCAATATACAAAATTTTCTGGACTCATTTTTCATCCTCTTTTTTATCACATGAGCAACATGGATCTGGATAGTAAACTTTAATATCTTCTGCAGTAACAGGGCAAATAACCCATCTTACTCTTTCACACATATTATCTCCTTAAAGGATTTAAAGGCTGGTGTTAACGTCTCCATTTAACTTTGATCGACATCATCAAGCACCTACCGTTTATCTAGAATAAGCTCGCACCCGAACCATCGTAACGTTAGCAGAATCGAACTGCTCGGTCGCAAGCTAAACGGCTCCATAATTTATCTTATTTTATTTCCATGCTCCGCACTTACATTCTTTATCTATTTTTAAGACTATCCCAAACATTATGATAGCCATAGCAGACAGTCCAATAAAAAATCCGAACAATAAACTATACCAATTTATAGTAAAACTAATAACAGTCATTTGTCCTCCACTTTTTTAGTGTTTTCCTAAATTATAACTCACCAATTTTAACAACAAAACATTCTTCAAAATCATAAATTAGCATAAGTTCTTCTGCCGCATCTGCGGTTATTGAACTTGTTGATACATGTAACTGATTGTATAATTGACAATAATAAATATATTCGGTCATTTTTCACCTACTTCTTTTAGTGCTTCTCTAGCTATCTCAAAACTTGCATCATAAAAGCCTTCTGGCAATTTAAGATTTTTAATTTGCTCTAAAGCTTCACGTAGCTTTTTATTTTCAGCTTGGAGTTTTTCTAGCTCTGATTTCCAAATTTGAACTCTATGGTCATGCTTTTCTTCTAGTGATGGATCATATCCGTCAGAGTCGCCATTAGTTTCATCCACAAGGTTTGCGAACGTAGGCGATCCGCACTCTTCGCATGGGTCTTTGTGGCTATAAAGATAGCAGTTTACAGTGTAATAATGGGATGGCTTACCTAAACAAGTTACTTGATAATATCCTTCAAAGCTCATTTTTTACCTTC